>OBRO01000048.1_pt1 | contig 33734 bp, 43 predicted proteins | sample 1475671 | NCBI WGS metagenome assembly OBRO01 (sample SAMEA3360694, study PRJEB22359) | human gut metagenome | biome: ENVO:urban biome; feature: ENVO:human-associated habitat; material: ENVO:feces | place: Bangladesh | collected 2011
ATTGACTATTTCGCGGGTCAAAGAAACGCCATACCGTTTTAGCCGCTAACCTTGTAATGCCTTCTAACTCATCAAGGCCCTTTTCATACCCTACTTGGCTTGCTTTCTTTCGGACGATTTCCCATGCATCTTGCGCAATCAATCGTTCCTCCTTGCCGTTGACATATCCGGATATTTCCGCCGCTTTCTTTCTGATAGTCGCAACGGCTGGAACGAATTCACAAGTATTAATGCATTGTTTGATAGCTTCCGCCAATGTTACAGGGTTGATATCTTCCAGCATATAGGCGTACATTTTAACTTTTGTATTATCAATACTCGGATATATCAATAGTTGGCCCGTAGCTTTCAACGTTTCCGGTTTCATCTGTTCCCCTTTCTACCGCATCAATCAATGCATTCAGTTCATTGATTTTTCTTTCTGTATCCGTCATTGCTGCCATTTCGTTTGAATTAAGATATGTATCAAAATGGCTGGGCGCGAATAACGTTTTAGGTGTTAGATACTTTTCTAGCTTTGTACCTTTCCACTCACGACTTTTTTTATCAATCACCGTTTTAAAATCATCAACCGTATAACCTTCTTTCAAGCGTGATCGTATCGCTTGAATATATGGCTTAGTTGTAGCCTTGAATTTACTACCCGTTTTCATGTTCAAGTATTCGATGATTTCATAGTAAGGTTCATTCAAATCGTCATGTGAAACATGACATAGTATATCTATACTATCCTTACCTTTCCTATCCTTACCTAACCTAACCTTACCTAACCTATCCTTACCTATGGATACAGTTTGTATACATTCTGTATCCATTCTGGATACATCGCTTTTTAACGTGTACGTTTTATCCTTCTGAATATTGAGTAAATCACGTTCTGGCAAGGTGCTTGGCTTGTATCTATCGTTCTGAATGTAGTTGTGAATTTTCCAATCTTTAATAACTACAACGCCACTTTCAAACGGTATAACAAACTGTTTTGCAACTAATACTTTCATATCATCTTCTTTTGCGCCAATCATTCGCATAATTGACTTTGGGGCATTTATAAAGCCGTCATCGTCCGCATCAAGCAACATATGAAAGTATAGGTTTTGTGTTGTAGCTGGCATATCAAGGAATGTATCTGACTTGATAATTGATTTTGACATCATTCGCCGTTCTGCCATTGTATTTTTGAGTTCCTTTCTTTTAAGATTTCCCTAATTTGTTTAGCATCTACGCCATGCGCTTTTGTATGGCAATCGCGGCATAAGCAAGCCAGATTATTAAGATTTGATAAGCCGCCGTGCGATCTAAACTCTATATGATGTACTTCTGTAGCCATTGCACCGCATAGCACGCATAGGCCCTCATCGCGTTCATACGCCCATTTTCTAGTACGGGCATATAGAACGTTATCAAGTTTCTTTCGCTTGTTCATTGTTCCCCCATTCATTTATTAATGAGTTGATATAATCATTATTTTCTAAAGGTATGTTTAATTGGCTGCATTCATCAACTAATGCATCAATCAAACGCCGCATTTCGTCTACCGTGTAAACGCTGCTTCCGTGGTATGCGCGAACGATTGTATAACCTTCCGTTTTTGCCGGCCCAGCTTCTTCGGCGTACCAGCCTAACCCGTGGCCGTGCCAAATTTCAATAAATCGCCCTGTGGCATCGTTTTTAATTGGTAGATAGGTAAATGTACCAGCTTCTTGAATAACACGCTTATACACGTCATTTTTTGAAATATAGGCGTTTTTTGAAAGTTCTTTCGCAATCTTTTCGCATAATACCCATGCATAGGCGTTAGCATTTAGCGAACGGCGTTTTACCTTTTTACGAATTTCAATGATATATTCCGCTTCCGGATCTAATTTATTTAACGCTTCATCTTTCGGCGCGGGTATCAAAATATTCCAGCCAATCGACTTTATTAAATTGATACCCTTTGTTATCCATTTCATTAAATGCGGTCTCCAGCATCTTCATGCATCAATGCTTGTTCGTCATTGTCATATAGGGCAAACCCTTTGTTTTCCTCTTTTTCCCCGTAGCTTTTTAACCATTCAAGGGCGGCCACCATTTCGAACGCATCTAAAAGTGCAAGCCGTGGTTTTTTAAATTCAGCCGCAATATATTTGGTAATTTCTGCCGGCGGTACTTTTTTAGATTTTTGCAACGCTACAAATTCATCGTATCCAGCAACATGCGTTTCTTTTGGTTTTGTTGTTTGAACAGGGGCAGCACTTCCGCCCATTGTGTAACGCACGGCGCCTTTACTATCAACTATGATTAATTTATTGATATTTCGATTTTCGTCATAGTCGATTTCTTTAACTGTAAATTTTGCGTATGATTTAGGTTTTCCGTCTTTACCCGTGTACCATTCGCCTTTTTGCAAATTAATATAGGTAAACGGAGCGGAATATAATTCCCTACCGATACCCCAGTTAAAGCATGCACGTTTAAAACTGTCAGATGCTTGGCCTTTTTCCTTTTCCGTGTTGCTTTCAGTTCCTACATCGGATTTACCAACCCATTCGCCGGTATGTTCGTTATAGATTGAAACAGTACAATATAATCTATCGCCAATGATCGCATGTTCACGCTTCCAGTTCATTGCCCCTACAACTTCATCAAGTAGTCGCATGTCAACGCGTGCATCTTTATATAGCAGCACTACTGCACCTACATTTCCATTCTTTTCATTTAGTGATTGAATACGGCAATCTATTTCATTTGCTTTTAGTGTTCTAAATTCCATGTTTCACCGCCTATTTAATATAGAAATTTTGATTTACCTTAATTTCTGCACCTTCCACCACTTCGCCGGCTTTAATAGCTTTCTTAATTGCCGTTTTATCGGCTTTAATTTCAACCTTTGTAAAGTCCGCTGGAATTACATCAAGGTTGATAATTTCAACGCTTTCGCTTTTTCTGTAACCAGCTTTAAATGTACCAACTTCTAATTTTTCAATGCCCTTTTGTTTCATTGAATATTCAATGTTATTTTTCAAGGTTTCAATAGTGCTTTCTTTTGATTTCTTTATTTTGTTTAATCTATCAATTTCGGCCTTAATACCTTGTATATCAGCTTCAATATTAACCATGTATTTTGCCGTGTTCTCGGTTTTTTCTTCAATGGATAAATCAAGCATTTCAAGTGTATTTTGAATTGCTTCGATTTCTTCCGGCGTTTCCGCGGCTTCAAGCATTGCGGATAGTTCCGCATAATCTTTATTTAGTTCATAAATGCTACTCATTTTCTTCCCTTCCTAACACTTCTAAAATGTCGTCAAATGTTTTTACTTCTCTTGCAATAACTATTCTTTCAAACCCTTTTATATTTACTAATGCGTTTTTCCCGCTTTCTTCATCAAGGATAAATACATAGTGTTTACAGCGGCCGTCCGGTCTAACTGTTATTTCTAAAGCTATATGAATATTTGATTTTTTCGCTTTTCTTTCTGCTAGAAATTCGTCAAAACGTTCTAACAGATTTAAAACTTTTTCTTTTTCCACGTTCTCACCTTGCCACCTTAACGCGCATATGATATTATGCGGTTAAGATGCTTTAATAACTCACTTTTCGCATCTGCCCTTTAGTAATTGCCGTTACTATTGGGCCTTTTTTATTTGGTCTATATAGATACCGCCATATAGTAACGTTACCCCTAACAGTCCTTGCAAAAACGCTTCATATAGCGTTATATTGTCAAGTTCCAAACTGCCCGGCGTACCAATTACCAATATTGCACCTACAATCTTAAAAGCCGTTGTCATAATTCCCCCGTGATCGTCAGTATACTGCTGGCGATTTTTTTAATATCGTTTTTTAGTTTTGCGTTTTCTTCCGTCAATTCTTCATTTTCTGCTTTTAATGCCCGGTAATTAACCGCATTTACTTCGGTTTCTAATCCGGCTATTTCTTGAATTTCTTTGACTGAAAATAAAACGCCCGGTAATTTTGTTAGTTGGTGAATAACACCGCTATTTCTTAGGTTGTATACAGAAGATTTTGATATACCCAGCACGCTGGCAACTTCTTCGACTGTATACGTCAGTTTCATGCTTTTTCTCCCTTCATCAATTCAGATAAACCGCATTGAAAGTAATGCGCCACTTTTACCAAACTTGAAATACTTGGCGATTGTTCGCCGCTTTTCCAACGGGAAATAACGCTTTCAGAAATTCCCGTTTCTTTAGATAACTTATAGGCGGTAACGCCCTTATTATCCATAAGTTGGAAAATGTTTTTTGTTACTGTTTTAATCATTTACACCCCACCTTCTTAAATGGTATACTTGCGTTATAGCAAGTAATAAATCTTTCACCATTCAACTTGCTATAACACGATTGTTTATAAGATTGCTTGCGTTTTCGCAACTACCTTATGGCTTTATTATACGTGCGTTAACGCAAGTAGTCCAATAAACATTTCGTAAATTTTATAAATTTTTATTTATAGTTTGCGGAGGTTAAACATGTTTTACCAAAAATTCTGCGATGCAATGCGAAAAACTGGTGTTTCCATGTATCAAGTTTCAAAGGAAACTGGCATTGCTCAAAGTACTATTTCACGTTGGAAAAACCAAAACTCTACACCCAGTTTAAAAACCGTTAAGATTTTGGCTGACTATTTCAACGTGCCAACCTCTTATTTTACGGAAGGTGTAGAGGGAACGCCTAAAGTTAAAAAGCAAGATAATTGTATTGATTTAAAGAAAATTACGGATAATGCTTTGATATGTTATTACGGTGATCGTGAATTGACTGCATCGCAAAAAGCTAAAATATCCAAAGTATTAAAAGCGGTATTAGACGATTAATATATTCAAGGGGAATTGTTAGCATGTTCAATATGTGTTCTTTTGTCTTAGATTTGATTAATTCGCACGGCTCAAATGAACCGCGCTATATAGCAAGTAAATTAAACATTAAAGTTATATATAAGCCATTGCCGGCTTGTGTTAGCGGTATACAGATTAAACCGGAGATTAAAAAGGCTATTATTATTAATAGCCGGTTAAGTAGGCGCCAGCAGCGTATGGCGCTTGCTCATCAATTAGGGCATATATTTCTTCATAAGGATTATGATTTATTTAAGGAAATAGATGCGGATTTACGTACAAAACTGGAACATGATGCGGATACATTCGCGCATATATTGTTAAATAAAGGGGTATATCATGAGTAAAAAAGATGCAATTAATGTAGCTTTTTATCAAAGTATTATTTATTTAATTATTGGCTTGGCTTTAGGTCTTATACCGTGGCAAGAACACAGATATATACTGGCAATTATATTATTGGCTTTATGTATTGCCGCGCATTACATAGCCAAATATTCAATAGAGGAATTAGACGATGCAATGCAATATAACCATAAGAAAAAAGGATAAAGGGTATCAATGTATCGTTTCTTATAAAGACGGCAACCGCTGGCGCCAGAAATCTAAACAGGGTTTTGAAACACAAAAGGCGGCAAAAATCCACGCTCAAACGATCATTGATAAACTAAAAAAGACTATCACCGCAACCGATGATAGCCTTAGAAATATAACTCTTATTGAATTTTTTGAAATTTATATTAGAGAAAATAAGCCGCGTACATTTAATACGTTGCGGACTTATACACATGCTTTTGATGTATTTAAATCTATACACAATGAAAAAATAACGAATATTACGCCGTATCATGTTAAACGTGTATTGAATGATATATCATACTCAACGGCTTCAAAAAACCTTGCATTGGGTATAATTCAGCGATTATTTAACTATGCCGTACTGCCATATAAGATACTTCCTATTAATGAATTAAAGGTAATACCACGATATACAAATAATGAACCAGCGAAAATAAAAGCACTAACAGATGATGAAATAGAAATGTTCTTATCTGGCGTGAAATCAATAAATTACACGTATTATATTTTATATTGTATAGCGGTATATACTGGCATGAGATACGGTGAAATTATCGGCCTTACTTGGGAAAATGTTGATTTGGATAACAATACAATAAACGTAGTGCAGCAATTTGGGGCGATTGATTATAACGTATATTCCATGAAACCCCTTAAATCAAAAAACAGTTATCGCCAACTACCTATCCCGCCAACATTAAAAAGCGTATTGCTAGAATATAAGGAAACATGCACGAATGATAGATTATTTAATATGCGCATAAGTAGTAGCGGCGTAGCATCTGAAATGATGAAACGTTTTTTACCAGATAATTCTATTCATGATCTACGGCATACATACGCTACTAAATTATTATCAAATGGTGTAGATATTAAAACAGTATCCGCCCTATTAGGTGATAGCCTACAAACGGTATTAAAAACCTATGTTCACTTTTCGGACGATATGCGCATAAAGGCAGCTGATAAGGTTGCCGATATTTTCGGTTAATTATTTTTGACGAATTTATGCCGTTTCTATAACAAATAGCAATAAACATGGTACTTTACAGCTTGTATTTTATATCAATTAATTATAACGTATATGATAATTTTTATCCATAAAATAACATATCATAGGTTTTAACTGATTGGCCATAACGCGAATTTTAAAGTCTTATCCACAAAATTATACAATGTTACATGAAATTTTTGCCGTATTTTTGACGTCAAAATAAAAAAGAGGGGTACCGCTACGGTACCCCTTTTATTATTAATCTAATTCAACAAGGCGTTTCAATTCGCCGTTTACAAACCACATTTCACAACGTACGTTGTTATGGTCTGTTAAAGTTGCGGTATATAAACCGTCTTTCTTTGGTTCTACTTCTTCCGCGAACATATGAGTTTTGCCTTCAAATGTAAATGTTTTCATGTTTGTATACCTCACAATTAAATATAATATGCCGTAAACCGTACGGCGCAGAGATAATCGGATCACCTACCATTTCGCGAATGTATAAAGCGCGCTGGCCCCTTTGAAATGCTTCCCGTCAAAATGCGCTAGGCCTTGAAAGTCGCCAGCTTGATAACCTACCGTTTCATATACCTTACCCGTATCCATTACGGTAACGCCACCCATTATGCGATGTGCTTTATTTAGATTAATTTTGTAAACGTCGACTTTGTTTTCATCGGTATTTTCAACAACTGCGGTTCTATCGCTTTTTTCTATGGCTTCCTTTGGAATATTCGGTGATTTATCCTTGATAGCGTTTTTTGTAACTACTGCCGCATCATGTAACGTTGGCGCCTGTGTATAATACGTTGCCACCGGCTGCGCGGTTTCCCTATATGCGATAACTTCCGTTGCTTCCTTTGGCGTGATTTTTAATGTATCCGCCATTTTGTGCGGGTTCTTCGCTATCGTCTGATTGATAATAACCGGTTCTTGTAACTTTTTTGTGTGCATCATGTTATAGACGAATAAGCCAGCAACTACCACCAGCAGCATAAGTAATGCTACTGTGATAACTGGTAAATACGACTTTATGAATTGCTTGATAGTATCCATAAAATACCCCCGTTAGATAGGCCAATTTAAAACTAAATCCGCATCAAATTCCTTGCCTTCAATGTTTTCAGTAAATGTATATTGCCACAAATTAGCGCCGTCATAATCGCATTGACTATTTAATTGTGCGCACCAAATAGCGCACCCGCCCAACTGACTAACATCTAATACATTTACTAACCAGTCATAACTAGCATATAGGCCTGTATTAACGTAACCAGCTTGCCATAACTTATTGATGAACACGCTGCAAATATTTGTTAATTGTTGGCCCGTTGGCATGCCACGTTCTGCCTTGTAGTCGTCAGCATCTTCCATGTCGAACCATACACCCATTGGCAACTTATCAACAGTCAAACCGGCATCATTAAGTGTATTCAATACAAATTCCGCTTCTTCTGCTGCATGTTCTTCGTTCATAGCGTAGGAATAATGGTATACGCCAACTGCTAAACCGGCGTTAATAGCGCCATTAATATTGTTGTAGAATTCACTATCTAAATTACCACGGCCATAACCGATGCGAATAATCGCAAAATCAAACCCATTAGCCTTGACCGCGCCCCAATCAACTACGCCGTTATTTTCGCTTACATCAATACCTCGCATGGTACCCCCTATAATTTAACTTTGTTTTCAATTTTTGTTCTAATTAAATCTAAAAATTTACCCAACATAACGTTTCCGCCGTCGCGTAGGTTTTCCATAATAGATAGGAATTCACAGGAACCCAAATATAACCAAACAAGCGATACCGCGAATTGCTTTTGACCGCTCATTTCATCGAATAATACGGCCGCCACCGTAGCCGCAACATACGTTAAAACTTTAAATATAAAACCTTTTCGCATATATCGGCTGGAAATTAGGCCCTTTTCAAAAGCCAGCGGTATTGCACGATATTTTTCCCATACGGCTATTTGATCTTTATCATATCCGTATTCATCAATTAACATTTGATAGGCAATAGCCGCCCATTTAGTGAAAAGGTCGATGAATACCAATAAAATAAACACGCCCAAAATCTGGACGTGTTTAATTCCAATAAGCCATATCGCAACGGCTGCCGCACCGCTTAATACTGCTTTTAATACAAAACTATCTGTTAAAGAGTTCCAACCTTCAACAATAACCTTTAAAATAAACTCCATTATGCGCCCCTTATTTAACCTTACCTAAACCATAAACGCTGCGCGCTATATTGGCTTTTCTCATATTGATTTTGTCTAATTGTTCCCTCTTTTGTTCGCCGCTCATGCGTTCGTTATTAATGATTGCTTTAGATGCTTTGTTCAAACCTTTTAGGCTATCACTTGCATTTTTGAGTTTTGCAAATTCTTTGGCATCGTATCCGTCTGGGCGTTGCCCTGTTAGCTTAAACTCATTATGCAATTTTTCTTGTTCCTTATAATCATCATAAACTCGTTGTACGCTATCCGATGATTGATAAGGCGCTACCGTGAACCCTCTTAATCCCGGTGCTTCATACCATTTTTTAGATGCATTGTTTTCTTTTGCACCAGTTACCGCATCAATACCACTTAAACCTAACCCAGCAAGGCCGCCGCCGTACCCTCTTATTGTATTATCTACAATATACGGAGAAACGTTGATTTTATCGCCTACGAATTTTGCAAGTTCGCTTGTATTCGCGCCATATTGTAGGCGTGCTGGTAAATTTTCTTGCGATTGCGGAATGATGTTTCGTTGTCTAAATAAAGAATAATTTGTCATAGCTTCAACAACCGGTATCATAGCCGTAGGCATAAAACTAGGTGCAAGGCTATCTATTACCCTATCACCGAAACCTTTAAAACCTACGCTTTTACGGTTGTTTTTTGCATCGTCAAAATACTGTAGCATACGTTCAAACGATGTACCAAATAACACGCCAGCTTCAAACGGTTTAGGAATTCTGTACATATTTTCTTTACCCGGAATAATCCAGAATGTATCTTTTTCCCATTGTGGCAACTCTTGATATCGTTCGTCGTCTTTATTCATGTACCATAACATTACACTTGGTAATGTAATATAAAGCATGGTTTTAACCGTCATGCCGCGCGGGTCTTCCTTAAACGCACGAGCCATTTTGTCAGCGCCTTGAATTGTTGCATTAAAAAAGGCTATTACTTGATTTGCCTTTTTAACATGTGAACCTCTACGGCTAAAATCTAGCGTTATATCACGGCTTTCAAGTGCCGCTTCTCTTGCAGTTAAAGGCGTTCTATCTTTCCCAAATAGGCGATTGCCAACCCCAGTATAACCCTTTCGTGCATTATCGAATTCCGCCAATCGTGTTGCCATTTCTGTTGCTTCACTCATAGCGCGTAATACTTCAATAGGGTTTTTAATTAACTTAGTAGCCTTACTTTCACGGCTCATAATATCGCGTAATTGACCGCCTAAATAGTCGCGGTCTAACGAAACCATTGCCGCATGTGCTGCGCCTGACTTCATATAATCCCAGTATAATTCGCCTTTTTTAAGGAATAGCGCCAAACCTTTGAAAGTATCGACTACAGGAATAAACCCATGTTTGGAATAAATAGATGCGCCTATCATATCACGTACAGGGTTACGCAAGATAAATTCTGGTGATAATGTAGCGCCAGCGCGTAACCAGTTGGCCGGATACGATAAGATTTTGGCAACCATATTGGATTGTTCTTTATCTAACATGCGCATCGTTTGAATAAGTTCCGGCGTTGTTTCATACGTTACTTTTTCGCCGTTTTCCCAAACATTAAACGTATTATCTGTTTTCGCTTTATCGCCATTTACACGTTCCACGATTTGACCTATGCCGTTTTTATCGGCAAGTTTTGCAAATGTACGCCCAACGTGATTGCGTTCTACCGCGTTATAGAATTGGAACGTATTTTTTACGATACTTTCCAACGGATCTATGATATCGCGCGTACTACCTTTGAAACGTTTTACCGGACTAGATACATCAACGAAACCCTTTCCGCCAGATAAGAACGATTGCATGCCAGCGTCTGACATGTCGCGGAAAAACGGAATGTAATGCGGATACATTTTACGCATTGTATGATACGCCTTAGCCGTCAACATGCCTTCTTTAACTAACATTTGTAACATGTAATCTTGATATTTATATATTGCATCTGCTGCCTTTTGAAAACGTTCATTTCCGGCATGCTTACCTAATACGGCAGCATCTTCTGTATAATCAAACGTTGCTTTTTGTTTGTTTTTATGTAGGTCTAAATCATGCAAGGCCACGAGGTATGCGGAGAATTCCTTATGTTCCTTTTCGCCTATACCTTTCAAAATATCTTTGAGTGATTTTATACCATGTTCCGGCGCACCGTGTTCAATAAGAGTTTCAGCTTTACCAACCCAGCCACGCGCTAACCATGCTTGCATATACGGGTTATCATCAAAGGCAATTTTTTCGCCTGTTTGGCGTTCGACTTCTTCCACTAAATCCTTCAACGGGTTCAATTCATCAACGGCTTTGGTATATACATCATTTAATGCTTTTTTAATTACGTCTTTAGCTTCGCCACGCTTAACCGCATCAATCGCTTGGCTTACCTTACCTTTACTTTCAAAAGAGATACTACCCTTTACACGTTCTGTCGCGCCTTGACGGTGCCATTCATGAACCAACTGCGATAATTTATTAGTTATACCGTTCAATTCCGGTTCTTTTGCGATTGCTTCCGTAAAATGATTATAGAATTCTGGAAATTCCCGTTTTGCTTTAGCGCGATCACTCACATAATCTTTAAAGAATTCTGCGTAACCTTCCCCGCGAATTCCTTCCTCGCCTAATTTGTTGTACGCTTTACCGAAACGATTTTGAATAACGCCGTTAAATTCATCATTGAACCGTGCATCTTTACTGAAACCGAAATAATTATCTACATAATGCCCTAATTCATGCATGATAACCGGAATTTCTCCATAATTACCACTACGAATTACATCGGTTTTAGTGTTGTACCAACCGCGCACGTTAGGACGTCCTAAACGGCCACTTTTAACACGTTGATTAAATAAGTGATTAACTGCATCTAATATTTCCCTACGCGTTACGCTTCGGCCTAATCGCCCTACTTCATCAATGCCAGTATGTGGCGTTTCGTTACCTTTAACGCTATATTGTAGCGGTTCCGTAGGTCTAACGCCTTTACTTTCTAAATAACGATTTGCCATTGCTTCGTTGCCGTCAAAGGCTTTTACAATGGCTTCGTGTACTTGCTCATGCGTTGCATTGTCTAAAAGCTGGCTAGGTTGCTGCGCGTATTTGCTCACGCCACCTTCTGCCGGTTCCGCTTGCATCAACTTTAATTCTTGCGTATCGGCAATTAATTCGGCAGCACGATCACGGCGAACGGTTTCCATGTATTCGTTGCTCAATCGTTCAACCGGTACGTCTAGGCTATCAGATAACCGAACCTTAACCGCATCAAGTTCCGTTTTAGGAATATCTGGCTTTGTCGCCTTGTTTAAATCTTTCAATATTTCCGTATTAGATTGTACTTTATTTTCTAATTCGGTATATCGTGGTTCTGATGCATCATTTTTCAATTCATTTATGATAGTTTCTTTTGCCTTTGGCGGTAAATCGTCAAGTGCATTTCGTAAACTTTCGTTTGGTGTATCCTCTTCATATCTAAATTGAGTGTTTGCATCATTTTCAAGTGCTTTTTCTTCGAATTTAGGTTTTTCACCCTCTACAAAGTCAGTATTTATGCGGTCTTTCGGCTGAAATTCATTTATTTCGCCTGTACGGGCTGTTTCGCCTTCGCCTTGATAGTTTATACCTAAATCGTCTGTTTTAACCTGTTTTTTATCGGTATTTTCTACGAAACTATTTAAATCGGTATGCGCTTCTTCACCGTTTACAGATTTTTCGTTTTCTACAAACTCATCTCTAAACGGTTGTTCGTTTCCTCTATAGTTAGGGTCTAGCGTATTATCTTTAAACGATGTATTATCACGTGGCCTATTTTCATATTTGCCATAATTGCCGTCGAATGTTTCTTTAGCAATTTGCGCCCGAACATCATCATGTGCAACTGCTGGGTCTGGTCTTTCGTAATTTTTTCGTACGATAACAGCCATCTCTTCCGGCGTTGCGTCTGGTCTTGCGCGCATTGCTTCAAGTGCAGCGCTTTCGGTATTATGCAATTCCCATACGCTGAAATCGACTTGCGTTCTCCAATCCCATGGATCCAACCCGCGATTTTCCGCAAATTTCAATAAACCTTTTTCGCCGTTCAATCTATCGCCAGTAAACTGAACCAAACCACGGGAGCCGTACCCGTCGCCACTTGTTACGGTTGTATTAAAGCTGCTTTCTGCTCCAATATTACCGGTTAGTGCAGCCGCTTCAACGTCGCTTAACCCATGTTGACGGTATCGGTTATATATATCTGCTTGGATATTCCCCGTTTCACCTTCCATAGGTTGACCGCTCAAACCACCTTCGGAATATTCGCGCGGTTCTACTGTGTTAATCGGTTCTTCTGGTACTGGTACATCATCAAACGCATTATAGGTAATTCCTTCTTCAAGTTTTGGTGTATCTTTCGTGAAACGTTCGCCAATATCTTCAAAAGCATTAGATGCCCTTTCTTTGATATGTTCACCAATACGCCCTACATGTTCCCCGATTGCGCCAGATACCTTTTTAGGTGTTACACCTTTAACCATGCCGACCGGTAAAAATACGTCGTCCCATAAATTAGTAGGGTTCATGGCAATATTTTTGGCAAATTCGCCCGGATCGTCAACTAAACGCCCAACCGGTTCCGCGATAGGGTCTACCAAAACATTTTTTGCCGTAGCAATATATTTGTTACCTAATACCCCGTCCGGTGCCGTTCCTTCGTTTTCTGCGGCTTCATTAGCGTTATACATTTCAACCGTATCACTTGCAATCGTAGGGGCAGCAAGGACGCCGGCAGCTATTCGCACCGGTGGTGGAACATACGGAGTAATCGCTACGTATCCAGCTGGCTTGCCAACTGCGGTATTGTATGTTTCAACCCTTGCTTTATTTAGGCCCGGCGTTGCATATTCGTTTACAAAGTCGCCGTTATCATCAAATGAAGAAAAATTATCTCCATTAGCTTCAAGGGCATTAGCAGCACTTTTAGAATATTCCCTACCTAAATTATTTGATTTGCTTAATACGTCATCTTTCCAATTTGTAAGCGTATCGCCTACATTGTCATTAATTTCTTTGCCGGTTTTATCAATCCATTCAATATTGTTTTTAACGCCATTAGCAACATATTCGGCATTATTTTTAACGCTATCCCAGAACGTAGGCTTGGGCGCGTTGCCTACGTCATAACCGTATTCGGTTGTTATATCTTCAAAGGCGTTACCGTTTCCAGCTGCCTTGCCGTATTGGCTTGTAATATCATCAAACGCACCCATAGTCTACCCCTTTTATTAATAAGATTTTAACCACGATTTATATTGACCGTATCCGGCCGCATCAAGTTCCGCCGCTATCTGATCATCACTCCAGCCTTGCGCTGAAAGTTCATTCATTCGCTTTGAAACTGCTGCTTGTTCTTCGCTTGAATAAGTCGGTTGCCGTTTAACTGTAGGCGTTCCAGCACCAGCACCACCGCCAGCAGTAGGCGCACCACTTAATGCGCTTTGTAACTGTCCATAATAAGGACTTTCTGTTTCTGCCTTGTCTGGGTTAGCTTTTACCCATGCCGTATGCTGCGCTGATAAAGTTCTTAATACTTGCGCATTATACCCGCTAGTGCCGGATTGTGTAGCCGTTGGCGGTTTAACGTGAGTACCTACATATTTCATGCTGCCGTCTGTTCCAACAATATACGTTTTACCGTCTGGCATAACCTTGATATTTTTCGCCCCGAAATTACCGATATTTTTCATTTGGCCGTCCGGAGTCATAACGATAACTTGACCGTTCGCAAATTGTTTAGTTTCAACCTTGCCATAACCGCCCATATCTTGAATAGTACCGTCGCCCATGTTGTAGCGTACAATATGGCCGTTTTGCGCACTACTAAATTTGTAATCTGGTTTATCAAGCGCCGCAATACTGTTCAAGTTATTCATATCAATAGTACCAGCGCCAACTTTACCGGCTAGATAGTTATATCTTGCAACGGCTGGCGCCAACCCTTTAACCCGTTTTGTGTTATAGGTATCTACAACCGGGTTGCCGTCTTTATCCTGTGTAAATACAAGATTGTTCATGATTTGCTGGCGCATTGGTTCAAGTACTTTTTCTTGATATTCGTTGACTTGTTGCATGTACATATTATTAACATCGGTTTGATATTGTTCGCTGGCTAAACCTTGCGCCGTCTTAAAATCAAAACCGGCTTTAACTAGGGCCAACGTATTGGCCCCTAGTTGTTTACGCGCTTCGCTTGTTACGCTTGCTTTATCTGGTATAGAGTATTGGCCCGGCGCTTTATCCGCTTCGGCGTTACCATTTACGGCCGAATTGGGCGCCCCATGAAAAGGTGCGTTTTGTCTTTGTTGCATCATTTCTTGGTATGTTTGCGGTAATCCTGTATTAATACCAGTATTATTTAGATTTTGAAAATTCCATAGTCCTGTGTTTTGTTGCGGTTGTGCTGGCGTTTGTGGTGCCTGTGCTGCCTGTGCTTTTAATTGTTGTTGCATCATAGGACTTGGCGCATTTGCATAGCTAGTAAAGCGATCATCATTAAATGGCGTTGTTGCCGGTGCATCGGTGTTAGCTTGCATCGGTTGTGCTGGGGCGGCCGGATTTTGACCGCCCCATAATCCGATGTTATTCTTTTGCATCAAGTTATTGGCAAATGTGTTATTGGAATTAGATAATAACTGGTTAATTTGACCGGCGCTATTAGGTTGTTGCATACCCATTCCCGCCATGCGGTTATTATTATCCACAATTTGTGGAGTGTTCGGGTCTTGTTCCCCGCCACCACCGCCACCGCCTAGCATTGCTTGATAGCCTTTAGCCATTTTATTATTCTGTAACGCCCCTAAACGGTGAGAGAAATATTGACCGGCTAATTCGCCCAACGCCGCCCATGGCTCAAAGTCTTTAACGTAGATAACGCCCATTGTGTTATTCCTCTACTTTCTCTACTTCTTCGGTTGCTTCCTCTACTGGTTCATCTTTCTTGCTGGATTTTTTTGTTGTTTTCTTGGCCGGTTTTTCTTCCGGTGTTTCTTCCGGTGTATCTGCTGGCGCTTCTTCCGGTGTTGCTGCGATAAGTTTCAATTCTTCTTCGCTGATACCTTCGGCCATAATACCGTTAGCATAGAATAAATTATCGCCAGTACATTGCAATTCGTATACGTGTTCAGTATTGCCAGTTGCTTCGCTGAATGTAACCGGTTCATAAGCGTTAACCGTCATAATAACTTCGCCAACTACCAATTCACTAACTAATTTCAAGCCTTCCGGAGTCAATACCTTTTCCGTGCCTGTGGTTGTTACGCCAAAAGATACAGTTTCAAGGCGATGTGTTTCTTTTTCGCCCATATCATGCAATGCAATTACATCATTAACCGCACCCAACGTGATAACAGTATCACCATTTACAAACGTTTCAATAACCTTGCCACCTTCTGGTGTTGCAATTTCAGTACCCGCTACAAAACAAAAACCTTTCATAAGTCCTCCAAAGAAACCGCCAGAACCTTGCTTAACCATTGTTTGTGCTGGTTGCGCTAAGCCATAGCGTAATGACATAAATCTGTTAAGTAAATCTTCTTGATCCGCGTTATTTAACTGGCTCATAGAATAGTAATCTTTAGCCGGTTGAATTGCCGCGCTTTGTGTTGTTGCTCCTGTATTAATAGGGTTTTGCGCTAACCCTTCGCGTTGACCTACTAAACCCGCTGCGGTGCCGGCGTTATTCATCTGATTTGCATAACCTTGGTTCATTAGATTTGCTTGATTAATGATGCCGTTTTGTTGGTTGTTGTAGGTATTACCCCATAACCCCATTTTTGCACCGATGCCGCTTAAATTATTATTAAGTGCTTGGGAATTAAGTGCAGCCGCTTGGCCTAAATCATTTGAATATTGTGCCGCAAGTGTATTAGATGCGTTCTTGCTAATATCATTTAATGCGTTATCCGTAATAGATGAATTCACAATACCGCGACTTGCTAGGCTAGAAACTGCATTGCCTACAGTTGCCTGTAAATCATTGTTTAACGCTTGCCGTCTAGCATCTGCATAGCCTGTAGGTAGTTGGCCGTTTGTGATGCTATCCATTGCGTTTTGATTTTTAAGCAATGCGCCGTTATATTCGTTAGCCAGTTGGCTTGCGCCATTGTTCATAGTATCAACGCTGGCCGCCAGTTGATTTGCGTATCTGGTGTTATCTGTTACATTCTTAGCGCCGGCGGTTGTTACGAGGTTTTGTAACGCGCCTATCGCATTTTGATTGTCGCTATTAGTTCCCAAATACGCATTATACATATTACTGTATTCTGGCGTTATTACATTGTTCAAGGCCCTATCGCCCATACCTTGTAAGGTGTTGGCGCTTTGATTGGTGTTATTAATCCAATTCATTTGACCTTGTAACAGTTGCTTTTCGTCGGCCGTTGCTTCCGGTAGTTTAGCATCAATGCTGCTTACCTTCGACTTTTTGCCACCGCCAAAAATTTGCAAGTCAAATTTAAACATGCTTTTCCTTTCTACAAAGTAGCTTCAAGGTGTTTACGCACCGTTTTAAGTACTTTGTAATCAAACCCATTATAGGTATAGTCCATAGTTGGAACACGTTCCATGTTCCACTTTTTAATGAAACCGCGCACGCTGCGATGTGTTGCCGTTACAATTACATCAAGATCATTCATTTTCATTACTTCAACAATGTATTTACCTATTACTTTCATATCACCGTATGTTTGCCAGATAGTAAAATACCGTTCGCCCTCATGTTCGTTGATAGTCCAGAACAGGAAACCAGCATTAGGGAACCATTTGAAATAGTAGTTATATTTATCTTTGTAATTGTTGTTTTCATCGAAATAAAAACCTTCAAGACTAACACGTTCACCCGTACGCCGTTCATAGTCTTTTATCATGCTTTCAAGGCTTTCAAGTTGCATCATTAATCCCCTATCCGTTCGATTGTTACTTTATTCCAGTTATAACCGGCTGGCATGTAGTCATTAAACGAACCACTTATTGAACATTCTAACCGCTTGTTATTAGTGGAACCGGGGAAATTGATTGATACGGTTTTATTTCCGCTATCATTAATATTGATATCCCAGCTTCTTTTATTGCTACCGTCAAGCGTTACACGGTAACGACCTTTAGGGAAGAATAACGTTGTACTGTATCCGCTTGTATCACTTGCACGGCGTTCCCAATAATACCGCGCAAATTCTACCGCATCATACTGGATAGAATACGTCCGCCCGTTTACTTCGATTTTTAACGGTGTTGCATCGGTTCCATATCGTGCGTAGTAATCAACGCCGTTATATGTTACTGGTACCGCTTTACCATTTGTTACGGATTTATCTGTATTAAGTCCGAAACGGTATGTTTGACCGTTCTTTTCAAGTACTAGATTAGGCATATTATTCAACCCTCAATTTAGCGCCGTTCGGGAATGTTAGCGTATTATTATTTTCAAACGTTGCGATGCGTTGCCATTCAGTCATGCCCTTGGTATTTGTATCAAAACGAATAAATGCCGCGTTACTGTTAGCAAAATAAAGCTGAGTACCTAATACGCGGTCTTGGCTTGTATACCACGGGAACATGGCACCAATACCCCAATAAGCAGTACCCCATATATTGTAGTTATTTAATTCACCGAACGTGAAACCGCTAAAACCAGCCTTGTTGTTAGCAAGATAATCTAAATCAATCGGATTGTTGGAAAGCCCCGGAACCTTTAACGTACCCGTCATGGTATCGCCGGCCTTTTTAACGCATGATGCAACGTTATCCGCCGTTGCTGCCGAATTTGCACGCGTTGCAGTATCTGCACTCACCGCATGCGTTGCGTTGGCTACTGTATCGGTTTTGCGATAATATGCACTACTTAACCCGTTTACTGTATCCGTAATGGTTTTAAGTGTACGGCTTGGGTTGTTTGTAAAGTTAGCATCGCCAGCAATCTTTTTAATAGCTTCCGCCATTTGATTAAGAATGTCGGTTAATGCATACGCTTTACCGTCAACCGTACGCGTGCCAATTACGGCGTCTGTTGCGGTGTTTAGATTTGGATCATAATACTTGATTGACTTAACACGTGTTGCATCTGTAACGGCAACCGCTACCACTACGCGCAATATTTCTTTCCAATACGTTCCCGTGTACACATACATTTTTTCATTTGTGGTGTTGTAGTACATTTTATCCGTTGCCGCTGCTGGTGCATTTGGCTGGCGCATCGGTTCAAGCGTTGTACTGCCATAAGTTAGGCCGCCAGATGTTGAACGTTCAACGTATAAATACGATGTATTGTTGGCTGGTAAACTCCATGCGCTTTGTTTACGGTTAATCGTTTGGATATAATCAACCGCGCCGTAATCGTTGAAACCGTCGGCGAATGATAACAATACAGGCGTTTGACTGCCGTCAATCATTACGCTTAGGTTATCACCGGTTAAGAATGAGAATTCGCCATTACTTACCTTACCGCTCAATACCCTATTACGTAGCCCACCAGTACCACCACCGCCGCCAGTACCACCACCGCCGCCGGCTTTAAGTTCCATTTGCTGCGCAACGTTCAATAATTCATCGCGGTTTTTCTTAATACTGTCTTGTACAGTATCGCCCTGTGGCGTTATATCCAAAGGGTATTTTTCTTTATATGCCATGTTTAAACCTCTTCATACGTATAATCTAACTGACGTAACGAAATAGCGCCCTTTTGAACATTGATTTTAAATTGTACATTACGATTTGCACCGCCGCCAATCTTATACGCCTTCGTGTACTCATTAACATTCATTAATGTTTTGGCTTCGTATAGCTTTTCATTCGCATAGTATGTTTTGGTTGCCTTGCTTGAAAAGTTAATTGGCTTAGGCTTCTTATTCGATATGCCAATAGTGCCATGACCGGGAATAAGATTATGTGTTACAAAATTATAGTTCATGATCAATACAAATTGACGTGTCGCCAATCTGTTGCCGCTGATAATTGATGTTTGAATTTGTACATTATCATCGGTATCTATTGTTTCATCAAGAATACCAATCTTATTGCCGTATGCTATGTATACTTCTTTATCCACATTCACCGCATCATTGATGTTATGCGTGAATTTTCTTGATGTGAAAACGCCCCTTCCGTCTTCATATCGTGGCAAATAGTGATACATGAATACCGTATTTCCGCTATATGGTTTAATCCATATTTGCTTACGGCTGGATATGTGCCATACTTCGCAATCTTTCGTTATGTACTTCAATAGATAAGAGTTGATATTCAAACCAGTTTCAAACGGTTGTATTTCTGCGTAGGTGTTTGTAGGCATGAAAGACATGAACCCTTGATTGCCTAAATAGTAACTACGATCATCAACGCTTATCGTCGCACCACTACAATAACCGGTAGAGGATAACGGATATACAGTTAAATTCTGTGCATCTGGCGTGCCAATTACTTGATACACGCGCCCGTATTCTTTGTATACGATAATTGCACGTGATAAGAAATCAACCGCAATAATGCTGCCTTGGTCTTTATAGCCTACGTCTACATATTGCGCACTTGATGCATCGTTATTGTTATGGTTCCATGCGTTGTAGTCGCCAACCGCTGACCAATTCAACCTATGCGAATGAGTCGATGCAATCAGTACGCGCCCCGAATGACTTGATACTATATCACATGCCGGACTTTCAATAGTGGATAACTTACCACTACCGGAAATGGCTTGCAATTTATCACCGCTGGCTATGAGAATATCACCACCAAACGCATGATATCTCGGCCGTTCGGTACCATTTAATGTGCCTAATAGTGTATTACCGCTGAAATCTGTTTCATACAAATTTCGGCCACTAGAAAAGTACCACTTATTACGGTACACATCATGATATAGCGTTTCTATTGGTAGTCCGAAATCATACAATACACGAATACCCGGAACGGTACGGAGTGCATTATCTGTTCTATCGAATTCGCATTGTTGCGCCTGTGTTAGCGCTTGCACGTCGATATTTTCCGGCGGGTTGCTCCAATCAAGGCCCAATCTGAAACCGTTTGTTATGGCTACTTGTTTAACGCCCATTATGTTATACCCCGTGCCACTTTAATTTGTTCCGTGATATAGTCTATGAATTGTTTATCATAGGCAGCGTAATCAGTCATAAGTGATTTTTTCTTTACCATGAAAGATATAAGCTGCACTAAATACTGATGAAAGAATTCAGAAAACGGAATAGGGTCGTCCATATCATCAACGTGATTTTTACGCACGCTATAAAATACTTGATTGACCGTTTCCCCGTCATACGTTTCAAATGTTCCATTAATGATGCGGATAGGATAGCCACTCTTAGGAACGAACCCCATAAAGTCGGACGGAACGCCTTTTAGATTTGGTATATCCATATTCTTAACTACTTCGCGGTCTTTAATGCTAACAAGAATAGTAGTTAGCCAGTCAATCGCTGCGTTAATGTACTGGATATACTCCAATTGTTCATCTAGTATTTCGTTACTTTCAACGTTAACTAGAGTAATCAGTTCTTTTACAACCATAGTTCCAATACCCTTCCGCAATTACACTTTCATTATTCCCCAAACCTTCATTAATGGATTGCAACGCACTAACCATATTTCCAGTTACGCCGGAAATATCAAGGTTCATAACCCTATATACGATGTAATCAACTAATAACGTTTCAAGTTCCGCCGGTAGTCCGCTTTCATCATCTAGCGTTTTATAGCCAGCAGTCTTTATATAATCAACTGTTATTTTCTGCTCATGATCTGCATCAAATACCACCGTTTGTAAATTCAATACATGATAGGCCTGTACTTCCGCATCATCTGCTTTGACATTTAACACGCTGATACATTGACCGGGCAGCGTAATCCGTCCGGTGCCGTTATCTTCGTGCGTTGCCTGTGCCAAACTAGGGCAGTACTGACCGATAAGGGCATTTAATAGATGATTGCCTTCGTTGTAATACTCTAACAAATGGTACGGAGTATATTGTTCCTGTGGTGTATCGCCTATCTGCATGAACGCCCTATTGATAACTTGTTTTACGTTCATATTCACCCCATATAAGAATAAAGGCGGGTATTACCCCGCCCATATCTATAAATTAGCTTTCTACTACGCCACCAGTTAATACTTGAATAGAACCGTAATCTTTATTATTGAATTTTGTTCTTTTAACTTCACCATAGAACGCGATACCATTACCAGCAATATTGCCGTAATCGTCTGTTTGTTCAATGTGTTTAGCTGGTCTTGCTACTGCGAAACATGCTGCTTGTCTACCTAACAACGTGTTATAGCATACATTAGCACTAGATGCGCCATTTGGTAGATTTGCTACGCGTTCGTATTCATAAAGAATAACGCCGTCGTATTCGCCCAATGCACCGGTAAAGATAGGGTTTTTAGAACCGCGAACGTTTGCGTTTTGTTGAGCTGCCAACCATTTTGGATCATCTTTTAAATCACGAGCCGCCCATGGGGAAATAAGCATAATATATTTATCCATGCCGTCAACTTTAATCGGTTGCACTTTTGGCGCGTGTAACATTGCTTTACGTTTAGCGCGGGAAATAACTGTTGTTGTTAATTTATCATTTGCCGTAATACTGGATAAAGTACCCGCTGCACTTGCATATACCGCTTCTTTAGAAGAGGAAGCGGTAACACTTAATTCGCTAATCAATTTGTTATCGTACCAATCGGCTAACCATTGTTTAAGCGCGCCTTTAATTTCTTTCAACATATCATACTGTGTTTTTTGGTCGTCCGCTTCAAAACGAGATACCGCATTACGGATTAATTTAGTTTGTACAGTAAAATCGTAAATGTTCAAAGTATCTTCGGCGCCAGCTAATTTTTGGTTACCTTCAACGCCCGGGCCGTTTAAATTCATCATCAAACCGAATACAACGCTATCACCTTTTACGTTTGTCAAATCTTTGTTTTGATGTACCACGTTGGAACCGTCCATTGCGGTGAATTTATCAAAATAACTATCTTTTACGCCTTCATGCCATACTTTATTGGCCCATACTTTAGGAACTAAAGTTGCTGGAATATTTACTTGGTTTCTTTGATCTGCCATGTTTTACCTCTTATAATTCGTCAAAATATTTGCGTACATCGTCCGGCAATGCATCAAGGTTGCCTGTTTGGTACGCTTTCAAAATATCTTCTTCCGTTACCTTGTTAGGTGTAGGAACGCCACCATTTAACGCGCCAGCTTTCGGGAGCGTCGCCGCAACTTGTAAAGGGTTATTAGGTACTTCGGTACTTGTTGCCCGTTCGTTTTGCAATTCTGTTACAAACTTCCTAATAGTTTCAAAATCGGCGTTTGTACCTTCGCCAATATCAACACGATAAAAAGCATCATTAATCGGTTGCGCATCGCGCATCGTCATTCCGTTAAGCTTTTCTAATCCACGTTGATATAATTCCCCAAAGTTCGGTAATGATTTAATTTCATTTACGAAATTTAGATTTGTTTGTCTTTGTTGGTGTACTGCTAACTGTTGATTTGTGATCGTGTATTCTGCGTTAGCTTCAAAACGAATGAAATCGTTATATTTCTGTACATCTTCAAACATAAGACTTTCTAAATCTTCCGCCGTAATGTTAAAGCGTTTTAATGCTTCACGGCGTACAAAGTCGCGAATATTTGATACTTCCTCGTCTGGCAATGTAATTGGCCGTTGTTGTGCTTCGTATTGTCTAGCACGTTCTTCCGCCGCTTTACGTCTTGCGCGTTCCTGTGCAAGTGCCGCCTTTAAGTTATGATCGTTCGCATGTGTTTCTTCCGTTTCTTCATTAGTGTTCGGCGCTTCCGGTTCTACTTCCGCATCATTCGCATCACTTTCCGCCGCATCATCTGTAGAGGGTTCATCTGTTGCCGTTTCCTGTGTATCCGTTTCTTTGGTTGTTTCTTCCAGTTCAACGCCCGCATTCTCTAAATCTTCCGGTGTGAAACCAGCTTCTTCGATGTTTACTAATTCGTCTTTCATATCAAATACCCCTTATTGCCTTTTAACGTCATTGCCGGACGAATATAAGAATATGGCAGTTTAACGCCGTTACCGGGCGATAATGTATAAGCAAGCCTTTTAACGCCATTACTTAGGGCGAGAATTATAAAAACGCCCCATTACGGAGCGTTTATTATTGTGTTGATAGTTTATATTACATACCACCTAAACCGTCCATAGGCGGTAAAATTGGCGGTGCATTTTGAATGTTTTGTTGTTTACCTTTCAAGGCTAACCGTTCCGCCATGATTTGCTGCGGTGAAATCTGTACGCCTAGCGTTTGCAAGTACATGCTTAACGCTTCCGCCGGCATATCGTCTAAGCTGCCACTAACACGCAATTCTGGTAACGCTGGTTTTTCTGCTGCTTCTTGCATGCGTTTCTTAACCGTTTCTTTTTCTGGGAAATCCATGAAATCAAGAATGATATCCATAGGAATATCAACGCCGGACTTCTTAGCTTCCAATAATTGATATAGGTTAGCACGTCTTGCCGTTGCGCTTGCTTGGCTTGTAGTGATTACAATATCAAAATCAAAAGCGGATAGATCATATAGTACTTGTTTAATCGGGTTGCCTTCTTCGTCGCGTTGCGGTTGCCCTAGTGCATCGGTTAAAACTTGTTCTTGCATAGGTTGATTTAAACCCGGTGCAATCTGTACAAATTCCTTTTGACCGTCGTCGCCCATAATTCGCATTGCTTTTTCTTGATTGTAGAATTGTGGAATTAACCCCGGCGCGTTTTTCTCGCCCCATAACAATTTTACTATTTGCCGTTCTGCTTCTTTTGATTGCTCAAAGATACCAGCCGTTTGAACAGTTGTTACAGATTGACGTAAATCTATTGCCTTACCACTCATAGAACCCACGCTACCGCTTAGGCTTTCCGGAGTGATACCGCTGATAGAGTAAAAATCATTGCTTGATTGTTGTTCAAGGCTAATATTAATATTGCTATCCATTGCCGGTGTACCGTCCACAAAGGAAACGCCCGGCGGTAGGAATATATTTGCGCCCGGTTTTGTACTATCATTCTTGATAGTTTTCTTTAATTGTTCCGTGAATTGACCTTGCCAGAATTTAACGCCTAAAGACTGTTGATTTACAACATGCATGCGTTGGCTTCGGTTTTTGTTCAATTCCCTTTGCGCATCTTTAATATCACGCACTACGCCAGCTGGTTCTAGTTCATCATCTACCAATTCGCCGGTGTAATAGCAATATTCACGCACTAACGGGAATTTACCATGCTTATAAGGACTTTCGCCCTCTTCCAATAGAACACTATCGGCGAACGTCGCATATCGAATTTTAGTATCTGGAATACTTGTAGGCTTCTTGCCTGTAGCCATTAATACAATAAATAACGGGTTAGCTTCATCAATTAACCCCTCTTTTGTCATGTATACATTCTTCTTACTGTATTCTTTATACCAATACTGCACTACACGGATTTTATTGTAGTTGCTGCTATACCATAGCGCTTCGCCGTCTACTGTTTCAATTATGCCGGCTTCCTGTTCTGTTTCATCATATCGGCTTTTTAACGTGTTGATTTCGTCCGCTTTTTCTGGGTAAATCTGTTTTAACTTAGCAGCACTTTCCCAACTATAACGTCCAACATATTGCGCGTCGCTTAAATCATCTTTCTTACATTCCGGATCTATGAAAGCATCAAACGGAGATACACGTTCAATTTGAATAGTGCCGTCTAACTTCGCATAGTCAAATTCATAAGATACCCAGTAATTGGCTAAACCGCAAATAATCTTATCGCGGAAACATTTGCCTTTATTACGTTGATAGTTCGCACGGTCTAAACAGTATTTTGTAATACCCTTAGCGACGCGGCTTATTCTATCATCTTCTTCGGAACGTGGTAAAAAGTCCGGTTCTGTTTCATTCTGTGATGCATAGCCGCATAACAGATTAATAACCGGTCTAATTCTATTAATCGTGATTGCTGGCCGTCCAGCTTCGCGCATCTTCTTTAAATCGCCGTCTTGCCATTGCTTGCCTTGCATAAAGGCAAAATCTTCGGCAGCAGCCTTGCGCCATTCTGACGTGGCAGCTAATGCACTTTTTACATTTTGTTTTGCTTCGTATATATCAAAGGTTGTTTGTTCTATATCCATTACTCCACCATTTCAGAACCGTAAATCATATCGTACATCTGCTCCAGTTGCCATTGTGGCATTGCTTTTGCGAATTCCGCCAACTGTGCATCTGTATATTTCGCCGGAATAATAACGCCCTTTTCTTCACGTTCACCGTATTCCGATTTTAAAACCTTATAGGCGTAATCACGCAACGCCCTTTCACTCATACGCCCCATGCGCTTATATCTCCTTCGTTATCGTCAACATATCTATAACCGTCATTAAATGGTTTTTCTGGTTTAACTGATTTCACCGGTCTAGCCATACACATATAACGCACCGCATCATATGCATGATCTTCTTGCTTTGTATCTACATCTTCCACCTTGATTTTGTCATACGTTAAAGCTGGCAAGGTGCGTATTAAATGTACGCAATTACTAAATATCTTTAGCTTACCTTCTTTAAGTCTTTGATGTACTTGCATAAGTCCAGCTGCTCTATCATTATCGGCCTTATTCCAATACACGCCTTCCGTTGCAAATGTTTCCGCAATCGTTGGCCCGTCATGCCCTGTACGTTGCCATATAGCGGGGTCCGCTACGCCTTGATAGTCTTTTAAGTGTTCTATCTTTTGTGCAACTTCCCGCGCGGTTTCTTGCGTTCCAGTATCCGGCATACCCGGCTTACACCCGTAATATTCACCAGTAATATATAACACGTCGTCATAATCAACCGCATAAGAATATACTGCATATGGTTTCGTATATCCCCAGTCCATTGACCGATATCGTTGCCAATGATGCGGTATTTCAAACGGTGCTATTACATGCTTATCGGTGCGGAATTCTGTAAATACTTGACCTTCAAATATGTTCCAGTCGCCGTCTAAATATGCTTTACGTAGTTTTTCTGGCAACGTGTTAAGTGCATCTATATAAGATTGTGATAGATGCGGGTTATCGCTTGCCCTCGCTTGGATATATGCAATCTTATCGGAAAATGGTTGCATTTCTTTTGTAAAGTTTCTATCAATGAATAAATCCTTAACCCACATATGCCCTTTACCGCCCGGATTGGTTGCAGCGATTAACTTAGTATCACTTATACCAGTCCAACGGAGCCGCATGCGCAAAAAGTCGAACACGTCGCGACTGTTCAAGGTTAATTCATCTATAGCAATAGCAGCAAATTCACTAGATAAGTATTTACTAGGTTTATCAAGATTACGGAAACATATCACGCCGCCGCCTAATTCATCGTTCAATGTGAATTCATGGTTACTTTCTTTATAGCTTCCTAACCATTCCGGAAACTCCATTTTGATTTTGGATATTTGACGATCATCAAGACTTGGATAATCCTCACAGAACAACCCAACGCGTACGCCTTTAATTCCCGTTTGAATGTACCAATCAATTAAAAGCCATACCAAACCCCAGCGGAGTATATACGATTTACCACCACCAGCAGCGCCGCCATATAGTGTATATATGTTTTGCTTTACTGCCCGCAAGAATTCTTTCTGTTTAGGCGTTGGTCGTATCACATCACGAAACAGATTTGTTTTACTCATCTGTATCACTCAATTCGTTATTATCAATAACCAACTTAACGGCGCTTTCTGTTGTAATTTCCTGTTGTATCTTATCGCGCCATTCTTTAGAACGTCGATTTTTAAGCCAAAAAATCATAGCCGTTGTATTTCCTTCAAGTGCTGCCTTATACAACGCATTTTCTACTTGTATATCTGCTTCATCTTTCCCTATTTTTAGGGCGTTAGATATTTTAGGCGATTTCTTGCGCCATTCCCAAAGGGTTACTGTTGATATATCCATATTGCTGGCAATCTGTTCATTTGTTAAGCCATTACGCGCCCAGCCTTGTAACAGTAGAATTTTTTCATCTGCTTCCCAATCCTTATATGTAGTTTTAGCCATTGTTTCACCCCCTATCGTAGTATGTTGTTATCTTTACTTTTCATTCTGCCATGTGATCGTTGGCATATGCCCGCGTGTTGCTTGCTGGCGTGTTGGCTAGTGCAATATGTTTGACATAATCCGTCATAATATATCTCGCTGGCAGTACATTTGCCGCCCTTATTGTTAAGACATTTTGACTTTGTACATATGATATTCACTAGCTTTTCACCACCTTCACAAAACTTTTTTGAAAAATTTTTAATTTCCCTATTGACTACTTGCGAAAACGCAAGTATAATAAAGCCATAAGATACATCAGAAAACGCAAATATTCAAAAAGGAGAATTTAAAATGCTAACACTTAAAGATGTAAACACTAACAAAACATGGAAATTTGAAAACAAAACAGATGCTTCTGATTTCATCAGTACAATGAGTTTTGGTTTTGAATGGCAATTAATCGACAATAACACAAATGAAGTTATTGCTTGCCACTACTACGAATAACAAAATAAAGGCGGTAGGATAACCACTACCGCCAATAATTAAACACAACAGAAAGGATTTTAATCATGACTCACAAAATAATTGTAAAAACTCATAAAGGCGATTGCATAGGCAATCCGCTTACTAGAGTATACATCGCCGGTGTACGCGGTTGTTCCCGCATGCGTGATATTCGCATAGGCGATCGCATTCAAGGTTCATATATTGTAACCTCCATAACACATATCGTTACAGATACACTAAGCCGCTAGAAAATAGCGGCTTTTTTAATTACTCAAAACCGAACACGCCGCACTAAAATATCATTAGAAACTATGAAGGTGATATCTCTTAAATAAAAACATGTGCATTATGTTCAGTTTTCAATAATCAAATGTTACTTTTATGCAAAAAATGAGATATATCGCCGTGGATATACCTCATATTCTGATAGCTTTATTCATTTTTGTTGTATACTCTAAACCAATACCGATATGGATCACATGAAATTAGGTTTATTATGCTTATTGTTGTTGTGCTTGGAAGTACATATTTATATTTGATAGGATTGTTCTCAATGGCATTGTGTATGTTTGAAAGGAATTCTAGTTTATCGGTATCGGTTTACAATACACAATAGGGGAACGGCCCAAAGTTCCCCTGTGCATTGTTTATATATAGGAGAATTACGCCAATGACCTTTTAAGCATCATTTGACAATATAATTATACTATATATCGCCTTTCCGTACTATTCCGATGTAGTTCGGTATAGTTCAACTTTTACCGTCTTAGCAGTATACATGCTAGGGTAATATGTTTCATGTAAAAATTTACCTACATTAATAAGGCCTATTGTTTTTAAATCGCTGGCTTGCGTTTTTCCTAAATTAGTAAAACTCTTCGCATATTTTGCGCTTTCCCCGTCGATGTATTCGCGCATTAATAATATATTGGCTTTCCCTGTGGTGCATTGGTTGATGATATCCGCCGCCGTTTCGCGTTCATCAATTAATGCGCCTATTTCTTCTTTTACGGCATCGCGTTTACTTTCAAGGCGTACGATTTGCCGGTCTAACCCGCCCGGCGTTCCGCCACCGCTTAAACGTTCCTTACTATAATCAACTGCCCCTATCGTTGTTATATCTGATTGCAAATGCTTTAGATCTTCTTTCAATGATTTAATTTTCATTGATATTAATTTAATCGGTTCTAGGAATTCCTTGCCGATTTCTCTATATTCTTTATCCGTCATATATCCCCCGCATGGTTCATTATCGCATGTTCTTAACTGTTTCCCCTAACATGTTTAAATAGTCTTGTAAATTGGTTTTAATCGCATCATTTACGATTTGGATATTGTCAGTTGTTACATAGCTGGCAATTAGCATTTTATACATAGCATTTTTGGTAGGTACAAAAACACAAATAACAAACGATATCAACCAAACAAAACCGCAAATATAAATATATTTCTTAATTTTTTTATCTTCGTCATATTTAATGCTTTGCGGATAAAAAATTACAAGCATAACCATTATAATTGATGCCAGTATAAAAACGCCTTGATTAAACACGTCTAAATTATGTAGTACCTCAATCAAGTACAAATACATCGGGTTAATTATAGGCATTACACATTTCCCCTTTCGCCTATTTGTATCAAAGGGGCGTTTATATTGCCCCTTATCAACTACATCGTAAATATTGATACTAATTTAATTAATGCTATCACTAGCGAAAACAACAAAGCAGCATCAAACAATAATTTAATCATGGTTATTTTCCCGTGCTACCGATACCACCAGCACCGCGCACCGTTTCGGTTAATTCTTTAACCTCTAATAACTTTAATGCGCCTACTGGTACCATAATTCCCTGTACTAATCTATCACCCTTTTGGATTAAATACGGCGTATCGCTGGTGTTATGTAGAATTGCTTTAATTTCGCCCCTATAGTCCGCATCAATCACCCCGAACGAATTTGGAATAATTAACGGCGTTTTGCTCATGCTAGATCGTGGCGCCAACATCAACATATACCCCTTTGGAATTTCTACCGCTAACCCCAAAGAAACATATTGCGTTTGATGCGGTTCTATAACGGTGCTTTCTGGTTGATAAAAATCCATGCCGGCAGCATCTACGCTGCCAACTTTTGGCAATAATACACCCGGTATGCATCGTTTAACTTTGATAACGTCCGCATTATATCGTTTATATCCAAATATGCGTTTAATCCTGTTTAGTAGTTCCATTTATTGCCCCTCATTTCAATAATGCTTCCAACACTTTATTTTTTCTATCCATGATACGAATTTCTGCCCGCGGGTTATCTTTATCAATGCCAGCTATGCAGCTTTCACCGTATGAACATATCCATTTATCATCGTCTATCACGCCGGCTTTTGTCAGAATATCGCTAGTTGCCTGTAGCAATCCGATTAAATCCGGCCAGCTTCTTTTATTTGGTAAATAGTATTTACATTCAACAACGACGACGCCAGATATATGCAGCTTCTTCCCAGCTAATTGCCATAAACAAGCATCTTCATAATTCTTGTAGGCTTCTGACGGTATTATAATAGGCTTTCCGTTTCTGGATATTATCCGTCCGCTATTCTTTTTAGTAGCTGGGCGCCCCTTTAAAGTAATATCAATTACACTCATTTAGCGCCCTTTCTGCTAATTCAACCTTACAATAATCAACATCATCAATACCAATATTCCCGTATTCGTTACTCCAGCTAGTTACACCGCCACAAAAAAACAAAACCTTTCTGTTTTTATAGCCAGCAAAATAGCGTTTCATTGAACCGTGATTAGTTTTAATAATGATAGGCGTATCAACTGGAACGTTTTCCCATTCCACGATACCCAGCAATGATGCAATAGAATATTTACGGGTATTAGGATTTAACCCCAGCACCTTGCATGGAATTCTTGGGGTATGATCGCGTATTTTAAAATTCCCGCCATTTTCTATAAATGTAGGATTTACAAAGAACGCATAAACGCCTTCAATTTTAATATCGCGATAACCTTCGTTATACATTTCTTGCAATAACCATTTTTGCTCATTCTTCATCGTATAATTCCCCTTTTACAATAAGTTCCTTGATTTGTTGCCGTACGTTGTAAATGTACGCTTCAACTGTTCCGTTAAATACTTCCATTACCATTTTTGAAAGCCCTTGCCGCAATCGTTTCGTTTTGCCGTCTTTATGATATTTGTATTCAAGCATAATCAAAAATCTATCTTGCGTTACTTTTGGTTTTAAAATCTTGTTTTCAATAACCAGCGTTAATGCGCTGGCTAGTTGCTCACATGTAAAAGTTCTACCGTTTCCCATGTCTACCTTTACGCTCATTTATTAATTCCCCTATCTTCATGTTCTACACTCATAATATGACGGCCTATTTCTTCTACAACGTTTACAGTAACCGCATTGCCAGCTTGCTTATATAACTGGCTATTACTATTAACCGCTGCTGCCTTCTCATATTGCGCATCGGAAAACCCTTGTAATCGCCAACATTCTTTAGGCGTTAATTTTCTAATTCGTATAGGTTGCTTGTCTACTAATACGCCCAAATTATCACTAGTTGTTAATGTGTTAGATTGGTTTTCAATATACACTTGCGGAACATGTTTATAAGCGCATGCCATTAATGTTCGTGCTATACCGCTTGCATGTACTGTGTAATCATTTTTATAAGCAGTAACACTTCCTAGATTATGAACGCCGCTTTTTGTAATGGTATACAACCCAGTTTTTGCACCCATTCCACCGCCTTGTGCTGATAAAGTGCAACTTGTTCCTTCTGGATCGTATACCCTCATTCCTTGTGAACCCCCAACGACTTGTTTAAGAGTTGTTGTGTTTTCTCTTGGGTTAGGTAATAACTTTCCGGGACATTCTCTTCCAGAATATCCGACAATATACACGCGCTCCCTGTTTTGCGGCACCCCGTAGTTTTTGGAATTGTACATACCCCATTCGATATTGTACCCTCTTTCAACCATTTCACTGATAACGATGAGGAACCCGCCCCCCCGTCGATTGATAACAAATTCTTAACGTTTTCACACACAAGCCATTTGGGTTTATTTTCTTCGCACTCATCTAGTAACCTCATAATTTCATAAAACAGTCCGCTTCTTGTACCTTTTTTAATGCCTTTTTGATTTCCGGCAATGCTTATGTCTTGGCAAGGAAAACCAAACGTCCATAAATCCGCCTTTGGCAAGTCCTTTCCTTTTACTTTTGTTACATCATCACCGAACCACAAATTATCTGTATCATACATTGCACGGTATGATGCTTGCGCGAACTTATCGAATTCGCACCAGCCTATACACTTCATGCCAGCTTTTTCTAGTCCGGTATGAAAACCACCTATACCACTAAAAAAATCTATAAATTTCATTTATCTTTTTATCCTTTCAAGATTTACCCCAGCAGCTAACAAGCGGTTTCTAACGAATGTATACGATACGCCGTATATATTCGCTATTTTCCGCACGCTCAAACCTTTTTCACGCAAGGCGGCCAACGCATTTGTTTCAATTTCCGGATACATCGGCTTTCTTTTTATTTCTTTCCTTAACCCTAGCGCGGCCAATGCTGCATCTGCGGTTTTTCGGCTATATATACAAGCACCCAACGCAACCCAGTTTTCTATATAATTCAAGATATATCACCTCTTAACACCTACCCATACGCCGCTTGATGCGGTTGTTGCTATCCTTTACATATCCGAATACATCGCCCCGTATATCACGGTTTTCCCTTAGCTTCACTTGATGATTATTGTATTCGATGTAGGCTGCGCATGTACTATGGCAGCCTAACACCCTATACTCACAACCCTTACATGGTGATTTCATTTTTATTCACCTTTAAAAAACACTAACCAAATTGTTTTGCCGCGCCGTTGCCCCAAAATCGGTTCAACCGGCAATAACGGGCGCACCTTTGGCAAGGTTATCTGTTCTTCGTTCCACTTAAAAATTAACGTTCCATTTTGTTTGAGTACCCGCCAACATTCCGCAAGGCCCTGTTTTATATCCTCTTTCCAGTCCGGCCCTAATGTTCCGTATTTCAATTTTAGAAATGACGTATCCCCAGCACTCACCAGATGCGGCGGATCAAACACAACCAAATAAAATGTTTCATCTTCAAAAGGCATTTCTCTAAAATCTGCAACTATATCCGGTTTTACGATTAACTTCCTACCGTCGCATAGTGTTGTGTTTTCCGTTCGGTTATCCATGTAAACCGTTTCTTTATGTTCTCTATCAAACCAAAACATTTTGGAGCCACAACATGCATCTAGTATTTTCATTTTTACACCTTGTTTCCAAATGGGTTTATCTTTTCAAACACCACAAAAGAAGTATTGTTGTACCCGTGGCGGTTTTCCCATTTACGAAATACATCGGTTAATTCTTTTTGTAATTCGTCTATATGTTCCTGTTTTACACTTAATAGATAATCTTCCGACCATTCCGCAATCTCATCGTCAAGATCAC
>OBRO01000053.1_pt1 | contig 31229 bp, 20 predicted proteins | sample 1475671 | NCBI WGS metagenome assembly OBRO01 (sample SAMEA3360694, study PRJEB22359) | human gut metagenome | biome: ENVO:urban biome; feature: ENVO:human-associated habitat; material: ENVO:feces | place: Bangladesh | collected 2011
CAGCTGTACCAGTACCAGATTTTTTCGTATTTTTACCATCAGCTAGTACAGTTTTCGCGTCTTTTAATTGTTTTACGTTAACTGCATCAGTATCATCTGTACCAGGTGCTACGTTAACAATCTTATTGTTAGTTGTACCATCGCCCAAGGACAAGTTGCCACCAGTGATTGTTACAGCAGGAGTAGTTGTACTAGGAGTATCATTCAATGTAATTGTTGTATTACCATTTTTGATAGTATTAATACCTTTAAGGTTTTTAGACAATTGAACGAGTAATTTGCCATTACCATCGTTATTTACACCGATGTTGTCAGCAGTCAAGTCCGCTTTAGTAGCACCACCGATAACATCTAATGTTTCGTTAAGTTTCTTAGCGATAACTTTAGTTTTATCAGTACCTTGTGCATCATCACCAGCATATTTCATACCATCATTAAGTGTAGCAACCTCTTGTTTACCACCCTTATCTTCGTAAACGATACGAGTCATGCCATCTTTACCGTTATGGCCATTTACGCCATCATGACCGTCAGTGCCGTCAACGCCTTTAGCACCTTTTTCTACATGAATGTCTACACGGTTAGTACCATCAAGGCCATCTACACCGTCTTTACCATCGATACCAATCTTACCATCTTTACCGTCTTTACCAACGTGAACAGATTCTACATCAAGATCTTTATTCAATGCATAGTTAATAGTTGTATTACCATTAGTATCATTAGTTTGTTTTACAGTCATGTTTTTACCAGCTTGGAAATCAACGGATTTACCGTTTTTGATTTCTTGGCTAGTATCACCTGCATGAGTACCCACTGTAGTAGATTCTGCAGAGGAAGTTACCTTGAAGGAACTCATGTCACCGCCAGTAGGCAAGTTAGACAAATCGATAACTGCTTTAGTACCAGTCTTATTAGCGCCAGTACCGTCATTGTATTCCAATACAACTTGTTTTGTAGTTGCATCATACTTGTAAGCATTAGCTGCTGCACCAGCTGCTGTGTTACTAGTAGCAGCACCAGCAATATGCTCACCAGTACGGTTAGATTCTGTTGGAGCAATGTGAAGTTCACTTGCTTTCAACGTATCATGAACAGATTTCAATTGGTCTTCTGTAGCTGCTTGACCAGATGTAAAGTTTGTTGGATCAAATGTTAAGTTTTGTAAACCACCAATCTTACCTGTGCTTGCATTTAGAGTAATACTATGATCACCATCTACAGTTATAGTTTGGTTAGGGCTGAAAGTAATTTTGCCAGCATTACCAGACGCATCTGCTTTATTAGTGATAGATGTAATTTCTGTCAAATCACCTTCTACATTCACTTTATATGGATCAGCAGCTGTACCAGTACCAGATTTTTTCGTATTTTTACCATCAGCTAGTACAGTTTTAGCGTCTTTCAATTGTTTTACGTTAACTGCATCAGTATCAGCTGTACCTTCAGCCACATTAACGATTTTATTACCGCCATTATCTAATCCAGTATTCGTCAACTTAACATCTGTAGTAGGTGTTGTACCCGCTGCAGGTGTAGGAGCCTTAATTGTAATACCATCATTATTTACTTTAGTATCACCAACAGTTAAGGAACCAGCATTAGTAAGATCGATATCTTTATTCAAAGAATAAGTGTATGTATGTTCACCAGTCAAATCTTGTTTAACTGTTAAGTTTTTACCAGCCGCAAAGTTTACTTGATCACCAGGTTTTACAACAGTCGCTGTAGAGCTACCATCAAGTGTACCACCATTTGCTTTTGCATTTGCTTTCCAACCGGAGTTATTAATTGTATCTACAACAGTTTTAACAGTAGCAATACCATCTTTACCAGCTGCACCCGCTTGTCCTGGAACACCAGGTTTACCATCAGTTACTGTTGGAGCTGTACCAAGGTTAACATCAAATGTTACTTTACCATCAGCACCAACGCTAGCAGTTGTATAATCACCACCTGTGAAATTCAAACCTTTATCAAGTTTAACGGTTTGATCAGCAGTTGTAGTAGTACCATTAGTTGCTTTATAAGTTAATGGAATTTGTTTTGCAGCTTTATTGCCATCGAATGTAACTGCATATGTTGTATTGTGGTTAGTATTGTCTTGTGTTGGTGTTACAGTAATAGGATTATCTGTGTTGCCACCATTATTTACTGTTACTGCTTCACGAGCTGCATCTTTAACAGCATTTTTAGAAACGGATACTTCGTATTGAGCACCAGGATCATTTACAGCTTTACCGCCTGCAACAGAAACATCAGCAATGTTGGTATCACCAGTTGCAGCTGCTTTTTTAACTACGCTTTCAGTAGAAGCTGCGCCACCTGTCGCAGTAGAGCTTACTGTATAGATATCATGACCATCTGTGCCTTTGCTTGGGGTTACAGTAATACCAGTACCAGCTTTAACTTCAGTTCTTAAACCTTTAATTTGACTGTAGTTAACAGCATCAGTATCATCAGTACCTTTAGCCACGTTAGTAATTTTATTACCATCTACACTCAAGTTGCCGCCGGAAATAGTTGTGCCACCACCATTGTTCAATGTGATTTTGGATGTACCATTTTGAATGCTTTCAATATCTTTAAGAGTGGAGCTCAAAGAATATGTGAATTGTTTATCATTTTGATCTAATACAATGTTTTTACCAGCACTCAATGTAACAGTATTACCAGGATTTACCAATTTAGTAGCTTGAGTACCTGTTACACTACCACCATTATTGGAAGAAACTACATTCCAACCAGAAGCATTGATTGCATCAGCTACAATTGTAGTTGTTGCAAGACCATTTGTAGTAGGAGCTACTGCTTTACCTGCAGTGTTAGCAGAAATAGGATTACCAATTTTAGCTGTTACGGTAATACCATTTTTATCAGCAGATGTAGACATAAAGCTATTATTATCACCTTTAATATTCAATGTACCATTGTCTAACAATACATCGCTATTACCGCTATTGCCAGCATATTTTAAGTTAACGCTTCTTAATTGAGCTACGTTAACAGCATCAGTATCTGCAGTACCAGCTGCCAAACCTGTGATTTGACGAGTTGCTGTAGCACCATTACCAACAGCTACAGCACCAAGAGTAGAGGTTTGAGCTGTACCAGATAAACCACCATATGTATTTGTGCGAGAATCAGCTGGATTGAAACCTTGAATACCTGCAGCTGCAGTAGTCGCAGAGTTAGAGCCAAGTGCTACACCGTCTGCAATATCAGCTTTACTACTTTCACCGATTGCAACAGTAGCTTTACCATCAGTTGCAGCTTGGTAACCAATTGCAACGTTGTGTTCACCAGATGCAGTGGAACGAACACCAGCCGCAAGAGATTCGTTACCAGATACTGTATTGGAACGACCAAATGCAGCAGATGTACGACCAGTTACTGTATTAGATAGACCAACTGCAGTACCTTCATAACCAGCTTTGTTATTTGTACCAATAGCTGTAGCACCATCACCTGTTGCTTGAGATAAATGACCTACAGCAGTTGCATTACCGCCAGAAGCAACTGTTTGATTACCAATTGCTGTTGTATTAGTATTAGATGCATTCGCTTGATTACCAATCGCAGTTGCATTCGTATTTGTTGCTTGTGCAGAATCACCAAATGCAGCAGCACTTTGACCACTTGCTTTAGAGTTTTTACCAACAGCAGAGGCATTTAGTCCAGAGGCTGCAGAGTTATTACCAACAGCAATAGAATCGTTTTTAGTAGCATTTGCTAAATTACCAACAGAAATCGCTCTTTCTGCTTCCGCTTTAGATTTATAACCAACAGCTATAGCTCTTTCAGCAGTTGCTTCTGCAGAGGACCCTAAAGATGTTGCATAATTCGCAGAAGATTTTGATAACGTACCAATAGCGATAGCACGATATGCACCAGCTGATGTTTCAGCTTCACGGCCAATAGCTTGAGAATCTTCAGCATAGCCTCTTGCACCAGAACCAATAGCTGTCGCATAGTTTGCAGTAGCCTTAGTTTGGAAACCCAAAGCAGCCGCATATTCACCACTTGACTTAGAACCAGAACCAACAGCTGTACTATCTTTGGCGGTTGCTTCTGTTTCGTTACCAATAGCAATAGATGCTTCTTCACCATCTGTTTTAGCTTGACGCCCCAAAGCGATAGCTGCTTTGCCTTTAGCATGGGTTTGGTCACCAATTGCGATAGAGAAATTATTATTAGCATACGCTGAGTTAGCCCAACCACTACCAATCGCAATAGAGGCATCAGCGTTTGATACCCCCCCACCACTAGTATTATTAGCTGCGTTTACATAATCAGGTAACATACTACCTGTTGCCACTAATGCTGCAAATACAGTAGCCAACACTTTTTTCTTACCACCATTGTTTTTAGCTACTTCAGATACTACAACGTAGCATTCTTTTGTTTTGCTCCAAACAACTTTAAAGATCTTATTCATATTTCTATGAACCCCTTTCTTTTTCTCTTTCTTTAAGACACTTATAATCCTTAATTAATCCCTATTCAATAGAAATAAAAATCATTGTGTGAAGAACATTTTTGCATGCTTCACTTTTCATTCATCTTACTTCATGTACATACTATAACAAAAAATTTTCTTTTTGTAAAACATTTTCTCTCATTTTTTTCTCATAAAATTGGAAAAATGTTTATTTTTTTAATTTTTGTTAAGAAATGGTGTATTTTTTACACATTTTTGTGCGATTTTTTTCAATTTCAGTAAACATATATTAATCATTTTCGATTTATTTACTTACATAAATATTAACAATCACGATTTCTTCATAAACATGATGTTAATATGTTTATGCACTACAAGTTTTTTCGATATATTGTAAAATGCTATTAAATCATGTTAAATAAGGATATAAAAAGCATTACCTATCAAGAAAAATAAGTATTTAAATTAGTAAAACTAATCAAATATACCTCATAAAGCATGAATGAGGTGTTCATGAATATAACTGCGATAGTATAGACATATTAGTTAAATTTAAAATTTCTCTGTTGTCTCTATTTATATCTATAAAATGCCGTCCCTATGATCCATGTCATTTGCTATATATAGTTATATATATAGGGACATAAACTTTCACCATAAAACCATGTAGTATGATATACTAATCTACAGTAATACATGAGGGAGTGTAGAACAAAGGGGTTAATTATGAAAAAAGAAACTAAAAAAAATAAGGCCGCATCAGCCTCTGCTGAAACGGCAACAAACAAGAATGTCGTATCTAAACCGGATGCAACGGATACGACAACGCATACTATGGACGTGCCTACGGATGTAGAAAAGGGTATTAATGATTTAAAAGCGTCCTACGATACATTCCTTTATGTTTCAAAACCATTTTCTAGCACGAATATTAATAACTTGTATGCTAAGGCTAAGATTTATGGACTTGATCCGGTGGCGCCGAGCAAGGCGCGCGTGTTAGAACTTGGTGCATCCTGCGGCGGTAATATCATCCCACAAGCGATGTACTACCCTACGGCGACTTTCACAGGCATCGATTTATCCGGCGTACAGGTGGAGCACGGCAAGGAGATCATCGAATCCATCGGCCTTAAGAACGTGACGCTGCTCGAAAAAAACATTATGGACGTGGATACAAATTTCGGTACCTTCGATTACATCATCGTTCATGGTATCTGGTCTTGGGTACCGGACATGGTAAAAGACAAGATTCTCGATATTTGTAGCGAGAATTTATCGAATCGCGGTATTGCCTATGTATCGTATAATACGTATCCTGGTTGGAAACGATTAGAGCAGTTGCGCGATATTATGTTGTATGCTGATAAACGAGCAGAAGATAAGGATTTATTGGAACGCACACTTTACACGAAGAGTGTGTTAAAACTCGTAGCAGAAACGATGAACAGCGACGATCGTTCTCGGGCACAATCGAATTACAAAATTAACAACATCAACCGCGTGTTACAATCTAATGATTACTACGTGGCGCACGAGTACCTAGAAACCTTCAACGATCCTGTATACGTATCCGATTTCATCGAACGAGCTCGTCAACACGGCTGTGCCTATGTAGGTGACGAATCATTACAACGATCCTTCATTACCTGGCTTTCAGGAGACGTGGAAAAAAACATTTCCACCCTATCCAACGGCAATTACATCGACAAGGAACAGTTCTACGATTACGTGTACGACACGCAATTCCGCATGAGCCTATTGACGAAACTATCCAACGAGGACAAGATCAATCACGACGAAACGGTAACCCAAGACATCTTGAATAGCCTGTACTTTATGGCGCCGTCTAGAAATGTGAAGGGCGTTCCTGAGGACTGGACCAATACTGTTCACATCGCTATCAAGGTGTTGATGGATACGTTCAAGGAATTCACCGTTCAGGATATCGTCAACTATATTAGTTCCCACTATCCGGGCTATGTCATCGATGGCGACGTGTTATATCAACGTTTGTTCCTACTCATCGTGACTGACAACCTCAACATTTACGGTTCTTCCTATCCTCGCACGCCGTTTGTTGAAAATGAAAGCTACATCCCAGAGCGCTTTATTAAATACATTGAAACCATTGTGGAAAAAGGCGGCAGCCAATACCTCACACCGGGTAACATGTACAACCAAGTGGACGGTGACGTCGACAATGGCCTATTATACGTGATGAAACAATTGGCTAAACCAATCTCTCGGACCGATTTAATCGCCAACCTCGACGAAAACCTAACTGTTAACCGCACCACTAAGGACGGCTATAACTACGTTGTACCGACCGAAGAATACATGGACGAAGTGTTGACACACATTGAAATGTTAGGGTACTTTGAGAAATAATTTGAATATGAAAACGAGGCAACGACCATATGGCCGTTGCCTCGTTTTGTTGTTTTCATAATATATAGTTTTAAAATGACACAAATACCATTACTCGTCATCTTGCTTGGTAAAATTCAAAAAAGGTATATGATACGGAGGAAATGGTGTCATAGATGTTAACATAGAAATAATTGGTCTAGAATAGCTTAATAGCAATGCTGGCGCATTAATCTCTAATAAGTTATCAACTTTATCAGTATAGTCTTTCTCCCAACTAAATTGTGATAACATCTCAACTTGTGCTATAAATGGATATTTATCACTTTCTTCGCCAACAGTAATAGTAAATTTTACAAATGTACTACAATCCTCAATATCACTATGATCAATTTGATACTTAAATGGGATTTCTATATTATTCATAGATTCTGGCGTATTATTTTTTATGAACTCATCATTAATTGATAAGTAACTTGATTTTAATATGGGTGGCGAAAACTGAAGTTTACTCTTTTCCATATGTAACCTCTTAATTACGATGCAGTTTTAGTAATATATTGTACAGGTTGTTTATAAACGCTAGATTTAAAATCATATCGTTTATCTATCTTTGAAAAAGGTATAGCTACTCTATCTGTATTATTAATAACCGAAACTGTCTTAGAATCAATAAATTTTTGATATAAACTCTTAGTTGTATTATCATGAGATTTATTATGTGCCAACTGCACTAATAGATTTTCTTCATTATCTGCTTGTTTTAAATCAAATATATCCTCAAATATATGACTTAATTCCTCTGCAGTTATTTGTTCCAAACGTTCAAGGAACTCCTTTTCATATTGGTCTATATTCACTCTTACTCACCTCTTCTAATGAATCATAATCAATACAACAATCATCTTTTATACACACCTGCATTTGTGTAGGCTTAAATCTGAAAGCTTGTTTAGCTTCTTGTTTTGGTACTTCATATGGGCAAATCACTAAGTCATAAGGTTTTATCCGATACATAAGATCCAGTACGTACCCTTCACTGGCATGTTCCTTAAGTCCATCTTTTAATTCAGGAAAATGACTTACTATAACCTTATACAATTTAGGATTTTTTCCGGCTAAGGCTTCTAAAACATGACTCAACATATAATAAACAGAATCTCTATGCTTAGTAATCGTCAAATCAAAATATGTTGCTGACTCTATTCTCGCCTTTAATACTCGAATATTATACTTTTCGTTGGAATAACGAGCTCTTGCGAAAAATAAGGCTTGAAGTACATCGTCTTTAAAAAAATAAATTCCTCGCCCTAGCCACTCTGAACTCTTTTTAGATGGTTTAAAACGTCGTTCCTCTAAAATCTGTTTTGCATACCCACATTTTGTTCCATGGTATCCTATAAAATGTATAGACTCCATAGTATGCATCCTTTTTGAACAATACTAAATAATTGTAGTCGCAAAGTCAAAAGTTATACTCGTCCAAACTATGATAATTTATTGTATTCTATACATGTCACATTAATCTTACATGAAAAAATAATGAAAGACAATTTAAATTTGTGTGAATTTTCCCCATGTTGTAATACTTCAAATAAAAACCGATATGAACTCCATTACTAATTAATAAAGTTCATATCGGTTTTTCTATGTGTGTATATTATTTTTTATTCACTCTAACACGTTCAATTGTCGGTTGTCCTTGGCTATTTTTAGCCACTGTGTCAACGCGGAACAATGCCATTTCAGGGCTGAATTCTGTTACCAGTTGTTCGTCTACTTGTACGCCGTTTTGAAGGGCACGGTATACGATTTCTGCAAATTCGTAGCGAGTTAATAAGCGATCACCACCGAATGTGCCATCTGGGTATCCTTCTACTAAACCACGACGGGATAGGTCACTCACTGCTTCATATGCCCAATGGTTGCTAGCCACATCTGGGAACAATGTAGTGCGGTCTGCTCTCATATGCGTACCTGCCACATCGTTTAAGAGGGCTGTCAATTTTTGGATTTGTGCATTTTGAAGAGCTACGGTTTTCTTAAGTTCTAGCACTTCTTTACCGATGGCCACGCGAGAACGAGATATATTGCTATGAGCACCGACTTTCACAGAAAGACCTGCATTCACAACAGTTTCCCCATTACCTACGGTGGAACCTACGCTCAATTGAACGTCCTCATTAGGACGATAGAACGCGCCTAGTGCAGCAGCATTGCCATTATGGTAATGACCATAGCCAGCCGCAAAGTCCCATTTTGCATCTGGATCAAAGTCGAGCGGATGAAGGGCCGCCAAGGCAGCAGAACCAGCTACGGCCTTGTTAACGCGTTTATCTAAGCGGGATACATCTTTTTTAAGATTCGTCACATCCCCTTGAACGTTGACAGTATTGTATGCATTCACAGATATCATGTCATGTAATCGTTTAAGTTGTGCCACGTTTACCGCATCAGTATCATTTGTACCAGCCGCAACGGATGTGATTTGACGCGTTACGCCATTTGCTACATCACCAACGGACATAGCAGATACTGTGGATTTCCAGGTAGCAGATGTATCGGTAGATGGTGCATTAGTAAGGATATCATAACCAACTGCACCTGCGGCTACTGTCGCTTTAGAGCCACTACCAAGTGCTACACCACCTTCGGTGGATACGTCTGTGTTATGACCAAGGGCCACTGCATCGTGAACTGCTGTTGTCGTTCCATTGTCGCTAGAACCAATGATAACAACGTTATTAGCACCTGTTACGGTACGGTTATCGCCGACGATAACTGTATTCTTTGCATCAGAAACGGTGTTCTTAGAACCGATAGCCGTCATATGTTGCACATTCGTAGCTGTATTACCAACGCCAAGTGCTAAATTGTCCTTGCTTTGGTCACCACGTACGCCCGTAACGGTATTGTTTACACCAATCAGGGATGTACGTAATGTATAATCTGCCTTATTGCCGCCACCGAAGGCCATGGTAGCACCAGCACCATTAGAGGATGTAACAGCAGTTTTTAATTTGTCTGCAAAATCCTTCGCGGACGTAGCACCTTCACCAGGCGTGCTGAACGAAGCACTAGAATTAGTGATTTCATTACCCGCACCATATACAAGAGCGCCATTGGAATTCGCTACACGGTTGGCAACGCCAGTAATAGCCGTTGCTACACCTGCCGTGGAGCCACCACTTGTAGATTCAATACTATTGAAAGCACCATTTACGGTAGCCCCAAAGTTTTGAGTAGGTGTTGAGAAACGACCACCTGTGTAGGAGGAACTAATGACATTGTATGTACCTGTAGTAGTGGTAAAAGCACCATTGCTAAAGCTATTAGCACCGACTGTTGTTGCATAGACGTTTAAACTGGCACCACGAGTACCATTATTATCTGTATCTATCGTAGTATCGCCAATAGCACCACGGTAGTTATGGGAACCAATCATGGTACTACCTGTACGAGCAAATGTGTTATTACCAATCGCAACAGAACCCACTACCTTAGATGGATCTGCCGGTACACGAGCAGAGGACCAAAAGCTACCAGAATATGATGTTTGCCCCATGCCCACAGCTGCTTCTGCACCACCTGCCATATTTTCAACATGCGCATTGGCACCAATAGCTACGCTGCCATTTTGACCAACATAATTATCTACCTTTGCTTTGTTGCCCACTGCAATATCTTGTGTATTGTTGGCACTACTACCTGTTCCATAAGCAACACCATTACCAGCACCTACCGTAACATCCGCTGCACTAGCCACACATAAGCTAGACAACAACATACCATTAATCAATATCGCCAATAAGCGTTTCCGTTTGTTCATAATCTTCCCTCTCCATTTATAAACAAATACATAATACGATCTCTCACTCATCATTTATTCATGATGTTTACATGAATTATATTATCATATTTTAAATATTTGTAAATAGTTTGTTTATAATTACATTAAATTTATTAACAGATTTATAAGATAATTAATATAATAAAAAACGGATAGCTAATCACAATGGACTAACTATCCGCTTATATACTAAGGTTTTTATGAACAATCTGTTTATATTATACAGCTATCTGAGTATCTCAATATTATCTGTTATTCAATTTTTGTACGAGCATATCTACTGTTTCTTGTAACTTTTTATTTTGAGCCTCCAATGTATCAACCCGTTGTTCGAGAGCATTATAGGACGCAGGAGAGATTTTTTGTAGCGTTTTATTTTCACCGAATTTATAGGATACACCAAGGTTGGCCATGATGTGGTCATTAACGGTAGCACCGGCTGTGAGGAGCAAGTTTTCCTTTGGATAATATCCCACACCGAGGGCTAGCGCATTGGCATCTTTGTAGTGGCCAATACCACCCATTACTTGTACTCGATTATCTGGATCAAATTGCATTGGATGTAATGCAGCTAGTGCCGCAGCACGAGCATCGCCTTTATTGGCCTCTTTTCCAATGTTGCTAATTTTATTGTATAGATTATCGATTTGTTGGTTCGCACCATATAATTGGGAACCATTGATGGCATCCGTAGAATCAGCACTTACGCGGCCTGCTGCTACATGAGTGATGGTCCGTTCTTGACCGGTAGCGCCTACGGATACGGTGGATACTGGTGCAGTGCCGGCAAAGTTTACGGTGCCACCTGCATAAGTGTAACTTGGGGTGCTCACCACATCACTACTTTCAGCAGTGGAACGACTGCCAAGCACAACTGCTTTATCTAAAGTTGTCGTTACATGATCGCCTAGTACATAGGTATTATTTGCCGTTACATGATTATACGCACCAACAACAGCATTGCTTTCACCCTTTAACTCTGCATTATGGCCTATACCATAGTTAAAATTGCCATCCACTGTAGAATTGGAGCCAATCAATACTGTATTGTTACCTTGGCTACCACCAGCTTGACCAGAACCAAGCCATACGTTTTTATTACCAGTAGCACCGGCGCCAGCAAAAGAACCGATGGCAATCGTATTGGATATGGTCGAATTATAACCAGCGGCAAAATTACCGAGGAAGTTATAATCGCCCTTGCCATTTAAAAAGGTCTTCGAACCTAGTGCAATATTGGCGCCACCACTAGAACCATTCAATGCTATCCGACCAATGGCGATATTATTTCCCTTTGCATTAGGGTCACCAGGGCTTAAATATGGATTGCCATTAGTAGTCCCCGCTTGTCCACCAAGAGATACATTGTCCGAATTAGTAAAGTTAGAATCTCCTGGTATGCCGATATTATAAGCCACACCACCCGTTGAAACGATAGGTGTATCAGCGGCTTGCACTAGGCCTATAGAAGATACACTAAACACACTCATCATTGAAACAATACATAATTTTGTTGCGTAATTCATATTACGTCCCTCCCACACTCTCAAAATGTGTTGCTATACTCCCGCTAATGTTCTCGATGCGCCATAGATTTCAGCCACCACATAAGGGTTCCCGCAGGTACTCAATTTAGCGAGTATCCGTTTCGTATAATCTAGATGTTCTAACAAAGCATCGCGTAGTTTGCGTTGCACGTGGTCAGGGGAATGAAATACGAGTATAGGATCAAAGTCTCCTATGATGATATACGTTGTATGTGGTTCTGGTCCTGGCTCAATGCGGTATTGAAATGGAATGATAACGTTGAATAAACCATATACCACATCACGCCCGATGGGTTTGCGCGATTTCAGGCTCGCAAAAGTCATGTTCGGACTCATCGTTCTAGGGTCCGTATACATCGGCTTTGACCGCCTCGACGATTGAATGCCGTTTGCTAGAACTCCCTCGTGGTGCGCTACTTCTCTTAATACCATCTTAATGGATTTATGGATGATTTCACGCCGACCATCTACATAGTAACACGCGGTACAATCACCGCCGTCAATATAGATTGGGATCAAGCAACATATATGGTGATCTACATCGCCATATATTGCATTTGGGTTACAAGAAATTAATTCGTTATTACTTACATTTGCACACGTTGTATTCAACATTATCTTAACCTTTCTGTAAGATTAATAAATAGTCAGTAATAAAATAAGGAATTCCTCTTGTAAAAGCTTATAAATAACACGTGTTATAGTAGGTGCTTTAGCAGCACTTATGAGTTAATTGTATACCTATAATTACAAACTGTAAATATATAAATTAAAAAATATTTTAGATTTTTTAAAGTTACTTATAACTATGCATATTTTGCATATCTTGGATATCGAATTCTTTGTTATCCGCTACCATCATATAGTACCGCAATTGGTCGATGGCCTTTTGATGGCGTTGTTGCACAGCCTGTCTAGACTGATGTGTTTCACAGCCTATGTCTACGCAGCTCTTGCGATCTCGATATAGGGCATACAATAACTGTTGTTGCTGCCGTGGCAGTTTTCTGAAAGCAGACCACAGACGGTTGCGCAATTCGTCTTCTGTCACCGTACCGATAATATCTCGTTCAAGATCCACATCGCTAGGGAACTGATCCATCGCTGGCTCTGATACATCATCACCGGTGCATAGTGGCAAGGTCAACTCGTGCCGCCACTGATGAGCTGATTGTTTATAAAAATTAAGATAACCATAATGAATGGCTGCTTTCACATAGCCAGAAAATGGTACCTTTCCCGATGTGTGAAAGCTATAGATGGATTCGATAAAGATGATCCACAGAAATGATTCGACGTCATCCGTCATCACAGCCGTACTACATCGGCTCGCATACCGCATGATGAGCGGCCGATAGCGCCGGCATAGCTCGATTTGTGCCGCATCGATAGTCAATTCCTCGATAGGCCATACGGCTTGTTCCGTACTGAGCACCGATACACGACGTTCTTGGCAGACGCGCACTAAACTAAGGTCTGTCACCGCTTGTAACACCTTTTGGGGACAAACCACATGTTTCACGTTCATATTCGTTCCTTTCTGCCTAGGCTTACTTGGAATATACACCCAATTGAGTATTTAGACAAACGAGAAATTCCGCCATAAATGCATAGATTTACAGCGGAATTTTTGTTGTTACATATGTATTTGTGTATAATTACAAACCTATTTCAGAAAAGTACGTCAATTTAGATCAATTTTACATAGCTGCATGAATTCGAATCGATTTCTGTACAATGAGCGAGTTCGAATCAATTACAAATCGCACGAATTCGAATTCATCTCACTAAAACGATTGTATTAAGCAAGTGTATCTAGCGCAGGTTTTGCAATGGTATCGTAAATATATTGCCCTTGACCACAATTAATTTCCTCAAGATTTGGGAACACGAACTGGTACCAAAATTGGAACATAGTATTCACAAAATGGTAATCTGCGTAACGCAATGGACCACGGCTACCACCTTGAATACGTCCAATAATTTCCATATCTAAGAGGTCGGCCATACGGGTTGCAAAGGTACCACTCTTAAGCTCACTGGCATGACATAATTCTGTATAGAACGGCTTATCCAGTTGTGCCAACGCATAGAGAATCGCATTAGCGGCGCCTACATTACGAATGTAGCGCATAAGCAATCGTTGTGGTTCCGTACATAATATGCCTTGTGGTCTGAAGAATAAACGCACAATATTTTCATCTACCGATAAGGCGGGATCTATATGCACGAGATTCCCCGGCATACCACCTGTTACATGGTATAGCTTAACAAGATCTTCGTCCGTATAGTCCCAACCTAATGCTCTCACATCATCAAGTGTGAACGGATTGACCTTGAAATAATTATGAATATAGGCTGCAATCAAACTTGATTCGCCGATGATGCGACCTTTCAATTCATCTACATGGGTTCCCATGAGAAGTACGAATACTTTGCCATGGTCGCGATAGGTTTCCATCAAGTCGCGCAATATAATAGGCGCTTGTGGAACCGTATCCACAAATGAAGGATAATCATCTATGATGAGCATGATCCGCTTGTCAAGACTTGCTTGAAAAACGCCACGCAATGCATCCTCTAAGGTCTTAAAAGACCCTGATGGCACCTTTAGTTCTCTCTCAATTGATCGAATATGAATAGACTCATTCGCCAAGCGTCCAAGCAGATATATGGTATGACTCCTGCCTAATCGAGCCTGTAACGCTCTAGCGATATACGTTTTACCAACACTGTAAGGACCGTGTACAACACTCATTTCCATGCGGTCCTGATTGTACTGTTCCATTATGGCGTCAATGACCGCCTCATGGTTACTACATTTCATATAAGATCTCACCTCCCTTAAAATAGTTCTCAGGAGTTTATTATATCATATTTTAAATAAACTATAAAATATATCTTGTAAATTTTAACAAATAGATAATAAATTCATTTTTACACAAAAAAACTCTTTTCCCATTATGCTATGTACCCCTTTTACTGGTTGTCCAGTAAAGAGGGTACATTATTACAAGAAAAGAGTTTCTATGCCTAATTTTACATTTTTATTATTAAAGCTTACAGTTGTAAGCCATATCTATCGGTCATTGCTAAATTTCATGAGCATGATGCGGCGCACCGCTTCATCAAGGCGTGCTTCGGAAATGGTTCCATTCTCTACAGCCTGTGTTAACGCATCGTGAACTGCCTTAATGTGCTTGGCATGCTTACAAAGGATAACCATATCGCTGCCCGCATTGATGGTGCGTACCGCATAATCCTCTATGGACATACCAGCAACAGCAGCGCCGACCTCGATATCATCGGTCATCACCACGCCGTCAAAGCCCAGTTCATTCCGTAGCCAATCTGTAATAATTGGTTTAGAGAGACTCACCGGATGATTAGCGTCGATAGAGGTTACTTTCACAGCATTCACCATAATCATAGGATGTTCGTCACGCGTCGCATCGATGAGCTGAGCAAAAACGCGGCCATCATCGTCCATGAGGCTCGCCTTCGACGCATCTAGTTTCATGCCCGGCACCGTGTAATCAGCGCCGCCTGGAAAATATTGGTACCCCGTAAACACGCGATTCGCCGCATAGCGTTTAGTAATGGTCTCACCGATGCGCGCAGCCCGGTCCACATCGCTCGTGTACGAGTAAAACGAGTGGGTATTCACCATGACACCCAAATTGAGATTGAACCCAAGGTCGCGCATCTCAATGGCCGTGCGTGTCGCTAGACTCGACACCGCGTCAAGGCCCTGTTTCGATAACAACTTAGTGTCCGTCCAAGGCAGCATCAGGCTAGGTCTGTACTGCATGCGTTCCCGATTCATGGCGATGAACGGTGGCATGAGGCTCGACGTATTCGCAGTGTCTCGTATGCCTTTTGTGAAAGCCCGCACTTGTTCCTTAGATTCCATATTATCATTATCTAATACAATACCGCCTACGCGATATTTACGTACTAATTCTTTTTGTGACTCGTCAAATGTAGTGCCTTCTAGACCGATACACATTAACTGACCAATCTTGTCCTCTTGTGACATCGTGCGCACACTGCGGTCCGCCTTTTCCGCAGCCGACGCATTCATGGCGGCAATCGCCTTATAACCTACGGGCGCACGGTCAGAACTTGCCGTCGTACTCGGCGCCTCTCGACTACACCCTACAATGGTGCCCATCGTAATGATTGCCAAAACACCGCAAGCTAGCCTCTTTACGAACTGCTTCATCTCTCTCTACCCTCTATGACAGCTCAACCCAACTATAGATAAACTAGAACTCATGCCCTCCCAGCCATCAGTCTATTGTTAACACTTTATACATTCTATTATATACCATCTATTTCATTAATGCCTCATTAAAAGGCCACAATTTTCAACCTGCTGATTTGCTGATTCCGCATATTGATAGAAAGGAATGCATACAGATTACAAGTTAGAAATTTCTTCAGACAGCCTCATATATACAAAATAAAAACTGCAACCTAGTCATATATACTGTAACTGATACATTCTCAGTATACATAAGACTAAATTGCAGTTTTTAGGATTATTTACGAGTACGATTAGCCTCTGTTTCATCGGATTCAGATGTCGTACCTGTCGTTTGTTTCGATGTATTATGGAAGGTCATCACCGTTTTAGCCGCCACCTTTTTCACTGGACCTGTTGGTAATACAATAGGTATTTGAGTGTTTACTTTTACAGGACCATTAGCTGGTACAGGGGCTTGAACCGGTGTCGATAAAGCCTTGACGATATTTGGTTGCGGTGCCGTTGGCGCTACAGATTGAGCCGCCGTTTGAGCTGCTATCGATTGAGATGCTGTTTGCTGTGCTACCACTGGTTTTGGTGCTTGTTTAGGCGCATCCGGTTGTTGACGTGCCACACGAGCCGCCGCCAAGATACCTGGGTTGCGATATAATAACTGACCACCTTCGGTAGACAATTTTTGATCGTAATAATATACATCAGCGTTGTAATACTCACTGCCACTGGCCACATCATAACGCAAGCCAATCATGGTGTACACCGTGAAATGTAGCAACCCATCCGGTTTACTGCGGTCAATCGAATCGCGGTCCACATACCAGTTATTGCCATTATAGGTGAAAGCATAAATATCTTGCCGAGCATCGGCATTGGGTATAACAGATATAAACAGCGCTGCTACAAACATAGCCACTGCGCACATACGTTGAAACATGAGGCCTCCTCATCAAATGATTGTATACGATTTAACAACTTATTATACCACATTTTCTGAGATTGCGTTCCTCTAACATGCCCACTCGGAATTAGAACAGGCCTGTAGTAATTTCCGAACCTTCGTATATACCCTTTACAAATTAGAACACGCCTGTAGTATTGGAGGGACCTCTTAACATGTCTCCTAAAAAATTAGAACAGGCGTGTTCTAATGCCCGAGTCCCTTAACACCTCTCCTAAAAATTAGAACAGGCCTGTTCTAATTTTAGAGACACCACATAATTGATTAAGTTCATTTGAATTTGACGATATATATAATTTTCTTTATAATAAAAGAAGATAGCCAAGCGAGTAGTTCCGTCAGGCTCATCTCAAGAAGTATAAAAGTGATGAAATGGCCTTTCAGTTACCTAGTTACCTTAGGATAACGAAGGGCTATTTGTCTTTTCCAAGACAAATAAGAAAAACTAATTATAAAGAGAACTTTTGTTTTACGCAATAAGCATCTATAAATACAGATATATGAGTTAATTTATAAAAGCCCCAAAGTACTAACAGCTAATATAATATACAGCTATTAGTACTCTGGGGCTATTTATATATCGAGTATATTTTCAGATTGTTTTAGGTAAACATATCTTAGAATTTATGTGTAAATCCAGCATTCACAGACCAGCCTGCTTTATAATCGCCAGATAATCCGGTGCTAATATCAGCATAAAGGCTGTTGTTAGCATTGATGCCATAGCGGCCACCGAATGCAAGGTCAGTCCATGTACCTTTAAGGTCTTGTTCTGTGGATTTCACAGTAGAACCACTTGTGTATGTAGTTTTTACCGAGCCAGAGAAGGCATGGTTAACGCCGACACGAGTATAGATACTGCCTGCGCCAAAAGTCTTACCAATTTCAAGGCCAAGGCCGCCAGCAGTGCTGCTTACACCAGCTTGGTCTACATGCATGGTGCCTGCATTAAAGCTATCTCCACCAAAGTGAGTATAGCTCAATTGTGCTTGCGGTTCGATGTATACACCATTTTGTAATTTCACAGTTTTACCATAACGAGCGCCGATAGTGTATGCATTAGCCTTCGTTTCGCCAGATAGGCTTTCACCAATTTCATTACGAGCTGTGAAAGTATTCGTTACACGACCAACTTGGGATTCAAGTTGAATGTATTGATCTCGGCCGAGGTCTTTCAAACCATAGGCGCCAACAGCAAAGACCTTTTCTTTGCCAGAGCCATTGAACACATAATCATCATGGCCACGAAGGTAAGACACTTGACCGCCTACGGTCCAACCGCTACCAGTTTTAGCATCGTAACCACCTTGAATGCGTGTATAGGTTGTGTCGGTATCAATACCTTGTGCATCATAGCTATATTGACCGCCACCGATATGGGCCCAAATACCTGTTGTTGCGCCTTGTTGCAATGCACGAGGACGGTAAGTATTTGTTAATGTGCGCCAGCCGTTGATGTTGCTCATAATCGCAGAACGAGCACCACGCATATGCGGAGTATCATATGCCGTTATTTGAGCAGGTGTTGGTACCGGTTGTGGTGCAGGTGCTGGCGTTGGTGCCGGTTGCGGTGCTGGTGTAGGCGTTGGTGCCGGTTGTGGCGCCGGTGTTGGCGTTGGTGCCGGTTGTGGCGCCGGTGTTGGTGCTGGCGCCGGTTGCGGTGCTGGTGTTGGTTGTGGCGCCGGTGTTGGCGTTGGTGCCGGTTGTGGTGCCGGTGTTGGAGTAGGCGCTGGTTGTGGTGCAGGTGTTGGAGTAGGCACTGGTTGTGGTGCAGGTGTTACTGTTGTATTGCCGTACACGTATTTACCTTGACCATTTTGATCCGCTTGCCATGTAATAGCACCTGCTTTAGCATAGCCAGACGTTACTACCTTGAAACGACCAGATTCAGCACCTTCAGAAGCAATGGCTACTGTGCCTTCAAGGTTTCTTTCACCAGTCACATAATTATGATAATACACCTTATGTGCAAGATTATCTAAAACCTTGTTTACATTATCCTCAGTAGACAAGTCTAGTCCTTTGCGGCTAGTGTATAGATGAGCGCCAGAATTAGGGGCTGCACTTGTGATATGAATGTCACCACCCCAGAAGGAATCAGCCGTTAAACCATTATATGTTGTAGTTGGCGGTGTATATTCTGGATCTTCGGTATCTGCATATTCATCATTAGGATCATAAATAAAATTCACATGGCCTTCGAGCTTATCAATATACAGTTTATTATGCTCATTTTGCTCTACCACATTTTGAAAATTTCGATTCGTAGAACCAACGAGTCGATGTACACGGCTAGGCATAGTACTACTATCAAGGTTAGTACCATCAAGACCACCTTGATACAATAGCTCCCAAGCCCCTCTTTCACCAAGGAACACATTGATATGATTATATTTTCTGTCATTTTCATCAGCTAAATTGAAAGCTAGCCCAGACCAATTGGATTCTTCACCATCTATACCGATATTAATGGTTGAGCTATGAATTGAATCATGTTTAACTATAACATCGCCTTCAACGAATATTTTATCACCCGTAAATTCGCCGTGATGATCATGGACGCCTATATTAATTGTGCCCCCTTGAGCAAGAGCAACAGGTGTACTCACGCTACCAGAATTATATACACCTTTTTTCAATTTAATGTCTCCACCATTTTTACTGGTAGCAAATGCACTATGACCATAGCCAATATTAGAATACCCGTCTTCAATAATAACCATACCACCATTCGCTACTATAGAAGATATATTTTTATCGTATTCTGGGAATACACGTATCATATCATCACTGTTAGCTACAAAATCTGTATTATCAGTATACGGAGCGGTATAAGCCGCATCTACCACCATATTAGGCATTACAAATCCAGCAATCGCCAGTGCCACAGCTAGCGATAGCTTTTCTTTACTTACATGTCTCATAATAGTCCTCTCACTCACACAATGTAAACAAACTATAAATTATCTTAAATTATAATTTATAATTTGTTGTTTGTAAATATGAGAGAAATAAAATTAGTACAGACCTGTAGTATTGGTTAAGCCCCTTATTCGCCTTTAATTCGTATATCTGTATTTATAGATGCTTATTGCTTAACTCATATGTTCGCATTATAATTAACCTAAGATAGTCGGCGAGGTTGGGCCTCTCTTCGTTAATGGAGGGAGGGGTGCTCTATGAGTGATTATGAGTTAATCATGATAATTCTAGAGGTGATGACTGTTGTTATTTCCTTTGGTGCACTTGTGGCTCTTATTTGTCTTGGAAAAGACAAATAGCCCTTCGTTATCCTAGGATAGCTAGGTAACTGAAAGGCCATTTCATCACTTTTCTGTTTCTTGAGATGAGCCTGACGGATCTACTCGTCTGACTATCTTCTTATATTATAAAGATAATTATATATATCGTCAAATTCAAATGAACTTAATAAATATATGATATTTCATAAATTAGTACAACCCTGTAATAATTTAAAATCCCCTTGATCAGTACCTAGATACTCATCAAGGGGATTGTTTTAGTTATGAAAAAGACAAATAGCTCTTCGTTATCCTAGGATAGCTATTGAATTCAAATCACATTTTAGGCTTTAAATATAACACCATTATGCTCTAGTTGTTCCACCGTTTTTTTACCGATGCCCGGTAGCTTCAATACTTCTTGTTTAGTAACTGTTTTAAAATCAGCTACTGTGTATAGGCCAGCTTGTGAAAGTGTAATCTGTGCACCAAACCGTATATTGTCATATACCGGATTGCTACGTACAGCCCCGCCTTTAGCAACCTCTACGGGACTCATATGAGCGGACTCGCGTTTTCCTATATAACTATCATTAGAGTACCGATTCATAACAGTTCGACCGGTAACTCGTTCATACGCATCATATAGAGTCTGCCATAATGGACTTTCAAAATCCACCATTTGAGTTGGTAAAAACGAGATAGCAGTATATAAGCTTATTAATTCTCGTGGATCAAAATCTATGTCAATCACTTGGTGTACCATATACATAATAGTCTCTAAATGGTCTTCTACAAAATCGTTCCAGCGCGTTGCATCTTGTAATAACCAATCAATATCTTCATATTCATCAACAAGATCTGCTAATACATCATGGGCAATCTTGCTTTCACCACACTGCAAAGCTAATACAATATACAGCATATGCATCGGCAACATAATATCCGGAGCCTGATTAAATGCATTTTGTATATCATCACAACATGCAAGATAGCGCTGATATACCTTGTGGCCGCGTTCCCAGTTGGCAGCGCCACAACAAGCAACCATCATATACACAAGGAATCCTGAATGGTCTTGCTTGTCCCCGTGAAAGACAGGAGTAAAGCATGCAATCGCATCATTATACATATTGTATTCTAAATATATCATCCCCATGTCGATGAGGCATCGCATATAAGGACGTGCCTCTATTATATTCCAATCTATTTTCTTTGGTTTTTTCAACGACTCTACTAGCTGTTTCAACTGATAAATTTGAAAGCTTGGATGTAACTCAAGGGCTATGAGTTCTCGTTTAGCATCTACTTCATCAGGACATAATGCAAGGATTTCATGGTACAATTTCTTAGATTTCTTAGTCGTATCAGCCTCTTCTGCAGCCTCATATAAATCACGTAATTTCATTTCTATCGTATTATTAAAATCACCACGATTATATTGAGTCATAAATGCTTCTATCAAATCCTCAATAGGTTTGAAATCAGACTCATGTTCAAATACAAATTGTTTCTGTAAACGTAATAATAACTCAGTATAAAAGTTAAACATAGAGTATCTCCTTATACATATGAACGTAAAAATACTGCTTATATGTAATATAGCACGAGGGAATATATTAATTCTAGAGATAATACCTCGACCTATTAATATCTCATCTAAAAATTAGTACAGGCCTGTAGTATTGTCTGGACCCTTTTTAATACCTCTCCTAAAAATTAGAACAGGCCTGTAGTATTGCCTGGACCCTTTAATACCTCTCCTAAAAATTAGAACACGCCTGTTCTAATTCTAGAGACACTATATCAGGCTCGTCTTGCTAATTACTACAGGCGTGTTCTAATTTAAAATCCCCTTGATAAGTACCGAGATACTCATCAAGGGGATTGTGTTAGTTATGAACGATACTAATCATCATATTAGAATTGGTAGTTAAGATCTACGCGGTAGTAGTTGGAAAGTTTTTCGTTATCGCCAGTAGCCTTGTTTGTTTTGTTATTAAATCCGTAGTATGCTGTTAAGCCCACGTTCTTTTGTAATGCGTAATCAGCAGTTAATAACCAGCCTTTGAAGCCTTGGTAATTCATTGTACTAGTAGTTACACCAGCTCCGGTTGTAGTCCAAGCTGTATTAGTTAGATCGTAAGCGATGTCCCATGTGGAGGATGCAGCGCCTAAGTTTTGGCCGAAGTTGAAGTATTGTGCTTTTACGTCCCAAGAACCGCGTTTTGCTTGGTCGTAGTCACCATAGCCAAGGCCAGCAGTCCATGCAGAACCATGAGAAACGCCAGCAGCTTTCACCCATTCGCCGCCAACCCAAACTTTATCAAAGTTCATGTCTGTGCTGAAACCATACATGTTTTTAAGGTCACCACTGCCGGATTTGTGCGCATTTCTACGGGCATAGAATCCACCAAGGTTTACATGTTTATTAAGTTGACCTTTAACGCCTGCATAGGTGAAAGTTTTGTTGGATTTCTTAGTTAAGCCATCAAAAGCACCTGCCACTGCATAACCGTAGGCTGCTTGGAATTGAACTTTGTCGTTGCCTGCATTGAATTGAACGCCATCGAATGTGTCATCGTAAATCAAACCGTTGCCGAGCATTTGGTCGAAGCGACCAGCTTTCACAGACACGCGTTCACCAAATTTGTGATTTACATAAGCGCGATCGATAGTAGCCGTTGCATTGCCACCATTAGTCGCATCGCCAAATTCAAAGTCCCCAGATGTTACGCGAACGACAGCATCTGTGCGGTCATTGACCTTCGCATTAAATTGAATGCGAGCGCGCGCATCGAATTGGGAACCTTTGCTATAATCGCCCATAGCATTTACATAGTTACCATCTTTCTTTTGGGAACCAAGATAACGAAGACGCATATCGCCTGTTACTTTCACATTACCTACGCGGTCCTCTAAACGAGCCACGCGAACGCCCAAATTATTCAATTCGTTAGAGAATTCATCAGCCAAACGGTTAATCAAGGCTTGTTGTTCCGCATTCGCACGATCTTGGTTAGCAAGCGCTTTCGCTACCATTTGTGCTACTTGGAAACGAGTAATGCCATTTTCACCTCTGAAAGTACCATCTGGATAGCCCGTGATAATGCCAGTGCTAGCCAATTGAGACACGGCTTGGTAAGCCCAAGAATCAGGGGTTACATCGGAAAATGGGTTCGCTGCAAACGCAGTTGTTACACCCAACACAGCAGTTGCTGCAAAGATAGCGGCAAATTGTTTTTTCATAACTATACCTCTCTCCAAAAAAAGAACTAAACACATCTGCAATTCGGTCCTACTAACACGTATCTCCCTAACCCCTTATAAGTGATAACCGTTATATTACAGAATATAATATTAGTATAACATACTATAACAATTATTTTATAATTTATTATAAAGTTCATTGGATTTTCATGGGGTTGCAGGTAGACGATAAAAATAAGGCACCGATTATAGTCAATGCCTCACTTTTTGGGGTTCTATCAATATTATGTTTATATTGCAATACATTAGTACGCTAATTGACCAGCAAATATACGGTATGTATCGTGTGTTTGTAGCAAGTCTTTTACGTATATACGAGATGCCGTATCATCTAATTTCATAGCCAATGTACGACCAAAGGATTTTGCCTTATGAATAAGTTCGCCAAGAAAATTAACAATAGTAAAGAAAGTCTCTTGTGGCGTCATAGAATCTGCACCAATAGCAGCCTCAGTCTCACCTAGTTGTAAAGAATAGACTATATCTGAGCCTTGTAACGAAAAGCGTAAAATGGCGGCACTGGTTTCCATATCACAGTCAAAACGATATGTATTTAATTGTCCACTAACAACTACATCATTAGCAGCATTCATAATTTCTATATGAATCGGTTGTTTGTTTCCTACAGACAATACATATGTCCCCATACTAACACTCCATCAATACACTCTAAATACATACCTATCTCATAATATGAAATCGTCTTAATTAATTTTCATGATAGCTTCATTCATATATAGATTATACAAAATCGGTGTGTTAGGGGGCAATAAACTGAATATAAATTTTATTAGATTTTTCAAATGAATATTTACACTAGAAGTTCACTATTAATATAATAATATAACTACAGCAATTCAATCTCTTCATTGATTTTCTTATGAATATCGATGCGGTTTTCTACATCTAATCGATTGACAATCCAGCCTCTCAGATTACAGTTTCTTATAAACTCATCAATTCGATTAACTCCATTAATTTCCTTTAAGGTCACCACAACTCCAAAACGGACACCTACACTATCTCTAGAATCTAAGCGATTACTAGTCTTAATTTCCATCCCCCAGTTTTTGTTAGTATAGGATTGTTTGGCTTTAAACTGCTTATCGGTACGTTCAGATATATACTTCACATTATCCCATTTTCTAAATTGCTTACGCGCTTCTTCCTCTAGTAAATAACTAAATCGCCCCGTTTGTTCTGTATTTTGCTTATCATCATTAATCGCTATAATTTTGCCTTTATCATTAATTCTACCAAAATGAAGATTTAGTTCTGTATTAGTATAATCTACACCTTGTGAACGATTACACAGCGGGAAATAACACATGGTTGCCCTAGCAATATATGGATATTCATCAGATTTCATAGGTACTGGAAATTCATAATTATAGGTATTCCACTTTTCACTAACATCAGAAATTAAAAACTTAATCTCATCATCTTTTGATTGTAAAATCTCGTTAATATCAATAGGTACAATGCCATGACCATACCATGCGATTTCATCTGCAGTAGGCGCTTTATTCCATCCTTTAGCTGCATCAATGATTAACGCTTTTGCCACCTCTCTACGTAATCCAACAATATCGATTAGATAGGATAATTTACGGGCAATCCATGGTGCTGCATATGATGTGCCACCTACTAAAACAGGTCCCAAAGGCTCACATACCTTCATATATTTCTCTCTACTACCACCGTAATAACTAACGTCTGGTTTTGCAAAGAAAGACAGAGCTAATCCACATCGAGAATATTGTGTCGAAATGCCAGTCTTTGTAACAGCATTGACGACAATACCATTAATAGAATCTGCTGGCGAGCCGATTTTTATGATACTTTCACTAGACCGATTCGTACCAGCAATCACAAAAATAACATCGTATTCGAATTGAATTTGATCAAGTACAGCCGCCTCTGCAGATATAAAATTGTCATTAATTTCTTGATGACTACCAAGAGATATATTCCATACCTTAATATCTAGATTATCTGCAATAATAGATTTAATTTGTTTAATGATAGAAAAGAAAGAAAATTGCTGGCCCACAGCAACACCAAAGTGACGTACTTTAAAATGGCCACAATGATCATCTAGCCATGGATTCATCCTAGGTCCATCAACAATAATAGAAGAAACAGCGGTCCCATGCTTATAATCGTTTGCATCTCTAGGAATATCTTTAGATACCATCTCATGATATTCAACCCAATTTGAAAAATAAACGCGCTCATCAAACAATGTATCGATTACACCAATCGTTGGCTCAATTGTAGGTTCAAATATCAAAGCATCATTAGTTTCATACTCTCTTTGATTAGAATCAACCGCTAATGTTGAAAGATCGATGGTCGACATAGCGACTAAGTACGGCATTTTTTGACTCAACACTTGTAACTGATTTGCATCTAAATATACACTACGATGATCTAATATTCGACTACGCATAATGTTAATACCAATATATTGAAGTAGTACTTGTGTATCAATACCAACATCATACAATGTAATAATGCTACTCATACCCTCTAATTTAGGAATATCTACCTGAAATGATTCAATATATGATACATCAGCTATAATCTGTCTAAAAGCAGATTTTGAAAGAATTCTATTAGCAAAATACGCTGCATGGAAGTGACTATGATCTCTATCTTCATGACAGATTTTGTTCATTTGGCCATGAAAATAAGTCTCCAAAATATCTCTTGCATCATCTAATAACTGTATACTCGAATCTACATCTTTAGAACCAATATAATATGTAATAATATGCTTACGTTTGCTATCATCAAACTTGGCGCCTACTACACACGTATTAGACTCAGTGCCTTTAAATAAGCCTGAAATCCGATTACTCTTCGCTACAATTTTATTATAATGAACACTAATGAGAACACCTGTGAAAGCCCGTTCTTCATCACCCCAAAATGTCTGTATATCTTTCAATTGAGAAATAAGGCGATTAATATGTGTAGTAGTAACGATGACTTTACTATTCATAGACGCTCCACCACCGCCACCGCGTCTAGATTCTTGGTCGAATCGTTTCCCTTTCAATTCCAATATACTATTCATGGTTATGCCCCCATCGTAGTTAGTTTTCTAGATACGGAGCTCTTAGACTCTCCTTTTAATTTTTCTATTTCTCTAACGGTAAACCCTTCAATATGTAAAGTGTTTACATCTTTTTGGTCCAAATCTCCAATCAGATCATTATATAAACGTTTCAAATAATCAAATGTATCATTAGACGTACTAAATGCTAATGATATCTTAATGATATTTCTTAATTCACCAGGATAAGGCAGTTCTTTTGATAGATGTAATATTTTTTTGAATAAGCGCATATCCTTCGATATGTCCTTAAAGTTCTTACTATATTGATTAAAGTAATGCTCCCCAATTTCAATTAAATCATCTGTCGTATACCGATTAAAATTAATAACCGAATCAAATCTCCTAATTAAAGCCTTATCAAAATTTTTAAATAAATTAGTAGTAGCAATAATAACAATCTCTTTATTTAATTCTGTCAGCCGATCTAACTCTCTAAATAATGTTGACGTAGCACGACCCATTTCACGTACATCATTAGTATTAACACGATCTAATGCAATGACATCAATCTCATCAATAAGTATAATATATTGATTTATATTAGAAATTGAATTAATTTCCTTAAATACTGCAGAAATATTCTTGTTTGTTTGGCCTAATTTGCTATCAATCAAGTGGTCAAAATCAACCATTAATAATGAACGATGCAATAATTTGGCAATAATTTTAGCAGCCTCAGTTTTACCTGTTCCTGGTGCTCCTTCGAACAAAAACTTACCAATACCTATATTATGATTAATAGCATTAATAATTCCCTTTATATCCTCTGTCAACGATACTGGTAGATATAAAGGCTCCTCTTTATCCAATGTTATCGGTTTTAAATACCCTTGATCAAATGATGTACTCTGTGGAGAATACACATTTGCCTCTGAAAGTAGCCCCATAACATATTCAGCTAACTGCTCATCATTATGACTATCAAAATATCGCGCAATACCAATAGCTTCATTTCTAAATGCCACTTCATTCTTTTCTACATGATACTTTATAAGATTGATGATATTCTGCTTCTTCATAGATTCGTCCTCCATTATTATGTTTATATTAACACATTTGGGACAAATAATATATATTTTGGGACAAAAATATATTAACATATCTTCACAAGATAGATAACGCCATCATTAGTGGAAATCACAAAAAAAAGAGGCTCTAATCAAAGTCAGCACCTCTTCTCTAGAATTATATCAATATGCTAATTAATAATTTGCATAGGTATTATCCGGTTTCAATCACTACAGATTCTCGTTCTAAAAGTATATCTTTAACAACAGCACACTCAATAGCTGCACGTTGTTTACGCAAATCCAAAACAGTAATAACAATACTATATATATTTATAATACCTAATGCAATAATACAAAACAAATACCAATAGTCCGAAATCAATCCTCCAAAGAATTGAAGTAATGCCATAATCAAAAAGAATAAAACATAAAAAAGTGATGCCTTTGGTAATGATAACCCCATAGAATACAAAAAAATCCACGCTATAAAAGGCAACACTATATCTACCCCAAATATCCACCCAGCTATGGTATCTAACTGCTGTTCATCCATCGTAATACTAGCTAACCAAACAACTATGGAGTGAATATTAGCTAAAGTAGCCCCCAATACACCACTTAAAAATATGGCAATCCACGAATATGACAAGTTTACATTATATCCAGCAGATTTGATACTTAATAACCGTTTCAAATCTTTTGTTTCTAACAAACTATAGACTTTATATCTCTTGTCATAAAAAGTCCCCCAATAATCTAAATCATACGTACCCTTACGATTAGATATACACATTTTCTTGATGCAATCAATTATAAACTTAATAGACTTAATAGAACGATTGATGAAATCTAATGTTACCATGATATAACCTTTTTATGATAATAACTTATATTACAAATATATCATAGCAACTAATAATAAGGATTCTATGAGAAGAGGTTATACTATGTATTTATCAAGCTTTTTTAATTAACAATAGGTGCTGTAAAGAGAAAAATATTATCATAAGTTTTAATATTAATTCTAATGAAAAATCTACTATCAATTAATTTTATTAATACCATTCTAAAAGGATTCAAGAATAAACTCTATTAAATATTCAATTGATAATTTATCTGATCATCTACTTTTTTATCTGGATATTTATCTATAAGAAATTGTAATTGCTTTTCAAAATCAGGGTATAAATCTTCCATATAATAACAAAATTCATTCAATTTGCTTAAAAGATCATACTGAATTTTCTTCAAAGTTTCTAATTTAATTTTATCTATATCCTGTTTCTCCCTATAGTTATTTCTTAATGTATAAAATAACGGAACTTGTTGAATGCTAAAACTATTATTATTTTCATATATAGATTGAACTTTATCATTAAGCGATTTATCAAAGATTTCATCATCAAAACATAGTTGTAATTTAATAGTTTTAATTCGGCTAAATTTATTATTTTTATTATTTTGACAGTATGGACCTATCAATAATAATTTATCAAAATTAAAAAAAGCACCATGTTGTGCACTAATACGTTCATTAAAACTTGATTTTTTCACCTTCGTAAATAGGTTATACTTTTCATTATTCATTATATCAACATCAAACAAATAAAGAGTCGGTTCTTTATATGAATCAATACTATTAGAAATCATAAACAGCATAGCTATATATGGATCACTTGTAATATCTAGTAAACTAGTTTTAAAACCATAATGTTGTAATAATGATAATGCAGATTCTCTTTCTAAGAACTTTTGGGGTTTATAATACGACAACTGTTTAGGATATGTTCTAGATAACTCTAAATATTCATCCTCAAATCTATCAAGATACTCTTCATTTATTCTTTTTCTTAATATACCTGGATTCAATGTATAATTATCACTTTGCCCCCTATAATAATTACAGTCGCAATATGAAATTATTTCTTTTAACAAATAGAAAATTTGCCAACTAATTGTTTTTCCCATATTACGAGAAGAATAACAAAACTTATTATTTCTAATAGCATCATTAATGGGATTTATAACTTTATTTAACTTCTTATATACACTAGTACTAATATCACTAGCTGTTAACTCTACTCTTGTTAATTCATAATGTTGTTGTCTTCTTTCATCCTTTTCTGGATTATGATTAACATAGTATATCTTTATAACATATATATCAAATATATCTTCTTCTTTATAAATTTTATGTAGCTCTTTATAAGTGATACTCTGACTATATACGTTCTTTTTATTTTTCCCCATAACTAAGCCTTAATATACCCAGATTTTCTAAACGATATCGAACTGCCGACTTAGAAACTTGAATTCTTTTCCCTATATCAAATAAAATTTGCTCTAATTCATATTCACTAAATTCAGTTTGATCATTTAAGGATCTTTCCTGTAATACTTTTTTTAAAATACGAACAATAAGCTTTTTTGGCATTAAACATTCTGCAGCAAAACTATTAGCTTGAGTTTCATTATTTTTCTTTTCACCATCATCATATAAAGTTAAGTCTCTAGAACGCAATTGTATGCCTTTATGACCTAATAAATAATGACCTAATTCATGTGCTATTGTAAATCGTTGCCTGTATTCAGGTTCTAATACATTATAGTAAATAGTATTTGACTCACAATCAAAAGAACCCGATGGACCACCAAACGTGGCTTCTAATTTTAAACCTGACAATAAAACTATATTCTCAATATCAATAACATTCTCATCTTTAAGAATTTTATTAGCTATTTTTTCCTTTACTTCGTTATCTTTAAAATTATTAAAGAATGTATCTTCATAAAGATCCTTATATAGCATTTTATACGCCTCCCATACACATACGAAATATTTTTTCTAAGGTATATAGCACGTTATAGCCCAATATAATTTAGAAACAAAACTCAAAATATAAGCATATATTCTATTTAATCTCCAAAATTATATTTTTGATTAAATAGAAACTAATCATAACTTAACAACCAACTATATTATCAAATAGAAAATAATATCTGTAAAGAGTTCATCAGCAGCTTAAAATATTTTATATAAATAGTTGTCAAATAATTAAAGAGAGCACCTATCTTCTTTATGATTAAGTTACCATACAAAAATCGCAGAAAGAAGGTTGATTCTCTATGTTTAATGGTAACATAATCTCA
>OBRO01000056.1_pt1 | contig 29002 bp, 30 predicted proteins | sample 1475671 | NCBI WGS metagenome assembly OBRO01 (sample SAMEA3360694, study PRJEB22359) | human gut metagenome | biome: ENVO:urban biome; feature: ENVO:human-associated habitat; material: ENVO:feces | place: Bangladesh | collected 2011
CCGGTAAACCTGGATTTGTAACTTATACGGGACAAAAGACCTTACGTGTCACACCGACTGAAGAAAAAATTGATAGTATGCGGATGAAATAGTCTGCTTTACAAAATCAAACTCTCTTGTTATAGAAACGAGAGAGTTTTTCTATGTTTTCATTAGAGCAATTTCTTTCGTTGATGAATGAGATTTTCTTCTGATTTTCATTACATTTTTCCGGCGACTGTGCTAAACTATAAGGGTAATTACCTATATTAAAGGAGACTTTCAGCATGAAGGCTCTTATGTCATATACGAGTTCTGTTTTAGAATGGTTAGGGCGCTATGTGGGGCTCTTAGTCTTTGGGCTTTTATTTGTGACTGCTTTCTTCATTCGCACAACCATGATGACGGGATACTTTGAGTGGGCAGAGATTAGTAGCGTTCCTTGGTATGTTTATGTTTCAGGTGGGTTCATTCTGCTTTTGACCCTTCTCTGGCCCAAGATCTTAAAGGAACTGACAACAAAGCAGATTTTCATCTTTTTTTCCGTTTGCTTTGTGAGTTTTGGCCTACTGTTGATTTTTCTGACCAGTTTTGCTGGTCGAGACGATGCAGGTACTGTCTTTAAAGGGGCGGTCCAGTTCAATGCTGGCAACTTCTCCTTAATAAAACCAGGAGCCTACTTCTACCGCTATCCGCATCAGTTGGGGTTGCTTAGTTTTGAACGCTTGGTTCTCTATCTAATTCCTTTACCAGTTATCTCAGTTTTCTATGTATTGAATCTTGGCATGGTCATTGGTATGAACTATGCTACATGGAAAATCACGGATGAACTATTTACAAGGCGTTTAGTTAGTCGTTTGGCTGTCATCATGAGCTTTGGTTTCTTGCCTCTAGTCTTTAACATTATGTTTGCCTATGGACTTATGTATGGGTTGTTCTTTTCTAGTTTTGCTATTCTCTTCTTTCTACGTTACTTAAGACGTGGTAAGGCTAGGAATGCGATTCTTTCGGTGGTCATGCTATCTTTGGCCTACTGGGTAAGGAGCAACAACATCATTCTCATTATTGCTCTATCTGGTATTCTAATACTCTTAACGCTTAGAGAAAAACGGTATCGCTATTTGCTTTTAGTCTTAGCTTTCTTTGCCTTTCCTATGAGTTTGCATAAGGCGACGACCAGTTACTACGAGATTACCACCCACCAAAAAATTCCTGGAACACCTCAGATTGCTTGGTTGGCTATGGGCTTACAGGACAAACCCGATTCTAAACGCATGCCAGGATGGTATACCGGCTATGTCCGTGACATTTACGCCAAGAAAAAGGGCAATATCGAAAAGATTGAAAAAAGTGCCAATCACCTTTTTGATAAGCGTGTTCAATATCTCCTAGCACATCCCGATGAAGCCAGTTGGTTTTTCAGCACCAAGTTTATCAGTTCTTGGACAGAGGGAAGCTTCCAGTCCATATGGAATGGCCCAAGTAAAGACAAGTTTCAGCCTTTGTGGAATAGGTTTGCGACTTCCATCTATCACGACGGGACCTTGCATCTCTTTTTCGTAACCTATATGCAAGGCTATCTCCTAGTCCTATATCTTGGTGGTGTGTTCTACTACGCTTTCACTTATAAACGAATGGGAAACGGGGCAACGTTGGGACTTTATGCCTTTCTCTATCTCTTTGGGGGTATCCTCTTCCACCTCATATCTGAGACTAAAAGTCAGTACACTTTACCTTATATTTACTTACAAATTCCAATGATTGCGGCGGGCTACAACCATATGACACAAATACTTAGCCGCTATCTTAAAAATAGGCGAAAGTCATCTTAGGATGGCTTTTTGTCATTGTTTCACAATTACAATCTTGCTATAATAAGTCTATGAAAAATTCGTCAGTTGATCTTTTACGAGGCCCCATTTTGCGGTCTCTTTTAATCTTTGCTCTACCAATTCTGATATCCAATATTTTCCAGCAACTCTATAATACTGCGGATGTCATGATTGTGGGACGCTTTTTAGGTCCAGATGCCTTGGCTGCTGTAGGGGCTTCTTCTGCTATTTTTGACTTGGTTATCGGCTTTGCCTTAGGTGTTGGAAATGGTATGGGAGTTGTTATCGCACGTTATTATGGTGCCCAAGACTTTAGGAAACTTCGTCAGTCCGTTGCGGCCACAGTTGTCATCGGTCTGGTCTTAAGTGCCTTGGTTATGATTCTAGGACATTTTGGGCTTTATCCTTTGCTAAAATTTTTAGGAACACCTGCTTCTATCATCGGGCAGTCCTACCAGTATATTTCTATGATTGTCTCCTGTGTTGGGGTTACTTTGGGTTATAATCTTTGTGCAGGTCTCCTCAGAGCGGTTGGTGATAGTCTGACAGCCCTCTATTTTCTGATTTTTTCAGCTATAGTCAATATCGTTTTAGACCTTTTCTTTATTACCCAACTCCATCTTGGTGTTCAATCAGCAGGCTTAGCAACTATTATTTCTCAAGGACTTTCGGCAATTCTCTGTCTTTACTATATTAAGAAAAAAGTGACCTTCCTTCTACCAAGTAAGTCAGACTTTGTCCTTGATTCAAGTCTTTATTTGGATCTTTTTGGACAAGGCATGGCCATGGGACTCATGAATTCCATTGTTTCTATTGGGACTGTAACCTTACAGTATGCCATTAACGGCTTTGGCCCTCTCATCATTAGCGCTCAAGTGGCGGCAAGACGGATTATGTCCTTCGCCGTTCTCCCTTTGACTTCACTTGCTGCTGGGGTGACGACCTTCACCTCTCAGAACTTCGGGGCCAAACAGTTTAAACGCATAGTAGCTGGGTTAAAGCAATCTTGTCTTGTTTCTATAACTTGGTCTGTCATTGCTTGTGTCCTCCTCTATGTAGCTAGCCCCTTCTTAGCTGGTTTTATCTCTGGTTCAAATAATGCTGTGATTATTGATAATGCTAGTCGCTACCTCCGTATCAGTTCTCTCTTTTATCCTATTTTAGGAATGCTCTTCATCTTTAGAAATAGCCTGCAAGGTCTTGGTAAGAAACTGACACCTTTAACCTCAAGTTTTATTGAGCTTTTTGGAAAAATTCTCTTTGTTCTTTTGGTCATTCCTTCTATGCGCTACCTTGGCGTTATCCTATGCGAGCCCTTGATTTGGATTCCCATGACCATTCAGCTCTATTTTGCCTTGAGAAAACATATTAAACGTTTGTTTGTCAGTTAAACTTACTTTGAACATAGAAAAACGACCCTACCGGTCGTTTTTAGTTTAATTTAATCCCCATTCATCAGAAATCTGTTTCATAATAGCTTCTTGGGAGACAATCCCAAAGCCCAGCATGTAGGTTGAGTAGTCAGCATAGATGACCTTGTTATTTTGAACAGCCTTTAAGCTAGTCCAGACAGGGGTATTCTTAAGTTTATTATCTAGGAGTTCTTGAGAATCTGCTTGAACAATCAGGAGATCCGGATTAATGTCTTTTAGTTTATCTGGATCGATAACTTGTAACATATCATCTGGATTGAAGGTTTCCGCTCGATTGAAATGATAAGTATCATAGAGATAACCAAAATGCCCGTAAGCATAATAACGGATGTCATTGTCAGTCACGCGCAGATACATCAGTTTCTGGTTGCCAAACTTGGCTTTGACATTCTCCGCGAAAACGGCCTCCCTAGCATCCAATCTATCGAGATCCTTCTTCATCTCATCACGTTTATCAAAGATTTCTGCCACCTTAAGAGAGGTTTCATGATAGTCCCAATTTTCATCGGTGTTGATTTGGTAGCCAACAGTCGGTGCAATTTCAGACAGCTCATCATAGAGGTCTTCCTGCTCGCCTGTCATAAGGATTAAATCAGGTTTTAACTCAGCAATCTTATCCAAATCTGGATTACCCTGCCAACCAACTGAAACCACTTTGGCATCCTTGTATTGTTTCTTAAAGAGGGTTGAAAATTCTTGACTGTCAGCTTGACCAGTTGTCGCACCTACTGGAGTGATATCTAGAGGATCCAAGATTTCACCATAGAGGTTGTCGAGGATAACGATACGTTTTGGAGCTTTTTTCAACTCTGTCGTACCAAAATCATGGACAATCGTCTTCTCCTTAAAAGTTTGACTTGTATTATTTGACTCTGCATTATGTCCAGACGTCATGTCTGGCAAGTAATATAGTAAAAGACCAGATATGATGGCCAGAATGGCTAATAAATAAAGAAGATTTATTTTTTTCATGGCAACTCCTCGATAAGATCGGATTAAATCGTTACTTCAAAGTTATCTTAAAACTTCTTTAATGTCAATCTATGACTAAGATTTTTGGGAAGGAATTGAGTGTTTTTGATTCCTAAGATGTATTATATGTGGCAACAACGACTGAAACGGTCAATAAAACGACTGTTGTCGAGGTTGTTAAAGAGGCTGATGTGGTGAATCGCCAAGAAGTCAAGGGAACTACTGACATCGTCTTTATTGTCGATAAATCTGGTTCAATGGACAGCCATATCACTGACGTAGCTAATAACATTGAAAAATTTGTGCGTGATTTGGAATCTAAAAATGTGCAAGCACGTCTTGGTTTGGTTGACTATGAATCAAGCAAAAACACAACTTACCATGATTTCGGAGGTTCTAAATTCACCACGGATACGAACGCTTTTGTTGGTAAATTAAAAGCCATCTGTACTACTGGCTCAGACGAGGAAGCAACAACAGCATTATCACATATTGCAACTTCACCTGATTATACTTGGGGAACTGGTAAGAACAATCGTCGCTTCGCCTTCTTGGTCACTGACGAAGATATCGACCTTACTCCAAAAAAGCCAACTAAAGATGCTACACTAAAAGCCCTTCAAGATGCTGGGATTTCTTTGACCGTAGTTGGTAAGAAATATGATGAAAAAGACTTTGACCCATTGGTAAAAGGTACCAATGGTCTCTACCTCGATATCGATAAAGATTTCGCCGATCTTTTGAACAAGCAATTCTCAAACTACGTGATTGAAACTGTTCAAGAAGGACGTGTTTATCGTATTCAAACGGATACTTATGAAGTGATTGCTACGACTCACTTGGTTACTAAAGCAACTAACCAGCCTGAAACGGTGCAACCAGCAACACCAACTGTTCCAGGAAATGTATACTACGTTGAGGGTACGGTCTACGAGGCACCAACGCCATTGCAACCAACATATAAAGAACTCCCAGAAACAGGTTCTAGCCAATCTGCTGCTCTAGTTTCACTTGGTCTTATCAATGCGGCACTCGGCCTAGGCATGGCAGTCAAACCAAAACGTAACTAACACCTCATTTACGTTAAAAACTTAATTATTGCACCCCGTGATTCACACCCCAAAAGCTTAATTTTGAGGTGTTTTTGGATTGGTAGGATTATATTTTATACGCCTAGCTATTTTAATCTGATTATTTCCCACCTATCATGTTATAATAAACCAACGATACTATATTGGAGAATTCTATGTCACTCACACACATTTTTTTCGACCTTGATGGTACTCTCGTTGATAGTTCTGAGGGAATCCACAATGGTTTTGTTCAAACCTTTGAAAGACTAGGCCTTCCTGTTCCTAGTGATCAGAAAATTCGCACCTTTATGGGACCACCTCTCGAAGTAACCTTTAAAGAAGAGGTTAGTGAAGAAGGTGCAGCCCAAGCTGTCAAAATTTATCGTGACTATTATGAGACTAAAGGACAATTGGAGGCTCACCTCTATGATGGCATAAAAGAAATCCTTCAACAACTTAGTCAAGATCCTAGCAAAAAAATCTTTATCACAACTTCAAAAAATGAACCTATTGCTCTGGAGATGTGCAAACACCTTGGAATTACTGAATATTTTGATGGCATTTATGGATCCACTCCTACTGCCTTTCATAAGGCTGATGTCTTGCTGCGTGCCATCACTGAAAATCAGGCACCTAAAGACCAGTCCGTCATTGTTGGTGATACCAAGTTTGACTTGATTGGTGGAAAAACGGTTGGCATCAAAACAATAGCGGTGACCTGGGGATTTGGGAAAAACGAAACTCTTTTGGCAGAAAATCCTGATTTTATAGCTGATACCACCCAAGAACTTTGCGATATTTTGAAATAATAATTTAACAGACGAAAAGGGCACGATTATATAGTCATGCTCTTTTTTCTATTGAATCAAAATTACATCTGAACAATGATATCTAGACAAAGCTCCAAAGCCTTATCAAAAGCCTCTGAGCCCCAATCTCGTTGATCGTAATTGTCAATATCCGCAAGGGAATCTGCCGTAAAGAGAAGTAAGCCCCAAATAGCTCCACGAAGTTGAGCAACTGCTGCTAGTGCAGCACATTCCATCTCTACAACGCTACAGCCCTCTTCAATACGATAGGAAATCTTGTCTGGTGTCTCCCTATAAAAGCCATCTGTCGACCAGGTCATGACCTCTTTATAGGGGATTTTCTTTTGCTTTAAAGTTTTCTCAATGGCTCCAAGAGCTTTTTCATTCATGTCTATATAGCGAGATGGCGCAACATAGTGGTAACTTGCACCTTCATCTCGCAAAGCTCTCGTCGGAATCAAAAAAACATTCTCTGGCATGTCAACCAAGACGCCACAAGTTCCAGTTGATATGATTTGCTTTACGCCATAACCAATTAGCCAATCCATAAATTGTGCAGCTGCAGCTGAGCCAACTGGAGCTTGAGCCAAACAAATTTCCTTCCCGTTGTAATTCATGACAAAAACAGGATAGGCTTTGGTGGCAGAGACAAATTCGCCTACTTTTTCGGCGCCAACTGATATCGCATAGCGTTCGACTTCTTCCTCTAAAAAGCCGTAAACACACCTAGGCGGCAGGTCCAAACCTAAATCCTCATGGGTCGGCATAATCACTGCCTGAGGATTGTCGTCAAATTCTAAAATAGGAATTTCATGTTTGTTTATCATCTTTTGCCTCCTAAGTTTTAAGAATTATTATATCAAAAAATGCAAACTGATTATATGATTTCATAAAATCTATTAGCTTATAATCAAGAAAAATAGATGATTAAATCATAACACCTAAAAAGGACATGAATCTGATTTTAGTCAGAAACATGTCTTTTTGTATGCTACTTTAAGAAATATGATTGCAGTCAGGTTTTATTTCCACAAACCACCTAAAATCTGTTTTTCTAATAAGTCAAGGTCTTCTTCTCTTATGTCACCTTTGTCGCCAACGATATAAAGTTGGGCAAAGTATGCCAACAAGGGCCCCACACAAATGCGTACCATTTGAGGGATCGTGATTTCAGGATTAACACGAGGATCTGCCACTAATTCCTCGTGGACTCTTAAAAGTTTATCCTGAATGGTATTCCAGATAAAAATCTGCTCATTTCTCAGTTTCTTATTTGAAAAAATTTCCTGTAGAATAATTTTCATCAAGGCACGATTTTTTTTTAGATAGGCCATGCGATTGTGAACGAGATAATGAACCTTTTCTTCAGTCGTGTTAACGGCCAAAAGTTCCTCAAAAAAACGACCGAAAAGTCCTGGAACAACAGGATGTAAAATAGCTGTTAATAAATCTTCTTTGGTCTTGAAATACTTGAAAAGCGTTGCCTGACTAAGTCCCGCATGTTTGGAAATTTGTAGGGTGGAGGTCCCATTGTAACTCTTAGTAGAAATCAAATCGACCGCCGCCTGCATGATTTTTTTCTTTCCTTTGGGATAGTCTGCCTCTTTTAGATAAGCTTCAAACGACTCAAAAATACTCTCGCTCATTTTCATCCTCGTATATTTATATTTTAAACTTTACGATAACGACGCAATCCGACAATATTGAGAATTGTCAAAACGATAAGGAAAACAAGTAAAACACCAATATTAGGTAAGACATCTCCAAGTCCACGTCCGTAAAGAATAATCTGACTCATGGCATCACCTGAGTAGGTCAATGGCAAGAATTTTCCAATTGTTTTTGCCCACTCTCCCATTGAATCAAGAGGAATGATTCCTGAGAAAAAGAGTTGAGGCAAAATCACAAGAGGAATAAATTGCATTATTTGGAATTCTGATTTTGCCAAAGTAGACAAGAGAATTCCGAAGGCTAGTGCTACAAGAGCCAATACTACATTAACTATTATAACATTTAATAAACTTCCGACAACTTCAATATCTAACAACCAAATGGCAGCCATGACGACAACTGCTGTCTGAAGAATAGCAATAAGTCCATAAGATATCATGTAACCATAAACGATTTCCGAACGTTTGACTGGTGTCGCTAACAAGCGATCCAAGGTTCCGCTGGTACGTTCTTTCAAAAGTGCCATCCCTGAAATCAAGAAAACAAAAAAGAAAACCACAAATCCAATCAAGACTGGAATCATTTTGGCAAAGAAGCCAGTATCTTCATTTCCATACTCATAAGATTCCTTAATTTCTGGTGATTTTGCATCGAGTTTCAATTGAGGAAGGGCCTGTTTGACACGTGTCACTAGTTGACTGGTGCCTTCACTCGCCATACTGGTTCGTAATACTTGTCGGGTCACAGAAGTTTTAGAGGCATCTGTATTGGCATAGTCTACATGGTACTCCCCATCCTTATAAGAGATAACTGCATCTACTTTTTCATCGTTTAAAGCTTCTTTGGCTTGATCTAAGTCTTTGTAAGTTTTCACACTGACATGGTCTAAGTCATCCATTCTACTTACCAAACTAGTTGGTAGATCCTGCGTTGCAAGCTTGACGTTCACGGTTGTACTAGCCGAAAACATGAGGTTCATCAACCACATGATAAAGACTGGAGCCACAAACATCAAAGCTAGTGTTCGTTTGTCACGAAGCAATTCTTTGATGACTTTTTGTGCAATGGCAATGGTTCTCATCTTATTCTCCTTCTGCTTTCAAAAAGACTTCTTCTATGCTTGAAACACCGTAAGTTTCTTTTAGCTTGTATGGTGTATCGAAGGCAATGATTTTACCGCCCAACAAGAGACCAACCTTATCTGTCAGCTCTGCTTCATCCATGACATGAGTAGTAACCAAAATTCCTACTCCCTTGTCTCTAAGCGTGATTAACTCTTTCCAGATTTTCTTTCTAAGAGAAGGATCGATTCCAACAGTTGGTTCATCCAAAATCAAGAGCTGTGGGTTTCCTAAGAGTGCGATGGCTAGCGACAAGCGTCGTTTCATCCCTCCTGAATAACCAGATACCGACTTGTTTAAGTGGGCAGTCAGATCTACTACTTGAGCCACATGAGCTATTTCATCATTTAGGACTTTTTTGCAGAGACCTTTGAGCTGACCGAAAAATTCCAAATTTTCTTGTCCTGACAAAGCTTCATATAAAGCATCTGACTGGGCCATATAGCCTATATCTCCCAGAATATGACGATTGGGCATGGTCTGGTCTAAGACTAAAGCGATACCACTATCTGCCTTTTCCATCCCTAACATGGTTTTAATCATGGTTGATTTACCAGCACCAGAAGGACCGATTAGACCAATGATTTCCCCAGACTGTAATTCAAAACCAACGTGGTTTAACACAAGTTGTTGACCAAAAGATTTTTGTAAATCTTGTAAATGTAGCAATGTTTTCATATGCATCCTCCTTAGTGAGTATTTACTCACTTTCGATTACAAGTGATATTGTAGTGAGTGTTCACTCACTTGTCAAGTGGAAAATTTAACTTTTTTCAGAAAAATAAAAACACCAGATGTACTCATCTGGTGTTAATAATGGAAATTTCTGCTGTTAAGCTTCTGTCTGCATCTGCTTGCGATACTCTGAAATGGTCTGTCCAGTCCATTTTTTAAAAGCTCGTGAGAAGGAGGAGACTTCGGAATAGCCTAGCAAATAGGCTACATCATCTGTTGTCATGTCAGGATTCTTCAAATAGCCAAAAGCTAGGATTTTCTGCACATTTTGCAATTCTTGATTAAACTTGGTTCCTTCTGCAGTCAGGTTTCGTTGCAAGGTACGGGCTACTGATCCCAAGGGTCGCTGCGATATCCTCGATGCTAAAAGCCCCACTTGGTATCGCCTGGTAGAGTTTCTGCTGGACAAGACCTGTAAAACTTTCACTCGTCATGGCTTCTGCTAAGCGCTCTTTGAGTTGAGGCTCTAGATAATCCAACATGACATTATTGGCTGTTAAAAATGGTTTCACCAAGTCCGACTTTTTAAAGACCAGTTCATTGCCTTCCGTTTTCTCTACATGACAGCCAAACACTGCAAGACTGGCTTCTTCGAAGGTATATGGCGTCCCCACGTGTAGGGGCGTGATGGTTTCTCCTGTCCCTGTGCGAATCAAATCGACCAATAATAACTGTTCATTGAGGACGGCGAAACGAGGCAAATCGAGACCTGGATAATCATAACGGTAGCTGACACGGACTAAGCCATCAAAGGTTTCAATGCTGACAACAATAGGGCCTGTGATTTTCTTGTATTTGGCAAAATGCTCGATTGCTGCGAGGCCATTTTTCGATGATAGAGCTGCAAAGAAAGGTGGCATAAACATTTGGATATCCTTGATACGGCTCATGGCGATAATCTGCTCATCATTAGCCACTTTGTCAAAAGCCGTCAAAAGATGGTAGTAATCAAGGGTTGAAAGATTCATCTCTTCCTTCCAAGTGGTATCCGGAAGATTGGCCAGTTCCAAAATCATGTTCAGATCTAGGCCGATTTGTTTTAAATTGTCAATATATTGCTGACTGAGATTCAGACGCATAGGCTTTCTCCTTTTCCATTAACGCATAGACATGAGCATCATACGGTCGAAGAATTTGTCACCAAAAATCCGACGAATACCAACCAAAAGTTTCCCTCCACGTCCAACTAAGTAACGTGTTTTAGGGTTACGAGCGTTGATTATTTTGAGAACAGTACGTGAAATCACTTCTGGGTTTGAACCTGGAGTTGGGTTGTTTTCCATGGCTTTGATATAGCCATTGACCAAACGGCTGTATGCTCCGTTCTTAGACTCGTAAGAGAAGTTTTGACCAACGGTTGCGTTGAAACCAGTGTTGATCATACCTGGCTCTAGCACAACGACTTTGATCCCAAATTCTTTGACTTCCATACGAAGGCAGTCGCTAAATCCTTCAATAGCGTGTTTTGATGCATGGTACCACGCTCCAAGTGATGTATAGATTTTTCCACCCATAGACGAAGTGTTAATGATAAGCCCCTCTTTTTGAGCACGCATGTAAGGCAAGACTTTCTTGGTCAAGCGAGCTACCCCATAAACATTGACTTCGAATTGTTGTTGAGCTTTTTCCATAGATACATCTTCTACTGGACCATAGAGACCATACCCTGCGTTGTTCCAAAGCACATCGATACGACCTTGTTCAGCGATGACTTGCGCCACTACTTTCTCGATATCTTCTTCATTGGTCACGTCCATCTTCATGATATGACCGCCGAGCGCTTCCAAGTCTTTCATTTTATCTACGCTACGAGCAACTGCATAGACTGTGTGACCTGCTTTAATCAAATCTTGGGCTGACAATTTTCCCATACCTGATGAAGCGCCTGTGACTAAAATAACTTTTTTGTTTGACATGTTGATTTCCTCTTTTGTTTCATTTGATTGATGAGACTATTATACGATACAAAACCCGACAAGTGAATGACAGTTTCTGCCACCCCGATGACAATTTACGTCACTCTTTGGATAACACCTTTGATAATCCTTTAAACATGATTATCTTCAGTCATATAGAAAAAGACCAGAAACCACGTTCTGATCTTCTAAAGATTTATCGCCTCTTCAAGCAAAATTTTTACAGATTCGCTTCTACAAACTCTTTGATGGCTTTGTTCATGACCAAGAGTGCATCTGCTTCGATTGGATAGTGACCTCCGTTTGGCAAGATGACTGTTTTCGTAGGAACTTTTTTAATCTTGTCTAATACAGGCGCACTCAAATGTTCTGGTGTCCAGTAGTCTTTTTCAGGTTGGGTAAGCAAGACTGGGCAGACATCAAAATCAACTGGTTCAATTGCTGGTGCATAGTTCATATAAGAATCAAGGAAGTTGAGAGAAGCCTTGTTTACCGCAGAAGTCATGTCTTTGTAGAAGACTTCTTTCAACAATTTTTCATTGTTAACGAGGGCAGACATCTTAGATACTTGGGTCATCGGCAAGGTCATGCGCCCCAAACCAATCTTTCTACCTAGAGCCACTGAGCTAGCACCAAACATGGCAGTTAATTTATTATTGACGGTTTCAGTACGGACTTGTTTATCACGTTGGTCAAGGAAGGTCATCCCAATAATCCCTTTGACTTTAGGGTTACGTGCAGCTGCAGCAACGTGGTAAGTTTCCATTCCACCGGCACTTAAACCATACAAGAAGATTGGTCGATCATCTTTTGACGCCTCATAGTTTACATAGTCAACACCAGCTTGCACCCAGTCAGCATAGGTGATGGCGTTACGGTCTTTTACTTCTGTCACTCCATAAGTCGGCATATCAATCATAATCGTTTCAAAACCATTTTTTGACTGAGGACCACCCGCAATCATGGAGATTTGACGTCCGTTGGTACCCACTCCATGGAACATGATAATTTTTCAGGCGCTTGTGGATTTCTAAAAGTATCTAAGTGGATTCGGTTGCCCTTCCAGTCCCACCATTCTTCTGCTGGTTGGTAAGCATCAGTAAAATGGTATGCTTTTGGCAAATAGTTCATAATTTCTTTCCAAGATGTTTGTGTCGTGTATGTCATTTTAAATACTCCTTTTGTTTATGTGTTTAAAACTATCAACATGTTAGTTTGAAAGAAAACAGCCTTAGCTGTTCCTTTCTGAGGCGTCCTTTTTCAGTGAAGCTAACAAACTTTCTAAAATGGTAATAGCCTGATCAAAACTCACATCATAATAACGCTCTTTCCCCTTTTGCGTTACAGTTACCAAACCTGCTTGCAAAAGTAATTTCAAATGATGAGATACGGTCGGACGGGATAAGGTCATCTTTTCAGCCACTTCATTTACTGTTAAATTCTTATGGTCGAATAAAAGAATCAAGATTTCCTGTCGTCTTGGATCTCGTAGCATCTCAAAGGTCGGGATGCTTTCTTTTAATAAATTCATTGTTTTTTGGCTCATTTCAAACCTCATGTTTAAGTTTATAAACCTATTATAGACTACGCGTTTAAGCTTGTCAACATATAAAACGAAAATTTCTTATTTTTTTAATAGAGATATTTAAAAAAACATATTGATACTTTTTTAAACACCTGCCTTTGATGAAGAAGGGTAAAATAAAGGAATATTCCTGATTTATAGTCACTCATTGGCTTGATTATTGTGACTGTTTCTATGAGTTTCTTGGTCAATCCTGAAGCTCACCACCTCTTTGCGACTAGCTTCTTATACACGGGTATCGGCCTCTTTCAAGCTGCTATCCTTGCAAATGGCTATTTTAACAAGAGTTACCTCAAGTATGACAAGCTCTATTATGGCTTGCAAGCCACGTTCTTCCTTATCGGACTAGTTCTTTCCCTTCTTTTTTCTGCCTATCCAACCATTGTCATCTCCATCGCAACTGTGATGACCTTAGCCATGGAAGTTCTTTTTACGCAATTTTATATCACCCAAACCAAGAAATTCTCAACTCCGAATTGGGATTTGTATTAAAAAAATTCTAGTAGACATCCTCTACTAGAATTTTTTCTTAGTCTAAAACAATCATAGCCTTAATAGTCTTGCGTTCATCCATGTCTTTATAAGCTTGATTAATATCTTCCAATTTATAACTTGTGGTAAAGACACGACCTGGATTGATATCGCCGTCAAGAACCGCTTTTAACAAAACTTGTTTGTCATAAGTAGTAACTGAGGCTGCTCCACCTGCCACTGATATATTTTGGGCAAAGGTCGAACCAAGAGCACGGTTATTGTAGTGAGGCACACCGACAAAACCTAAACGCCCGCCATTGTGAAGAACCCCAAGGGCCTGCTCAACGGCTGCCTCAGTACCAACGCACTCAAGAGCTGCATCTGCTCCACCACCGAGAATTTCTCGCACCTTGGCAATGCCTTCTTCACCACGCTCAGCCACAACAGCTGTCGCACCAGATTCCAAGGCCATCTTTTGACGGTCTTCGTGGCGGCTCATGAGGATGATTTGCGATGCACCACGCATTTTGGCTGCGATAACCGCACATTGACCAACAGCACCATCCCCGATAACGACTACCTTATCACCTTTTTGCACATTAGCCACACGCGCCGCATGGTAACCGGTCGGCATAACATCAGCAAGTGTCAAAAGTGACTTAAGCATGCCTTCTGTATAATCAGATGGTTGACCTGGAATCTTGACAAGGGCCCAATTAGCAAAATGGAAACGGATATACTCAGCCTGTACGCCACCAGACCAGTTGTTTCCCGGGTGATTGTCACAAGAACCATCAAAGCCAGCACGACAGGCGTCACACTCCCCACAACCATGGGTGAAAGACGCAATGACAAAGTCTCCTGGCTTAACCGTTGTAATAGCTTCTCCGATTTCTTCGACGATCCCAATAGCTTCGTGGCCACTATTACTATGCCCTTCTTCGATTTCTGGATTACGGTAACTCCAAAGGTCGGAACCACAAACGCAGGTACGGACAATGCGAATAATGGCATCATCCTGAGCCTCAATTTGTGGGCGGTCAATTTCTGCCAGACCAACCTGACCAGCTTTAGTGTAAACTGCAGATTTCATATGTTTACCTCTTTTTCTTTAGTTACTGTTAGTATACACTTTTAATTAAGCTCTGGCTCAAATCAAGCATTCCAAATTATTTTCAAACAAGAGCAATTAATCATATTTTTTCCCATACTTCTTTTCTAGCATTTTCTTGACCAGGAAAGGCATTTTGACATTTTCGCGGCCTTTCTTGGCAATTAACTTCTTCACAAAATCTGGCATTTGGATATCATTCTCTTCTACCAAAATCTGACTCGTACTTGATGGAGCTTCCAACTCATCAAAAGTCTCCAGCTGAGGTTGATAGTAACTATAGTCACCGTCTATATGAGACTGAATTGTCGAAAGAAGTGCCTTGATTAAACGAGGATCGCTATTTGGCATAGGAGGTCTGTGATAGGCTACACCTAGTTCTTGACAAAGCTCTTTACATTCCACATCATTGTCAAAAAGAACCTCAATATGCTCACTAATAAAAGCAATAGGAACAAAAATATAGTGGTCAGGGTGGTCACTCTCATCTCGCAGATATTCTAAAACATCAGGCTTAATCCAAGGAATACCTATATCACTCTCACTCTGCCAAGTATTGGTGTACTGCTCTTCCCTAAGTCCTAAATTCTCCGCAATCAATCGGCTATTGTCATAAATCTGATCGATATAAGGGTCACCAAAATCTAGTGCCAAAACTGGGACACTGTGGGCTGAAAAAATTACCTTATAACTGTCGTCTCCAATCTGATCTAAAATCTTTTGGATCTCATCAGCCCAATAGTGAAGTAGAGAAGGTTCGCGGTACCAGTCCTTGATAATTTGGAACTTAATTTGATCACTTTCTAAAAATTTTTCATAGCCCATGACTGAATAGTATGAATAATGGGGCTCTAGAATCAAACACAAACACTCTTCAATTCCGTCATTCTCCATCTCTTTAATCGCATCTATGATGAAAGGTCGAGAAAATTTATTAGCAAAGTAAACCGACACTTGTTCTCCAAGAGCGGAGGCAACTAAGTCAACTTCTTCCTTTGATATCCTTTGAAGGGGAGTTCCACCGATTCGTAGGTAATTATCATATAAGGTCTGAATTTCATGTGGTTCGGGACGAACTCCACGTCGTATATTAGTGAAAAATTCTGCCACTCCTTCATAGGTAATCTCTTCTGGCGACCCAAAAGTCATCATCAACACAGCTCTTTTACTCATATTTACTCCTTGTTCCACGTTTGTTCTATTTTATCATGAAAAGGCTTACTTTAGATAACTTAGTATCAAAAAAACTCCTAGACACAAACTCTAAGAGTTTAAATAACGTTTCTTAATGATGGTGACCATGTCCTTGATTTTGACCCACTTCCAACTCCTCAATATTACGCTTATGGGCTCGGTGGGTTGCTAAGTCTTCATCAACCTCAATGGTAACGTTTTGAAAGCCACAATCTTTGAGCAAGGTACGAATCGCTTCTTTACAAACCTCCATGTGGTTAACATGCTCTAGACAAACATGGACAATGGCGTTCTTTTCCAGGCCATCCATGGTCCAAAGATTGAGCTGATTGATACTAGCCACATGGTCCAACTCTGCCAAATCCGTCTTGATCTTCTGGATGTTTACCCCTTCTGGTACGGCATCTAGGAAAATCCTGAGCGTGCTCCAAAAATGTGGAATAGCTTTTGATAGAATAAAGAAGGAAATGGCAAGGGACAGGAGCGGATCCAGAATATACCAGTCGGTAAATCTTAGAACAATCGCCATCAGGATGACGGCCACCCAACCCAAGGTGTCTTCCAAAAAGTGCAAGCTGAGAATGGATTCGTTCTTGGTTTGTCCCTTACGAATCACAAGACTTGCTAAGACATTTACACTGATGGCAATGATTCCAAGCCAGAGAAGTCCCTCTTCATTGACAGGTTGGGGGTGAAAGAGTTTGACCGTATTTTCCAAAATCACCATGCCAGACCCTGTCATCAGTATCACAGCGGTCACCATGGCACCTAAGAGGCTGAAACGCTTGTAGCCCAAGGTATAGTGGCTATCTTCTTCACGATTTGAAATGCACTCCAAAAAGGCTGAAATCCCAATAGCAATCGCATCTCCCAAATCATGGACGGAATCAGCCAGGACCGCACTGGATCCAAAAATCCCACCCGCAATAAACTCAACAATGGCAAAGCTTAGATTCAATAAAAAAGCCAACCAGACTGCTTGTTTTGTCTTCATATTACTTAATCCTTTGATATAATGATAATGGGAGTGGGACAGAATAAATTTTTATAAAAAATTATTCGTATTCCCAGCATTGAAAAGCTGATTAGGTACTCTTCGGAGCCAAAGAGCGAAAAAGAGACCAACTAGCTACTGCGTCAAACATTTATTTCTATAGATATTCTGAGAAATGAGACTATTATCTCTTCTCTTCTTTATCTATTATCCAATACTATCAACAGAAAGGATAGAACCAAACCGTTCTCTATGTACGTTATTGAACAGTTTGTTCAAATTGTCCATATGCCAGCTCAAGATCGTCGCATTACTAAGACTCGAAAAGCTATCTATAGTGCTTTTTTACAGTTACTCAACCAAAAAGGATATGAAACCATAACGGTTCAAGAAATCATTGACCTCGCTGATGTCGGGCGATCGACCTTCTATAGTCATTACGAGAGTAAGGAATTATTATTGGATGAACTCTGTCAAAAACTCTTTCACCACTTGTTTGAACGTGCTCAACACCTCTCACCTCAAGACTACTTAGCCCATATCTTTCAGCACTTCAAGAAAAATCAAGACCACGTGACCAGTCTCTTGTTCTCCAAAAATGATTATTTTATCCGGCAGCTGCGAAAAGAGCTGGAACACGATGTCTACCCAATGGTGGCCGACGAACTGATTAAAGCTCACCCCAACATTCCGCACTCTTACCTTAAGCATCTGGTCGTCAGTCACTTCATTGAAACTCTCAGCTGGTGGTTAAAAAATGGAAAGTCCTATAGCGGACAAGAAGTGGTCCAGTTTTATTTGGAGATACTGTACGCAAGTTCTAAATGAACCTCATGTTATCTAGAAAGGACTGGCTTTAATGTCTCCCCTACAATTTTATTTGCTTTTTCCGAGTTTATTCATGCTTCACGAACTGGAAGAAATCATATGGATGCCATCCTTTATCAAGAAACTATCGACACAGTTTCCAAACAATCGAATCCTGTCTTATTACACGCCTTTTGCCTTCAATGCTATTGTCTTGGAGCAATTTCTTATCCTACTTTTATCACTTTTTCTTAGTTACTGGTTTAACAACTATACTATTTACACAACCATTGTAATTGCTTATATCTACCATGTTTTCGGACATCTGATTCAGACAATTGTCCTTCGAAATTATGTTCCTGGATTATTAACGGGCATTCTAACGAGTTGGTTTTCTCTATACTATCTCAACCCTAACATTCCCATCGAACTCTTTGGATACTCTCTTTTTACCTTATTGGTTATCGTTTTAAATCTTGTAGTATCATTTATGATTCTTAATAAAATCAATCATAAAAAATAGCACTCAGGTTATCCTAGAAAGGAAACATCTATGTCACTTTATCTCATCTTAACCATCATCACTGTCTTCTTAGCTCTTGCTTTTGTCCTGCTTCATCTTGCTGCAGCTGTATCAGCTATTCTAAAAGGCAAAAAAAGCTTAGGAACTGGATTTATTATAATAGGTGCCATTGTTGGTATCTTAGCACTTCTCCTTGTTATGGTAAATCGTACCTTAGCATTTTATATATGGCTATTTGCTAGCTCGACAATTTGCGGGGGCGCTCTCCTGAATGGTCAAAATAACAAAAAATTCAATAAATCACACCACCAAATTCGTTTTGTCATTGACTTGATTATTACTTTTTTGCTATATGTTTGGCTATTTCTATTCCAATAACATGTGATTCTCACTTCTATAATACAATACAAAAAGGCCTAGAGTACCAATCTAGGTCTTTTTAAGGATTTAGGTAAACGTACATTACTATCTTTATTCTAAATGTGATAAGCATCGTCACTAGCTTCTACATAAGAGAAATAAACTCAAAAAGAGGACCCTTCTGGATCCTCTTAATAATTGATAAACATAAGTACTAAGCTTTCTTAGCTGCCTTACTCCATTGGTACCAACCAACGAGACTGTTGATAAGGTAAATGAAGTATTTTCCTTGAATTTGAAGGCTTTCTCCCTACCAGAGGTAGATAGAGAAAACATTAGTGGCAGCCCAGAAAATCCATTGTTCACGATAAACAGCTGTCATCAAGAGCTGACCGACACCATTCGTCGCATAGGTAATAGAATCACGGAATGGACGATTGGCGTTAACGGATTGGTAAATGAAACCAAAGGTTAACCACCAAAGTATATTAATTGATAGGTACTTGATCCAACCCACTGCATCCAAATTACGAGCAACAAAATCCTACTGTTCTTTTTTGAATTGGGCTTGATAAATCCAAACCAAGAGACCAATCGGCTGCATGATGGTGAAATAGAGAGTTGTCAAAACCTCACCGTAGAAGCCTTTTTGAAGGGCAAGCACAAGATAAATGACGGAATTGATCAAACCAAAGAGATAGTTACTGGCACGACCTTCAGCTTCACAAAGAGCAGAAAAAAGGTTAGTAAGGCTTGAGAGATGAATCATTTTAAAGGCAAACAATTCCAACAAGACGTCATCATTGTCGCTGTTGGTTATTACCTACGTTACAATCTGAGCTATCGTGAAGTTCAGGAATTGCTTTATGACCGTGGAATAAATGTTTGTCACACTACGATTTATCGGTGGGTTCAAGAATACAGTAAAATCCTCTATCATCTCTGGAAAAAGAAAAATAAACAGTCCTTCTATTCGTGGAAAATGGATGAATCCTATATCAAAATTAAGGGGCGTTGGCATTATCTCTATCGAGCGATTGATGCGGACGGTTTAACATTGGATATCTGGTTACGAAAGAAACGAGATACTCAGGAGGCGTATGCTTTCTTAAAGCGACTCCATAAACAATTTGGACAACCTAGAGTCATCGTAACAGATAAAGCACCCTCTATAGGATCTGCATTTAGAAAGTTACAGAGAAACGGATTATACACCAAAACAGAACATCGAACTGTGAAGTATCTGAACAATTTAATAGAACAAAATCATAGGCCAATTAAGCGACGGAATAAATTTTATCGAAGTCTCCGGACTGCCTCATCCACGATTAAGGGGATGGAGACATTCGAGGAATATATAAAAAGAACCGAAGAAATGGTATATGATTATGACCATGAAACAAAGTAAAATCAAACCGATTGATCTGAGGAAGCACCCGATGATCATGAAACGTTATTAAACACAAAAGTCACCCATGTGAGTTCTTGCCAGAAGTTGAAGTTAATCCTTCAACCTGGAAAACCCGCAGAGGTGACTTTTTCTATACATCTCGATTTTTCTGGCAATAATCATTAACCGATAAATATGTCTGTGAATCACCCAACGACTCCGCTATGTCCATAATCCGCGGTGGTAGTAATCCCACTCGCTGGACAAGTTCGTGATCGCTGAACAATTCCCGTGGACTGCCGGCGAAGCCAAACTTCCCGTGTTCCATAACATACACCGACTCAAACTCGGCGGCGACCCAATCCATGTCATGGGTGATGGTCACAACTTGGTGGCCCGAATCAGCCAACTGATGGAAAATTGCGGTCAACTTGCGCCGGCTTTCCCAATCAAGCGACATCATCGGCTCATCAAATAAATAAATCGCCGGATCCACTGCCAAAACTGTGGCAACGCTCAACAGCTTGCGTTCCGACAATGACAGGTCATATGGACTTTCAGCTGTTTTATCATCTAAGCCAACTCTTTTTAGAGCCGCTAAAGCCCGCCTCGAAATCGTGTCGTGGTCATCCATGACCTGCGCGACACTCCACTCCACCTCTCGTTGAACGGTCGAATTGAAAAGCTGATCGTCAGGATTCTGAAAAGTAATCCCAACCTTCAGTAACTTTTCGACTGGTTTAAGATCATTAAAATTTTCTCCATCGATCTTAATGACACCGGTTTGTGGTGTCAGCAAGCCCGTCAACAATTTGAAGAGCGTTGATTTGCCGGCACCATTTTGGCCGACAATCGCCACCATCGGATCGGCGAAGTGTTTGTCTTCAACATCCAAGCTAAAGGACCGTTCCGGATAAGTGAACGTCAGGTTGTTCAGTTCAATTGTGGACATAACGAACCTCCTTCAGATCAGCGTAATTCACCGGATACCGGCCATCAGCCAAGTGCCAATCCATTTTTTGAGCAAGTTGCTGGATTGTCGGGGCTGGAATCTGCCAGTCAGCTGCCAAATGATTAAACACCTCACCCGGCCTGCCCTGGGCTACCATTTGACCCTCGTGCAGCACCCACACAACGTCGGCGACTTCGCACAAATCGTCAATTTCACTGGTGACAATGAAGACAGTCGTCTCTTTGACTTGGGCCAGCCATTGAAAAAATTGTCGGCGGCCAAGGGGATCCATCTGACTGGTCGGATCATCCATAATCAAAACAGCCGGGTTAGCCGCAATCGCCGTGGCAATTGCCAACCGCTGGCTCTGACCACCGGAAAGGCTCTCGGGACGCAAATTCAGCTGTTCAATCAGCCCCATTTGCGTGGCAACTTCTTCAACCCGTTTTTGAATCAGTACTTCAGCCATTCCCTGATTAATCAAGTCAAAGGCGATTTCATCGGCAACCGTGTCTGCCAACCCGCTTAGTTGGCCAGCTGGATTTTGCAGTACAACTCCATTCATGGCATTATAAACGGGCCAATTGTCGGACACTCGCTGGCCAAACATGTGCCAGTCGCCCTCAATCTCAGCAGACATAATTTTGGGAATGACCCCTGCTAGCACATGGCACAAAGTCGATTTGCCGGAGTGGCTATTCCCGATAATCCCAACCACCTGGCCGGTATGAACCTCCGCGTTAATCTGACGCAGTTGTGGTTGCTCAGTACCCGGATAACGGGTAGTCAAATTTTCAATTACAATCCGTTTATCTTCGTCCATATCTTCCACCCAATCAATAAAATTGCCAATCCAGTCAGACCAATGTGCAGCGTCCGCGACAGGCGATACACGCGCTGGGAGGTTCTGACAGTCCGGTTGAGATTATCAAAACCTCTCAGTTGGAGAGAAATCGACCGCGTCATCGATTGATCCAAGGTCTTAATCACCAATGGAATTAGAACCGGCAGGACTGACTTTAATTTCTGAATCAACGTTTTTTGCGGATTGGTTCCGCGAACTTTTTGAGCCTGCTGGATTTTCCGCATATTTCGCATCATTTCCGGTAAAATATAACACACCGACATCAGAACGTAGACGGTTTTATAAGACAATCCGGACATTTCCAAATAGGCCGCGTTTTCTGAAATACTCGTGGTCACCATAAAAAAGTCACTGGTCAAAATAATCACCAATACTCGACAACCCAGAGTGGTGGCGTAAATCAGGCCTTCTTTGTAGAACGACACCCCAAGCACAGAAAACAGCACAGTTTGATTCCGACTGTAAAATAACCCTTGGATGATCAGCATGGTGCAAATCAGAAACAGGCTGAATCCTAGCGCCTTAAAGATGGTAGAACTCAATTTGGAAAATAACAATAGCAGTGTTGCGACAAGAATTAATCCGGCTTGAAGCAATAAATTCATACTGGTAAAGCTCAACAACGTCATGTCCAAGATGAACAAGAGCTTAGTAATCGGATCGATCACCTGGTACCACTTGAGCTTGACCCGTGGCGCTCCAGAAATCAATGTTTGATCAGTCATCATTTATCACCGCTAAAGAAGTGCACCATCCGCTTCGGCAGCTGACGATAGATGAAGAATGCCAGGTAGGCCACGCAGACTTTATCCAAAATATCCAAGACAAACTCATCGGTAAATGAGGCCAGCCACACTGGTGCATGATTGGCGACCATTACCGCAAACAATGAGTCACCCCAAGCGATACCGGTCTGACCACCCCAAAAGATGACGTTGAGTGGCGTTGAAATGACAGCTGAAACGAAGGCAATAATAATAGCAGAAACAAATACTCGTCGCGCTGACGAGAACCACCCATTGGCGTGCAAAACTCCGACAGCAATCCCAATTCCGATGCTGGTAATCGCATACACGGTTGAAATTGGCGATAAGGTCAGCCCATAGATCACGTTGTTGATGAAACCACTGATGGCACCGGCAACCGGCCCAGCCAACATGCTGGCAAGAAAGGTTCCCAAAGACCCCAGCCAAACGGGCAACTTTAACCCCTCCGCCAAGGCTTTGGCAACATAGTTAATCCCCACGGCAGCGGGAATCAAAGTCATGGTGGCAGCACTTAACTTAAATTTCCACATACTGGTACGATGAATCGGTTCTGTTTTCATAATCTTCTCCTTTTGTTTTTAAAGAGCCGTGTCAGGAATGACTTTCGGACGCAACGCTCTATAGAATAGTTATTAGAACCATATAGTCACTTTACCATACCATCCGTAGTCGACATGAGTTAATATAGTAAAATTACTATTTTTAAAAGTTCATAATCTTATCATACGCTTATTTTCAAAATTGTCAAGTCTTTTCTGAAAATTCTTTAAAAAATGTTGTGAAATTTAAAATGCCTAGCTGAGCTAGACATCTTTCGACTGGGATTTTGTTTTCATTACTGTCACTAATACTTCTACGTTTTCGTAATCGACAGAAATTTAGTCCATGACATAAATTTCTCCACGACTATATAGGGCAGCCTTTCCTGCAAGGTAAATCCTATCACCCTCTATACGACAAAGGAGGATGCCACTCCTTTCAGAGGCTTGGTAAGCCCTAAATTCTGCTTGTGCCAACTTATTAGCCCACAAAGGAATGACATGACAGTGTCCTGATCCACAGACTGGATCTTCCTTGACTGATAATTTTGGAGCGAAACTTCGTGTCACAGTATCATACTTGCTTCCTTTGGCAGTGATATTCAGGAGAAGCCCATCTAAAGCTTTTACTTTATCAAAATCTGGATTTGCATTAATGACCTCATTTTCATGAGGTAAGACACAGACTAGATCTCTTCCAAGCCATGCTTCAAGCGGACGGACACCGATTGCTTCTTCCATCTCACTTGTGACTGCAACCTGTTGCGTGGAGTATGCTGGAAAATTCAGCTCATAGTACTCATCTTTTTTTGTAACTAAAAGTTCCCCACTCTGTGTAGCAAAAGTTAGACTTTCAGCATCCTTTTCAATAAATCGAAAGAGAACAAAAGCCGTTGCCAAGGTTGCATGGCCGCACAAATCGATTTCCCCACCTGGAGTAAACCAACGTAATTCGTAGTAATCATCATTTTTAACCGTAAAAGCTGTCTCAGAAAGATTATTTTCTTTAGCAATATTCTGTAAAGTATCATCTGACAACCATTTATCAAGAAGACAAACAGCCGCCGGGTTCCCTTTAAAAACAGTATCTGTAAAAGCATCGACGATAAATTGTGGGATGGTATATTGATTCATTGAAACGTTCAGCTCCTTAAATTGTTAACCTTGTTTTAAAACTACAAGTGAATGTAGAAAATTTAGTAAAAAATCAAATTAAATTATTTCTTGTCCATCTACACCTTACCCCTGAAACCACTCCATTCCTGGAGAACCTAGTATAATTTTGGTCAATTGTTGGGGACTTTCTTGAGTCCCATTGATAATCCAGTCGACAATAAGTCCTGTCAAGCCAGAAACATACATGGTAATAGCATAGCGCTCTGGCATTTGATAAGCTGCCACAATGACTGGTCGAGAACGTGGTGTTGACTCAATCATTCCCAAAATAAAAGAACGAATATTGTCTGCAAAACGAAAGCTTGGATTTTTTGCAATTTCAGCAAAAAAAGCACTATTCTCTTGGAAATAAGACAAGATGGCTTCTAAGGCTTCTTTGGGATAAAAGGTTTCTTTCCTTAAAATCATACGAACCGTCGTTATGGTTTCTTCTTTTAATTGCTCTAAAAAATCCTGTTTATCTAGGTAGTGCAGATAAAATGTCGAGCGGTTAACACCCGCTTTTTTGGTTAACTGACTAATCGTAATATCCTCTAAGTTTCTTGTCGCTAAAAGCTGAATGAAGGCTTCTTTAATATCTGACTTAGTTGTCGTTTGTCTCTGCTGCATACAAACCCCTTGTTTCTACATATTGTTGATTAAAGTATATCTTGATTTTTGTAATTGTCAACCATCATCAAGGATTTTCATTTATTAATATCACTTTCGTATCCTTATTTCAACACATTGTTGTTTTTTGTTGTAGCAATCGTATTTAAAAAATCATAAAATAACCTTCGTAATTATTCAACAGGTTGTTGTTTTAGCAGCTGATAATTTTTAAAGGAGACAAATACACATGGCTTATATTGAAATGAAACATAGTTACAAACGTTATAAAACAGGTGATGTAGAAATCATCGCAAACAATGATATCACATTCGAAATTGAAAAAGGGGAGTTAGTGATTATACTCGGTTCTTCAGGCGCAGGAAAATCAACTGTTCTCAATATTCTTGGTGGTATGGATACCAATGATGAAGGAAAGGTCATCATCGATGGGAAAGACATCTCCAATTATAATGCGAAACAATTAACAGCTTATCGTAGAGACGATGTCGGATTCGTCTTTCAATTCTATAACTTGGTCTCAAACTTAACGGCCAAAGAAAATGTAGAGTTGGCTTCTGAAATTGTCGCGGATGCTAAAGATGCGGAACAAACTTTGATTGATGTTGGTCTTGGGAAACGCATCAACAACTTCCCTGCACAATTGTCTGGTGGTGAACAACAACGGGTAGCTATCGCTCGCGCCGTCGCAAAAAATCCTAAAATTCTCCTCTGTGACGAACCTACAGGAGCCCTGGATTACAATACTGGAAAACAGGTCTTGAAGATTCTCCAAGATAAGGCTCGCAATGAAGGAGCTACTGTTATCATTGTCACTCACAACGGGGCGCTTGCCCCGATTGCTGATCGTGTGATTCATATGCATGATGCGCGTGTTCAAAGTATTGAACTCAATGCAACTCCACAAGATATTGATAGCCTCGAGTACTAGAAAGGATGTCTCATGAATCGTAAAACTTATTGGAAAGATGTCAGAAAGTCTTTCTCTAGTTCTAAAGGACGGGTAGTTTCTATTGCTTCACTCATGGCCTTGGGTTCTTTCGCTCTTGTGGGTCTAAAGGTGACGACACCTGATATGCAACACACGGGAACAAGCTATTTCACTAAACACCAAACTGCTGACCTCACAGTTACTGGTAGCTATGGACTTAACCAGTCGGATCAAGACCTCCTAAATCAAGTCTCTTCAGAGGCAAACATTGAGTACGGTTACTTTAAAGATGTCGTTCTGAAAGACTCCACTGATGCCTTTCGACTATTTTCAAAACCAAAAGATATCTCAACTTATGAGGTTGTAAAAGGAAAACTTCCAAGTAAGCAAGGTGAAATTGCTCTTTCTTCAGTCTATCAAGACAAATATAAGATAGGTGACAAGATCTCGTTTTCTGAAAAAGAGGGTGACAATGGTAAGGATGTCTTAAAAGAACACACCTTTACCATCACTGGCTTTGTTCAGTCATCTGAAATCTTATCAAGTGTTGACCTCGGTTCATCGACAGCTGGTAGTGGGGAACTCAAAGGTTATGCGGTAGTTCCTGAATCTAGTTTTGATTCCGACGTCTACATGATTGCACGCTTAGCTTACAAAGACGTCCATAGTGCTAACCCCTATACCCAGGATTACACTGACAAGGTTTCCAAACATGAGGATGAGCTCGAAAAATTAGTAAAAAATCAACCTGCTAACCGTTTGAAAGAATTAAAAGCTGATCCACAGGCTAAGATTGACCAACAAACAAGTCAACTTCAAACGGCAGAGACTGAACTTAACAAGAAACTAGAACAAGCAAAAGCGAGCGGTCAGGATAAGAATCCTCTTGTCCAGGGACAATTGACACAAGCACAAGATGAAATCACTGACAAGAAGAAGCAAATAAAGGAAGCTCAAGAAAAAATCGATAGCATTGCTGAACCAAGCTACGATGTCTACACACGTCGTGAAGCTCCTTGGTCAGAAGGGTACGTTTCATATGAGACCAACGCTTCTGTTTTTCAGAACCTCAGTAATATCTTCCCTGTTATCCTCTACTTTATTGCTGCCTTGGTTACCTTTGTAACAATGGGACGCTTCGTCGAAGAAGAACGGATTAAGGCAGGGACATTCAAAGCTCTCGGTTACCAAAACAAGGACATCATCCGTAAATTTATTATTTATGGATTCGTGACGAGCATGATTGGTACTGCTATTGGGGTTGCTGCTGGACATATTCTCCTTCCAACTATCATATACAATAGTTATAAAGAGCGAATCCTCCTCGCACCAATTGAGTTACACTTTTATCCATTTAAGACTCTTCTAGCTATTGTGCTTGGTCTTTTGTCCACAGTTCTTCCCGCTTTCATGGTAGCCAAGCGCGAATTAGGAGAAAAGCCAGCCCAACTTCTTCTTCCAAAACCTCCAACATCTTGTTCTAAGATTCTTCTGGAGCGCATCACCCCACTTTGGAACCGGATGAGCTTTACACAAAAAGTCACTGCCCGTAATATTTTCCGCTACAAGCAACGGATGTTCATGACTATTTTTGGTGTCTGCGGTTCTATCGCACTTCTCTTTGCTGGACTCGGTATTCGTTCTTCCATCGGAGACCTTAACACACGCCAATTCCCTAACATCATTCGTTATGATATGATTGTCGCAAATAAGGATCACCTGGATGAGCAGGAAAAGGAAAACATCCAAAAATTAATTAACGATAGCAAGGTCAAGGAACATCTTTCTATTCATTACGAAATGCTTTCAAAAGAGGCAGGAACTAATAACGATCATCAAGATATCACAACCCTTGTGGTCAAAGACAAGGATCAAGAAACTCTACAAAATTACATCAAGCTCCATAATCGTGAAACTGGTCAAAAACTCGAATTGACCGACAAAGGGATTATTATTTCTGAGAAATTGGCAGACTTAGCTGGCGTTTCTGTAGGGGATGAGTTAACCGTTCAAAATAGTCAAGACAAGGATATCAAACTCAAAGTTGCTGGTATTTCTGAAATGTATATGGGCCACTTCATCTTTATGAATGAAACTACTTATAGAAATGCTTTTGGTAAAGAGGCGAGCCAAAATGCTACTATTCTGACACTGAAGAATCACTCAGACAAAAACGTTGAGCAAATATCCAGTCAATTTATGGAGCTTGATGGTGTCAAAGGGGTTGTTCAAAATACTACTCTAAAGGCACAAATCAAGACCATCGTCAACTCCCTTAGCCGTGTTATGGCAGTATTGATTGGGATTTCTGTTCTTCTTGCTTTAGTTGTTCTCTTTAATTTGACAAATATCAATGTGGCAGAACGTATCCGTGAGTTATCAACCATTAAGGTTCTAGGCTTCTTTGACAAAGAAGTGACACTCTACATCTATCGAGAAACCATTTATCTCTCTATCATTGGTATCTTGGTTGGATTCGGACTTGGTTTGGGATTGCATCAATACATGGTAGAGGTTATTCCTCCTGAAAATATCATGTTCAATCCAGGTCTGAGCTGGCTCATCTATGCTATTCCAACACTTATTGTCATTGTCATTCTGACAGGTCTCGGTATCTTTGTGAACCAACACCTTAAGAAAGTCAATATGCTCGAAGCCCTAAAATCTGTTGAGTAACATACGATTTAAGCTAATAAAGTAGAGCTAAAGTACAAGGATAACTTCCTTATTCTAGACAAACGTCATTTTGGGCGTTTGTCTTTTTTTTAAATGATTTACTTTATCATCTGGTATTTCCATCCAAAAATCAGATTTTGAGTAAAATAAAAAGGGATATTCGCTATTCATTTCACCAATCTTTTGATAGTGAACAAGGAGGAACATACTTTTGGATGACTCTTATACTCCAGCCATCTATGTCATGTAAATACAATAGTCCAGACAACGGCATTTTGGAATCCTTCTTTAGTATTTAAAAAAATTGGAAATGTTTTATGGTTATGAGAAAACGTTTCAGTCAATTGAGCATTTGGAACAAGCTATTGTAGACTATATTAATTATTACAACAACAAACGCATTAAGATAAAACTAAAACCACAGCGACAAGTATTATTGGCGAACTTGGTGACATTCGTCGATTTCACTCTGCCAATCAAATCAATGCTTTTATCGGTATTGACCTCA
>OBRO01000065.1_pt1 | contig 27485 bp, 30 predicted proteins | sample 1475671 | NCBI WGS metagenome assembly OBRO01 (sample SAMEA3360694, study PRJEB22359) | human gut metagenome | biome: ENVO:urban biome; feature: ENVO:human-associated habitat; material: ENVO:feces | place: Bangladesh | collected 2011
TACTTTTGAGCAAAAAGAATGGCACCAACCATACATATGATTGGTGCCAAACAAGACTCGTAGGATGAACACCCCAACATTTGACAGAGAGCCTGTTTTAAACGGCTCTTTTTTTGTTCCTAGTTTTTTTGATTATCTCCATATAGGGAATCTCCGTATAATAAACTCACAAGTTAAGTCCATTGGTTGTAACATCAAGTATCATGATTTATCTCCTTTGAATGAATATATAAATAACCCCTTTTGAAAATCCGCGTTAAGCGGCGAACAAAGTGGTGTTCTTCCGATGGGCTTAGCCTAGTATGTTGTTTGTAATACTTAAGTTATATGAGTTGTTATACACGGAGGTCCTTTATGGAACGATTTACTATTCAGAAAAATGATTTTTTATCCCATGATTGTACCGGTTACTTTCACCTATATTATGTAGGGTACGGGCAACCAGGCAATCCGGATTATTTGAACACGTTGAAAAATATATTTGTTTCTACACATCCCGATACGTTGCGAGCAGCCTCTAGGCAAGCAGCAGCGTTAATGATACAGGATATTCCGCAGGTTATGGACGCTGAAGGCTTGGATACGGCCATTCTCATGGCGGTGCCGCGGTCCAAGTCGGGCATGTGCAATTGGCAACTCGGGTTTAAGGCCGCTGTGCGGACCACTGTGAAAGCTCTACAGGCCGATAATTTACCAGTCATTGACGGTACGGATTTTATTTTCCGCCATACCAGCACCAAGATGACACATTTGCGTAAGCCTGTGTCTAATTTTGAGAATACTGGTAGTGATCCTTACCCAGGGATTACCAAGGATACTTGCGATACCCAGAATGAGTCCATCAAGGGTAGAACGGTTATTTTAATAGATGATATTTATACAAAAACAGTCAATGTTGACGAAGATTGTATTCAAGCATTGTACGATGCCGGTGCGGCGCGCGTTGTTTTCTACGCCGTAGCCTATACCAATCGAAATGCGTATAGAAGAGGAGCATAATATGAACATTTCACCTATAGCTTTGAAAATTTGGGCTGTTCAACAAGCCACTAATCAGATTAAATCGAGAGCTAGCTTTCACAATACGTGGAAAACAGCCGATGAATTCCTCGCCATGATGGACGATATCCCTCACATTGATGAGGCGGTGCACAGCTTGTCCGTGGCGGTGGACGATATGGACTGGATGGATGGCGCCGTGTGTTGCTTTGATGCGGATTTTCCCATCGTGAACACCAGTGCACCCAATGGCGACCGGCCATATCTCTTGTTCTACAAGGGCGACCTTAGTTTGCTTGGCGATTTGAACCGCAATGTGGCGGTCATCGGGTATACGACGCCTACCGATGAGCAGGTGGCCCGTGAAAGCAAGATTGTTGAGCAACTCGTCCATTACAACCAGCATATCGTGAGCGGCCTCGCTAAGGGCTGCGATGGTATTGCCCATACGGTATGCATGGATTGTGGTAGAAAAACTATTGCCATTTTGCCATCACCGTTGAACTCCATATTCCCGGCTGCTCATCGTGACATGGCGGAGCGCATCGTTGAAACGGGAGGCCTCATCATTACCGAGTACTGCGACGAGCCGCATAGCCGTCATGAAGCCATCAACCGCTTTGTAGAACGAGATCGATTGCAAGCCTTATTTGCTAAGGCGGTCATCCTCATTGCTAGCTATGAAGGTCGTGATGGGGATAGCGGGTCTCGTCATGCGATGGCAAAGGCTAGTAAGTATGGCCATATGGCCTGCGCTATGTATAATGCTCTCACCGATGACAATGCACGGGATATGAAGTTAAATCGTAGCTTACTAGCATCGCAACAAGCGCGGCAACTTGTGGTGGCGAAGGGAAAAGCAGATACATTGGCAGTCACTGTCGAGGATATCGTTCAGCTTGTGAACCCATCATTGGAACTGGCAAATACACTATTTTAAATTCGGTAGTAGGTATCTTTGGTGATTACAGTACTATTACAGTACATTTAGAAACAATAGGTATAGTTTGATAGAGGAGGTTCTATGTTTCACATCGTCGATGTAGATAATACATTAGTGTTTACCAATCAATTAAATACAGCCGGTTATGTGTATGCCTTGGCCCAGGTGGGACTAGAACCACGTACTGTTATACCGGACCGCATTACGCGGGATGTGGTGCGCAGCTGGTATCCACAGCTCACAGACCAAGAATTAGGATTTATCACATCCCATAAGCAAGCGTATGTGCGTACACATTTGGAACAAACCACGCTTAATCTTGCAATGGCGCATTTACTGATTACTCAAGGTAGCGAGTATTGCGCTTTGTGGACCGCCGCTGATCCAGAACGAGTGCGGTTGCTGTTGAACTTTCATAATGTGACGGATTACAAGGCCATCCGGTTTAGCGATAAGTCCACCGGTGATGTGGTTCACGCCATTCAAGATTTTTGCTCACTATTCCAATGTGGGCCACAGGATTTATGTTTTTATGATGATGACCCCGCCGTAATTCAGCGATTGCTAGATTACGGCGTATCCGTCATGGCTGCGTAGGTAAGGAGGAAATACTATGCGTCACATTACGATTAGCACAACGGGCATATTTAATGCCATCCGGCCGTCCTTGTTCCCGCCGATAGAGGGGAAAGAGACGACGACATTTTTACTTGGCTTGGATTTTAATACGGGTGGGATTATTCCATTTTTAGATGAGGAGCAAGACGATGTGGTTGCCAATGGTCCTCATGTTGAGCTGGAACGGCAGCGGATTCGTGCGTTTGTCAAGGCCGTGTGTGAAGAGATGGGCAAGCCCTTCGAGGAGTGTCGCAGTGCGTTCTTGTTTTCTTTGCCAGAATTCATCCGCTTTGGTACGTATAACGGTCAACCTCTATTAGAAAAGCCCCGTACCGGAGAGTATGAGGCGTATGTTTTGTATAAAAGCCACAGAGGCCGTAAGTTATTATTCCAAAAGGGCCGTTCACCAAAGGATGAGGCACAATATGTATTCGACAACATGCTACGCTATTTTATAACGACCTTGTTTTCTGATGGGGGTACGTATGGCTATTTAGCCGATGTTAAGCATATAGAAACGCCCCTATCCCTTGGTGTGTTGCAACAGTCCTTAGAAGACATAAATTCTGATGCTTTGACAGAGGGCGTTGCAGCCTTTTTGGTACCGAATCATTACAAGATGACCGAACCTACACAGGTTCATTCTGAATTTTTGCTCCTTGCCGATGCGCTTGGTGCCTATATGGTGCAGGCTATGGAAGGGAAAATGGAATCGGACGCGCTTAAGACCTTGTCAAATGATATATTATTACAACATATTTGTGAGTCCATATACAATGAGTATATGGAGCCTCGTGAAGAGGCGTCCATTAATGTTTACGATGAGTGTGAACGCTGGCTTGATCCGTTGATTCGGCAATGTTGGAATAGCCAATATACGATGGTCCGTCGTACCCTAAAGCAGGTACCTACTTATGATGATGGCGTGCTCGGTTATGTGAAAGAACAGAAGGTATTTCCTCTTGTAGCACACGTGATTCGGGAACTTTCAACAGAGAATCTAGGCGTCGAATTGCGTCCGAAGGTGCATCAATATAAGCAGTATTTAGATGTTCTCGTTCCTTATGTAGATCGCGTCGAAGATCTGTATCGCAAGCGGTATATGGGGGTGGGTGACGAGCTCTTATCGGTAATGGATGACTCCAATCCGTTCAGTATGAATCGTCCGTTTGGCAGGGATACTTCATTTGGCCTAGAAGGTTTGATTGATACGGATGATTCCTTTAGATTTGATGACCCCTTTGGCATGAATAAAGCGGATGATATGCCGCCGGTGGACGTGGAATTATGTTGCCACGTGTATTGTGCGCTAGATGCGTGTCAGCGCGCCATTCGCTGCGAGCGCATGTACCACAATGTGATTCCTATCGTGAATTTCCTAGATGATTTGGTCGCTCATGCAGATATTCCTTCGTCGGATTCGTGGCAGTACGAGTATATGTTGAAAGTAGGTCGTCTGTCCAAGTGGTATCGGGCGCTGGCCTATGCTTTCACAGGTCGTAGTGAGGCTGAAAGTCTATTCAAAGAGTTGATTCAGGCTCAGGAAAAGGATCCATTAGAGTATGAAAGTTATTCGGATGCATTCATTAATAACTTGGCAAATCCGTCGAGTGCCTTTGACCTTGACTATTTGCAATTTGCGTTATTGCATTTTTATGTAGAAACGGACAATCGCGTTGGTTATGAGCGCTATATTGAAACTGTGTATCCACCGCTCTTCTCCATGCGTTTTGACTGGATTAGCCAGATGCATGTGCTCTTAAATGAGAATGGTCATGAGGCGGAAGATGAGTATACAGAGGGCAATCACTATTGGAACTATACGAATGCGGTGTTCTTGTTGTGGCTCAAGGCCGTATGGCACTTTCACCTAGATCACATGGACCAATCGTGCTGGGACGAACTTGGCACCTTGTGGGATGCGACCTATGACAATCCAAACTATGCGCGCCATACGCAGGACCATTACGCGTACCTCGAATGTGTCAAATACATGGTGAAATTGGCCGTCCATTTTGGCGACATTCGACGGGCCGAGATGTACAAGCGGAATTTACAAACCCTCATCGATGAGGAGTATAAATTTGGCTGGGCCGGTACCGCATTAGGATATCCATGGAATGCATCGGATTATAGTATTATGGCTCAGATTAATGAAAGCCTTGGCAAATTAGACCTTGCGAAGGAGCAATATGATAAGGCTTATGCCTTGGTGAGCTTTGCCCAAGACAAATGGCGCTACTTTGAAGGCAAACATGGTAACATCTGGGATTTACCAATCGCCGTAGACCCAGAGGCGACACAACCTACACTAACCGAATGGTTAACAAACTATACACCGAAATTCTCTACCATTGACGAGTACAAGAAGGCACTGGTGTCTTGGATGAGCTATGTGTTTCACTAAATAATGTTGTTTGAATAGTATATATGCATGAACATAGCCAGTATCTCTGACGTGAGGTACTGGCTATATCTATGGATTATATACATTGACTATTACATTGAAATTTGTGTTGTGTTAAAACAGTTTTAAAACATGTTGTGTAGAAAGGCGATACATATGAAACAGTATTTAAAACAATTTGCTACATCAAGATGGTTTGATTTAATCGGCGTGGCACTCGTAGTTGGCATTGCAATCTCTGCAGGGTATCTTAATTCTCGACTTGAGAAATTTGTAGATTGGGGACCATGGACTGCGTTAGTTCCATTTGGTCTTATTTCTGTTATCAATGTTGGTATTTCCATGTTGTCTACACGATTTACTGGCCAATTGAACAAATGGGGTAACTACCTTGGCATTGTTAATACTGTGTTATCAGGTGTAATTGATTTCATTCTTGGCAATAAAGCAGCGATTATTACGTATCCTGTTACCTTTATTATTTATACATTTGCTATAAAAAAATGGAAAGCATCGCATGATGGGATTCCTAATACGATGAGTCCATCACAAAAACGATGGGTAGGATCTATTATTACCGTGATGGCTTTCATTTTTTCTATCATAGCTAACTTTATAGGGTTTAGCGGTCATATTAATTTCTTATCGATTCTTACAACGATTGTATTTGCCTTATCTCTCATCGCTAATCTATTTAACGCTCTAAAATTAAATACGCAATGGCCATTTTGGATGGTCTATAATATCGTTCAGCTTCTAAAAGCTTTCACTCAAGGAAATTTTGCCAATGTTGGTAAATATGTATTTTATATTCTTAATGCCATTGGTGCATTGCTAGTTTGGAATGATAAAGAAGCGAAATAAACATTTTGCTTGTATTATTTCTCCTCAAGATGTGGTACAACCATTAGAAAATGGATTTAACCATGACGATTTAGATGCAGGGCACTAACTAATGATATAACTATAATCTATATGTCTAAGAGGTGATTCTATTGAAACATTTGCTTGTAAAACTCTTATTAAGCTTTATTCTTATCCTTAGCTGTATAGGGCAAACTGTGTTTGCCAAAACTGATGATGCAGGTGTCTTAGCTGGATTAGAATCTAATTCGGATATGTATTCTTATTTGAATTATTACCATTATTCCTTATGGTTAGTGGATTATCGTTATTCTAGTCACGATATGTACATCTCTGCGGACCAATCCGTTATTATTTCATTATGGGATTATAGTACACCACCGAGCACGATATATATTACAAAATCGGGGTATGCCACCAATAAAGGAGCCATGGTAGGTATGACGCGCAGCGAAGTAGAATCTCTTTATGGACTGCTTCTTGAGGATACTGAATGGGGCCGTCCAGCTGAACCTTATGGAGACATCTACCATGGATATGATACATATACAGGGTACTATGTGGGCGAATATGTAAGTTATCACAATGAAGGTCTATCTTTTGTGTTCAATAAGTATACAAATCAAGTCGTATTGATTCGGTACCAACATGATCGGCATGGTAATAGTAATGTGTTAAGCGATGTAAAAGAATATAAATTATTACCTTATTTACTATAGTGAATAGTATAATGTAGATATGAAAAGAAACCTCTACCTAGAATTTTTAGGTAGAGGTTTATCTATAAATCGGTATAATACGACGCTTATTGTAGCACTTATTTGCCTTACAAAAAGCAAATAGCCCTTCGTTATCTTTGATAATTCGATAACTGAAAGGCCATTTCTACATGTATATGTAATTTAGAGATGAGCCTGACGTATCTACTCGTCTGACTATTTTCTTATATTATAGGGATAAAGATATATATCGTCAAATTGAGATAAGCCTTATAAATACTAAATATATACAAAAAACTTATACGTACTAAAATATAAAATTATTAATAATAGGCAAAGTCTTGTTTGCATAGTATACTTATGCTAACAAGGTTGTGCTTATTTTGTTGTAATGTGAGAGAAAAAGAGAGGGTTTTATGTTACGTAAAAGTATAATTATGATGTTACTAGCAACTGCCTTCACCATAAATGTAAGTGCTGTACAGATCGAAGTACCAGACGGACAGCCGCCTATGCCAGGGGCAGATGCGAGCATTCCTGCTAATGCGTATGAGAATTATCGGGCCGATAGCTTGAGTAATGTAGGGGCTAGTGATGTTATAAAGTTACATTCTGAATCTAAGAAGCGTATGGAAATGTATATAACTGACTGGGGACTAACACGAGATGAAGTCAATCAGATAGCAAGCGATTCTGAAAAGTTGATAGACTTAATTGTTAATGAGACTGCAGTTGTGTTGTTGCATGATGATCGTAATAACATCCGAGCATCTGTCCCTGGACTACTATTAGCAAGTAAATATTACCCAAAACGCAGTGATGGTGAACGTTTATCTATTGTAAGAGAGAATTCCATATTTTTTGCGATCGGTACGAAACCAAATTATGATGATGCATTAGGTAAACTAAAATCAGAGCGAAAAGGGGAGTTCATATATCCTGGTATTTCACATGGTAAATGGGCTATTGATACAGAATCTTTTGGTGAGAATACGCCTGCTATGGTTGCTGTAGTTGGTTTAGATAATCAACCAAATCAAGAATATATGATAGGCCTTAGCTACAAAAATCAGCCCGTTACCAATAAGCTCGAGCGCGTTATGAGTAATTATGTAATTCCATCGATTCGTTCTTTAGATGACATGGATCATTATAGTGAAAGCATCAGCTGGGATAATCTCATGTATCGCATTCCTAAAGGGCTTAAACTAACAGCACAGAAGTCATTAAAAGACTCTGCTGAAATAAGGGACTATCGTGGATTGGGGATGCAACTTGTTGTGGCCAAAAAAACTGTAAAAGTAGATGATAAATATATTTACTCTTTTATTAATGAAATTTCGGAGGTAGAGCCAGAAAGTCAAATTATAGGTGATGCACCTATTCAGTCGGCATCTGTTTGGAATAATGGTGTGCCTAGTCTTTTGGTAGATAACTATCAACCAGGTAAAAAATCTTTAATGTATCGATTCTTACGCGATGACAAGAATATATACATTATGAGTTTAGTTTATACCGACGGGGCTGTGCCATATTCTCATATTCAGCTGCGTAATACAGTAGAATATTCTGACTTTGCAAATATTGAAACATTGAGGAATAAAGTAATCCGCATGCAAAGTCGAGAAAAGATGTAATACAGTTGTGTGTATATAGTTTGTAAATTTTAAGAGGGTTTTATGTTACGTAAAAGTGTAATTACAGGGCTTGTTATAGGCCTGCAATTGGTAAGTGGCTATAGTTGTGAAGCGGATGCAAGTTGGTTGAGCAAAACTTGGGACCGCTTTGAACAAATGCGCAAAGCAGTCTTATGATTGGCTAAAAGCTGAGTAATATACACATTATGCGGGCGGGCAAATTGTAGGTAGTAACTTGCCAGAAGAGGATATGATGCATGGCATACAATTTGAACAAAAAGGTGATAAAGTCAGTAAGATTTTGATTTATAAATGATTATATTCTTACCATATCTATGAAAAAAGCCGAGCTTTTAATTCATAGAATTAGCTCGGTTTTTATTAGTTTATTCGTATATTTATATAATATAATGCTTATTGTATCGTATATTAGTTTGCTATATAATAATTGTAGGATAGTTAGACGAGGTTGGGCCTCTCTTCGTCATCGAAGGGAGGGATAAGCCTATGAGTGATTATGAAATAATCATGCTCTTATTACAGGTAATAACTGTCGTTATTGCCTTTGGGGCATTAATAGCGCTTATTTGTCTCACAAAAGACAAATAGCCCTCCGTTGCCTAGTGTAACTAGATAACTGAAAGGCCATTTCTTCATGTTTTTGTGTAACTAGAGATGCGCCTGACGTTACGACTCGTCTGACTATCTATTTATATTATAGATAGAATCTTATATCTCGTCAAATATGAATGAATAACAAATAATAGGCACAATTTTATTTGCATAGTATACTTATGCTAATAAGGTTGTGCTTATTTTATTGAGAGATATAGTTTTACTAGTTTTATGGAGAGAGATTTTTTATGATCCGACGTATTTTAATGCTAGTTCTTGTATTGCTAGCTTTCACGAAGCCTACAGAGGCTATTTCATTTCAAGAGCTTAAAGAATCGCCGCAGTTTAAGTTGATTCATTCTCATGAATATGCTCATCATACGCTTGTTGAAAATGGTGGGGTGTATATTTATTTAAATACATATTCGATTGAGTCTGTTCAATATGCACCGCCGAAATATACGTTGCGTGGTACGTATTATATGGTGTATACCTCATCATATCAAAATGAGATCATTGAGAAACAGTTGACTGTCAATTATGATACGAGCCATTCGTTGGCGACCTTAATTCATTCGTCACGTATGATGAATCGCAATTCGTCCATGATGGATTTAATGAAAGCTAGTGACAGCAATACAGGGTTATTTATGGCTGATACCACCGTTGCTATATATACATTAAATGGTGCTCTTAAGCGGAATCTATTCCCTAATGAGACTATAAATCAGAAGATTTATAGAAAAAACATTGTTATGTATGATTTAGCAGATGCTATGTTTATGTCTGTGTATCAACAGCATTTTGATGATATTGTGATACCGTGAGGTGGATGATGAAACGCATATATTTCCTTTTTCTATGCCTACTCACTTGTCTTATGCTACCTTTGAAAGGGTATGCTGTATCACAAGCTGAGTTATTGAATTCCAATCGCTTTGAACATATCGACTCGTCTGTTGATTCTGGCCGAGGCGATGGAAAATACCTGGATCTTGAGTCTATTAGAACTATTGCAGATTCTAACGGACACCGCTGCATTGAGGCCACTCTGTATGTATTGATGCCTGCATCCAATCTCATTCAAGGCATTCAAATCGAATACGATTACCAGCTTAATCAATCATTGCGCCATCTGATTAATGCGCATGAAAAAGCACTTAAACAGGGCGCCAACACACCATATATTTCGATTTGGCGTGCTAAGGATGAGAATTCTGGGATTACTGGGATGGTGAAAGCCGCAGGTGCTTTTACCAATGATGGTAGCGTTCGCGCCTCACTTCAGCAAGCAAATATAGAGGCCATGATATTACCTGCTACATTTGGTTTGGAACGTTATACATTGCCTAATTTAATCTACCAGAAGGCATATGGATTAGCTTATGACGATGAACCATAAAATAGTTAGAAATAGAATTCAACATCATACATTTTTTTGAATAAAATAGAATTTAATTTCCTAACTAGTAGGGTTTTAGTGTAAAATTGAAAGTAAGTTACATACTATTGTGTCCGTATGAGAGGAGACCCTTATGTCTAAAAAGAAGATTATCATTGCCGTACTTGTAGCCATTGTGGCTATTGCTCTAGGTTGGTATTTCTTGTACTTCACGAAAACCCCTGTGTATTCCTTGAATCTTGCTCGTGAAGCCGTAGAAAAACACGATGTGAATGCTTTCAAAAAACATGTCGATGTAGATTCTATCATCGGTTCAGGCTATGACGATGTTGTAGCTATGCAATTGGAAGACCCTGAAATTAAAGACAACCCACTCAAAGGCCTTGCTGAAGTGATGTTCCAAGGTTTGAAACCAAAGATTGTCCCAATTTTGAGCAATGAAATTTACAGTGCCATTGCAAAGCAACCTGAAGATTCAAATCAAAATGCTCGTGAAAAACAAGCAGCTGATGAAATGAAAGAAAAAACTGGTATTAAAGATCTTGAGTTCAAAAGCATTGGTTCTGCCACTGTTGACGGCAATAGTGCCGTTGTGCCTGTTACATTTAATTCCAAAGAACTTAACCAAGACGTAACATTTAACCTTGCTATGAAAAAACTTGATGATGGCACATGGCAAGCCGTTAAAATTAATAACTTTAAAGAATTTCTTGCTCTTGTAGAACAACATGAAAAACAAGGCAAGACAAAATAGAGATCTCAAAAATTCTAAATAGTTGTATAATAACAGAATAGAATACACTACACATACAAACAGCCAGTACTGCGATTGCGGTACTGGCTATTTGTGTATCTTAAGATAGCAGATTAGTTGTATTTAGTTTTCTAGTTAGCGATTCTCTGGAAACACAACATGCTCTTGTAGTTTAAACTCCGGATTATTCGTAGAATCAAAGAATTCAATCATATTCCATAATTTTTGAACTTCATCAGCATTTAAAAAGTTCGGATAAAAGATGGTATAGATAAAATGATAGGTGCCATCATAGGATTCAAAGATTAGGATGTGATTATCCCTATACGGTTCATAGCTGTGTATGGAGAGCCCAGGAATATTATTATTCCATACAACCGAGTAATTTATATACTCTGGTGTTGGGTGGTACCGGTAAATATTCCAAAACGTATGTAACTCTTTATTAAAATTGTAATGTCCATCAATCATAAAATTGCGAGCATATGGATTCTTAGCGAGATTGATAGTAGAAACAAAAAAGGTTATGGATCCTTTTTTGTAATATCTAATATCTTGATAATCTTCTTTACTTTCACCTTCGAATAGGGCATCTTTAGGTACGCGATACTGTATGCCATTTAGATTTTCTATGCGTGAATATTCATTCAACTCATTGAGATTTTTCACCGATGGAAGCACGTAATTGGCGAGTAGATTGTCAGTAGGCACCTTATTCAACACTGGTTTATTATCGAAATAGGCGATACCTGCGTGATATAGAGGGTACCGTATGGCAAAGCCCATATATTTAAAGTTGATGGTATCTATAGTCATCGTCGTTTTTTGACCGTTTTTGTGGTAAGTCATTTTCATGCTGTCCCAAGTGCTATAAGTAACAGTAGGGTATGAAAATACAGTCGCCTTTATATCAGAAATATGCTTCGATGGATTGCGTTTGGCCTTATTTTGCAAGAACTGGCGGACATCCTTATCCGTTAATTTCTCATAATTGATTTTGGTATCGCGCCAGCTACGATTAGGATAATAACCGTAGTCGACCTCTAGATTGAGGCTACCGTTATCAGTTATAACGCGATAATCCTCTATGGTGCGATCTGGATTTTTATACAGGCCAATATTATATTCGCTTTTTATGCCTGCTACGGGGAATGAAAGCCGAATCTGGCTGTATCGATTGTGAACGGAAATAACCGTATTGTGGTAATGCTCTCCGCGATATATAGAGGCCTCCTTTGCATAGGCTAGCTCATTTCTACTAATACCGTTGGCTTTATCGGTGCTCTTTAACGTTTCTACATAATTGGCCACATCCTGTTCAATGGCTTGGTTTGTGGCTTGATAATTTATATACGCATCCTTTGGAATTTTCGCATCCGCACCAGGAATGTTGACGTCGATGGCCACTACTGGTGATAGTATAGTGCTCATGATGAAAGCACCCACTATGAGTGGTAATTTTGGCATAATAGCTTCTCCTGCTTACATGCTCCTTTTTATAGGAGCGATAACAATACATAGACTCTTTTTGTTAAGTATAATTATATAACTTTCTTATATGTTAAGCAGTAATGAGTTTGCATGCCTCTATGCACTAAATTTTACACATCTACTCATTTATACTAAAGGTGTAAACAGCGTTAGCTTTCATCAAGATTAGTAAGGTAAAAGGGGGATGTCCTATGAATCAAGGTTTAGTGTGCCAAATTAATGATATCGTTAGACCCTATCAAAAAGCGCGGATGGGTCTGCTCATTGTGATTAGCAATCCTGTTGGCCAAAGTGGTCCGACGCCACGGTTGGCATGGCAGTATATGGTTGGCCGAAATTGGTATAAGCATACGATTCATGGCACGGCGTCCGTGAATGGTGTACATGGACAGCAGCCGGTGGAAATGACCTTGTTTGCATGGCCTGAAAATCGGATTGCGGATTGGCACAGCGTGGGCGGTTGGTATACGCAGCGGTATGGGTATCCTTGCGTGCTCTGCGTGTCGCCTACGGGGCATACCAAGATGCTTCGTTATGATCATGGCAAGATGCGGTATGGCGATGACTTAGGGGACTGGGATCCTCATCAGATTGAGACCTATGGTAGCACTGTTTTAGGTGAAAGCTACGCTTGCACGGGCATTGACGTTGATTATCGGCGTATGCAATTTCCTGAGTTTAATCGTCAAGATGGTATTCATTTTGGTGCTTTATCTGATTATGTTGGCAGTGAATATATTTTACTATTCCCCAAAAGGCGTATTAGTTTAGTACGTAGAGGAATATGGCGCCATTCGATTGAAGACCTCGCTAATATATGTAATATACCCTTTGATGTAGTGGAGCAAACCTATCTCGATACGCCTGATGACCCAACGGAATATAAGGAAACCTTTTATGCTCTGTATGTGCGAAAATCAAGATTACAAGAAGTATTTGGCGTTTTTAAACGAACCCTTATGTCTAGAGCCATTACTTGGATGCTTTGTATCACACCAAGAGGGTATATGTATCATATTTCCCCATGTACAAATAGTGATACAGGGCTAACAACCAGCACCTTACCTAACATTGCATATGACCCACACGCCGATGAATTTTTGGCCCTTCTCGCTAAAGATAGATGGGAATTGCGTGGTAACTATGGACTGTTTTCACTTGATACATACAAATCATTTATGGAAACACAAGATTGCTACATCAAAACGATTTTGCCAGATCCGGAATTTACCTATTGCCCTCCGTCAGTCATGACCGTCATAGCAGGGCACAATATCATTCAGAACTTACTGAAAATACCATGTGTATGGGCATAAAAAACGCTATCTTAGATTTTCTAAGATAGCGTTATATCTATATATTCATATAATATGATAGTTATTGTTTAGAACAAAAGTTTGATATATAATAGCTGTAGGATAGTTAGACGGGGTTGGGCCTCTCTTCGTTATGAAGGGAGGGGTGTGTATGAGTGGTTATAAAATCATTATGATTATCCTTGGAATATTATCAGTGATGATATCCTTTGGAGCCCTTATAGCGCTTATTTGTCTAGCAATAGCAAAATAGCCCTCCGTTGCCTAGTGTAACTAGATAACTGAAAGGCCATTTCCTAAGATTTTACTATTTTCGAGATGCGCCTGACGTTTCGACTCGTCTGACTATCTTCTTATATTATAGATAGAATTGTATATATCGTCAAATACGAATAAACTATAAAACAATAGGCACAATGCTTCTTAGCATAGTATACTGATGCTGAGAAGCATTGTGCTTTTTGGGGTTAGGTTATTATATTTTTATATCATATAGTTTGTGAGGGTTAGATATTTGTGAAGGTGTGTAAATCAATTATAAAAATTGTTTTAGGCCTCGTTGTAAAGCTATTACTCTTAGTAATTTGGTGTATTTCCATATATGTTTTTTGTGGCTTAATTTATGATCGTTATGTGTTGGAACTATACCCATTAGGTGATAAAGTTCTAGTATTGATTTTTATGTTTGGTAATATATGGATTATACCCTGGCTGATTTTGTGGTGTAAAAAACTGCATCCATTTTTATCTAAACCTAAGATATATTATTCATGTAAATCTTGGATAGCAGAAAAAAGAGAGGCTTCTTTTGCTTTTAAATCTTTATTCTTTATTATTGAATTAATATTGAAAGCCTATGGTATATTATGGAGTACCCTGTTAGTTGTTATATTAGCCCTAATTCTTACACCCTTATTATTACAACTGAGGAACCTCCTTTCTTGGATACTAGGATGGGGGTAACTTGAGAATTTCTCTGGTTTTATAAGTCTTTTATCATTTATATAGTTTTGAGAGTTTAGGAGAGAATGATGAGAACAAAATTTATAGTATTTAGTTTGGGTATTGCTGTATTACTGGCTGGCAATATGAGTTCTGTTGCTGATGCCAGTTGGTTGAGTAAAGCCATGGATCGTTTAGAAACAAGTAATACTAAACTTTCACCAAGTTGGCCAAAGGCAGATCAGTATCGTCATTATAGACCAGGTCAGGTTATAGGGGCCTATTTGCCTGCTGAAGATATGAAAATTGCAGGTGTGTCCCTTGGTACATCTTTTGATGCAGTAAAGGCCAGTCTTGGTCAGCCGACTAGCGAAAAACGTGATGAGCTTACCTATGGAGGCATTAAATTCGGACATTCCTTGATGCAAGATAGCAGACCTATCGTATGGTATATAACCGTAAGTAATCGCGATGCTGTAACTACTCGAGGCATTGCCGTTGGCGACACCTTGAAAAAGGTTATGGATGTCTATGGACGCCCTGATTTTATCGATTTTAATAATCGGTGGTTTTATGGATATCTTAGATATAATAGCGATAATATTCGCGGCATATTTTTTGAACATAATGGTAGCAAGGTGACGAAGATTATTGTAAGTGATAATTAAGTGATTTTTTGAAAGGTACTGCTCCTTATGAATGAGCAATAATTATGTTAAGAATTGTATTGTCAATATGCTATTTTAAGTCTTAACTAGAAATATAAAATTTTAATAAGGTGATATATAGGTCCTTTATCTGTTACAACAGGAGAAGGACCTTTTTTATAAAAGGAGGTGACTATTAGTGTCATAAGCAGGTGTTGAAATTGTCGTTATAGAAAACCTTCATAGAATAGAGTTTCGTCATTTAATTTATGTTAGTACTCTTCAAACAGGAACTGATATTGCAGTATACCCGTCTGACAGGTATAATAAGAGGAGAAGTATTCTATGATTATTGACTTTAAGGATAAGGAAACAGAACGTATTTTTTATCGCGGTTATTCGAGAAGATTGCCTATTCAAATTCAGCGAACAGCGTTGTTAAAATTGAGGTTATTACATTCTTGTAAAACAATCTCTGATTTTAGAGTGCCTCCGGGCAATCAATTTGAAGCATTACAAGGTAATCGCTTAGGGCAGTGTAGTATTCGTATCAATAAGCAATATCGAATTTGTTTTCGGATAGATGAAGATTTTAATCTATATGATGTTGAGATTGTAGATTATCACTAGAGAGGTAGTAGTATGAAAGAATTAATACCTGTACCAAAAATGAGTGAAGTATTATTAGAAGAGTTTATGCGTCCACTAGGGCTGAGTGCTTATCGTGTAGCAAAAGATATTAAGGTTCCTGTATCTAGAATTCAAGAAATTTTACATGACAAACGTAAAATTACAGCCGATACAGATTTGCGGTTATGTAAGTATTTTGGGATGTCTAATGGATTTTTTTTAAGAGTACAAATGGATTTAGATTTGCTTGAAGCGAAAGATATGGTGTCACTACAAGAAGATTTAAAGGAAATTAAATGTATTACACCGCAACTCACATCTAATTGATAAATTTCGATATATCTGCTACACTATGTATATAAATGAATAATGATTCTTAGTGTTATATGTAGATAAAGGAGTTCCTATGTTATTTGTAGAATATCCAAAATGCACAACGTGCAAAAAAGCAAAGAAATTTTTAGATGATCATCATATTGAATATACAGATCGTAATATTAAATCTGAAAATCCTACAGCTGAGGAAATTGCTGCATGGTACCCTCAATCTGGTAAGGATTTGAAAGCGTTCTTTAATACATCTGGTTTGATATATCGTGAGCAACAATTAAAGGATAAGTTGCCAGGTCTTAGCGAAGAGGAAAAACTCGCTTTATTAGCCTCCAATGGTATGCTCGTAAAGCGTCCAATTTTGGTATTAGAAGATAAGGTCTTGGTAGGCTTTAAAGAAAAAGAATGGATGGAAGCACTAAATTTGTAATTAGCTGAATGACATCGTACCCCATATTCTGATTACTATTATAAACGGCTGTAATAGCATGCGCAGTAAATGCATGTTGTTACAGTCGTTTTTTGACAGCATATACTGTTTTTCGGTATACTAATAAATATTTCATTAGTTTTTCATTAATGAATCGTGAACGTAAGATATGAGAGAGTGTATATGCGATTTTTAGTGTATGTGTTGTGTGGGTTATTACTGGCTCCTACTGTGTGGGCCAGTGATACGGTGCCATCTACGAAAAATGGACAAGTGAATACTGAGGAATTTCATATTTCGCCGGCCTATTTGCCGGACCATCAGATTGGTGAAAGCGGACCGTTGGTAATGGATACAACAGAGCGTAAAACGACGCGGTATTCTAATGTTGATGCGGTGAATTCCGCTATCAATGCAGTGGCTGTGTCCAATATCAACAATGATATGCATACCAATGGTAAAGCATGGATGAAACGAATCACCGTGGCGCTTAGCTTTCAGAAGGATTGGAAGCCCCTCTACAGCGCAGAAACGGTGCAGCCCATAGGCCATTATGACGACCAATCCCGCCAAGTTTGGTTTACCCAAGGTTCCGTGGCACGTGCTGCGGACGTTGGTACGACCCTTAACAGCGGTTTTGGCTATCGCCGCATCAGCAGTGATGACCATCATTTGCATGGTGCGAACCTGTTTTATGACCACCGTTTCAAGGGCCAACATAGACGCATGAGTGTCGGTCTTGAGTATCTTTCTGGTGAAAGCGAGTTCCGTTTCAACTATTATCGTGGTATGAGTGATGAACATATGGTCAATGGTGCATTGGAACGTATTACCGATGGCTATACCGTGTCCTATGGAAAAACCTTTAAAAATGCGCGCTGGGCTCGCATCTATGGAGAAGCCTATCATTGGACTCTGGACCGTAGCGCTGATAAAAACGGATTGCGACTTGGCACTGAACTGCAACTGACACCGCGCGTGTCCATTGATATGGGATTCAATAAACCAGAACACTCTTCCGGTAGTGCCTATGGCAAAATCATGTTCCGCCTTGCCGGTGCCAATATGGCCTGGTACGGTGGAAAACACAAACTCGATACAGAATCTACAGTGCGATCTAAAATGCTTGAAACAGTGAGAAGAGATAATACGATTGTTGTGGAATAATAGAATGGGGCTGTAATTAACAGCCTCATTTTTAGACTCATCGGAAAATATCCGCGAATGTTATTAAAAAAGATACAAGTGCGTAGAAGTACATAATTTAAAACGTAAAAAATATGCTATAATTAATATATTATTTATAATTTAGAGAGAGTGTTTATTATGCATATTACAAAGCCCCTACTATGGCTGTTAGAACCGTATATCGTATACAAAGCCTATTTGTGGGGGCTTCGTTTTTATTCGCATCCTGTGACTTGGGAAGGGGAACCTGATTGGTTTTCTTTGACACTAACCATATTGCTCGCCATTGATGCCATTGTATTGCCGTTATTACTGCTATACCTACCTGCGTGCAATCCAGATAAGAACGTTCCACGATGGATTATAAAAATCGTCAATCCTCTAGATCGTTTTGTAGCTTGGGTTGAAAGTAAACAACTTGGGGCCGTATGGATGAAAATTATTGGTGCCTTATGGGCATTTTTTATATACCTCGTGCCTGTCTATATTGGTGGACAATTAGCTATGGCCGTTGTTGTAGCACTTATTTATGATGTACTCACCTGGGCAACCATGCAGGTATAATCGACTCATATATGGAATATGGTATTCCTTGCAAAACTATAAAAATAGAGAAATCGCGACTAGTTAATTAGTTTCTAATCAACTAGTCGCGATTTTTTATTTATTAAACACTATTAGGTCCTTCTTAGAAATAGAACAGGCCTGTTCTATTTTGTAGGACACATATATATGTCTATTGGCTCTTATCTCCAAGTTTGAGAATTAAGAATACGATGGATAGGATACATGAATAACCGCTCATGTATTTGTGTAATAAACACATGCATAATTAGAATACAGTTAATAAAATCAGTAATTATCTAGCTTTATCCCATTTTATAACAAAATATGAATAAGTGTACATATATTTGTCCTTGAAAATATACCCTATAGGGTATATAGTGTAGTTAATAGGTATACCCCTATAGGTATATGAACAACGAACAATGAACAAGGATAAACAAGGAATAAGCGAAGAAAAGAATTGATTTATTTATAAGCTTTCACAGGAGGTACATATTATGGTAACGTGGAATGAAGCAAAAGAATGGTTCGCAGATCATAGTGAACAAGTCACATTGGCCGTCGGTGGCATTGGCGTAGTATTGAGCTTGGCTGGCATTCGATTGGGATTGCCTTTCGATTTAGCATGGCTCGCCATCATTTTTAATGGTCTACCTATTGTGTGGGGAGCCGCAGAGGCGATGTATAAGGAATTTGACGTAAAAGCAGATTTGCTCGTGTCCTTAGCCCTCATTGCAGCGGTAGTTATCGGCGAATACTTTGCAGCCGCAGAAATTGCTTTCATCATGCAACTCGGCGCCATGCTCGAAGATTTCACTGTATCTAAAGCTCAAGCGGGTATTGAACGTCTTGTTAAGTTGACGCCTACAACGGCGCGTGTTGTACGCAACGATAAGGAGCAAGTTGTTCCTGCAGATATCGTCGAAGTAGGAGACGTAATCCGCGTGTTGCCTGGTGAAATCATCCCTGTAGACGGTACGATTCGCACGGGCAACACATCTGTGGATCAATCCGTTATGACTGGTGAATCCATGCCGGTAGATAAAGTAGTAGGCGATGACGTGTTCTCTGGTACGGTTAATCAATTTGGTGCCTTCGATATGGAGGCTACGAAGGCCGGCGAAGATAGTTCTATTCAACGTATGATTAAGCTCGTTAAGGAAACGGATCCGGGCAATGCGAAAATCGTAAGTCTTGCAGACCGTTGGGCTACGTGGATTGTGGTGATGGCCCTTATTACAGCGGTTGGTACGTATGTGGTAACTGGAGAAATGATTCGCGCCGTAACGATTCTCGTTGTGTTCTGTCCTTGTGCATTGGTGCTTGCAACGCCTGCCGCTATCATGGCCGCTATTTCCAATGCTAGTAAGCACGGTTTCCTTGTGCGCCGTGGTCACATTATGGAAGAGTTGGCAAAGGTTGATACCATCACATTCGATAAAACAGGTACGTTGACCTATGGTCGTCCTCAAGTGACCGCTGTGACGTCTGTTGGTTCCATGACCGAGGACGATTTATATCATTTGGTGGCCTCTATCGAGCAAAAATCTGAGCATCCATTGGGTAAGGCCATCGTGTCCGATTACACATTTCATCATGAAGCACCTTTGGCTGCTGTTGAGGATGTTACCATCGTTCCTGGTAAGGGCCTTGAGGCTTCTATGAATGGTGAAAGCCGTACTCGCGTTCTCGCTGGTAATGCGGCGATGATGAATGTGTCTGGTGTTACCATTCCTGATTCTGTAAAAGCTGACGCTGCATCTTATTTAGGCCGTGGTGCATCCATCATTTATGTGGCCGTTAATAATGTGTTAGAGGGCTTTGTGGCCTTAGCGGACCGTGTTCGCTCTGAAAGCCGTGATGTAGTAGATGATTTACATAGTCTTAATGTGACACCTGTATTGCTTACCGGTGATCATAGTACAACGGCTCGACACATTGCGAAACGACTCAATATGAGCCATGTTATAGCAGATTGCTTGCCAGAAGATAAGATGAACACTGTATCTACATTACAACAAGCGGGTCATGTAGTCGCTATGATTGGGGATGGTGTTAACGATGCACCAGCCCTTAAAAAAGCTGATGTTGGTATCGCTATGGGTGGCATGGGCAGCGATATTGCTGTAGAAGCATCCGATATCGTTCTTGTTAATGATACGATTGCTGAAATGCCTCATATGGTAGCTTTATCCAAACATATGATGCGCACCATAAAAATTAACCTAAGCTTTGCCCTTATTCTGAATGGTATTGCCATTATCTTAGCCATGATTGGTACACTTTCACCAGTATGGGGCGCCCTCGTACACAATGGGGGGAGCTTGCTCGTAGTACTTAACTCTGCATTATTATTGTCTTGGAAATATAAAACTAATTCTGACGAAGACAGAAATCCATATGTAGGAAAACTTGTAAGTAATCAATAATCTATATGTAGTAAAACTTGTAAGCAATCAATAATTCATAGTAGAATACTCTCAAAAGGAGGTTTATCATGAATACATTAGAATGCATAAAAACACGTCATAGTACACGTAAATTCAAACCTGAACCGGTTGCACAAGAATTGCTCGACACCGTTATCGATGCAGGTCGTCGTGCGCCAACAGGTGGCAATTTACAACCTACACATTTTATGGTCATTACCAATCCGGATGTGTTGAAAGAACTAGTAACCCTTGTCCAAGAAGAGTATGGTAAGACGGAAGTAACGGAACAAACGCCGCCATACATGGTGAACATCATTAAAATGTCCAAAGAGGGCAAATTTGTATTCCACTACAATGCACCGGTGCTCATCGTATTGGCTCATAAACCTGTGCTAGCCAACAATTTCTCTGATACAGCGTGTGCTATGCAAAATATGATGCTTGCATGTAATGAACTTGATTTGGGCTGTTGCTGGGTTAACCAATTACGTCATTTGCAAGATAATGAACGCATAATCAAACGCCTTCGCGAACTTGGCATGGGCGATGATGAAAAAGTATATGCCAGCCTTGCCATCGGCTATCCAGACTTGCCAAATGGACTAAACCGCAGAGAGCTTGACATCAAAGGAAATCCGGTAACCTATATTGACTAAAAATTATATATGAAAGGGTCGCGTAAGCGGCCCTTTTTGTTTCCCCTTATAATGGATTTTATTCTAAAAAATATTAGGAACTTATAGTAACTGTAATTTTGGTACTTGCTAATATACCTATACGGGTATATAGTATACATAAGAATTAATACCTATGGGGGTATAAAAATATTAGTAAAATGTTATTACTAATATTTTTACTAATGATACGGTTTAGTTGGAGGCAATTATGGTAACGCGAAGCACAATAAAAGATTGGTTTGTAAATCATACGAAACTAATACAAAAGGCAATGAACACACTAGATCATTCAGATGTAGTATCTATGCCTGTTATGCCCATCCATTGGAATAGCGTATCGCAAGAAGCTTTAACCTGGACCATGCTTGTTGATATGGCTGCGGTAGATGATAAAACAACTCATACCAATACATACCATAATTAAGGAAAAATATATTTTTAATATCAAAGGGTGCATGGGATTGTATATCGAAAATAAGTTTTTGATGTGCTGTCCCATATGCCCTTTTTTCCTTTCTAATCTTTGTAAATTCTTAAAGCACTTAGTATGTGGAATAGATGAGGGGGTAAAATGACTTCGGGCTCCGCTTGCGCAGTAGCGTGTCATTTTTCCCCCTCATCTATGAGCTTATAAGTTGCTGAAGAATTTACAAAGATGTATTGACCGCTTAATGGAAAATTGTGTACAATTATTTTAGAAATATTAATGTGTGTGTAATGGAGGGCTAGTTAATGGCAAAAATAGGTACATTAGCAGGTTATAATCGCGTTTCAGAGGTTCCAGAAGATGATTATTTAATGTTGGAAAATCAATTGGGATTTCCTTTATATGTAGTAGCTAAGGAAATCGTAAATGCTTATCGTCCACATTTGGAACCGTTGAATTTAACATATACTCAATACATCGTCATGATGGCGTTGTGGCAATATGGTGAATTATCCGTCAAGGAATTAGGGCAAGTGTTGCGCCTCGATTCTGGTACATTAACGCCGTTGCTTAAGAAATTAGAACTAAAAGGGTTCCTAAAACGTAAACGCAGTCGTAATGATGAACGGGTGGTAATGGTTACTCTTTCAGAAGAAGGCCATGTACTCCGCAAGGAAGCTATCGAAGTACCTAAGAAACTAGTAGCTAGCACGCAAGAAATTTTTACTGTTCATGAAGCTGCTGAATTGAGAAAATTGCTTAATAAATTATTAGATACCATTGATGCTGCTCATGGTGTTATCGATCCAGAAGATATTAAACGTTAAATATGATATAATTTAATTAGATATTGTATTATTGGGTCATATAAAGTAGACCTAGTGTTACCCATTTAGGGTGGAGGCGAACATTATGAATAAGAAATTAGTGACTACATTTGCTCTTGCAGCAACATTATTAGTTGGTTCCGTAGCAAGTGCTGCTAATTGGAACGGTTTGGCAAATTACCCAGAAGTGCCAAACAGTGCTAACGGTACAGAAACTTACTACTTCGACAAAGCATCTCAATTTAATTTGATCGATGGTAGCCGCAACTATGTATTCGGTATTAATGTAGTAAATATGCATAATAACCAATACGGCGAAGCTACATTGTTCAAATATATTGTGCATCCTAGTTTGCACACTGTATATCGCTTTGCTCCAGATGGTCAATTGTACCAAATCAATCCAGGCACAAACGAATTCAACATGTTCAAGGCTGCTTGGAAAGAAGTATATGGCACAGATTTTGCATTCCCTGATGTAAATGCTGTTCCTGCAACTGTAAACGTTCATGCATAATAATTAAATACTTATAATGATACGTATAATGGTGAAAGTTCTTTATAAGGGGCTTTCACCATTGTTGTATACAATTATTTTAGGAGGTAAGGATGGCAAAATCTGAATTTGCGCAGGCCTATACGGAACGCATGTTCCCCGATATTGCATCGCCAGCAGGATATATAGACCCTGAGTTTGAAGATCTATTTGAAAACTTTGCCTTTCATGAGGTCATTACAGAGGATGGCTGTAATGTAGCGGCGCATAGTCGTTTCTTGGCCATTTTAGCTACCTTGGTTGGGGCAGGTGCCACAGATGAATACTCGTTGATGATGCCAGCTGCATTAAATTTTGGTGTCATTCCCGATGAAATCGTAGAACTCATTTATCAAGCGGTACCGTATCTTGGCATCGGAAAGGTGCGTCCGTTCTTTAAGATTACCAATAAGATACTTGATTACCGAGATGAAGAAATTCAAAACCCTCATCGCAGCACGATTACCAGCGAGAATCGCCTTGAAAAGGGAATTGAAAAGCAAGTGGAAATCTGGGGCGAAGGAATGCGGAACTTCTACCAATCGGGTCCCGAAGATACACGTCATATCAATAAATGGTTAGCCAATATGTTCGGCGATTACTATACTCGTAAAGGGCTTAGCACTAAACAACGCGAGCTCATTACCTTTTGTTTCCTCATGGCACAAGGCGGTTGTGAAGCGCAGCTTAAGGCGCATGTCATTGGTAATTTGAACGTAGGAAATGATAAGAGATTTTTGATTAGCATTGCCTCCCAATGTGTGCCGTATATTGGCTATCCTCGTGTGTTGAATGCATTGTCTTGCATTAATGCGGGCTTTGCCGAATGGGAAGCAAATCAATAAATGGAACACAAATCAATACATGATGTAGTAGCCAAGTGCTATTAGATAACAAGGAGTAGTATGATTCTTTCTGGATTAAGTTTAATTATGATTATCGCGTCCATTCCGGCGCTAATCATTGCTGCTGCAGGGCACGAGTATGCTCATGCTAAGGCAGCGGATTTACTGGGTGACCCTACACCGCGTATGATGGGGCGACTTACGATGAACCCTTTTGTACATCTTGATCTCATTGGATCCTTGGCCTTGATTATAGGTGGATTTGGCTGGGCCAAACCAGTTGTTGTAAATCCCACCAATTTTAAGGACCCGCGGACCGATGATATGATTGTATCCATCGCAGGACCTATGGCGAATCTTGTGATGGCCTTTATCGGCTACGTTGTTATGCGATGCCTGGAAGCAGCGAACCTATTGGGCAATGACTCCTTGTACCTCGTATTGCTTCTCATCGTCGTGTACAATATTAACTTTGCCATCTTAAATTTGATGCCTGTGCCACCACTTGATGGCAGCCATATTTTGATGAACTTCTTGCCTCTTAAATGGCAAATTCATGTAGCGCGATTCAGCATGGTTTCCTTGCTCATCTTGATCGTTATATTAAATTCACCGATTGCTTCGCACATCTTTGTGCCCTTGCAAAAATCGATTCTCGGTGGTTTTGAAAACATCGTTAACTTGGTGCTATAATCCGATAAAACAGCCCTTTAAACATAAAAAGCTATTAGTTGATTGTATATGATCAACTAATAGCTTTTGTGTTTTAGGTGAAAGGGCCCTATATGTGGTCCTGTAAAATAGAACAGGCCTGTACTAATTCTAAAGAGCCCTATATGAGGTTCTGTAAAATAGAACAGGCCTGTTCTATTTTAAAACAAGGGATAATGTTAAATGCGACCTTGTTCTTTTAGTTCCGCTAGTAATTTTACGATGCGTGGGCCACAGCCCTTGCCACCACAGGCACCAGTGCCTGCTCGAGTCGCTTCTTTTACAGCTGGAAATGTATGAGCACCATTAAAAATGGCCTCTTTAATCGTTTTGCGTGTAATGCTGCGACATGTACACACCTTTGTTAATTTGTCCAGAATTGCCTCTGGTACTTGGTTATTTTCAAATTCCATATATTCCTCTTTGACTCACACGAGTCATTATATACTAAATTACATCGAAACTTTACGATATAGTTTAGTATAGCATAGAAAAGGTTGTTTTGTTAAGTACATATAACATGGTCGAAGATGATATACTATAAGCATTATAAATTATACTTGGAGGTTAATATGTTACGACGTATAGTAGCAGCGACTATGATTGGTGCTTTGGCACTCACATCAGGTTGCGCATTTCATAATCCCTTTGCCAAGAAGGCAGAGCCTGTAACCTATGAAGCAGTGGTGCAGAGTGAGCTTTCACCAGAAGAAAAGATAGATAAGCTTGTGGCTAATATGTCCGATGCAGACAAGGTAGGCCAGCTGTTGATGATTGGTATTCACGGCACAACCTTAAATGAGGATGCGAAATTTATGCTCAATGAATATCGAGTGGGTGGCATTATCCTGTTCGACCGCAACATGGAGAGTAAGGAGCAGGTGAAAACGCTCATTACCGATATTAATAAGGCCGGTAAAAGTGCGGGACTTACGCCATTGTTCATCGGTATCGATCAAGAGGGCGGCGCCGTGGCGCGTATGGAGGACAAGTTGATTAAGGTGCCCCCTGCAGAAGAGCTGGGTCAAGGTTCTGTTGACCATGCAGCAAATCTAGCCAAACAAGTAGGGACTGAACTTAAGGACCTTGGATTTAACATTAATTTTGCGCCTGATGCGGACTTGGGATTAACATATGGTCGTTCATATAGCACGAATCCCGACCAAGTCGTGAAGTTTGCAGGTGCGGTAGGCAAAGCTTATGACGAATCTGGCCTATGGTATTCGTACAAGCATTTCCCTGGCATTGGTAAAACCGATGTAGATTTACATGCAGACACTAGCGTGGTTCCTGTGTCTAAAGATACGTTACTCGCTGAGGATACAAAGGTATTTGTAGACCTTATTAAACAGTCGAAACCGAATACGTATATGATTATGGTATCCCATGCGATGTATCCACAAATCGACCCTGATCATCCGTCTAGCTTATCCAAGAAAATCATCACTGATTGGCTTCGTAAAGATATGGGCTATAACGGCGTCGTCGTTACTGATGATATGGACATGGGCGCCCTTGCCAAACACTATACTTTCGGCGATATGGCTGTTCAATCCATCCAAGCTGGCAGTGACATTTTACTCGTATGCCATGAATATGAGCATATGCAAGAGGCCTATAATGGACTTATGAAAGCCGTCAAAGACGGAACCATCTCCAAGGAACGCCTTGATGCATCGGTAAAACGGATATTGCTTATGAAAATGAATCATGGTGTATAAATACTAGGTTAATCCATAGGATATAGTGTATTCATAACAACGTATTTATCCCCTCATACAGGACTTTTTGATACCGATAGAGAATTACTAAGTATAGTTATTCTCTGTCGGTTTATTTTTTATTCGTTAGGAGTGAAGTATATGTCTCGGAGAATTATGTTGAACGGCACGTCGTATTTTGGGCAAGGTGCGATTCAGGAGATTGTAAACGAAATTAAGAATCGCCATTTTAAAAAGGTTCTCGTTACATCTACGCCTGATTTATTTGAGTTTAAGGTTGCTACGAAGGTTACGGATTTGCTTGATGCGGCAGGTATTGCTTATGATGTATATGACAATATTAAGCCAAATCCAACCATTGAAAATGTAACATCTGGTGTGGCTGCTTGTAAGGTATCTGGTGCTGATGTGATTGTTGCTGTAGGCGGTGGTAGTGCTATCGACACGAGTAAGGCTATTGCTACGATTATGACAAATCCTGAATTTAGCGATGTGCGTAGTCTTGAAGGCTTGGCGCCTACAAAACATCCTTGCTTGCCGATTATCGCTGTGTCTACTACATCCGGTACGGCAGCAGAGGTTACCATCAACTATGTTATCACTGACGTGGAAAAGAACCGCAAATTTGTTTGCGTAGACCCTCATGACATTCCAATTATCGCCATAATCGATCCTGATATGTCCGCGTCCATGCCAACTGGCCTATGTGCTTCTACGGGGATGGATGCCCTCGTTCATGCCGTAGAAGGCTATATCACAAAAGGTGCGTGGGAACTCACTGATATGCTTCATTTGAAAGCTATCGAAATCA
>OBRO01000069.1_pt1 | contig 26123 bp, 50 predicted proteins | sample 1475671 | NCBI WGS metagenome assembly OBRO01 (sample SAMEA3360694, study PRJEB22359) | human gut metagenome | biome: ENVO:urban biome; feature: ENVO:human-associated habitat; material: ENVO:feces | place: Bangladesh | collected 2011
GGTAGGGATTGCACGACTACTTGAAGCATTACGGTTGAAGATACGGTGAGTCATAAACTCGCTGTGAATGAATCGGGGATAGACCAATTCAAAGGTTGTGATACGAGTTCCTGTTTCTGGGTGAACGGAATCTGCAATAACAGTTGCCTTAATCATTAGAATGACCTTAGATAGTTGGTAATACCACTACGGTTTTCTGTAATCTTCTTAACCTGAACGTATACCAGCTTAAACTCACTACGTGGTAGTTCTTGCAATACTGCTATACCTTCAGTAAGGGCCACAGAACACGCTACAGCGGTTTCTTTTCTAAAGGAGTATAAGTCTTCATACATGAGGGCTTCATACTCTTTACGGAGCATACAGAGAGCATCTCTTGCTTTATCACTTACTTCTTGTGAACCAGCAGACATAGCTAAGCTGTATATAATAAAGACTTGTTCAAAAACAAAGTCCAGTAATCTATCAGGATTGTTAGTCCCCATGAATAATTTTGTTGTGTAGGAACGAGCTTTACGGTTGAGTTCATACTCATCCTCTATACCTTTATTGTAAAGAACAGGATTTCGTTCCCTTTTCCGTAGGAATGGGATACGCATTAGTATTTACTACCTCTTCTATACCAAGGGTAATGATGAGTAGTACTCTTACCTTTGAATACATCCTTAGTGCGAGGATTCTTTTGTATTTGAGCCAGGTAAAGATGCATTTCGTCATAACACGGACTAAGCCAGAATTTATCTATGATTCGGTCTACCTTAGATTTCAGATGAGGTTCTGGTGGAGTGTAAGTTTCAACAAATACCTGTCTACCTGACCATCCATTAACTGATGCTTGTTTCATCTTGGAGAGCGTATTCTCCAGATTCTTTAAATCAAACTTAGAAACAGTAATGTCTACCGAGTCATGGATGCCTGCGTGTGTAATTAGCCTTTCTTCCAGCTTACTAAAGTCCATACCATGTAGGACTGATTTACCTTGTCTATTTTGAAACATAACAGTACCTGTAATTAAAAAAGCCCACGGGTTAGGCGGGCTTGGGTTAGGAGATGGATAAGCAATGAGCTGGAAGTAACTTCCACAAGCACCACTATGCAATGATGCTTAGGTTAGTTACTCTGCTTTACTGCCACCATTGGTTTGAACAACAGTTACGTTTGTAACTTGGTTCTGACCTTTGTTGGACAGTGACCAAATCAGTGCTACTACCCAGAAGACTAAAGACCAGCCTAATACGATATTAAGTACACCAATCCCCCACTTGGAGGCATGGCCTCGTGCAAAAGCAATGATAGTAGGGATAAGGTATACAGCTAATACAAATAACAGAACAAGGATTGCTGCTAAAGATTCCATGATGGTTCCTATGTGAGGTTGAGTTAGTTTCTTCACAAATAGCCCAACTATGCTGGGCTATTTAGGCAGCTACTTACTCTGATTCTGTTTCAGGCTTGGCTCCCGATAGAGCTTTAGCCACATTACGACGAACAGAGTCGTAACCTACTTCAGTTTGTAGTGCATCACCATTGTTAAAAGTGATACATGCTTGTCCACCATTATCGGTTACGAATGCTACATTTGCAGCAACAACAGTTACTTTTTGACCATTTACTTTAGTAGTGAATACTGACATGTTGTTTCCTTAATTAAGCCGGATAGCCTTTTATTTTGAAGGTCTAGCAGCTACTGGTTTGTCTTCCTGGTTCTGATACTTGCCATTGTAATTAGCAGGTTCCTGAACCAGATGAAATAATACTTGAGCTATCCCAGCACCAGCCGGGATATGCAGTTTCTTGCGACCATGGTAGACCAGTTCAAGAGTAAGATACCCTTTCCATCCTGGCTCAATCACGGTATTGAACACTGATAATGCACGTCTTGCCCACGTAGACTTATCGTGAACGATAGCTACACAGGACGGAGACATGTTGAACTTCTCAATTGCTGAAGCCAAGGCGAATTTACCGAGATGGCGTGATACTTTATTTCCATCAACGACTTTCACCATTGGAATCAACCCAAATAAGCGATAGAAGGTAATATCTTGTTTGATACGAATATCATAACCAGCTTCACCTAATCCATAGCTTACACCATGATCGGATACCTTACGGTCTGGGATATCCAGCAACTGAGATGAACGATATAGAGAATTACCATTAATAACCATTATTTCATTCCTTTAGGGATATGGACTACCTCCCCAAAAGGTACGGTAGCATTGGGATTATTCAGAACACACCAGATGATAGGAATATCAAATGGTAATTCTTCCATAGGGCGAACATACATATCGGAGAATATGATTGCAGCGGTTGGCTTATTCTTAATAATCCAATCACGTACTGGCACAAGACTTGTACCACCACGACCAGTAATCTTAATCTCTTCAAAAGTATCTTCTTCAGTGATGTCTATTTCTTCTTGGATAATATCGTCGAAGGTAATTAGGGACATCTTCTTAGGATTGAATTGGCTCTTAACGTAGGCAACCTCTGAGTTAAAACGCAGAGAGTCTGCACTACTAATAGAACCAGATACATCCTCAAAGTAAGCTAGGTGTCGTAGACGCCCTTCATCATCTTCCATGGAAGGTAGATAGATGTCAGTAAAACGACGATTAGGTCTGGCCCACGTATAATGAGTATCATCAATGTCGGTAAAGAAGTTCATAAGGACTTCTTGCCAAGGAACCACTGGTTTAAGGAATTGGGTAATAACCTCTTCCATACGACCAGCACCCTTACCGGGCATTGTTCCACCAGCCATCTTCTGGCTTTGCATTGCACGTACTACGTTGTTGACGACAGCACCCTGGGACTGACCCGAAGTGGGGGATTTCATGTCGCCAGCAAGACCTGCTCCAGCACCCCCTGACGGCTTCTGCCTTTTCTGAGGATTCTTCATCAGGTCATCGTAGATGTCTTCTTCGACCCATCCTCTATATTGAGGGTCTTTGCAAATACCTTTGTCGATACCAGTGAACTTGTAACCATCTTCTTCTAACTGAAGGTTAATGAAGTGGTCACATGCCTGGTTCCAGACTTCCGGGTCACGGCTTCCACGACGGATGTCATGTAGATAAGCTACATGCCAGAGTTCGTGCATTAACACTGTTTCTCTGGCATCTGGACACATCCAGATAAAGAAATCTGGGTTGAAGTGGAGTTCTATCCCATCAGTACATGCAGTGGGACAATCCTCACGTTTCCATGAGAACTTAAGACTACATAGTAATGAACCAAAGAACGCAGCAGACTTGCCTAGGAAAGCCTGAGCCTGAATACGATCATATTCACGCATTAGTTGTTCATCACTAAGGGAGTGCTGAGGAAATTGGTTCATTGTTTTATCCGTGAATGTAACGAGAGATGTTAGCAGCAGCCTTACGCCATTCAGGGGTAGCCTGAAGTTCTGGTAATGCTCTGCCTACTGTACGGAAGTACAGAATCTTATGGGTGAACGTTTTAAATCGTTCAATATACTGAAGAACATCAGCGAAGTTTTCTTCAGTAGTTTTGTTAGCCAGATGGTTAACGGTAGCCCAGCACAGGTTGTTATCTTCCGGTAGTGGACAGCCCAAAGGGTCTTTTACTACCTTCTCAATCGTAATCATACGATTGTATACCTGAGTAAACTGAACAAACTCTGTAGCCTTACCAGCAGTAACGTGTCCTGCATAGTAGATAGAATCTTCATCAGGCAGAGCACCTTCAGGACGGTTCTTGAGGTCTTTGTTAACAAAGTCCCAGGTACGAGGACAACAGAATGTTTTGTTTTTATGTGCTGGGTCGAAGTCATGCAGATAACCTGGGTTAGCATGTAAGAATGCAACCAGACGTTCATCCCATTCTTGCGGAATCATTACATCTTCAACAAAGATGTCGAAGTTAAGTTCCATTTCGAAGTGGACAACACGAGACTGCATTGCAGTACCTAGCGGGTTAACAATGGCACGGTCAGTAGCCTTGTTACCAGCACAGATAATCATCACATTAGGATGAAGTTTTTTCTGACCAGTCATACGGTCCAGAATCAGTTTGTATGCAGCAGCTACTACTTCTTTTCTGGCTGAGTTGAACTCATCAAGGAACAAGAGCCAACCATTATACCCTTCTGGTATTTCATCCCCCTCAATAGGGAATAAATCAGCGAATGGGATAAACTCTGCACGGTCACCATTACGGAATGGTAGACCAGATAAGTCTTCCGGGGCAGAAGTAGACAGACGATGGTCTATCAGCTTCATACCAAATTCTTCTGCAACAGAACGAATAATTGCAGATTTACCCATGCCTGGTGATGAAGTCAGGAACGGTACGTTACCTGCTTGTAGGGCACGAATAATAAAGTTACGGGCCTGACGTGTATTACATACGGTCAGTGAGTCAATGCTCGCCATTTACTTACTCTCCTAAAGTTAATGGAATTATTAATTAAGATTTAACGCATGGATATGCTGTATCAATTGCCAACAGAACCATGTCTGATGGTACTTTTACTGCATTAACCTTTCGGTCGTACAGAATAATAGTGGCTACTTTGTCAAAGACATTTCCCAGCTTCATATTATCTGGTACGCAGTTTTTACCTGCTTCTACACCCATAGTAACCATACCCATGAAGTAACCCTGGTTCACAAAGTTTGCATTATTAGCTTTGTAGTCAGCAGCAGCTTCCAACAAAGTTGCACGACTGGATGCTTGAGCACCGAATGACAAAACTGATAAAGCTACTAGAACAACAGCAATTAAAGTTTTCATTTAGTTACCTTTCATTTCATTGAGTTGAAGTACTCCGGTAGGGGTTAATGACCACCCAAGACCAGTATTGAATTGCACTAAGCCCATTTTCTTAAGAGACTGTGCGGTTTTGTTATTACGGTTGCTGGTGGCAGAACCACCTTGAACCATGCGAAGGAATATTGCTTGGGACTGGGTAAGTTTCATAGGTAATATGCTTCTAGGTTTATTGGTTTTACAAATGTACTTGCTGATAGACAGAATGCTTTTCCTGTCTCTACAGCAACAGCAGCAGGTTTACCATCTGGTAAGTAAATCTTTAAACACACAGACTGGTTATAAATAAAACCGTTAGCAGGTAGCACATCACCAAATGTTACTTCAGTGTTTTCAGAACGATTTGTTACTCTCATTTCTTCTCCGGTACGAACTGCATTACGCAGCTTTGGTTACGAGGGATATTCAATTCACATTCATGCTTAAGGGTTTGCGTTACAGAGTTTGGAGTAGAACCAAAGTAACTATTAGAAATAGCTACAATTCCTGCACCTAATAAACCACCTAGTAAGAATGAGAAAAATGCAATCTCTTTATACATTTCCTGGCTCCAGAATGTTTAAGTCAAAAAAAGACCTCCCTTCAATAGGGAGGTCAATAGATATCAAAGGAATGTTATGGGTTTTATCAACCCAAATAAAGCAATCAGGATTGCGTAGCAAGCCAATCCAGATATTCTTCTGGGTCATCGAAGTATTCATTACCATCTTCATAGAACCAGTCAACCCAACGGTCTTCTAGTTCCATATCGACTAGGTCTTGGTCAGTGAGGGACTCATCCCACATCTCAATACCGTTAGCATTAGCATAATCGCCTTTGACATTGTTCTCATACTGAAATAGGTCATAGTCTGCTAATGCATTCTTAATCTTAACAGCTTCCTGAAGACTGTCTGTTTCTACATGGAATGCCTTCATTGGCACTTGAGGAATGTGCCATACACGTAATTTTTGCGTCATTTTTACTCTCCTATAAATACAAGAAAGCCCTCACAAGGAGGGCTATAACCAAATAAAGACTACTCTTATTCTGCAACAGTAATAGCGATGGTTACATCGACCTTACCGTTGGTAACTACTACAGAAGTAGCTTCACCAGCAGCTACAGGTTTAACTGTTAGTACGTTACCAGCAATGGTAGCTGTAGCACGGGCGGAATCCGGAGCAGTTTTGATAGACAAAGTACCAGCAGAAGAACCAACAGGCATGTTAGTAATGGTTACAGTCTTACCGGCAGCAGTATCGGCAGCAACAGACAGAGCCAGTGAGTCTGGGGTAGCTACCAGTGAACTTGCTTCGTAGTAGCCTACAGCCAGCAATGAGGTATCTTCTACCGTGGTTCCATTAGCATCAGTAACAATCACTTTGTAAGTACCAGCAGAAGCAGCGGTTACGTTACTAAGAGACAATGTTGCAGTAGCAGCAGATGGGTTAGTACTAGAGCTAATATCAGTGAATACTGCACCAGCAGTATCAGCTTTGAATTGCCATTTATAAGTAAATGGAGCTTTACCACCTGCTACATCAACATGCCAGTTAACATCTTCACCTTCGATAGTGGAGACTAAACGAGGCAGTTTGGTAGCAATAGTCAGTCGTGGAGTAGCTTTCATATCAATAGAGATGGCTTGCATATCCACAATGTTGTTAGGCCAGAAGCCTGCTTTAGAAGGGTCTTTAGCAGAACGTTTGTACAGCAGATCACTAACCCCATGAAAGATAACTAAGCTATCTGGGTAAGTGGCATCTGGATGTACAAAAGTACCTACTTCTACTGAACCACCTGGAATAGAACCACCTGCATCCAGTACAGTTGCAACATTGGTGGTTTTGTTAAAACCTACTTTTAAAGTTGGCATATGAATTTCCTCTTAAGTAAATAGCAGGGTTAGTATACACGATGGGTAAAAATAAAAACCCTCCATTAGGAGGGTTAGATAATTACATAGTAGATAGCAAAAGCTATCCATCCTGCCATTACAAAGCAGCCAAGTGAGTATGCTCCATAGTAACAGTAAGCAAACTTAGACTTGTGGGCACGAACTATCGTAGCCAGAACCAGTACAGATAAAACTATCAGTATTATCTGAGAGATTACTTCAAAAGGGATTAGCATAGTTATTACCTCCAAGCAAAAAATAAAGCCCCACTCCCGAAGGAATGAGGCTAGTTTATTAATACACTTGCACAGTCCAGCCATTGTAAGAATCTACAAAGACAATCCAGTCATCTTCTGCCCATAGTCTAGAACAAACTCCTGGGGCTTTGAATCTGTATAAACCTTGTCTATAAGCTTCTTTTTTAGCTAAGGGCATAATCGGCCTCCAGAATGTCTTGCCAGAGGCTGTCATCCAGCTTACCAGCAGAAAACTCTTGCCCCAGTACCTGAGACAGAATGAAGCCCAGTAGATCACTCTTTGCAATATCAGACAGAATCTGATTATACTGACGACGTAGGTCATTACCGTAGTTAGGATGGCAACGGAAGCAGTCATGTACAGTCATTACAGGGAATGGCTTCTTAGGCATAGTGTCAATCATATCTGCTACTACTTGACGGTCTACATAAGCAATAGTACACGGGTCAAGATAATCCAGGATTGATAAAGATAAGAAGCCAGACTTCTCATAATGGCTCCATAGCTCCTGTACCTTCTCCAGGTTACCAGCAATCTCCCCATATTCTGATGGACCTTCATCACAGAGTTCTCTCACAGCTTCCACTAAGTCACGGTCGTAGTTACAACGACGCAGCATCTCACGTACCACCATCCCATCAATAGAGTGGGTGATGTTAGCAGAGAGCATACGAGTCTTCTCTTCAGTACCCTGAACCATACGAGTGATGTCAAATGGCTTACCTAAGAAGTTAACAGTCTGTACTTCTGGAACCATGACCTTAATGACAGCATGGAAGTTGTCAGGTAATACCCATACGTAACGGTTAGCATCCGGGTTACCACATTGCAGTAAGAACTTGTTCAATGCCCAAGGACCACTAGCAACAGTTTCCATTACATTCTCAAAAGTCTTGAGACGGATACCTTCACCGAATACTTCTTTGGGCTTAGCTTCTGAACCGTAGAATGCAGTCATAACCGCCTGCTTAGTGTCACTACGTTTAATACGGGATGCTTCTCCAAGGATGTCTAGCATCTTATGATAGATAACTGTGTAAGCATCACGACGTAACGGCTTACCATTTTCTCCCATGTAGTTAACTACGTTACACAGTTCAGCAGCAGAACGGTCACCAGTCAGGCAAGCCAGTAACTGCAATCCTGACGATGTAGCATCCAGAGCTACGGCATACCCAATAGGCTTACCTGCTTTCATGTCTTTCCATGCGTTTAATCCAGCATAGAACAATGCTGATTCTTCAGCTTCATCTACCAGATTAAGTAGGTTAGCCTCATTCTCATCGAACCAAGCAATACGTTCATCCCAGGTCTTTTTATCCAGACCATAGTTATTGGCGATGTCTACTTTCAGGTATTCTTTAGCGGTTAACAGTTGCATTTTATGTTCCTTTTGCTTCTTGGCTCCCCACTATGGAGAGCCTGCTTATTGGATGATTAGGCGGTTACTACGTTGGCGGATAGTTTGTAAATAATGGTTTTATTCTCAGGGTTCTGAGACTTGTAAAGCTTCTCAAAGTATAAGCACTGTACATAAGTACCCGAGTAGATACACTCTTCGTTAACCCATAACTCATAGGAGCCAATGTTAGTTTTCATTTACTAATTCCTTATTAGCGAACTCCAGTACAGCTTTGTTGTAACTGGTTCCCTGATAGTTGATGTGATAGCCCTGAGCGTAAGTACGCCCACGTTTGTCATATTTGTGACCCAGTGAGAAGTTATTACCTTCTTTGGTCACTAACTCCATTACTTCCTTAGCGGTACGGCTGTACTTCTCAAAGGCTTTAACACGTTTCTCATAATCCTGACGGGTTTCCCCCTCTTTAGGCTTATCCATGTTAGGACGAGAGTCTTTTACATAGTTAGCAACGTCCCAATTAATACTTAGTCGTTGATTATTCATACGGTTGATATGATCAAGGCAGACATCCATCTCATGATGGTTCTTCTTGAGGATGATACTTCCTCTGCTCTCGTAGTAACCTGTATCACGGTTACACAGAACAGGCTTAGGAGCACTTACGATAGGTAATGGATACTGGAATGCTTCCAGTTCCATCTGAACATCTTCACTAATCTCATAGATAACACCGAATTTGTCGATGGTAGGGTCATAGTTGAAGCAGTCATTCTCTGCCATCTTATACAGACAGTCAGCGATATACTGAGCATCATCTGAGTGACTCATGAGAGAGCCAATCATAGTTTGAATGTCAGCACGTTTATGTAGGGCAATCTGCACCATTGCATCAATGAGCAGCTTATAATCAATTTCCAAATAGGCAGCGAATGCCTTAAAGTCAATTTCTTCGGAGTCCTCAAATTCCTTCCTCATGCGAGGGAGTAATTGGTTTTTGTTGAAAAGAATTTCGAGTTGCTTCTGATGTTCAATAGATGAGTACATCGCATATTCTCCTAAATGTTATTAATAACCAAAAGCTGCGGAGCAGCTATTACCTAACGCTTAGTCCAAAAGGTAATACGAATACTATTCTCTTGACCAAGGTAGTCGATACGTACATATAAACCATTACCACTAAATTCGTTATTTTTATTCCGGTAAGGCCATACCAGACTACGCATAGGTATTTTAATTAAACCGGATATGTGACCTAGTTTAGTACGCCCCTTTAGTTCGTTTTGTAATGCGCAATAGATGTCATGTCGAGTGAGTGCTCTGGCTCTGACCTGAGCAGCCCATAATTCTTCATAAGTCATTATTAGCTCCAGTAGTTGTAAGCATCGCCTAAGTGTTTACGCCATGCTTCGGGTAACAGTACGTTGCCAGTTACATTAATGAACTGATATGGGTCCAGGTAGTCATTACTCATGACTTTGAAATCCCACTGTGGATTGGCAGATGCATAGGCAATGAAGCCCTCAATGAAGCCATAAATAGCACCTTCTTTGATACGGTTACCATTGCCATCTCTTACTGGAATAGCAAAACTATTACCATAATGACCATAGGCCATACCCCAGCGAGCACCATGTTTCTTATAAGCTAACTTGGCAGCAGCATTAGTATGTTGCCCAAGTGTATTAGTAGTGAATACTAAGATTTCTTTCATTTACACGCCCCTCTATTGTAAGTATAAGCAGCTTGTGGAGTCATATTGTTATATGTACAAGTCATTTCTAAATAAGTAAGAGCATACTCATGATCACGTTGTTCCTTCCTGGTTCGACAATGACCACATTTACCATCCCATTGGGATACATGGCCTTTGCCACATTTGCATTGTTGATTCATTTAAAATTGCTCCAGGGTATGGATTCTAAGTAGCTAATCTTATAAATAATTTTACTTCTTATTTCTCCTCCAACATCTTGTACATGTATTAGATTTAATCTCTGTGCTTGGGTAATAGTAGCTGCAAGAGTTCTCTGCATAGTATTTGATATTTCTACGAAAGATTTATTAGACTCTACTAATATCTTTAAATTAGTATTATCTAAATTACTCCACTCTTTAGAGTGATTCGCTGGTTTATCCATTAGGATTCTCCACAAAATAGTTATACATAGCTTTTACTAGCTTCTCTTTAATAACCTCACCATGGCAAGGTTTTGGATAACAGAAGCACTGTAAGACCAATCCTTTCTCATCAATGGCTTTATTACCAAGTCGATTGAGTTCATCCAACACAATTGGATTCTTTCTCATGATTTGTTCATTAAGCCATACTCGATATTTGGCTATAACCTGTTCTCTTGAACCGTCTTTACCAATAATGAATGGATTACCTAATGGGGAGCCACGCCCAATATACTCTCCGGATTTACCATGATGTTTATTAACAATAATGATTGGACGTGCAGATACACCTAGCAAAGCATTGGTGTCATCACCTAATTGGATAGTCTTCATAGTTTAAGTACCTGAAATGCGAACACGGGACGTTTACTATGCCACTGGTTCATAGCTAGTTCACTAGTTTCAGAACCATCATGTAAGTCATAAATAAATGAGATTACATAGTCTGGTTCTTCCGGAAAGTTCTCTGTAGAGAATGGTAGACCTGATTCCTTAAGGATAGGAACCAGAGGAGATTCGGCAATACAGTACAGAGTAAACTCTTCATTGAATGCCTGGCTTGTCTGAGATACATAATCAATATTACGCATCATTTTATCTACATCAGTAAATGTAGCGTCATGTACTACTAGAATAGTTTTCATACCTTTCTCAATGTCCCATAAATGTTATTATCGACAATACTCAAATCACAGAAACCAATCTCTTCTTGTCTCCCAGAGGATACCCAGATATTGTTTTCTGTTAGCTTAGGTTTCTTAGAGAATCCTATTAATGAGGTATTAGCACTCTTATATTGTCGAGTATATAGAGCTATATACTTAACCCAGTGAGGCACTTGGATAGTATGCCTCATATATTCTACGTTCTTGCCTGTAGGATATGTAATAATCATTTAGTACCTCACAACATATACAGGTTTATTTAGTCTCTGCATGATATCAATCATGTGCTTGGTTCCTTTAGATTTACCATCCCAGAAACATACAGCAGCATCTGCAAATTCACCCATTTCCTGGTTACGTCTATAACCAGCAGATTTTCCATATTTATCCCAGTTTGCTGGAAAATTATGAATAGGCATTTTGTTATTAGCCCATAGACTATATGCAAGCATATCTGCTCCACGAGCCATACCACATACCAATTCTGGGCATTCTGGTATATTCCCTGAATTTACTAACTTCTGTAGTTCAGCAATCATAAGATTAGTGTCAGTAAAATCACGTCCACCGGCTACAATTAGTTTCATTTCTGATACCCCTGTATATAGTTAATACGACGAATACGTTGAGTAGATGCCTTAACAGCCATCTGTTGATTTTCTTCTTTATACTGATTAGTCAGTATCTTATCCCATTCTTTCTGGTTCCTTTGTTTCTGTAATATACGACTACAACGTTTATGATTAGCAACTCCACGTCTTTTTTTACAGACTGGGCAAATACCATAATCATTTGAGTACATCATTGGCTTAAAGCCTCCATTAATATTTTACGAATAACGTTAACGTCTGATTCAGTACCAATTAAACCAACAGGCTTACCTGTACTATCTGTTACAAAGCCAGCAATCCTTTCCATCTCTGCTGTAATTAACTTGTCACCACTAATAAGACGATTACGAAGGTAAGCTTCATAAGCTACCTCTATATCTTCTACCGTGGTTCTTTCATTACGGGCAAATGGATTACTTAATGGGAAGGGTAAATGTACCCGTATATTCCTGTCAGCTACTTTAGCTTGGTGAGGAAGTATACATACTATTTCATTCAAGATTATTTCTCCTATTTAAATACATATCTAACTACTCAAAAATAAAAAATAGGAGCCTCCTAATGGAGGACTCCCTACTATTTAATACAAGGATGATTGAAAGTTACGATACGGGCTTTACTTTGTTTAAGTCCTACATCAATGAACTCTTGCAGTTGTTCATTAGTCATTACTGGTTTAAGGCGAGTACTTTGTTTAGCACGACGCTTAATAACATCTTCTTTGGTTCCCATGATTAGTGACTTACGCATGTTTAGTACTCCACATAAAGTTAAAAGGTTTATTGTTACGTACAATTCTTACAACCATTTGATAGCCATTGAGTTGCACAACACCATAGTGTCGTTTCTGTACACCAGTGTGATATCTACGAAAGATACATTCTTCAATGGCATCCTCAATGTTAGTGAATATCACAGGTTCCTCTTTGCAAACTCTTCCGCTTCTTTAGCCCATAGTTGCTTACGTACCTCTTTAGCTACGATGGAAGCAAACAGACACTTAACGAATACAACTGGTAACTTACAGATAAGTACCAGCTTAGTTATTACCCACTTGGCTCCATTGAGAATGTAACCACGTAGGCGATACAGCACATAACAAAGTATTACAAACGCAATGAAGTCCAACATAGTCTTATCCTTTCAGGCAGTCATTGTGAGCATAGTTTAGGTCATCAAAAGTAAATTCTTTACCCAGTTCTATCTTCTTACCACATTCGTAGCATTTACTTGCTAAGTAATGCTTACGTACTTTGTGAAGTTTACGAATTTGTTTACGAGTAGGTTTAGCTACAAAGAAGTGGTCATAATGCTGACCATTCTTATCTTCTACAGATACCTGCCAACGGGCATTAAGTGACATCTTACTACCCCAAGGTTGCAACATATTGATCATCTTCTGAGAGTTATAACGGTTACATACTGTACGCATATTGGTTACTCCTTCATCTAATATAAATCTATATCTATCTGGTTACTGTTTCAGTACCCTTCGTCTAAAGATACTCAAAAAGTAGAAATAGCTTATCGTCTAGTTAAAAATAAAAGACTCCCCGAAGGGAGCCTTATGGATGACTAGAAAGTCAGTTTACGAGCATATTTATTCTCGTCTGCTGGGATGTCAGCAGCCTCTGCTTTCACACGACGAAGTTGAACTTGCAGGTTAATGATACCTTCTTCACCTGGTTCCAGGTTCTGAGCATATTCGATTAACTGTTCCAGCAAGTCATTCTGTGCACACCGCATAGCACGGAAGTCAGTATTGCTGCTATTAGTAGGCAGCGGTTCCTGAGTATCCAGTGGAATACCAGTAGGCAATGAGATGAATTTCTCATCATCAGAGCCTTCATTAGCTACATAACCAATGTTCAGCCAGAACTGAGCTTTAGGCTTATCAGTTTTAGCAGTAGAAGTAGCAGCAGCGTTAGATTGACCGAAAGTGAATTTTTGAATAGACATTTTGTACTCTCCAGATTTATGTGATTTACAGGTGAACTCGTCGGTGAGAACACCCAAACAAAAGGATAAAAGTTCAATGATTAGTGGATGCATTTACATCATCCATAAGACGCGGAGCGTCGTTGCTTTTCAGAATGGACAACCTGTCTTAACTTCCAGTTTATCCATGAAGTAGCCTGAGTTATGCAGATAGGCATGTAATTCAACATGCCCTTGCATACGGTATTCATCGAGCAAAGTTAGAAACTCTTCATACTCTTTATCTGTAGACCTTATTGTGTTGCTGAGGTCTACAGGTTTATCACTAAAGCAATTCTCAATCATACGGGTATTTTCTACATTCATGGATGTCTCCTAATTGGTTGAAATGTATCCGTAAGCTGTGGAACAGCTTTGTTTTTACTTATCCATTAGCAGGATGGATTTTACTTTTTGACCATTACCATAGTCAGTGTTTACCAGAGGTTTTCCAATATGTACGGAAACCATCACAATAAGTGCAAGGGCAATAACAACTGTGATTAGTGCATCTGTTACTTTGCTCATAGTAGGATTCTCTTTTAACTTTTTATGCAGAATAGTTGAACTATCTAGTGTTCAAAACAGGAGACTCCGAAGAGCCTCCTATTGATTTAGTCTTTAGTCAGGATGTCGATTACTTTGGAATATTCTGCGTTATAGATACGAGCGTTCTCAGAATCCTTACAAAATTCTTCAATACTTTTCTTACGCAGAGTCTCAGTCATAGCTGTTTCCTCTGCCAGTTTATTAACGAATGTATGCATTTCTAATTTAGTACGAATGGCTTGTTTCTCTGCCATAGTACTTACATATGAATTAAGCATACCTACTGCTTTAGTTGCTGTACCAAATGTATCTGCAACAGTAGTAGCAGCTGAGTTAACAGTACCAAGTAAAGTTCCTGCGGTCATACGTACAGTAGCTTGAGTAGTCATGATGATAGCTCCAATAGTTGATGATAGGACGACATGTCCATAGGTTGCGGAGCAACGTGTAACGTGTAAGGTGGGGTAGGGTAGTGGCTACACCGTCAACATACCGGGGGGGCTAGTTGAGTGTAAGGGTGTAGCCCTGGACACAACACTGCTGCTGTACATAGCTATGATAATTTTGACATGCAAAAATATTATAGGCACTATCCCTATAAGCAGATAAATTGAGGTTCACTTATGAAAGATGGATGGGGTAACTATCTATCCTCTATTCATCATAGCGTTTGATACTTAAAACCTCATATAGCTTACCATTTACAAGCAATGGTCCACCTACTTCTATGAAAGCTAGGCTGTACATTATCACTGGTTCAGGTAAGCCCTTTACTGTTACATACCACATATTAATCCTTATAAGCAGTTAAATAGGAGGGAGCTTTCTGGTGAGGATGCGTGCTATACCAGAGTAATAGTCCTGATGGTTTGGATTACCACTACTATTTCTTACGGCAGCATCTTTAATAAACACATGAGCATAATCACCCAATGGTATGAAGACTGATTCGCCATTCTGCAGGATAACTATCTCTGCATTACTGTTAGTGAGGAGCTTATGCCCCTGTGCAAAGTCTGCTAACTCTTCTGGTTCCATTATTAGTGTGGTAGTTCCGTAAGACATAACATGGATGATTGCTTTCTCTGGTACAGAGGAATAATGCAGTAAGTCTGTACCGCTCATGCCCAAGAGTTTAACATTCATGCTTTAGTACCTGCTTAAGAAGACTATCCATGTAATAACAATAAGCCTCAGAATTATCATCATTAATTGGTAGCCCAATGAATCCGAAGGTGTAAATACAGAAATGATTAAGTTCATGAACCAAGGTGATAGGGTCGTTATCTTGTATATAAATAAGTACTGAGCCATCGGGTAGCAATGTAGTTACACCTTTGCTTTGTTCTTCTGGTTCAAAGCCCTTAGCTTTTCTGTACTTCTTAGTGAAGGTATCCCAATCGAATACTACCTCTAACTGTACTGGATAAGGGGATGTGTTTAGTTTCATAGAGATACCTTTGGATAAATGGTTCGTACTCTTTTAAAATCTTTATTAGGTCTACCATCTATAGTAAGCCCAACAAACCCTTCTTCTATTCTTGGTTCAAAGAACAAGAATGCAGATTCACCAGCGGGTATCTTTATGGATTCTCCTGGATTAAGGATTGTTAACTTAGTTGGACTATTAAGTAGAAGAATGGAACCACGGGTGCTATCTGCTAACTCACCAGGTAGCATGAGCATATGGCAGTCTTGCGGAATCAACCAATCAATGGCTTTATTGATATTCTCTGAGTAAACAGAGACTTCATCCTTATACTGATGGAGGTACAGTACTCTATTCATAAGGCACACTCGTCGCTAGATAAATATGAGGTAGAAGGGTGGAGAGTAATGAGTCTACCCGTTAGGGTAGTTACTACCATAGGTTCTTGGGAGGAGTAGATGTACACCCGCTTACCTTCTGGGATTACAATAGAGGTATCTATCCTAGTAAAGTTGATAGGTATGCCCAGCATAAGACAGGAACCAATGAACTCATCTGCTTCCTCACTAGGTTCATACAGTACAGTAACCCCATCTAGTTTACCCTCGAAGAAGGCATTCTTAGTTAGACCAGGCCATCTAACGTTAGTGCTATATGCAGCTAATGCGTAGAAGTGCATAACTTACTTCCTTACATAGTAGTAACGGTACTCATCATTTACATAACGACTTTCACATTGGTAATCGTCAGATACCATCATGAATGGTAGAGCATCATGAGCACTACTAATAGCGTATACTGATGGAGGAATGATACATATAACCTTACGGTCACTACCTGCTAAGAATAACTGACCCCTTGCTTCATGGTAGTCCTCTAAGGTAGGAACCAGGATTACACGTTGGAGGCTGCTGTTCATGACTTCTTCTAAAGTGAAGTCATTTGTATACAAAGATTCCCTTTCAGCATAACTGGGGACGGTCATTATGAATTTCATGATTGGTTCTCCTTCCTTTAGGGATAGGTCTGAAGTAAATGGAAAGTGTTTTATTAAAGACGTTATGGTCAGCTATCAATTCCCAACCAGGTATTTTATAGAACCTAACACCAGGGAAAATCATACTAAAGTCGCTGTAAAAGGAGAGGTCATACACCTTTGGTTCAGTGAGTATCTTAGTATTGAGTTGCAGGTTGGATAGGAAAAGAGAACCAATAACCTCGTGTGACTCTTCACAGTCAGGTAAGAATACTGTTTGCCACGGGGTAATGAACTTACTTACTACTTCTGGTTCCCCAAGGTAATATGGTTCTTGATTACGTAGTATACCGGTAATATCAATATCAAAAGCGTAGATGCTCATATTTGTATACCTCCTGAAAAAGAAATGGGGTAGAGCCTCTCGACTCTACCCCTTACCGTTTTCAATCACGGGCCAGTTCATCACCCTAGATACATGTGTATCGTTAGCCTACTAGGTAGGAAAGGAGCCGGGCAACCCTGACTGTAGAAGTTATTAACTCTTTACGAGTACCGCCACTGTCTACTAGGCGGTATGACTAATCACATCGTCACCATCATCCGAACACTGTCTTTGCTTCGCCTGACGGAGACACTATGAGGTAATTTTGTGAAGAACACAAGAGCTGAAAGTCTCTTTTCTAAAGAGTAACTTTCTCTTGGTTCTAAGATCTTAATGCCCGGACGATTCTCTAATAGCATCATCCCAGCTAATTCATGGTAGGAATCTTCATTGTGTGTAATGATAATATCATCAGGGAGAATACCAGCTTTGGTATGGTCTACCTCTGCGTATTCATCCTTAGAGTCGTGGACTCTCATATAGATTCTCAAAGGTTACTCCTTTTGGGAATAGGGTCATCGGAACATTACATACTATTTAGTATCATGAACTTTTTCTATATCATGACTAAAGTGTAACTGTATGGTATGGTTTCTTCAAGGGGTATCTCACCCCAAGAAAAGAATCTTCTTTAATAGACATAACTTTGTAGCGAGATAAGTATGAGTGAACTAACTAAGCAGCAGATTGTTAATGCCCTACCTGCTAACTTCAAAAATAGTGTAACCCAGGAATTGGTGGACACAATTAACAACATAACCCAAGACCAACTGGTTGCTGAGTCCTTCCGTGAAAACTTTATCTCCTACTCTGGTGTAATGAAGGAGGGTAAGTTTAAGACCCAGGACTACATGAATGCAGTTCAGTATGTGACTTACAAGCATATGGGCTACTCAAATAAGGAAGCCTACTTCAAAACATTCCCTAACCGACAAGCAGAACTCGTAGCACGGGGAACCAGTGAGAAAGATATTAGTGCTTATGTATCTGCTTATCACAGAGGTAAGTTAGTTAACCTCATCATGGAACAAAGTTTGGTTCCAGTATGGATTGTGAACCAGGACAATTATCAGAAGGCTATCAATGTTCAGGTTGAACTGATGACCACAGCAGCAAGTGAAAAGGTAAGATGTGATGCAGCTAACTCTATCCTTACTCACTTAGCTAAACCGAAAGATCAGGTAACGAATATCAATCTGGATTTAAGAGAAAACTCTGGATTGACCGACCTCAAGGCAACACTTGCTGCATTAGCAGAACAGCAAATTAATGCAATCAATAGTGGTGTACCTACTAAAGAGATTGCTGGTTCTAAACTAGTACGTGCAGATGAGGACATTACAGATGTCTGAGCTAATTAAGCAGGAACTAGATGAATGGTTGGACCAGGTGGATTACTCCTACCTTAATTCATCTAATTATGTTCCTAGTCAATTTGCTCTTACCTTTGCCAACTTTATTAAGTTGGTTAATGGTAAGGAAGGTGAATCCAATAAAACACCCCCAGTTCACCTAAAGATGCTGGATAAGATGATTAGTCCGAACCAGTATGTAGTTAATCTGTGTTTCCGTGGTGCAGGCAAGACTGCTGTGTTCATGGAATACTTTACTTTGTTCCTGGCAGTGTTTGGACACTTACCGAGTTTAGGTAAGGTAGAGGGAATGATTTACGTATCTGACTCAATGGATAACGGTGCTAAGTCTGCACGTAAGAACATTGAGTTCCGATACAAAAATAGTGAGTTCCTTCAGCAGTGGATACCTGAAGCTATCTTTACGGATAACCTGTTAGAGTTCCGTAATGCAGAAGGTCATCGACTGGGTGTTAAGCTATTTGGTGCTAAGACCGGTCTTCGTGGTACGAAGATATATGGTAAGCGTCCTACGTTATGTATACTGGATGACTTAATTAGTGATGGTGATGCTAACTCCAAGACAAGCATGGAAGCTATTAAGGATACTGTCTATAAAGGTGTGAACCATGCTCTTGACCCAACCCGTCGTAAAGTAATCTTCAACGGTACTCCCTTTAATAAGGAAGACATTATCATTGAGGCTGTTGAGTCTGGTGCATGGGATGTAAACGTATGGCCTGTGTGTGAGAAGTTCCCTTGCAGTGAAGAAGAATTTCAGGGTGCATGGGATGACCGTTTCTCTTACGACTACATCAAAGCCCAATACGATATGGCAGTTAAGACCGGTAAGCTGGCAGGATTCTATCAGGAACTTATGCTTCGTATTAGTTCTGAAGATGAGAGACTGGTTCAGGATAGTGAAATTAAATGGTACAGCAGACAGCAGCTATTAAGGATGAAATCCTGCTACAACTATTATATTACAACTGACTTTGCTACTTCGGAGAAACAGACCAGTGACTACAGTGTCATATCAGTCTGGGCTTATAGTTCTAATGGAGATTGGTTCTGGGTTGATGGTGTGGCTAATCGCCAGCTTATGGATAAAAACTTTGATGACCTGTTCCGTCTGGTTCAGGAATACCAACCACAAAACGTTGGTGTCGAAGTCACAGGTCAGCAGAATGGATTCATCTCACTCCTTCAGAAAGAAATGATTAACCGTAATGTCTTCTTTAACTTTGCATCCTCTGAGGGTGGTAAGCCAGGCATTCGTCCTGTAACCTCTAAACTGTCACGCTTTAACCTGGTAGTACCATGGTTCAAGGTTGGTAAGATGTATTTCCCGGAAGAGTTGAGAGATACAACTATTATGGGGCTGTTCATGGGCCAGATTAAACTAGCTACCATTAATGGAATAAAGGGTAAAGATGACTGTATTGATACTATCTCCATGCTGGGTTATCTCAATCCTTGGAAACCGCAAGCAGGTATGACCATGGTGGATAACAAGGGTGACCCAATGTGGGATGATGAAGAGGAAGAGAGCATTAATCCACTACGTTCATACATTGTGTGAGGAAACATGATTAAGTTAACAGAGTTATATAAGAGTCTGGCTCTGTCTGTCTTGAATAACACCAGTGTGATAACTGATGACAAGAAAGACATTGAACCAGATAAGAAGGAGTACATCCTTGAGTTTATTAATGAGGGATTGACTCGCTTACATGGGCGGTTCCCATTAAAGACACGCAATGTATTTGTTGAAATGCGTGAGGGCAGAACTGAATACCCTTTATTGGCTCGGTATTCCTTTACAGGATTCGACCCTACACTGGCACAGTACCCATACATTATGGATTCTGTTAGTAACCCTTTTAAGGAAGACGTTATTAAAATCCTGGTAGTGTATGATTCAAAAGGACACAGACGTGGGTTGAATGATAATCACAATCCGCATGGATTGTTTACTCCACGTCCTGATACATTACAGTGTATTCGTCCTCGTCATTGCGAAGTACTTACGGTAACCTATCAAGCGAAACACCCAACTGTTACTGTAGATGGTGAGAATCAGGAGATTGATTTACCTGATACCTTACTACCTGCTTTAAAGTACTGGGTAGCATATAGTTACTACACTGGACTCAATACTGCCGAAAGTACTAGTAAAGCTACAGAGTATCTACAAATGTACGAATCAATCTGCGGGGAGGTTAAAGATTACGACCTTGGAAGCAGCAGTGAGTCAAGTACCAATACACTATTTGAAATAAGAGGATGGATATGAATTCTCATAACCCATTTAACACGGGCAGTAACGGTTGCTCCAATGACTTTTGTTCTGCTGACCCATTAGTAGATCGAATCATTGGGGATGCCTACCACGTAGTTAAGGAAGTTTACTTAGCACTGGATAACCTTACCTACATCTATAACTACCTACAGAAATATGGATTGATTATTACTGTAGATAGTGAAGAAGCAATTAAGGATATTCCCTTATCCATTGGGAAGTTTGCTCGTGTCTACAATAAGTCAGAGACTGCTGGTTATTACTTTACTGACTATCTTTATGTAGATGATGATACTAGTGGCATTAAACCTAATGAACCTGGGGCTACTGGTTCCTGGGTAAGTACTAAGGCTACTGGTTCCAACGCCTCATTTGTTCGTATCTGGAAATACCATGCTACTGCTGATGGTGAAACAGTAATTCAATTACCAACAGATATACCTATTGTTGGCGTACAAACCATTTATGTACAGGGCATTCGACAAGATATTGGTGAAGGGTTCACTTATAACGAAGGCGACGCAACTATTACTCTGGCTGATGAACTTGAAGCTGGTAACCTAGTTACCGTTATCATTGGTGTGTCTGACCCAGATATGGACATCGACGTCTTTGCTGTACTTAAAAATAAAGATGGTGCATCTAATATAGGAACCATGACTGGTGCTACGGTTGAAGAGCGCTTAACTGCTAGTGATACTATTCTTGCAGACCTTAAAGGTGAGTACGGTTACGCAAACATTGGGCAGACTACAGTACAGAAGCTTCGCAATTATGCAGGCCCAGGTAAGATAATTGAATGCTTAGGTTATGCGGCAGTTGGTGACTTCGGTCACGGCATCTTTGACCGTATTGAAGGCAATGACACCATTCCTGATGATGACTGTGTACACATTCGCGACTCACTTGGTCGTTTGTGGAGACGTCGCATTAGTTCTGATGGAGTTATTCGTATGGCCTGGGCAGGTGGTAAAACTCTTTATCAGACTGACCAACCTCAGGATGATGTGTTCCGTAATTGCCTAAAGGCAGCTACGTCTCTGTCCAGCACTGGCTATCCAACCTCTATTATTGCTGGTATTTCATTTGGCCCCATGTACTTTGCAGAACGTCACCACATTCGTTGTGGTAACTTCCCAGAATCTACTGCATGGAAGCTTCCTGATAGTGGCGGTGGTTATCGCTTTGGTTTGGATATGATTGCTGCTATTGGTGAGGGTTCCGGGTTCTTTATAGTTCAGGCTAATAACCCATATTTCCATCTTACCGTAGATAACAGTGGCCTAGAGTTCAATACCAGCAACTATACCGATGAGCAGATTGCTGTTATTGCTGCTAATAACTATGTACTGCGACTTGAGTCTATGGTTAATGCTCCTGAATTTAATGTACAAGTCGGCAACTTCCCAGGACGTGGATTGTATAGTACAGGTAAGAAAGACTATTCTGCTGTTACAGCACAGTGGCCTGACCTGGTGCAGGTACTACCATCTATTCAGAACGTAGGTAAAGCAGCATTTAACTTTAAGTCTTGCGGTCAGGACTTCTACCTTACCAACACCGGTGCTGGTTTGGGTCACTTCCACTCTGTGTGGACTCAGAATAACCGTATTCCTGGGTATATCTCAAACTGTTATGACTTAACTATGACGTTTGAAAACTATATCCCTCACAATGAAAAATCCGGTGGTTTGATCTTCAGCGAGTGTGGAACCATGTCTTTGGAAAACATCCTCGTTGGTGCTGGTGGTATTGGTAACTTGTTCCTGTGGGACTGTCGTAATGTTCATATAAATCGTCATATTGCAATCTGTGGTAACACTACATGGGCTACTTCTAATCAGATTGATGACCTGTACGCTGTAGAGATCTGTAACTCTGAGGTACATATCTCCGGTGGGCATGCACAAAACTCTGGTCGATTCTTGCGTGTTGGTTTTAACTCACGCGTTACATTCTCTCACTTTACTGCCTGGTATGTGAGTAAGTTTATTCTTGCAACCAATAACTTGAATAAACTTAAATATCGTGGTCAACGCTCTAAGGTTACTGGCGATGCTGTTAAAGTATTTCTTAAGAGTGGGTTCTTACAGCAGCTTAATACGTCCAACCAGGGTTGGGCCTGTGAGCCTGTCATTGAGTTTGATGAAACTATTGGTGAGGGTTGGCAGCTTGAACTCAACACGGAGAATAACGATATACACTCTGGTTATGATTCTCAGGATGAATCCAAGCTTGCAATTTTTGAAGCTAAGACCACTGCATATGGTTCGTTGATTATTGGAGATGAGTGTAAGCTGGAAGGTAACACCACTAACTATGTAATTCGTCTAGCCAATAAACAACAGCTTGCTTGTGTACATACCCGTGCTACATCATACTGTCGTATTCGTTACCCGGAAGATGGGTCTCAATCCTCTTTTGGTTTAAAAGAGGCTAGTCACCCACTGCAAGGTACTGTGGTCGGTCGTAATGAGACTTACAGTTACCCATACCGTAGACCAGGTAGATACTTCGTATCCTTAACCATTCCTACTACTGGTGGATCATGTTCGGTTAATAAGAACGGTATGCCTATTTTCCAAACCAACATACCGGGTATTCATGGTATCGTTGTGGACTTGGGTTACCAAGAGCAAGTTAATATTATTGTTACTGGTGGGGATGCTGTTCTTCTTAATTCTGCCCAGTGGCGTTACATTCTGGAGAGTTGATATGGGACTTACTGGTTCTTTTATTGTAGATACCGTTAAAGGTAGCACTACATTCACCAATGCCACTATTCAAAGCTTTGGTGGCAATGCTTCCAACATTAACCTTAGTGTCTTCTTCTCCGACACTACAGATGATGATATGGCAGCGGGTGCTATGAAAAACTTTAACTTTGAGGCCGACCTAAATGCTGAGGAATCAATCATTGAACAAGGTTATGCTTATCTGAAGACACTACCTATGTTCAAGTCAGCAATTTAATATGTGCAACTAAGCCCACTTATGTGGGCTTTAAAATTACAACATGAGGATTATCCCATGAATAAGATGTTTACCCAGCCAACAGGCCCGGTAGCAAAACAGACTAACAAACAATCCATAGCCCGTCACTTTGGAGTTAAGCAATCCGAGGTTGTTTATTTCTCAGTTGGTGCTCCGCTTACTGGCTATAAAGTTATTTATGACAAAGTGACACAGCGTGCTTATTCCTTACCTGCTGACATTGGTTCAGGGGTGACTGCTGTAAGCCTTAGTCCTGTTGGAGTGTTGGTACACTCTGCCGGTAGTGTGGACTTAGGTGCACTAGCTGTTACCCGTGAAGAATATGTAACCTTACCTGGTTCATTTAATACTGGAGTAACTGTTAATACTAAGAATGAACTGGTTGTTTTTGCTGGTGGTAAATACCGTTGGGATGGTGTGCTACCTAAGGTAGTTCCTGCTGGTTCAACCCCTACATCAACCGGTGGTGCTGGCCCTAGTGCGTGGGTTAGTGTTGGTGATGCTAATTTGAGGCAGGAACTTTCTTCTGAAAACGGATCTAAATTAGTAGATTACAAGCACGGTAACTCAGGTACTTTAGCATATTCGCTACATTCAAGATTGAGTACGGTGTTGAATCTTTTTGATTTTATACCTGCGGCAAAACATGATGCCATTGTTAATTTCACCAGCACAGAAGACCTGTCATCTTATGTGCAGGCGGCGATTGACTCAGCAAATACGATGGGTGGTGCAACCATACATTGCCCTGCTGGTCAATATTATTTAAATGTCAAAACAAAACCTAATGTTATATTGGTTGGCGCAAGAGGGCACTCCGTTCGACGTGCTATGCCGTGGGCTTTTTCAGTATCGGCTAACCCCGGGTCTACGAGATTCAGAAACTTTGCTAACGACTGGATTATATCATCGGCAACCGCATCACAATCGGATGTTACTTCCCGTAGCTTTGGCATAATTGGTATAGATTTTGACGCGAAAGACGCCACCAATAGCACAGGCGGTGTGCGACTTCGTGGTCCTGAAATGTGTGTTAAGTCTTGTAGTTTTTACGGCTTTCAGGACCAGGGACTTGAAGCAAGCGGAAACATTGGACTTTTTGAAGACCTCATTGCTAACGAATGTCTAAAAAACAGGGTAAGAACAGATTATGTTGGTGCAATCGAGATATCTGGCGCATCAGACTGCCAGATACACAGATTGGAGGGAAACGCTCAGGTTAAAGGGCTTAACTCAATAACGAATGCTAAGCCGTATATCTGCGGTATAAAAATAGTCGGTAATAACCATTATGTCTCTGCACTAATGGGTGAGATATCCGAAACAGGGATATATATTAGAGCTAGTTCAGTTCATCATAAAATGTGGGGATGCCGAGCGGATAACAACGTTGGCCCGGGATACCTCATTGACGGCGTAATGATGGACACATGCCATTCTTACAATAACTCACGCACCGGCGACGGATTATATTCAGGTTTTGAGGCACTCCCCGGAGCGACTCGCATAATGGCTTCCAACTGCTTGGCGTGGACAAATAACGCACCGGTAGATGGTACAGGTCAACAACGCTTACATAAATATGGGTATGATTTTGCGGTTGTAGACTACCTATCGTTAAGGCTGAAACCATGGGTTGACCAATGCTTTTCATACGGTCATTCCTTGGGATGGATGAACTCTCCTCCTACGTATGGGTTACAGTACACTCCAACAATAGGTAGATTATCTGTAACCAGTAACGCTACGACAACCCCTAACGTAGACGGGGTTAGTGTCATCGCTATAAATACTACATCATTAAGTCAAATAACAGGACTAGATGGGGGTATGATAGGCCAGCAGGTGGATATTTATCTAAACGCATCGGCTACTGTTACGCTTGTTAATAGTTCATCATTTTTAGTTAACAATCTGGCAGGCCATGCTGATAAAGCTATGCGGGTAGGTCAGGTATACCGATTTGTAAAAACAGCGGCTAATATTTGGAGAGAGGTGGGGGATGTAGTTCGTAATTTATCAGGTGCAACAGATTCCAGGCCAAACAGTGCCGCTGTAGTAGGTATGCAATATTTTGATACAACACTCAATAAGCCAATATGGCGGAATGCAACTAACTCTGGATGGGTAGACGCTACTGGTATAGCTGTTTAATAAAAAGGGCCGCAAGGCCCTTTCTTCATAAAAATGGAATGTCGTCGAAGTCCATAGGAAGCCCATTTCCCTCTTGTTGGTTTTGTTGTTTTGGTATCTGCTGCCCTGATTGCTATTCGGTATATCAGGTTCCAATCAGACCAATGCAGCAGTTGGGAGGGGGTTTTTGTTGTACCACAAACAAATCATTGGGTAGACTGTTTTAGTCAATTACGACTTAACTAACCTGAGAAAATCCCTATGGGAAATG
>OBRO01000076.1_pt1 | contig 24676 bp, 21 predicted proteins | sample 1475671 | NCBI WGS metagenome assembly OBRO01 (sample SAMEA3360694, study PRJEB22359) | human gut metagenome | biome: ENVO:urban biome; feature: ENVO:human-associated habitat; material: ENVO:feces | place: Bangladesh | collected 2011
AATCTAAGGTCAGATCACTGTCCATGTAAGTAAATACTCCTTTTTAATGACATATAATTCTGCACATGAGAATATTGAAATATTACTCTTTAGTATATCATATTCGAATCATATATGGTAAATAGCGCAAAAAAAGGAGGGTTGCCACCCTCCTCTTTTGTTTTGCGTGCATTAAAATGCTAGCAAAATACTTATTTCCTTTAACTATTATTATATATTATCTACTATTTGTAAATAGTGTTGTATACTATAGGTGTTACTGCCCCATACTGGTGACAGAAAGGGGGTGAAAACGTGTTTGACGTATTGGTTTCTTTAATTGTATCCATCGTAGCAGGCGTAACTTGTCATTACATCTGCAAGTGGCTAGATGGATATTTCCGTCAGTAACTAGCACAAAAAAAGGAGGGTGGCATCCCTCCTTTTTTGTTTGCGTGAAAACGTGTCACGCATTGGTTTCTTTTGTCACTTATTATATTACACAATTTACCATTATTTGTAAATGGTAAATGATTGTTATAAAAAAGCAGGGTTGCCGCCCTGCTCTTTCATTTTGCGTGCAACATATTGAATGCATTAACTTCCTTTGTCATATATTATATGACTATCTAATGTTTGTAAATGATGCTATATATGTATACAATGATTGATAAGGACATAATTTACATATATATGGGCGATAGAGGATATATTACGATGACAAGTGAACAGGAATGGGAACAAGTATTACAAATTAAAACTACAGGTCGTGATGATAGTCGTTCGGATACAGAGCATCATCCATATGAGCCGACGGACTATTGTGTTCTTGAGCGCCTTGCAAATAGCGGTTATATTACGAAACAAAATACCCTCATCGATTATGGCAGTGGCAAGGGGCGTGTCAGTATATTTATGGCTAATCAGACGCGGTGCCATTCCATTGGTATCGAATACGATGAACGTTTGTATGAACGTGCCATCGTAAATGGTGAAAGCCCCGCTGCCAAGAACCGTGTATCCTTTGTCCTAGGCGATGCAGCTAACTATGCATTGCCAGACAATGCAGATCGATGCTTTTTCTTTAATCCCTTTGCACTTCATACCATTAAACGCGTACTAGGAAATATATTTGATTCTATATATCATCATCCGAGAGAAATTCTACTATTCTTCTACTATGTTAATGAAGAAGTAGAAAATTTCTTAAATAACCATGTGCGTTTAGAAGCAGAAGAATCAATACAATGCGGTGATTTATTTCAAGAAAATGATGAAAAAGAACGAATATTGGTGTATAGGGTGAATGTGTTTTAGTACTTTCACTAAAACACGCAGAAAATCCGCATATTTTCTGATATAATAATAGATTAGAGAGTATAAAAATTTATTTTTCTATTCACCATGGTATGTATTGATTCGTAATGATTAATCGTAGTGATTAGGGCTGAGTATATACCATAAAGGAGGAACGTATGGAACGCGTGTCAGCAAGTCTTATTGAAGAAATTCGCAGTGCCTTAGTAGAGCGTTATAATCGCGATCAAGAGATTCAGCAAATGATTGAAGAAATCGGTGCTGAAGAAGGTCTTAATGAAAAAGAACTGTTTGTTATTCACCAAGCCTATTTAGAGGTTAAGGAACGCATGCAATATACGGCGAATTTGATGGAATTGTGGAATCAAATTGAGGTCGTTCAGGATCGCATGAGCATGCTTAATTCTTATGAAAGCTTGGAACGCGATTTATTTGGCGATGTTCTATCCTTTGATAAACCGATGGGCTATGGTGCGTCGAATCAAGACAACTTAGATTATGCGATGGAGCAAGTTAAGTTACACGATGTAGATCATGACATCGAAGATATTGATGATGAAAGCCTATTAGACCGAGATATGCATACATCTTTAGATCCTTATGATATGGTAAACTCCTTGTTGTATTCCAAACAATCCACGGGCGACGATAAGGATAAAACTAAACAACAAAAGGAAATCGACAAGCTTATCAAAAAACAACTGAAACGCGTAGAAGAAGAATGGGCGAAGCTTTCAGGTAAAAAGGATAAAAAAGATAAGAAAAAGAAAGATAAGAAATTAAAAAAAGACAAAGAATCCAAATTAGATAAAGAATTTAAAAAGAATAAGAAGAACAAGGATTCTAAGAAAGCTAAAAAGGATAAGGATTCCAAAAAGGATAAAGATAAACAATCCAAGAAGGATAAAAAGGCTAAGAAACTAGAAAAATCCTTACAGAAAGAAGCTAAAAAATCTAGAAAAAAGGATTAACCGTAGATTTCATAGATACAAATAGCCAGAAAACTACGGATAAAGGCTGTGGAAAATGCAAGCGGTGTAAGGGGCCAAGTTGTAAAAAATATTAGTCTAAATAATGAGGACCTAATTATAATGTCTTATTCGAGTTTTAAATACAGAGATTTCTTTGGTGGAAATACAATTATGGTGATTGTTCCCCATCAAGATGATGAAATTAATATTGCAGGAGCAACCATATATGGTGCTATCGAAGAAGGATTAGATGTTATTCTTGTATATGTTACAAATGGAGATTACCAGTATAAGGCAGATATTCGTTATAAAGAGGTCATAAAAATGGCCAAAATAATGCATTTACCTTTAGAAAATATACATTTTTTAGGATTTCCAGATGGATATGGTAAAGAATTCTTATCTAATCGGGAGAGTATTGTTACACATCACGCTGGTTTCAGTCAAACATATGGCGCTTGTGATATTCAAGACTATGCAAGTAAATATATGGGTAGATCATTAGATTATACCTATACAAATATAGTGCTTGCTTTAGAAGATATTATATTACGATTTAAACCCAATGCTATTATTGCTGTTGATCACGATATACATGTAGACCATAAATTGACATCTATTGCTGTTGAAGAAGCTATTGGTAAAATTTTAAAACAGCAGGTTACCTATAAACCTAAAGTGTTAAAGTCATTTGCTTATGATACTAATTTTGAATCTATTAATGATTACTATGACAATCATTTAGAATCTACGGTCCAAAATAGACAATGGATTAAAGATAATAGATGGAGTACGAATAATCCTATGTTACTATGGGTTAATCGTATTAGAATCCCTGTACCACAAGCTTGTCGTAATACAGTATTAATAGAAAATCCTATATTTAAAGCACTAGGATCACATATGTCTCAGTCATCGTACAAACATGGACCTAAACTTATTAATGGAGATCAAGTATTTTGGGAGCGTAGAACCGATAATGTAGCGTTACATGCTACAATAACTGCTACATCTGGTGATTGTAGTAAACTTAATGATTTTTTACGTTATGATGTACGAGATGTAACAAAGAATATAGCTTCTTCTACAGAATATGCATGGATTCCAGATACAAAAGATAATAACCCAACGATAACTATTAGTTTTAATAAACCAACAACTATAGAACGAATAGATTGGTTTGAAAATGTTTGGTTTGAGTCTGATGAATTGAATGGTTTGCAAGGTGTCACTATTAAAACCAGTAATGGTTTAGAGGTTGATGTGCCTCAATATTCGTATCCACTTTTTGAAGACTGTCCATATATGAAGACCTATGTATTTGAACATCCTATAGTTGTTGAATGGATAACGATGACTGTTACTAAGGCAAAAGAAGGTATAGCTGGTATTAGTGAAATTGAAATCTATTCTTTTGATGAAAGTCAACCTACTTTTTGTCATATAGTAGCTAATCAGCAATTTGCTTATGATTGGACTATATATAGAAGAGAAAGTTTACCATCTATATATGTTTATTATGATTCAATATTAGATAAAACAGATATGGAATTTTCGATAGATGGTAATTCTATCAAACGTGATTTTATGATGGATTATATACCAGTTATGATTCAACATGGACCAGTTAATATACGATATGGTAATGACACTATATATCATGAAATGATAATAAAAAAAGGGACTATTACTGATCTTATTCGCAAAGAATGTTTGAAAGTATATAATAAATTTATGTATGTACTGCATAAAATAAAGTATAGGATTGGATTTAATATGGCTCAGAAATATAGATATAAGGGATTTTAGTGGAATGGAAAAAAAACGAGGTATTATTAATATTATAGAAAGTTCTGTATGGGGTGGTATGGAACAATATGTTTATGATATGAGTGAAGAACTTAAACGACAGGGAATAGAACCATTTGTATTGACTGATGGATGGAAAATAGATTTTGTTGAGCGTTACAAAGAGGTAGCCACGGTTTTTACATGCACAATCCGTAAAAGTAAATGGGTATTTTCTCTTAATAAAATAGCTGCTTTCATTCGAAAACATCATATTGATACTATTTTATGTCATACAGGTAAATATATATTATTATCTATAATTTTAAAAAAGATGACCGGTGTAAAGGTTATCTTTTTTAAACATAATGTATTACCAGCGAAAACGGATATCTATCATCGATGGATTCAAAATCAAGTAGATGCCTTTGTATGTGTTTCAAAATGTGTATATGATGCGCAAGTAGTACCTGGAAAAGAAGATAAGTATCATTTAATTTATAATGGAATAAATACACATCGATTTCCTGATAAACACATTGAAAAGCCTCATGATCGATTTGTTGTTGGGTATGCGGGTAGAATTAGTGAAGATAAAGGTATTATCGAATTATTAGATGCCATAAAATATTTACATGAATCAGGTAAATCCGTTGAATTACGTATGTGTGGGGATGTATCAGAACAAGCGATAGAAATGCTAAATACTTATATACGTGATAATCATATGGAGTCGTATGTTATTAATTTAGGGTTTCAGTATAATATGAACGAGTTTTATCGTTCTATTCATTGTTTGGTAACACCATCGAAAGTAAAAGAGGCATTTGGTCTCGTTATTTGTGAATCTATGTATTGTAAAACACCTGTTATCACTAGTATTTCAGGAGCTCAAAGAGAAATTATTACTCATGGGGATGATGGTTTATTATTAGATTTTGTAGATGGTGAACATATAGCTAAGGCCATTATGTATTTTTTGGATCAACCAGCAGAATATAAAAAAATACAGAAACACGGTTATAATCGTGTAGCATCTACATTTACGATAACTTCAATGGTATCGTCTATCAAATCTTTATAAATTTGTTGATATGATGGACAACTATTTACCAGAGGGAGAGATATAACATGACAAAAGTTACTGCAATCATTCTTGCTAGAAACGAAGAACAGCATATAGCGGACTGCATTAAAAGTATTCAATGTGCAGATGAAATACTCGTCATTGATGATGGTAGTACAGACAAAACAGTTGTATTAGCAGAAGAATTAGGGGCTAAGGTTATTTCTCATCCTTTGAATAATGATTGGTCTCAACAACGACGATTTGGTATTAGCCAAGCAACATCAGAGTGGATTCTATTTATTGATTCTGATGAACGAGTATCTCCTGCATTAAATGAAGAAATAAGAAAAGTTGTACAAGGTGGGGAGAAAAAAGCGTATTGGTTATCTCGTCACAACATATTTCATCACAATTCTGCAACGCATGGATCTATGCGTCCAGATAAGGTATTACGGTTGATGCCAAAAGAAGGCGCGACTGTAGAAGGTTTTGTGCATGAAACTTTTATTAGTCCATTTTCTCAAGATACATTAAAAGGAAAATTGTTTCATTATACTTATGATAATTGGACACAGTATTTCAATAAATTTAACAAATATACATCAGCAGCAGCTGAAAAATATCATGAACAAGGTAAATCATGTTCTTTTTGGAAGGATATTATACTTCGACCACAATGGGCATTCTTTAAAATTTATATCTTACAAAAAGGATTTCTTGATGGAAAAATAGGTTTCATTTTATCGTTGTATCATTATATGTATACTGTAACAAAATATGTAAAACTGTATTATTTAAATAAATCTAATGGGAGATTGTGATTTATTTATAAAAAGTATTTAGAAAATATACAAAAATGTAAGAGAGAGAAAGCTGTAAAATATAATGAGTGAACAATTTTTCTTATCATTACAACAAAATATAAAATTAATGATATGGGTACCTATTTTAAGCACTATATTTCGTTTGATTTTTATGCGTGTTTATAATCCATACTCTACTTGGACGGGGCGTTGGAAATCTGTACTTGGTGCATTACGTTATGGATTTTGGTGGGGTATGGATTTTGATGCGTATGTATTTTTAGTGCCTTTAGTACTCGTTACTATTCCTGCACTATGGTTTGATACATATCATCAATATGAAGATATGGTGCGTCTCATTGGATTAACGATTTACTCTTGTGTAGTATATGCTGCCTTTGCAGGTAAGATGATATTTTACAAGCATTTTCACGATACGTATAACTATATGGTCCACTATGGTAAGCATGCAGAGAAACACAACCTTATTGATGTATTTTTTAATCAAGATCGAGGAGCATTGGTCTTAGTAGGATTTATTCCAGTGGCTATCATTTCCTGGTTTGTAGGTCATGCATTGTTATCGTTGCCTTCTATTCCTTATCCTGCTATAGATAGCATATGGATGACAGTGGTATGGAATATATTGTTAGTAGTTGTATCAGTTATTGGTTTTTATTGGTTTCGCTATGGTGGTACTTTATCTCATGATAATAAACCCGAATGGGATACGATTCCTACCGTAGTAAAAGAAGACATTTTCTTTGCTCGTGCGACAGTACCTGATTTATGTGCATTGGAAACGGTTTACAAAAATCCGTTGCGCTCGGAATATACTGCAACCGAGGAAGAGATTAATCACGCTGTTAGTCGTGTTGTACCTAGTAAATATAAAGATATTTGGCATCAACTTGATAATCCTTTATATGCATTCAAAAGAATCGCTAAAGGTCCTAAGATTAGTAAACCTAAACATATTTTCTTTATTGTTGGTGAAAGTATTCCTCAGTGGTCATTAGATGAGACATATAAGCTACTTAATATATGTCCTGGCCTATGGAATTTTAAAAATCAACAGCATACAGTGCAGATTCCTAATTTTTTGCCTTCTGGTAATGTGTCGAGACCTTCTATCGTGAGCCTTATGAGTGGTATCTATGATGCGGGTTTAGAAATAAACGAACGTGAAAATTTTTGGAAGGGTGCATTCCCTACGTCCTTTGCTCATCAAATGAAGCAATTAGGATATCAAACTATTTATTGGTATGGTGGTAATGCATCGTATGGCAATTTTAATCACTTTGGAAAAGCACAAGGCTTCGACCGTGTGGAGAGCGCATCTATCTTCTGTGGACCTACTGCACCTAAAACATGGGTTGGTGTTTATGATCATGTATTTTTAGAAAATATTGCGCAACAAATCAAAGAAATTGATGAGTCTACATTCCATTTTATTTATACAACCTCTAATCATGGTCCGTATAAGATGGAGGATGATTTACTTGATTATGACCCACAAAAGGTTATGCCAGACGTAGGTGAGGACTTACGTTCTAATAAAACGCGTAATAAGGAACTAGCAACCTATCGTTATAGCGATAAGGCAATCTTTACATTTGTTGAATCCATGCAACAATTGTATCCAGATAGCTTATTTATTGTTACAGGAGATCATTCTAATCTATTTGGTTCTTTAAATAATACGTCGCTTATTCATCGTGATTATACATTACGCGATACATTCTGTACGGTTGGTTTATTACAACATCCTGAGTTAGATGGTAATATGATTGTTACTCAAAAGGGGACTCATATGAGCCTTATGCCAACAATTATTGAGGCCATTGCGCCAAAGGGATTTGAATATTACTCTATTACGCCGTCTTTATTTGATGAACAACCGGAAACACTTGTTACACCATATCAATGGATTAATGATACTATGATGGGGGATGTACGAATGGACTATGGTGAAAGTAATATACCTTCAGCTGAGCCGATTACACAAATCCGACCTATCGATAATCATGCTGATACAGCACGAGATTGGTCATTATTAACAACATGGTTAATTAATCATGAAAGTACACTATTTTCTAAAAAATAGATGAAATATAAGTTCATATATGATTAACTATATATAGTTAATTAACCTATATATTTTAAGGAGGGTATCTATGTCGATACTAAACGTAGTAGGCGCCAAAGTATGGGGCGGCGGAGAGCAATATGTATATGATATGTGCGACGAACTACAGCGACGGCAGATATCCTCTTTTGTGTTAGTAGATGAAACAAATCAGGAATTGCAGCAACGATTTATATCCGTAGCCAATGTTATAACTGCGAATCTGTATTCTTGTAAAGGTTTTGGATCCCTCTTATCCATTGTAAAACAAATGAAGCAACATGGTATTGATGTTATACAATGCCATTCCGGTAAATATATTTTGTTATGTTTGGCTTTAAAACGGTTAACGGGTGCAAAACTTATATTTTATAAACATAATGTGGTACAGGCTAAAACCGATATATACCATCGTTGGATTCAATCTCATGTAGATGCGTTTATTTGCGTGTCTAAACGAGTCTATGATGCTCAGGTTATACCCTCGATTTCTGAAAAATATCATCTAGTTTATAATGGCATTAATACCCATCGCTTTTCTACTATTGATTGTGCACATAAAGAATCGCAACAATTTATTGTAGGATATGCAGGTCGTATTACAGAAAACAAGGGTATATATGAGTTATTAGAGGCTATTAAAATACTACATAGTGATAATAGTGATATTCGATTGCGTATATGTGGTGATGGTATTCATGATGATATTCAAGAATTGCATCATTATATGATGCAATATGATATGAAAGACTATGTGGAATATATTGGTTTTCAGCAGGATATGAATCGTTTTTATCGGTTTATCGATTGTCTAGTGGCTCCATCAAAAGTACGAGAAGCATTTGGTCTTGTATTATGTGAGGCTATGTATTGTAAAGTTCCTGTTATAGCAAGTACATCAGGAGCACAGGAAGAAATTATTGAGAATGGCTTATCAGGTATTCTTATTGATGCGGTTAATAGTGAAGTAATTGCTAAGTCTATTCAAAAGTTAATGCAGGATGATGTAATTCGCGTATCTATGGTAGAACAGGGATATAAGCGTGTGGAATCTACATTTACCATCATTAAGATGGTGGATTCTATACTAACGATTATTCGTAATATGAGGTGATAAGGTGTTACAGTATATACAAAATCAATGGGCAAAGGGCCGTAAAATATATGGTAAGCGTAGTTGGAGAGAAACACGTCGCGTCGTATTGCATACCGTTCGTTCTATGAGCCGTCGTCAGCAAATGAATCGTTTAGAAAACTATTTTGCTAACTATAAACCAGATCCAGAATTATTACAACGCCAAATTGGTTTATATGAATTAATGACACGTATCTTTTTCTACAAAAACTCTACAGTTAGTGAACGATTAGATGCTATCATTAATCATTTTGATTACATACAAAATGTGTTCACGGATCAAGCTATTCAGTCCATGTACTCTGTGGATATGGATAATTTTCTAGATGATGTGAGCCGTATTAAGCGTGGCCTTGTGGTATGGCAATCTGAAGAACTTAAGATGAAAGCCCAATTATATTATGGTGCAGGTCAACGAAAAGAAGGTTTATTAACATTATTATTGACGTTAGAATCCAAAGGCGTATATCATGCTAATTTCCGTTTTGGGAAAGGCTTTAATGGGGAAAAAGCTATGTGGATTGGCACCATTCAGGGGTATAAGGATGGGTTAGCCAATGCCAAAACAGCTACTAAAAAGATGTTTGGCTATCGTCCAAAAAATTTTATTATGTATTTACTTAGATTGATTGCTCAACAATGTGGAGTAGAAACGATTTATGCTGTATCTGACGAAGGATTTTATGCTAATACTCATTTAGTACGTGGTCATCGTGCTAAGGTAGCGGAACTAGATTCTTTGTGGCAAGAAAGTGGTGGAGAACTTTCACAAGATGAAAGATTCTACATTATTCCATTAGAGGAATATCATAAACCGATTGAAGAAATTAAATCACAAAAGCGTAGTCAATATAAAAAACGCTATAATTTATTAGATCAATATGCAAATGAAGTGGAAGAAAATTTGAAGTCGTATATGAAATAGGGAATTTGTTAGGGGAGAGTTATGAAACAGTGGATACTAGAAAAACATGAGTTAGTATTAACTATTTTGCTGATTATTATGATGTGTACAACTAGAATGTCTGTGGCTATTGGGAATGTAGCATATGGATTATTGTTATTGATTACAATATGTATATGTTTTATAAAGAGAAAAGACCTACGTATAGCAAATTCTATAAAACAATATGGTATAGTATATGGCATTATGTTGTTATGTTTATTACCATCCGTATTTTGCAGTGACGATATTGGTAGGGCATTAAAATACTTTTTTAATATATATATATGGAAAAGTTTAATCGTATTACCTATACTGTTGTGTATTAAATCTAAATCTAAATTATATACTTTATTAATAGCATTTTTCCTATTTATGGGAATTAATTCCATCACGGCTTTTGTTCAACAACTATTAGAATTTCGTGTTAATGATGGACGTTCTGGTGGTTTATTTAATGGTTCTGTTATGGGATTAGCAATGTTATTAGCTTTGGCATTCCCTATATCTTTGATAGCTGTGTTTGATAAAACATTCCCTAGTAAGGTTCGAAAATCTGCATTATTTTCTATTGTATCTATGCTGTTTGGAATGTGGGGAAATCAAAGTCGCGGTACCTGGCTATTTAATGGTATTAATGGATTATTAATCACATTGCGTTATGGTCTATCTAATATAAAATATTTGCTTATTGTAGGCTGTATTGCTATTGGTATTGTTGGGGTTGTGAGTCAGCATGACAATTATGTGAATCGATTTAAATCGACATTTAATACTACGACGGATGGTTCAAACCTTGGCCGATTATATGTGTGGGAAGCTGATAAACATATGATTATTGACCATATAGTTGCAGGTGTAGGTCCTGGGTTATGGCAACGTACGTATGAAGAACGATATAGATTACCTGAAGAAACACAAGGATTAGGTCATTCTCATAATAATTTTTTACAAGTAGCAAGTGAATCAGGATTATTGGGATTATTAGGCTTTTTAGTATTTAATATATTTGTTTTATATAAATCTATTAGAGCGTATTGGCAGAAGAGTAATCCTTATGATTTAAGTATTGTCTTTGGATGGATTAGTTTTGTTTTTTTATTTGGGTCTATTGATTACACATGGGGAAATTCATCGGGGATAAAAATATTTTTGATGATTATGGTAATTATGCTTCAGTTAAAAATGTCACATTATGGTATTGATGAAAATGAAAGTATAATATGAGAGTTTTTATAGTATCAAGATTTTAAGAATTGTTTAAATGAATAATATATGAATCTATAGTATACTAATACTAATAAATATTTAGTGAGATTGTTAGTTATTGGTAGTAGGAAGAAGGTTGTTTACTTAATGAGTGTATTAGGTGAGCAGCCTTTTTTTATTTTGGGATATTATGACAGTGTGTAAACATCAGAATGTAAGAATGGCTATTACAATGTTGATAACGATATTGGTTGATTATATAGCCATTATATTAGGTCTTTTATCTGCGTATCATTTGCGGATATCTTTATCTTTGATTGAGGTGAGCCCTCATTTTAAGTTAGAAAGTATTTATACTTTTATCATTATACCTATCGTATTTTTAATAACTTTATATTTGAATGGTTCTTATAAGATAGATAAACCTTATTGGGAGAAGGTTAAAACTGTATTTCATAGCGTCACAATTGGTGTTATTGTCGCTATTGTTTTGATGTATACAGGACATGTAACGAATGATGTATCTCGTTTATTTGTAGGATTTAGCTATATATTTATTATGCTATTCATTACTATGTTTAGATTTATATCTCATAAAATCTTAAATGCTTTTCAAATTTTGTATATACCTGTACTTCTAGTTGGAGCAGGGAAAACAGCGGAGTTAGTTTATAAATCGTTACAGCGGATGCCTGTTTCTTATTATAAAATCATTGGTTATGTAGATGATAATCCTAAATCCTCTACTATTGCTAAAGAATATCCATGTCTTGGTGCTTTTTCTGACGTGGAGAGAGTTATCAAAGATACAGGTGTTCAAACAGTTCTTATTTGTGCACCAGGTCTTGAGTCTAAAAAATTAGTAGCTTTAATTAATCGACTACAACTGCTGGTGAAACGAGTGGCCTTTGTGCCTGAATTATTTGGTTTGCCCACAAGTAACATTACGGCTCGTGGCATGATGGAAGAGCAAGCCGTTGTATTGCGTGTGCAAAATAACTTGGCTCGCAAGTCTAACCGTATTATGAAGCGCATCTTTGATATTGTAGCTACTGTATGTGGGGGCATTTTGATTTTGCCTATTCTAGCCATTGTAGCTCTATTGATTTATCTAGATTCTCCAGGGCCCATCGTATTTGGTCACAAGCGTGTTGGCCAAGGTGGAAAAGATTTCCCATGCTATAAATTCCGCTCCATGGTGCCGAATGCACAAGAGGCATTGGAGGTGTATTTAAAAGAAAACCCTGCAGCTCGTGAGGAATGGGAACGAGATTTCAAATTAAAGGATGATCCGCGTGTTACTCGTATTGGTAAATTCCTTCGCAAAACGAGTCTCGATGAATTGCCACAATTGTGGAATGTTCTCGTTGGGGATATGAGCCTTGTAGGTCCTCGTCCTATCGTGCGCGATGAAATCGTAAAATACGGTGACTACATCAACGACTTTTACCTTGTACCACCAGGAATTACGGGTGTATGGCAAGTTAGTGGTCGTAGCGATACTACCTATGAAGAGCGTGTTTTGATGGACTCTTGGTATGTTCATAACTGGTCCGTGTGGATCGATATAGTTTATTTGTTAAAAACAGTATTGGCTGTGGTGAAATCAAAAGGAGCTTATTGAATAGCTTTTTACCATAACCTTATAATTAATAGGAAGTCATATGAGTACATATCTTATTTATATTGCGCAGGGCATTGGTGATTTTGTTATTGCTATGCCGCTTATTCAAAGCATTAAGTCACAAGATCCAACAGCTACCGTTGATATATTCACGTGTAGTGATAAACGACGTATAGGTCTAAACAAAAAGATGGTGGAATTGCAAGGGGATATTCGTCATTGTTACTACTATACAAAGGAAGAACCGTTACATTCCTTAATGTTTTTGTTGAAAGCCGGTTATCATAGTTATGATTATGGTATTGTACTTGAGCATTTGAATTCTAAGTATATGTCATCGTGGCCGAGCAAAATTATTGATTTCTGTTGTAAAACAACAATAGGTGCATATAATCCATATAATGGTGCGACTTATAAAAAGTCCATTAATCGGCCAGATAGTTATTATATATATGACCTAGAAAATGATATCTTGAAACAGTTAGGTTTTGAGCCAACTATTATGAATCGTGAATCATATTTTCTTGATAAAAATCCTGTATCAGAACCTATCATTATTAATCATCCTTCTATTGTATTCTGTATAGGTTCTGGTCATGTAGCAAATGAAAAGTTACATAATCCTTATGCATTAAGTCTTAAATCATGGCCCACTAAAAATTGGGTAGAGCTTGGAAATAAACTGGTTCAACGAGGTTATGAGGTTATTCTTATTGGAGGTTCAATGGAACAAGGTATGATTGAACCTTATTACGATGAATTAGATTCACGTATTGTTAGTTTTATAGGAAAACATTCTATTAAAGAGAGCTTTCAAGTGGTACGAGAAGCAGATCTTGTTGTCGGTGTAGATACAGGTCTTATTCATGCGGCCGCTATACAGGAAACAGCTACATTAACACTTTTTGGTCCTACAGACCCAACTATTGTAAAACCATTTGGTCCATATAGTGAGATTATTCATAATACTGTAGAATGTTCACCGTGTTTAGGCTATGACCAATCCTATACATGTACTAATAATAAATGTATGCAAGGAATCTCAGTAAAATCTGTCTTAGATAGAATTAAAGATATACTTGAGCAATAGAGGTAAATTATGAATATTTCCATACAAAAAAGAGATATTCTGTGGTCTTATGGAAGCATGTTCCTTACGATGGCAGTAAATCTTTTACTATTGCCTCTCTATATCTATTTCTTTACACCTGATATGGTGGGACTATGGTATGTATTTATTAGTATAGGATCTATTGCCTTACTATTTGATTTTGGTTTTTCCATTACCTTTGCTCGTAATATTACGTATTGTTGGAGTGGTGCTCAAGAACTTAAAGCAAGGCATGTTGTTTTTTCTGAATCAAAAGAAGTTAACTTTTCCTTATTAAAAGCTGTCCTTAAAGCTTGTCAATCGATTTATGCTATTTTAGGTGGTAGTGCTTTAGTGTTAATGTACACTTTAGGGATGTATTATATAGGTAGCTTAGTTGATCCGAGTTCTCGCTGGGAAGCCTATATCGCATGGGCAGCATATGGTTTTGGAATTTTTTTAAATCTTTATTACAGCTACTATATCTCATTTCTTCGAGGTGTAGGTGCTATTACATTGGCTAATAAAAGTATTGTTTATGCTCGTTTATTACAAATGGTGTTTACGATTATTTTACTTTTATTGGATTTTGATATTATCGGGGCGAGTATAGGTTACCTTATATATGGTCTTGGATTTAAAATCTTTGGGCATAGATATTTTTATAAATATGAGCATATTGGTGAGAAATTGAGAGCTGCTACAAATCTTGTTGCTACATCTACAGCAGATATATTCCGAACTATTTGGTATAATGCGTGGCGAGATGGGATTGTATCTATATCTAATTATATATCAACTCAAGCAACTATTATTATTTCATCATTCTATTTAAGTTTGGCACAAACTGGTATGTATTCCATTGCTATTCAACTGACTACTGCAGTAGCTGTTGTTGCTAGTACACTATATAATACATACCAACCGGCCTTTCAAAATGCATATATAACTAAGAATCAACCTCGTTTGAGAGAATTATTTTCTTTTTCGGTGACGCTATTTATTGTGATTTACTGGATAGGGATATTTGGATTATGGCTTGTTGGATTGCCACTATTAAATATGATTAAGTCTAATTTTGTTATTTCTGATACAGTTCTTTGGGGCGCAGGTATTATGCAATTTGTCATTTACTATAGAAATTGCTATACATCTTATTTCTCTTGTACTAATCGTATTATATATGTAAAAAGCTTCATTTTATCTTCTGCAATAGGTCTTTTGCTATCTCTTGTATTTATGGAATTTTTCGATTTTGGTATTTTGGGGTTACTTGGTGGGATAATTTTATCTCAATTGATGTATAACAGTTGGTACTGGCTCTACAAGACGCATAAGGAAATGGAGATGAGTTGGATAGAATCTATTGTAAAAGGTATTGAAAGTGCTCTTAGTAAAGTTAAGAGGTAAATTATGAACACAGAACCAATACGGGTTTTGCAAGTCATTGGTATCGTAGCTGGTGGCGGAGTAGAATCCGTTGTGATGAATTATTATAAACATATAGATCGTTCAAAGGTACAATTTGATTTTGTTGTACATGATGACAATATCGTAGATATTACAGATACAGTTGAGTCTATGGGTGGTAAAGTTTATAAAGTACCATCGTACTCTAAAAATATATTTGGTTTTATGCAAGGTGTCTATCAAATAGTTAAGGCACATAAGTATAATATTGTTCATTGCCATATGACGACATTGGGCGTATTTTCACTAGGACCTGCATGGTTGGCAGGTGCTAAGGTTCGTATATTGCATGGACATAATACAACTGTTAAAAGTGAAACTAAGCGTAATATTATGAAAATGTTTTTACGACCATTATCTGTATTTGTAGCTAATAGATACTTTGCATGTAGTAGGGCGGCAGCGCACTGGTTATATGGTTCTGATAAAGATTCACGAATCATAAATAATGCAATTGATGTAGAATGTTTTCAATATAAAGAAGAAATGCGTCAAGCATTACGAAATGAATTAGGATTAGTGGATAAGTTTATTATTGGTCATATAGGGCGATTTGTATATCAGAAAAATCACGAATTTCTAATCCGGCTTTTTCATCATGTGGCTCAAGAGTTGCCAGATGCACATCTTGTGCTTGTTGGAGATGGACCATTGCGAGAAAGTATATTAAATCAACTAGAATTATTAGGACTACTTGAGCGAGTAACTTATTTAGGTTTACGTGATGATGTTTATAATTTGTATAGCATCTTTGATGTATTTTATTTTCCGTCTTGGTATGAAGGGTTAGGGGTAGTGGCTATTGAATCTCAAGCAGCAAAATTACCAATATTGATGAGTAATTTTGTACCAGATGAAGCTATAATTGATTCTTCATTAGCAAAAAAAATAGGGATTACTGATGAAGATATAGATATTTGGATTATTGAAACTAAGCATATTTATAGTAACATAAACCATCCTTGTAATGGTGTAAATCCTCGTATTGGTATAAATAATTGTATAAATACTAAGGGTTATAATATTCGATTAGAAGCAAAACGTTTAGAGGATCTCTATTGTGAATATAGTAAAATCTAGTACTAAACAATTAAATATTTTAGTGGAAATTATGCATGGTTTAGGCGATACAGTATGTGCTTTATCATTACTAAAAGGTTTGCGATATTTGTATCCTAACGCAAAGCTGACGGTACTTTGTAAGATGAATCCGGGCCGTGATATTATTGAAAGTTCACGTATTCCGATAGATGAAATTATTGTTCTAGATGTATATAAGGATATATATATAACTTATAAAACAATACTGAATCTTAGAAAACATCATTTTGATTTTGGAATTAGTGCAGGCATTACTCCAGTAAAAAAATCAAAACTTTTTATGAAACTTTGTGGAGTAAAGGAACATATAGGGTTTCAAGCTTCTGGTACTAATAAATATAACTATGACATACATTTTGTAGAAGCGAATATAAAGACTTTAGGATTAGAATTTAGCGACAAATTTAGACCACAGCTATATGTAGATACTGATAGTGATGCGTTTGTGAAACCTCATTTTAAAGCCTTAGATAAATCGAAGCCAATTATTGGATTATGTATTGGTAATGCAGATTCATCCCTTACCAATCGTTGGCTAAGGACTGGTCGAATCTTTCCAAAATCTTGGGGAATTACAAAGATGCATGATCTTTTAGATTTATTGGTGAAAGATGGAAATCAAGTTGTTTTAATTGGTGGATCTCAGGAGATACCATTAGTATCTGAGGTAAATGAGTTTTTAAATTTACCACAAGTTGTAAATTTAGTCGGGAAATGTAGTATTAAACAAAGTATGGCTGCTATAAAACGATGTACATGTTCTATTGGTATTGATACAGGAATGCAACATATAGCTGGTGCATTGTCGGTACCGACTATATCTATCTTTGGACCTACAAATCCTAAGTATATAGGGGCTTTTTCTAATTGTAGTTATTTTGTAGAACATGAGATGGATTGTAAATATTGCTTTGGTACGAAGTTGTATATTTTTTGCAAGCATCGTCGCTGTTTAACAGAAATAACTCCACAACAAGTGATGGAAAAGGTAAAACTTGTGTTAGAAAAAAAGCTTATATAGAAAATTTTTTCTAACACAAGTTTTATATGGGATATTTGGATAAATTTTGAGAGGATATTTGAATGATACATGAGAGTTTATTTAAATACATTCGATATTTATTTATAGTTTCATTAATATGTTTGCCTTTTAATCGTATCTATCCTGAATTCAGACCAAGATTTATAGCAGGGATGATGAGTAGTGAATTAGCTATTTTTCCTTTGATCATTATAGTAATTATTGTTTTATATAACAGATGGAAATATAAACAGCCTTTATATCAGGAAAAAGTTTTTGTATCTTATAGTTTAATATATATTGTAATTTTATTACTATCATTAATTGTAGGATTACTTATATATCCTTATTATGATGGAACTTTATTTTTTGTAAATCAGCAGTTACCAGAAGTAATTTCTATATCGAATACAATTCAATTATTAAAAATTCCAACTAATTTTACATATCAATTTGGTATCATACTTATAGCATGTAAGTTAATTTATGCAGCAATTATACGTTATATTTGGACATTTGGTATATCCTATATAATTTTTAATTGTTATCGGAATAGAGTTAATGAACTAAAGCAAGATTTACTTAAAGGAATTAGTATTCTATTAGGAATTCTAATAGTATTTAGCTGTATTGAAGCAGTTCATCAATCAGGAGTTTCATGGGGAACAGATATTATTAAATTTATAAATCCATATTTCTATTTAATTGGTGAAGATCAGAATGGACAGTGGCCACCTTTAATTTGGGAATATCAATTTAGATCTGTTACACCTGAACCATCATTTCTTGCTATGATTTTAGGATTTTTATTACCTTTTATTTGGTATAAAATCTATCAAATAAAAAATCATATAATTAAAAACTTATGGATTTTTATTTTATTGATTGCAACGATATTATTATTTTTAACACAATCTAGAACAGCTACAATGACATACGTCTTAGAGCTAATTGTTTTAAATTTAATACTACTTATTAATAGTATTAAATCTAAACTTTGGAGAATTAATAGTCAATATATTATACGTATAATAAGCGTTACAATAGTAGCATTATTCTGCTCAGTTCAATTTATTTCTAACTTTATGACGCCCCCAGCTGAGAATTTTAGTAAAGTTGTTAATTTTAGTACATATATGAATAATAATTTTATATCAGTTAGAACAATTAATATGTTATTTGAGAACACACATTCAGGTGAAAACTTAGCTATAAAAAATAGTTCTAAAGAGACTCGATCTAGTAACATTTCAAGAAAAGAAAATATAAGAATGGAACTTGATATTTTTAAGGCTCATCCTATATTAGGTGTTGGAACTGGATTAAGCGGAATGTATAAGACTGATTTAGTTAATTCAGAAGAAATGAATGATGAATTATCTCGTTGGACGTATATGCAGAGAAATGTAGGGATTATAAAAGCTATATTTCCTGTAGCGAGTCAATATACAACTTTATTAGCAGAGCAAGGTATATTGGGCTTAATATGCTTTTTATTGCCAGAAATCTTTTGTTTATGTATATTAGTTAAACAAATTTATAATGATAGTAATTTAGATATGTTCTCTGTATCTATATTAATTAGTTTATTAGGATTTACTTTAATTGGGTTGACAACATCATTCTATTTAACTTATATGTATTGGATTATTTTATCTATTGCTGGAGTAATTGTGTTTAAAATAAAAAATTAAAATTTAATTTGAGCATATAATATTATTGCTCGCATAATATTAGTTTATAGGGGAAATAAATGAATAGGAATTTGGGGATTGAACTATTTCGTATAGTTTGTATGTTATTGATAATAGCATTTCATATGTCTGACCATGGTGTCATATCCATAAATAGCACGATGCCAATTACAGAAAATTGGTTAACACTTGCATTTTCAAGATTGGGTGGTGCTATAGGTAACTGTGCTTTTGTTATTATTGGTGGGTATTTACTATGTACAAAAGAATTTGACAGTCGTCGCATTATAAAATTATGGCTACAAACTTTTTTTTATTCGGTTGTATGTGGTCTTATAGCTTTTAAAATGGGGATTATTGATGTAAGTGTAAAAAAAATCGTAATGATGTTATTGCCAATTACCTATAACGAATATTGGTTTATATCATCTTATCTGATTTTAATATTATTAGTACCTTTTTTAAATCCGTTATTACATAATATGTCGAGAAATAAGCATATAGGGTTTATAGGCATTGGTGTATTTATCTTTAGTATTATTCCAACCATAACTCGTGATTTTTGGATGGATTCCAATAATCTGATACTATTTTTTATAGTATTATATGCTATTGGTGCTTATATAAAAATATATTCAATCCCAGGTAATAAAAAGTATATTTTATATGCTGTATTATTAATGATCCTTGTAGGTACCTCTATGTGGGTTTCGGCATATATAAATCAGACTTTTAATAAAAATATAGATATTTTTACTTTAGTATGGCCAACATATAGATTTCCTGGATTGTTAACAGCATTATACTTATTCCTAGGTTTTAAAGATTTACAATTATCTTATGGAAAGGTAATTACATTCTTCTCTTCATCTGTATTTAGTGTATATCTTCTTCATATTGGACGTTTACAAAAATGGATATTTCTTGACTTGCTAGATGATAGTTATGTTTATACTCAATGGTATTTTCCTTTTTGGCTACTAGCGATTGTATTACTGGTTTTTGTAACTTGTGTACTTATTGACAAGGTTCGTATTTACTTAGTAGAACGACCAATGGATCCATTTGTAAAATCGGTATCAGAACGAATAAATGGATGGCTTAAAAAGAGAGATATTATTTAGATTTTATTGCTTGGGGAATTAATATAGCTCTAGTATTAAATTATTTTAATAAAGGGAGGAAGTATTTATGGATATTATTACACAAAGATTTGAAGATCATTTAGATACTCATACAAAAATGCGTAATTACATTGGAGACATTCGAGTAGTTGCGGATATATGTAAAAATGCTCTTGAGAAAGGACATAAGATTCTTTTCTGTGGTAATGGAGGATCAGCCGCTGATTGTCAACATTTAGCTGCAGAATTGGTAGGACGTTTTGTGAAAGAACGTGAGTCTTTACCTGCTATTGCTCTTACAACAGATACTTCTATTTTGACCGCTGTAGCTAATGACTATTCTTATGATGATATCTTTTCTCGTCAAGTAGCTGGTTTGGGGCAGGCTGGAGATGTATTAATAGGCATTTCTACATCAGGAAATTCTAAGAACGTGGTTAAGGCCATAGAACTAGCAAAACAGAAAGGTTTAAAAACAGTTGCATTTACTGGTGAGGGTGGCGGTAAAATTGGTACTCTTTGTGATGCGATAATAGCAGTTCCGTCTAAAATTACAGCTCGTATTCAAGAAATGCATATATTAGTAGGTCATATCATCTGTGAAATAGTAGAGGAAGACCATGATTAAGCAAACTATTAATAAATTCTTATATGATAGTTTGCCTAACCTTAAAATAGCTGTCATTGGCGATCTCATGGTGGATCGTTATGTATTTGGAAATGTGAGCCGTATTTCACCAGAGGCTCCCGTGCCGGTCAATCGCGTATCTTCTGTGAAAGAGGTGCTTGGCGGGGCAGGTAACGTAGCGTCTAACTTAGCTAATCTCGATTGCCATGTCTATTTAGGGGCCGTAGCTGGTGTCGATGACCATGGTAGAGTGCTCGATAACTTATTGGCCGCTGATCATATTGATACATCCGGTCTCATCCATGATGAAAGTCGGTCTACGATTACTAAAATGCGTATTTTAGGTGACCGTCAACAAATGATGCGCCTCGATTTTGAAACGATTACACCTATTACAGCTGCTGAAGAAGAACAGTTAATTAGTTGGCTAGAAGGACTTTGTCAACGTGGATTACAAGGCATCGTCATATCCGATTATGGAAAAGGCGTATGCACACCGACATTGTTGCAACATGTGTTCAAGTTGGCGAACACTTATCAAGTACAGACCATCGTAGATCCTAAGGGTGCTGATTGGTCCAAATATGATGGTGCTACATGTATTACACCAAATGTAAAAGAATTAGGTGAATCTTTAGGGCGCGTGATTCCGAATGATGATGCATCTGTTATTGAGGCGGCTAAGGAAGTACTTAATAAGGTTAACATTAAATATATTATTGGTACCCGTTCTGCGAAGGGCATTACCGTTGTGGCTAAGAATGGTAGAACTTGGCATAATCCAGCCACACAACAGGATGTATTCGATGTGAGTGGTGCTGGTGATACGGTCGTAGCTATGATGATTTCATGCTTAGCCAGTGGTTTATCCATGCGTTTAGCCCTACATATCGCTAATGGCGCTGCTGGTATCGTCGTATCTAAGGTGGGAACATATCCAATTCATCGCCAAGAGTTGATTGAGTTATGGCGCTCTGTACGACAATTGACAACATCTAGCCCTTTATATACAAAAGAAGAAATGAAGGCGTTAATCGATAAATGGCAAAGCATGGATGAAACAGTTGTATTTACAAATGGTTGTTTTGATATTCTGCATCGAGGGCACATTACGTATCTACAAGAGGCGGCACAACTTGGGGCTCACCTTATTATTGGACTAAACTCTGATGCATCTGTTAGACGTTTAAAGGGTGAAACAAGACCTATCGTATCCGAAGAGGATAGAGCAGCCTTATTAAGCGCCTTACAATGTGTAGATGGTGTTGTCCTTTTTGAGGAGGATACACCTGCCGAATTATTAGCATACTTACGCCCTAATATTCTTGTTAAGGGCGGTGATTATAAAAAAGAGGATATCGTTGGTAGAGAATCTGTAGATGAAGTAGAGGTACTTTCATTTAAAGAAGGATACTCTACATCGGATATCGTAAAGAAAATAGCCACGATGGCTAAGGAGGGGAAATTATGATTATTGTAACTGGTGGTGCCGGTTTTATTGGTAGTAATATTGTGAAAGCCTTAAACGAACGCGGTCGCAATGATATTTTAATCGTTGATGATTTAACAGATGGTCGTAAAATTCGCAATCTCCAAAATTTAGATTATTTAGATTACATTGACTGTGATGATTTTGATGCTGCCATTGCAGACGGCACATTCAATGTGGGTCCTATTGAAGTCATATTCCATGAAGGCGCATGTGCAGATACGATGGAATATAATGGCAAATATATGATGAAGAACAACTATGAAGGTTCTAAAAATCTATTCCACTATTGCCAAGATCGCGCTATCTCATTTATCTATGCATCCTCTGCATCAACTTATGGGAATGGTACAAATGGCTTTGTGGAAACGCCGGAAGCAGAAGAAGCGTTAAATCCATATGCATATTCCAAGTTATTATTTGATCGCTATGTACGTAAATTTGAAGGCGAATATACAGCACAAGTTGTAGGTTTGCGTTATTTCAATGTATTTGGTCCTAATGAAGCACATAAGGATAAAATGGCATCTCTTGTACGCCAAATGTTCTATAAAAACCAAGAAACAGGCGTTATCAATTTGTTTGAAGGCACAGATGGCTATGAAAATGGTGGTCAAACACGTGATTTCATCTATGTCAAAGACGTGGTAAATGTAAACTTCTATTTCTGGGAACATCCTGAAATTTCTGGTACATTCAACTGCGGTACAGGTCATGCACATAGCTTCAATGAATTCATGCAAGCTGTTATTGACTATAATGGTAAAGGTCGCATTGAATACATTCCGTTCCCAGAAGTGTTGATTGGTAAATACCAAAGCTTTACCGAAGCTGACACAACAAAATTATTGGCGGCTGGTTATGATAAGGGATTCACGCCATTAGTAGATGCAGTAAAGGAGTATTGTGAATTATTAGATAATAACGAGGGATATATTCGCCACTAAATATAATTGTATATTTAGATTAAGTAATGGAAGAGGGGTCTTTTTGGTATGGAATTATCCACGTTTACTGTAAAGCTATTTATTCTCTTTATACCAGGGTTATTAGCATTTATAATTATAGATAATCTTTCTATACATAAAACGACGAAGAAAGTTCATTGGTTTATATATTCTGTTATTTTAAGTTTTATATCAAATACTTTATTATTGTTATTAAAGTATTTGTATGCTATTTTTGTACCGTGCTATCAATTTGATATTTCTACTTCTTTTTTTAATCAGTTGTTGGAAAAAGATAATGCAGGATTAGTATATTCTGATATTTTGATGGCCTGTTTTGTAGCTATTTTACTTGGTATAGTGATATCTAGATTACTTGTTACGAATAAATTATTTGTTATTTGTAGTAGGTTTTCATTGACTAATCGTCATGGATATACGGATGCACTTTCATATATGTTTAACTTATATTCTGTAAAATATATAACTATTAGAGATTGGGATAAGAATATTGTTATTATAGGAGAACTTGTAGCAACATCTGAAGTTACGGATACTAGAAATGAGATTGTTTTGCAGAATTGTAGTGTTTATAGGTTAAATGATAATTCTCATCTATATGATGTTCCTGTATTTTATTTATCTACTGAATTTAATAATATTTCTATTGAAATAATGAATGGGGGAGAAGAAAAATGAGTAAATCAGTGAAATTGAATGAGGGTTATGATTATATTCGTGGTTCAAAAACAAATGTGAAACCTATAAGAATTAATCAGCAGAGTAAACCCGTATTGGATTTAAAGCCTATTTCAAAATCAAGCATAAACCCAAATAAGGCTAAATAAAATATATACTTAAATATATTCTGTAATCCGTATATATATTCTCTTTTTTGAATATATAGTATTGCATAAATAAAACAAATGGATGTTTTCTATTTTTATAGGCTCTATAATAAATGTTGGGGTGACACCAGTACGGTGTCACTTCCAACATTATTTTTTTGCAAAAAAATAAGCATACAAGACGGGCTATAGGACAAAAAGTGTTGCTGTTAATGCCGGTGGAACTAGTTAAATACTAGCTCCATCGGCATTTTATCTTTTTGAGTAACTTTTACATATAGGACAAAAAGTGTTGCTA
>OBRO01000082.1_pt1 | contig 22259 bp, 20 predicted proteins | sample 1475671 | NCBI WGS metagenome assembly OBRO01 (sample SAMEA3360694, study PRJEB22359) | human gut metagenome | biome: ENVO:urban biome; feature: ENVO:human-associated habitat; material: ENVO:feces | place: Bangladesh | collected 2011
GTAATCCATTAGTGTCCTCCCATAATTTGAAAAATTCATCATTCGATGATACCACAGGGCATTCTAGCTTCACCCGTGGACGATCGATAACAATAACGTGGATGCCAAGGTCGATGGCAGCCTGTAATTTCGTATCAGCACCACCTACGAGGCCAGAGTTTTTCATAACCACAACGCTCGCCTTTGTATCGTGGAACATAATACGATTCATATCGTAAGAAAATGGACCTTGTACGGCAACGATACGTTTAGGACTCACATTGAGGTCTTCCATCATTTGCAACACCTCAGCAGTTGGCAAAATACGTGTCCACACTTCACAGTCTCGCAAAGCTTCAGACTTAGCAAAGATGTGCATCGTCTTACTACCAGTAGTCAAATACACATGATTGTTATTTTCCTTTGCCAATTTACCAGCTAAATTAGCTGCTTCTGTTTCATCCACTACGATATGCAACTTATCATAGTCTGGCAATGGTACCTCTTTTCGTTCAAACCGAACAAAAGGGATACCCACCGCCTTAGCTGCATCTTGAGCCGTTGCAGTCACAATAGCCGCATAGGGATGGCTTGCATCGATGAGTAGGCGCACATTATGCTCCTTAATCAACTGTTGCATAGCCTCTTGGTCAAGACGGCCCGTATGTACGGTAATGCCTTCATGAGCAGCCAATTCCGCCCCATATTGGCTCACGACAGTCACGAGAACCTCTTCACCAGTTCGTTCTTGGATATCTACCGCTAAGGTTCGACCATCCAAGGTACCAGCGATGACCCAAATCATAATTTATAGCCTCGAGGTGTAATCATGCGACCATTTTCAACATAAGTTTGGCTGTTACCAATGATAACAAGTGTTTGCATATCTACTTCTTCTTTTGTGAAGTTTTCAAGATCAGAAATCACCATATGTTGACCTGGACGACCTGCTTTTTGCACGATACCTACAGGTGTTTTAGGGTCGCGGTATTTTAGAACAATTTCACGTACTTCATCTAAATGAGTTACGCGTTTTTTACTGCGTGGGTTATATAAGGAAATAACCATATCCCCTTGTGCACAAAGGTCAGCACGTTTTTTAATTAAATCCCATGGGGTCATCAAATCGCTTAGTGAAATAACGGCAAAGTCATGCATCAAAGGTGCTCCCAATACAGATGCTGCTACGTTGACAGCACTAAGACCTGGTACGATATCCACGGAAGGGCGTTTATCTGCTGGTACTTTATTAGCAAGCTCTAGTACAAGACCAGCCATGCCGTACACGCCGGAGTCACCAGAGGATACAACTACTACTTGGTGACCTTCTACAGCCAAATCAACGGCTTGTTGGCAACGGTCCACTTCTTGCATCATCGCTGTACCAACTGTTTGTTTTCCTGCGATAAGGTCTTTAATCAAATCAAGATATGTTAAATAACCGACTACACGGTCTGCCGCTAAAATCGCTTCCCGTGCTTGTGGTGTCATAAATTCAGCGTCCCCAGGTCCAATGCCGATTACTTTGATGTTACCTGTGCAATGGCTACCGTTGTTTTGGGATACACCGTTTTGTGCTGTATTAATGTTTGGCTCTTGGCCGCTAGTAATGCTGTTGTCTCGCATACGTTTCCTACTCCTATTGTTCCTTTTACAAATGTGGATTCTTTTAAATCCTGTTCTTCTATAACGGGTGCTATCTCTTCTTGTGTGTAGAAATGGATAGACCACCCTAATTCGTTTACGGCCTCTAATAGGCCCACTTCATCTTGTTTCACAATAACCGATGCAGCTGTGACGATGCTTTTTGGTGAAAGCTTATGCGCCTGCAGAGATTGTGTAATGGCATCCAGTATGAGTTCCTTTGGCGTATCTCGGCGACAACCAATGCCCATCGTATACGTACGAGGGCGTAAGATGAGTTGCTCTGGATACTCAGTAATCACCTTATCTGTTATGACAACACGACGAACACCATCAGTCTCAGGCAATGTAAATACATCTACCACCTGAACAGTGCCATGCGTACCGATATGTGTGGTAGCAGCATCGCGTAACCAATTAGCATCGACTAAGGTTTCATCGATGTAGTAGTTAACGCTTTCACCAGCCACAACAGCAGAATTCACATCCACTAATGTGTGAAAATCGTCGACCAACAGATGCTCGTGGCGCGCCAACACGTCAGGCGCTGGCAATCCATTAACATCCGTCGCCGTTGTAATAACTGGATCCGCATCGATGGCCAGTGAAATAGACTGCGTCCATTCGTTGGCGCCCCCAAGGTGACCGGATAATAAACTGATGACATGATGGCCGGCCTCATCCATTACTACAACGGCCGGATCCTTTGATTTATGCTCAATATATGGTGCAATCATGCGCACTACGATACCGAGTGCCATAATACATAACACTTGGTCGTAATCTTTGAAAATCTGTCCTATATGATGCTTGAGGGAATCAAAATAGATAGCCTCACCACCAGAAGGGCGATTTTCTTTTTCATAACAATCCGCATGAGGGGCCACCAAAGATTTGATGCGTTGCCCCAGCCTTGCACCGCGTTCAGACACAGAAAGAATAGCTGTCCTATTCTTCTTTGCCTCTATCATAGGCGCATCAGATTCTAGTTCTTTCATCACACTAGTCCTTAGCACTACGATACATATGGGCAAAGCCCTTATCGTAAAGCTTAGATAATTCGTATTCGCTGTCTAGTACATGACTAACAACGATCATAGCTTGACGTAATACGCCTTCTTCAGCCACGATATCCGCAATAGTTTCCAATGTGCCACGGATAATGCGTTGGTCAGGCCAAGACGCTTTAACCACGATAGCTACAGGTGTTGTTTTATCATAACCACCTTCGATAAGCTCAGCTACTACCTTATCGAGCATTTGAACGCTAAGGAAGATACACATGGTCGCTTCATGAGCCGCCAACATGCGCAATTTTTCCTTCGGAGGCATTGGTGTACGGCCTTCCATACGCGTAATAATGACGGTTTGAGATACATTTGGCAATGTGTACTCTTGTTTTAATGCTGCTGCAGTAGCAAGGAACGAACTTACGCCAGGCACCACTTCATAGGTAATACCCATGCCAGCCAAGGCATCCATTTGTTCTTGAATAGCACCATAAATAGCGGGGTCACCCGTGTGCAAACGGACAACCTTTTTGCCATCTGCCACGGCCGCTTTCATAACAGCCATTACTTCATCAAGGTTCATAGTAGCACTATTATGAATTTCACAACCTGGTTTACAAGCCTCTAAAATAGCAGGGTTTACCAAAGAACCGGCATAAATAACAACGTCGGCCTCTTGTACTAAACGATACCCTTTGCGCGTAATAAGCTCTGGATCTCCAGGACCTGCGCCTACAATATGCACGTCAACCATATTACTCTCCTTCTGTGATACGCGTTGCAGATACAATAAAAATTGGACTCAATGGGTCCAACAAATGATATGGACCAGCCTTACGATAGCGGCTAATGGACATTTGGTACCCTTCATATGTGAAAGGACGACCTTTCAACTCTTTTAAAATGGTATAACCCGTTTCCATCGTTACCGCCGTTACAACAAGGCGACCGCCTACCTTTAACAACCGTTGTACTTCATCCATAATGCCCGTCATACCACCAGCACTGCCGCCGATAATAACCGCATCAAGCTCAGGTAAATCTTCCATACCTTCTGGAGCTTTGGATTTTATAACAGTCATATTATTTACATTGAATTTCTTCATATTTTCATGAATCAACTCAATGCCTTTATCAAAACGTTCGATAGCATATACATGACCTTTAGGCGCCGCTAATGCAGCTTCAATAGAAATCGAACCTGTACCTGCACCTACGTCGAGGACGATGCTATCTTCTTCGATGCGCGCCTCATTCATAACGGCTTTGCGAATCTCGCATTTCGTCATCGGCACGTCACCGCGTATAAATTCCTCATCAGGAATTCCGAAAAAATGTCTCATCCTAGTACCACCATAACAGAATGTCCAAAACCTTCGAGCTCCGTTAATACCTCTAGGGTAGAATCTACGATTTTTTCATCATCGTAACTCAAGCGCTCTAAGGCTGCTGCTCTCGTTTCTTTTGGCCATCCTGCATCTATTAAAATACGCGCAATATGCGCTGGATTATATTCAGGATCCGTTAAGAATCCCATCTTTTTACCTGCTTCATATACGAGTTTCTCTGGTGCCGGTTGGCGTCCGTGAAAACTCATTAAATCCGCATCATGCCACACTTCATTAAGGCGTGCAAAGGCAAATGTCATGGAACTAATGCCTGGCACCACTTCAATGCGTGTGGTAGGAAATTTCTTTTTCAAATACGGTAACAAGCTATAGTAGCCCGTATCACCACTGACCATAACCACAACATCATGGTCGTGAAGTTCACGCTCGATTTGTTCGGATAACCAACTTAGTTTCCCCGTTACAGGATACGTAATCTGCCCAGGTTCCTTAAAATCCTCCAAGGAGCGTTCACTACCTACCAAAACGGTAGCATGTTTAATTAAATTAAGGCCTTTAGGCACCACATAATCAGGATTGCCCGGACCAATGCCTACGATATACAAGGTATGTGCCAATGTTCTAGCTCTCCTATCTCTTTTGCATGCTTATCCATAGCCAAAATCTCACCCTTTAAGGTGGTAATAATAATACCTACTTCAGCCTCATTGGCAATATATCGTTCACTGCGCATAGATGCGCGGTCTACTACACGTTGGTATACACCAGTTAGGCCTTCTCGTTCTAATATAGGGAACGTAGATTCTGTAGTTTGGCAATTAAATAACTCTTCACACACCGCTTGGGATGCTCCTTCAAGGGCTGCATAGGCCACAATACTTTCCATGCGACCATCGCTCATGCGATTATGGGTATGGAAACTTCCGCTAGCAAGCTTAATAAGTTTACCAATATGACCGATAATCAAGATACGTTTAAAGCCAATATGAACGGCTTGTTCAAGCATAAATCCGATGAAGTTGCTGGTTTCAGCCATTTGGTTCTTATGGATACCGAGCACTTGTTCCGCTAAATCTTGACCGATACGCCCCGGTACGAGAACTGCCGTTTCGCAGCCATTGGCTTTCATTACCTTTAACTGAGGCACGAGAGAATTCTTAAACCCTTCTTCACTCATCGGCTTAACGATACCCGTTGTACCGATAATGGATATACCACCTTCGATACCCAGCGTATGGTTCAACGTCTTTTTAGCCAACACCTTACCATTAGGAACGCTTACTGTTACCGTCACACCTTGACCTTGCGTACAAAACTCTTCAAATACGAGTTTCATCATCGCTCTAGGGCCCGGATTAATGGCCGGTTGTCCTGGGGGCATGGCAAGACCGGGTTTCGTAACCGTACCGACACCAAAGCCAGCTCGAAAACGTAGCTTGCCTGTGTCATCAAGTATCACCGTCGTTTCCACATCATTGCCATGGGTCACATCTGGATCGTCACCGCCATCCTTCATCACAGTCGCCTTTGCCTCTGTTTCGGATATGATTTCCACAGATTTAATAGGTACCTCAATAAATTGACCTTGCGGATTCTCAATGACAACCTTGTCCACAATATCGTGTTCTAAGAGAGCCAATAGACCTGCTTTCATGCCTGCCGTAGCACATGAACCGGTCGTATAACCACCCTTCATGTCCTCTACTCTCATAGCGCCTCCTACACCGATAGGGTTAGCGATTCACTGGAATCAATCTAACCCTATCTCTTATGCTTATATAATTAGGAACGGAAGTTAACGAATTGCAATTCAACCGGTACATCCAATTGTTTTAACATCTGAATAACCGCTTGCAAATCATCTTTATCCTTGCCAGATACGCGCACTTGATCCTCTTGGATAGACGCTTGTACCTTAAGCTTCATATTTTTGATTGCCTTTACTACTTCTTTAGCATTTTCTTTTGTAATGCCTTTTTTTATAGTAATCACTTGGCGTACAGTGGCACCAGCAGCAGGCTCAACCTTACCATAATCAAGGTTCTTAATTGCTACATTACGCTTAACCATTTTGCCTTTTAATACATCGATAATTGCGTTCAATTTATATTCGTCATCACCGATGATTTTAATGGTATCACCTTCAAGGCTAATTTCAGCTTTAGAACCGCGGAAATCATAACGCGTACCAATCTCTTTCTTCGCTTGGTTTACCGCATTATCTACCTCTTGCATATCCACTTCGGATACAACGTCAAAGGAACAATCTTTAGCCATTTTATACCTCCTACACCTGAACCCATTGGGCATGGGGTTCACGCATTATTTTCATCATCATCCACGTATTCATTGAATGGAATACATCTATATAATTATATCGTAAATTATCTATATTTACTAGGAATTTCAGAATTTAGATTATAACTATTAATTATATAAAAATAGCAATGTACGATACATTCATACATTGCTATTTACTCGTTGATTTATTTTTTATATGTAATCAATATAAACGGTCCTCTATCCTACAAGCTGTAGAATATGTAACCAGCTTATTAATCAGAAATACAATTATAGGATATTTACAGCCTCATAAGTAGGTTGTACAATCCATTCACCTTTAGCGTTCATAACGCCCCATTTACCTTTAGACTTAACAGAGCTAAAGCCATGATTAAAGGACTTCACATCTTCAATGACTTTATTAGTGTCTCTAAATAATACATGACCATCATTATCGATAATAGTATAAGCGTCTTTACCTGTATGAACCCATGTTACAGTGTCACTATTAAATGGCTCAATAGTCGCTTCTGTTGAAGCAGAATATAAGGATTTACCTGTAGACAGATTGATAAGATTTTTAACATTATCTTTCACTACTACTAAACGATCTGTACCAGCGAAGGAGATGGAATCATATTTGAAGGATACTACTTGTTTACCAGTAGACACATCAAAAACGCCCCATTTATCACTACTATTATCCTTTAATGCTAATAAACCATTAAACTTATCCATTTCACCAGCATCGTAATCACCTGGTTGGATAACGATTTCGCCTTTGCGATTAACAAAGCATAATTTCCCAGAATCTTTGATTACTGTGCCATAAGATGTCATAGGCCAAACTTTATCTTTTTTACTGTCAATCACGATATTACCATCGCGGTCAATATAACCACGTTTTGCACCATCGTATACAAAGCCGCCTACATGATAATGATGTCCACCTAAGAGAGCACCACCAACAATGCCACCTACGATAAAGCCACCTACTAGACCACCTAGGTTAAAGCCGCTTACGGAACGACGGTATTCAGCAAGGCCATTACGATAACCATATACCTCTTTAGAAGGTGCAACGAATAACTCTTTACCAGTACCATCAATAGCTACAATTTTACTCTTTGCATTTTTAACAAATGCACGGTCTTCACTAAAGCCTGTCAAAACTTGACGATATTGTGGTGCAATAACAACCTTATCATCTGCTGTTTTAAAACCGTATTTTCCTTTTTCTTTAAATTCTACAAAGCCATCACTTGCATACTCTTGTGCAACTTCTTGTTTAATACGGTCTTTTAACGCTTCTTCTTCGGAAATTTCCACGCCTTTAGGTGTTACCCAAGTCTCTGTTTTCTTATCTACTTGAGCTAATACATTGCCAGTTTTATAGTCAACATCGCGAATTTCTTTATATTTAGGTTCGATTGCTACAGTTCCATCTGGACGGAGAACGCCCCATTTACCGCCTTGTTTCATAGATGCCAAAACACCATGTTCAAGGACTTCATCATTTTTGAAAGTCATCCCTTTACCAGACTTCAAAGATTTAGGTGCATCACGGTATGGGTTTAATACATCAGATACATCGGCAGCAATGTAACCGGCCAAGGCACTACGTTCTTCTAGTTTTTGAGGTGTCATTACACCTACGCTAGCACTTGTCGATGTAGTTCTACGACTTTCCTCCGATTTCCACGTGGTAGAAGATGCGGATGTACTATGTTGCTCACGAGTGATACGTGTACTTGTAGAATTTACTGTATCTGTATTAGTTACAGTCGTACTACTCGTAGATGTCGTAGACGCAGCCAGCGCACTTGTAGACATAGCCGCCAACACACAAGCGACTAATAATGATTTCTTGTTAAATTTCATCATACTCTCCTTTAACCATTGGACTAGCACTATAGAACAATGAAATTAAATAACCTATACAATCATAATATTTTATAATTTATTTATATATTATACAGTATTAGTTCTCCCCTTTACAACTTTTTCCATTGATATCCATCACGAATAATAGAAACGAGTTTATCACCTTTGCTATAATACATATACAGAGGTATTTTATGAACAAAGCAACTATCATAGATATAGTTGTGCCCCAAGAGGTTACAACGACGTCTATTAACCATATTATAAAACAACATCATATTTCACAACGTATGAGGCGAAAGCTAAAAAATGATGGTCATATCCTCATCAATAATAACCAGGCTAACTGGGATACATTGATTCACGGCAATGATCATCTTGTCATTTCTATCAAACCAGAGCAAGAATTCACTCATACGAAGATGAACCTTGATATCGTATACGAGGATGATTACATCTTAGCTATTAATAAATCTTCTGGAGTACTCATGCATCCAACCTCCACGGTACGTGATGGAACACTGGCCAATGGGGTACTCTACTATTACAATCAAACGAATCAAGCCCATGATTTCCATCCTGTTCATCGTCTAGATAAGGATACATCCGGTATTGTTATCATCGCTAAAACATCGGTGGTACAACACGCCTTTGATAAGCAACGCACAAAATTTCAAAAGGTTTATAACGCCATCGTTGAAGGCACTATGCCAAGTCAATCGCTAACTATTAAATGGCCCATCGGGCGTAAAGCAGGTAGCATCATTGAACGATGTTGCACATTAATCGGCAAACCGGCTCGTACAGATGTGACGGTATTGACACACCACATAGTTTCCCAGCCAATACAAATGGATATAAATATGAGCATGCAACAGGTTCTCACTCATGTGCAATGTGTACTCCATACGGGCCGAACCCATCAAATTCGTGTACATCTATCCCATTTAGGTTTTCCTTTAGCTGGTGATGATTTATATGGCGGTCATTTAGATTATATCCGTCGGCAAGCATTACACGCTGGGTACCTAGCTTTCACCCATCCTATGACACAGGAGTATATAGAACTACGGGCCCCTATGCCAACAGATATGAAAGATTTACTATATCTCTAACAGATTCATCTAGAAAACCTTATAAAATTGTGGTGCTTTATATCGTTTCTTGATATACTAACAATGAATAGATATGTATCATCATAAGTTGATGACAATACTTTCAAAATACATACAATCGGCTATAAAGCCAAGGAGGACAACATGCCATTAGTAACGACTACGGAAATGTTCAAAAAAGCTTATGAAGGCGGCTATGCAGTAGGTGCTTTCAATGTTAACAATATGGAAATCGTACAAGGTATCGTCGATGCGGCGAAAGAGGAACAATCCCCTCTTATCTTGCAAGTATCTGCAGGTGCTCGTAAATATGCAAAACATATTTACCTTGTAAAACTCGTAGAAGCAGCATTGGAAGATAGCAATTTGCCAATCGCTCTTCACCTTGACCACGGTGATTCTTTTGAAATCTGTAAAGATTGCGTAGACGGCGGCTTCACATCCGTTATGATCGACGCATCTCATCACGATTTCGACGAAAACGTAAAGATTACAAAACAAGTTGTTGAATACGCTCATGCGCACGGTGTTGTAGTAGAAGCAGAACTTGGTCGTTTAGCTGGCGTCGAAGATGACGTTAACGTATCCGACGCAGACGCTCGCTTCACAGACCCAGAACAAGCTGCTGAATTCGTAGCATTAACAGGCGTTGATTCCTTGGCTATCGCTATCGGTACAAGCCACGGTGCTTACAAATTCAAAGGCACACCATACCTCGACTTTGAACGTTTGGAAAAGGTTGGCAAATTATTGCCTAACTTCCCTATCGTATTGCATGGTGCTTCCTCCGTATTGCCTGAATTCGTAGCAAAATGTAACGAATTTGGTGGCAATATCCCTGGCGCACAAGGCGTACCTGAAGAAATGCTTCGCAAAGCAGCGCAAATGGCGGTTTGCAAAATCAACATCGATACAGACCTTCGCCTTGCTATGACTGCATCTGTACGCGAATACTTGGCACAAAATCCATCCGAATTTGACCCTCGTAAATATTTAGGACCTGCTCGTGACGCTATTAAAGGCATGGTAGCTCACAAAATTAAAGATGTATTAGGTTCTTCTCACAAACTATAATCTATGGCTAGTGGATTTGTAAAAGGAACCTTAATCTTAACCATTGCCGGTTTCGTAGTGAAAGCCATCGGTAGTATCAACTGGATTCTTCTCTCCCGTATCTTGGGCGGGGAAGGCATCGGGATCTACCAGATGGCCTTTCCTATCTATTTGTTACTATTACAAATTTCGAGCGCAGGTGTGCCGATTGCCATCTCTATTTTGACGGCAGAACGATTAGCATTACACGACTTTGGTGGTGCTAAACGAGTATTTAATATTTCTTTCACAATGCTGACCATTACGGGATTTATCGCCAGCTTGGCCATGTACTTTGGCGCAGATTGGCTTATCTCTAGCGGTCTCATTGCTGAAAGCCGTGCCTACTACTCAATCATCGCACTTGCTCCGGCAGTATTCTTTGTAACGTGGATTTCCTGTTTCCGCGGCTATATCCAAGGTTATGAAATGATGACCCCAACGGCGGTCAGCCAAATCGTAGAACAACTATTGCGCGTTATCGTCATGCTCGGTGCAGCGGCCATCTTATTGCCATATGGCTTACCTGCTGCAGCTGGCGGTGCTAGCCTAGGTGCTGGCGTCGGAGCCTTTGGTGCCTTCCTCGTGCTCTTGTACTATTACTACAAATTGCCTAAGGCTAGTAGTACTGGTGAAAGCTACGATGGTCCACGCGAATCGGCCAAGGAAATTTTATCGCGACTGTTATCGTTGTCCATTCCGATTTCCTTAGCCAGCATCATGTTACCATTAACGGCCAATCTTGATTTGCTCATCGTACCACGTCGCCTATTAGACGCTAATTTCCCGATGAATGAAGTAACAGAACTGTTCGGTTATCTTACAGGTATGGCAGTGCCACTCATCAACTTGGCTACCATTATTACGGCCGCCCTTGCTACGAGCATCGTACCAGCCATCTCTCATGCTTTTGCTAAGCGAGATCATGAAGGTATTTACGAACGCACTGCTGGTTCTATGCGCTTAACATTTATGGCAACCGTACCATTTACGGTGCTATTATATGTACTCGCTGCCCCAACCGTTACATTGATTTACAATGCACCAAAAGCAGAACTAGCAACGCAAATCACTGCGTTCTCCATCTTCTTCCTCGGTGTACACCAAGTTACAACAGGGATTTTACAAGGCCTTAACAAGCCACGTATTCCGGTTATTAATATGGGGATTTCATTAGTAATCAAAGTCATCCTGAACTGGACATTAACGGCCATCCCATGGCTTGGCATCGGTGGTGCCGCCTGGGCAACCGTTGCTGATATTGGCTTTGCAGCATTACTCAATTTGATTTACATCAAAAAATACACAGGCTACTTCCTCGACATTTCCCTTCTATGGAAAAACGTGGTCAGTGCCGGTGTCATGGGGGTACTCATCTTCTTGAGCTACCACTACTTAATAGATATCTTACCAATGTGGGTTAACTTCATACTCACAGGTATCGAAGGCTTATTGCTCTACGTCATCATCATGGTTCTCTTAAAAGGACTTAATAAAAATGATGGCGCTAGCATGCCACTTATTGGTAGATTCTTTAGATAAGCATAACAAAAGAGGTTTAACGCATACGTGTTAAACCTCTTTTATTTTACATCAACTATTACATTACGCTTTACTGGTACTTAATGTTTTATTATTACCAACATTTTTATTATTCTGACGTATTTCCATAAATTGTAATCTAGATGGCGAAAAACCAACCCCTGCAAAAGCCTTATCATTCCAAGATTTACTATCTTTAGCAGCTACATATTGAATCACATCTCGCAATTTATAGTTACTTACATGAATATCATCAGGTTTGTATAAATAATATGTATAGACATATTGATTATCATACAATACCATTCCAAATAGTGTTGTATTTTCTTTATTAGCTTCAAAGTATAAAGCTGGAACACCATTGTTCCAAACTGTGGCATACTGTAATCGTTTATGACCTTGTAAACCATGATTATTAACAACCATACTTAAGTAGCTATATAAAATATTTTGTTTTTCAACACTAACACCTTTGATCAATGGTTGCTTACCTAGTACGGCTTTGATACGCCCTGAAAGATACACATCATATTCAGCTTGACCTATGACCTCATGTTCCTTGAATTTACTATTTTTTAATACCCTAAAGGTATAAGGTCCCATTTCAACTGGATCAGTATATGTTAATACATCGCTAGCAGGCTTAATAGAAGGCAACACAAAATTGGCCAATGGCCCCATTGTATAAGAAATCGATTGTTGTGTATCATCTTTAATGTGATTTTTTATAATATCTTTATTTAGAGATTGACCAATATGATAAGAAATAGTAGGTGTTTTTGGTAATGTAAAATTGATTGTCCCCACTACATAATGATCATCAAGGCCTATTACATCCCACGTTGCTTTTTCAATACCAGGATATGTAAATACACCGCCATCAATAAAGCGAGGTACAGTCTTTTCTTTTTCTAAACTCTTTTTTACAATATCCTGTATAATAGATTGATTTACATCTGCATACTCTATATTTGTATCTTCCCACTTAGATCCTCTTGGTTGAGGTCTCGTTTCATAACCAAAATCTGCTACTCCCGATATAGTTATGCCACCATTCTTAATAGGATACCGTGAGAAATATTTAGGATCAATAGACCACCCAATTATACTTTCTTTAGGCCCTGTAAACTTAACATCTGCTCCATTATCTGTAATAATATATACACTTCTAGAATGATGAATCGCTCTAGTCAATTCTTGTGACAAATAAATATCATCAGCTAATTTTTCATTATTATAATTTGGTAGACGTTGCACCATTTTTTTTACTTGCATTTCCTGATAGGCATCAATTCGTTTAGCAACGTCCTCAGGAAGGCGGTATTCTTGGTATGCTTCCTTCGCAATATCCGGGCGAGCTCCAGGGATGTTAACCTCAATGGCCTGAGATGCTCCTATAGTCCCAATAAATCCAATACAACTCAGTATTAACAAACGTCTTAACTTCATATATCTCTCCTTAAATACATACATTTATTTATCATTTTAACACTTATTTTATATTCCATCAATTTTACTTGTATAGGTAAACAAAGGGGCTGCAACTAGAATGCGGTAAAACCGCATTCTGTTACAGCCTCTTTTTATTAATGCACACGATTATTTGAAAATGCACGACTAGGCATACCTAATCCAAGTTTCATTTTTTTGTATCCATCTTTTGTATTTTTGTATGTCACATATTGTACAATATCTCTTAATTTATAATTACTAACGTGTACATCATGTGGTTTTGACATATAGTACGTATATCGATGTGTATCATCATATACAGTCATGACAAATAAGCTATATTTATCTCCTTTAATTTCAAAATATGCCCCTGGTAGCGTATCATTCCACACAGTAGCATATTGCGCTGGTTTACCCTGAGATAATTTAGGTGAACCAATAAAAGCTAACAAATAATTATAAAGAATATTTTGTTTTTTTACATCATCATACTTTGATAGAGAGCTCACACTAATAATTTCTCTTATCTTTCCCGATTTATAAAAATCCATAGTTAAACCACCTTCGAGAGATTTTGACTTTACTAATTTGCTGTCCTTCAATACTCTAAACGCAAACGGTCCTTTATGTACTTCAGATGTATACGGCACGATATCACTAGCAGCCTTAACAGAAGGCAATACTATATTAGCTAATGGTGACATTGTATCTCGAATAATTGTTTCTTGGTTAAGTTTCTGTATTTTGTTTTTTGGCATTGCATATATGAGATGATATGAAACAGTCGGCTGATTAGGCATTGTAAAATTAATAGTGCCTCTAATATTTTTTGAATCGTAGGAGGCTATATCCCATGTCCCTTTTTCTACTGTCGGATAAGTAAATAGCCCTGCACCAAGAATACTATAATTATTTTTATGTAGAGTCATTTTTTTATTTTCTAACAATGACTTTAACTGATCTGCAGTTAGTTGCTTATAAGGAATACCCGAATTTTCCCATGTATCGCCCTTGGGCTGAGGACGTAGTTCATAACTCATTTCACCATCAAAACCTAATGCACCACCATATCGCGTCACTTCCTTATGTGGGCCAGCACTCTCATATGCAATTCCCATAATACTAGCATAAGGCATAGTAAACTTAATATCCGCCCCGTGATCTCGCAAAATAAATACCGTGCTAGAATACTTGATAGCATGATTTAATTCTGTTGTATTATGAATATCCCTTGGTAAATTAGATATATCATAATCAGGTTTATTTTGATTATCTTCCGTAACTTTTTTAATAATTTTGGATTCCAATATTTTTGTATCTGCCGTATCTACACGATAATTTTGATATTTATCAGCAGGTATGGATGCATCGGCGCCAGGAATATTTACACCGATTGCATAGGATTGTCCCATGCCAAACGTTAATCCAAGTAAACCTAATGCTATTACACGTTTCCAGTTCATACATTCTCTCCTAAATTTATACTCTACATTCTAAGACTCATTATACCTAATTATTAATTTTTTATCAATTTTCTATAAATTCATTTTAGAATCATCCAGTATTAGCTATATTTACACAAACGCAATTCCTACTTGCATAATATGTTATAGCATATTATAGGAAAATGAATTATAATTATACTGTACTTGATGTACAGTATTTTACACATTGAGGTGATAGTATGAAAAAACCATTAATCGGAATTTCCGGCAATACGCTACGCGATAACAGCGGCGCTTATGTCGATTTAATCCGTTCTTATGTGAATCAGGATTATGTCCGCTCCATCGAAGAAGCCGGCGGCATTCCTATTATTATTCCTTTTACAGAAAATTTAGAGCAAGCAAAGGAAACCATCGATATCGTTGATGGCCTCCTCCTTACAGGTGGGCATGATGTGTATCCGCTCAATTATGGCGAAGAGCCATTACGAGGCATTGGTGATGTATTCCCTGAGCGCGATCAATTTGATTTCGCGTTGCTTGCAGCAGCAGAAGCACGAAATATTCCTGTATTCGCCATCTGCCGCGGTTGCCAAATCGTGAATGTCTATCGTGGTGGTTCCTTGTACCAAGATTTGCCATATGATGAAAATTGCACAATTAAGCACAGCCAAAATCAAACGCCTGCATTACCTACGCATACGGTAGAAATTGAACCTGATTCTAAATTAGCTCAAATCATCGGCACAACTACATGGATTACAAATTCCCATCATCATCAAACGTGCCGTAATATTGGTGAAAGCCTAGTTGTTACAGGCCGTGCCAAGGACGGTACAGTAGAGGCATTAGAAGATACGAGTCGTCCATGGTTTGTAGCGACTCAATTCCATCCAGAAATGATGCATGTAAAAGATGTACATGCCAAAACATTATTTAAAGCCTTTATAGATGCGACTAAGGAGGCCAACTAATGGATAAGAAAAGTAAATTTGGATTTTGGAGTATCGTACTCCTCGGTATCAATGGTATCGTTGGCACAGGGATTTTCCTATTACCGAATAAGGCCTATGCCATCATTGGGTCAGCCAGTTTAGGTGTCCTTCTTTTTGATGCACTCATTGCAGGATGTATTGCCTTGTGCTTTGCAGAGGCGGCTAGCCTTTTCACACGTAATGGTGGCCCTTATCTATATGCCAAACATGCATTAGGTGACTTTTGGGGATTTGAGGTAGGCGTTCTTAAATGGATTGTAACGGTTATCGCCTGGGCTGCTATGGCCGTTGGCTTTGCCACAGCATTAGGTGCAGCAGTGCCAGCCTTAAGTGGCGATTTTGCAAAGGATGTCATTTCCTTCATATTAATCGTAGGCTTAACAATCGTAAACATATTTGGTGTTAACGTGTCTAAGTTTGTTAATAACTTGATTACAATCTCTAAATTAGTACCTCTCGCCCTATTTATCGCTATTGGTATATTCTTTATTAACGGCGCTAACTTTACACCTGTATTTCCACACGATACCTATGTAGATGGATCCTTTGCGCAAGCAGCCGTTCTTCTCTTCTTTGCGTATACAGGGTTTGAGGTTATCGCTATTGCCGCAGAAGATATGAAGAATCCTAAAAAGAATTTACCTCGTGCCATTATCATGTGTATGCTACTCGTATCAGTCCTATATATGGCCATACTTGCCGTATCCATCGGTGTTTTAGGTTCAGACCTTGCTAATACAAAAGCACCAGTACAAGATGCTTTCAACGTAATTGTAGGCCCAATTGGCATGTATATTGTATTAGCAGGTACATTGATTTCTATGGGCGGCATTAACTTTGCCGAAGCCTATTACGCACCTCGTATTGCAACATCCATGGCCGAAGACGGTATGCTTCCAAGTGCCTTAGCTAAACGTAATCGTTACAATGCGCCATATGTAGCAGCGATTGTCACCGCTATTGCCAGCGTACTACTCGCCTGGTCTGGTTCATTTACAACCCTTGCTGCTATTAGTGCGGTATCCCGTTTCACACAGTACCTACCAACATGTTTAGCAGTCATTATATTCCGTCGCAAATGGGCTGATAAAGAACGATCCTACACAATCCCTGGTGGTTACACCGTTCCAATCATCGCCATTGCTACATCCCTTTGGATGCTAGGCCAAGCCCAAACAAACCAATTACTTTGGGGTCTAGGTGGCTGTATCGTCATCCTCCCTCTCTACATTTGGTACTGGCGCAAGAAAAAAGCTGGTATAATCAAAGAAAAAGAAGATATCTAATTACATTTTTGTACACAAAAGAGGCAGGAGCTCGCTCCTGCCTCTTTAAAATTAGAACAGGCCTGTTCTATTTCTCAACATACCTATATATGGTCCCCGAAAAATTAGTACATGCCTGTTCTATTTCTGAACACACCTATATAAGGTCACCCAAAAATTAGTACAGGCCTGTTCTAATTTTTATGGACATGTATGATGTGCCAATCAATAATCCGTAAAAGGTTCTTCTTCTACAGGTTCGGTCAAATCTTCTTCGATATAACCGTATTCATCAATGGATTCTTCTTCGTCGCGCGTATCAATGTATATACTGATTACGGCCAAACCACCTTGTTCGTTAAGGCTCACGATAAGGCTCATAGGGCCATAGACTAAAATAAGATTATCGTCTTCATCACGAATGATATGTGGTACGGCAGCAAAGTGTTGATTCATGAGTTGATCAAAGTAATCCTCTACATCGAGACCGTTTTCTAATGTAATGGATTCTGCATCACCTTTTTGGAACACTACCTTTGTATCTTCATCAATGAATTGGTAAAAATCATCGATATCAAAATTATCTGTTTCAAGCCATATGCTAAGGGCCGCAATCCAGTCTTTCACAGTGTGCGGCACAATTGGAAAACGATATGGTGTTTCATCTAAGGATAAACGAAGATCATCGTATTCAAACGCATAATTTTCTTGGCTAGAAACGATGCGGTCAATACGGCCATCCTCATTGATATCAACAAACAACATGTACGCATATTGGTCGCCCTCTTCATAAGCAACGGTCAAACCATGACGACCCTCATGAAATAAGGCGCCTTCTTCGTAAACCTCTGTAATATGCATTACACGACAGATAACAGGTACATGGTCAGATTGGATGGAATCAACCATGGCCGTTAAGAATTCTAAGCTTTCACGTTTATTACGAGCAATAATGCCTCGTCCCGTAGAAACATATTCGCAATCATCATCAAGCATGGCTTCAACACCATGAAGATTTGCGGATTCTAACGTGGCTTTCATCAATAATAAAGATTGTATTTCAGTCATACTAATCCTCCAAATATTTTCAACTAGTATACTAATTGTATCATAGACTAATTTAAAATTCTCGGTTCATGTCATATAATGGAATAAGATTATATAGATTTTGGAGGTCCCCATGAAATATACAACTATCGTATTCGATTGTGACGGCACATTGCTAGATACGTTAACAGATTTACGCAATGCGGTGAATTATGTATTGCGCGCTCATGATTTGCCAGAACGGTCGGTTCCTGAGGTGAAAGCAGCCCTTGGCAACGGCGTAGCTCATTTGATGCGTCAATCACTACCAGATTCCATTTCGGAGGCTGAGTTCAACACCGCTCTCAACGAATTTAAAGCATACTACGGCGAACATTTACAGGATTACACCGCACCATACCCTGGCATGCTCAATGTATTAGACACATTACGTACTAAGGGCTATAAACTCGCCATTGTATCCAACAAAATTCAAGAAGGCATTACACCACTAAACAAGGAATATTTTGGTGATCGTTTACCAGTAGCTATCGGCGAACGCCCTGGATTACAGCGTAAACCAGCACCAGATATGGTACTACAAGCATTAAAAGAACTAGGTTCAACCCAAGATGAGTCAATCTACATCGGCGACTCTGAAGTAGATGTTGCTACAGCGAAGAACTCTGGCCTACTATGCATCGGCGTTACATGGGGCTTTAGAGACGAACAATTACATAAAGAGTTAGGCGTCAAACACATTGCTCGAAAGGCAGAAGATATCGTAACGATTATCGAAGCGCTTAATGCATAAGAAAAAGAAAATCCTGGTCCTACCCGTTGTAAAGCATCATGAAATTCTTGTAACTGTTCTAGGATATTAATTAGAGCCTTAACTAATTCGTTCACTCTCCATAAATCGATCCTTCTACAGTACTAACAGCCGGGATATGCTTTACTTTGTTATATAATTGTTCCATTTCGAATGGTGTAATATTTTGTTCTACCATAAATTTACGTCTATTTTCTGGTTTTACCTCTCTAAAGAATTCAATCACATATCTCTCAAATTTTCCTAATTCTACACCTGATTTTATTAAATTAACAAAATTAACTATAGGTAAACGTTTATAACGAATACTAATTTCACGCTCTACAAATTCGGATACTGTTATCTTTGGAACAAACGCCATGAAATCACCTCTTTTCTAATTTAATAATATATCCCTATTGATTTAATAATAGCTTCTTTAAATATTATAGGTCAACTGTTACTTCTTATTTATTCCATTATACATCAAACTAACATACGTTTAAAATTCAAATAAAAATACCACATTATAAAAATAAAATCTTCTTATAATGTGGTAATAATTAAGCTTTACATCCCAAACAGTGTTAATATTTCCATAATAACTGGTATAACGAATACGAACAATACGGAGCTAATGGTTACGAGTCCTGTGGCAAATGGCAAATCAGAACCAGCTTCATTCGCTACGATTGGCAATACGGCGATAACCGGTCCTGCAGATTGAACGATGAATGTGACGACCGCAACAGGATCCAATGTAATGCCCATGAGGTATTTTGTAGAATAGATAACGCAGAACATAATAAATGGTGCTACGGCAAAACGGCCAATGATACCACCGATGGAATCCTTATTTAAACGCATGCTTTTAAGGCCCGCATCATGTAATACGATACCAATATATAGCAAGGATAATGGAGTTACCATATTCCCTATATAGTTCAACGTATTATGTAATACCGTAGGCAATGGAATCTCAGCATATAAGAATATTAACGCCAAGAAAAAGCCCAATAATGGCGGTGGCAATAATTTTTTCCAAGAAAACTTGCGTACCAAGGTGCGAAAGCTTTCACCATGGCTAGCACCATTCGTAGGCAACGGATCAGCCTCAATGAGGAATACGCCAAACATCCATACAGATATGGTATTACCAATATAATACAGCAAGAAAAACGGTAATGCATCAGGACCAAACAATGCAATCTGTACAGGTAGTCCAATAAATAAACAATTATCGTTAACTACCATATTGATAAAAATACCGCGGCGTCCCCGTGGGACATGTACAATTTTCATCATGATGAAAGCAATGATGTACGATACTACATAGGTCATCATCACGACGAGTAATCCATACCGCAAGTCCCACAAATCCGACGTTTGCACATTGTGTAGCACGGACATAAATACGCCGACCGGCAAAATGACGGACATGATGAGCCTCGATAGATTTGAGCTAAATGTATCATTAAACATGCCCCGCCCTTTTAAGAAATATCCAAGAGATATGAGCAAGACGATAGGCATAATACTTTGTAATGAAGTAAGAAAAACCATATAACCTCCTACATACTTTATATGTAGTATATCATAAAAGAAGACCACCGAGTTTCGTGACTGAACCAAAATCTACTGTGCGCATACATTTCTCCAATGGTCAAGAATTATGTTAAATCCATATGCAATACCCAATTTTTAGAGGAATTAAACCAATAAAACCGGCTACGATTTGTAATTATCCTTTTAAACACTCACTTATTTAATTATGCGTTTTAAGCATTATTACTATTACCTATAGTATTGATTCAAAAGTGTGATGTATGTTACATTTATGAGGCAGTGCTTTCATGGCACCTATAGTTGTAGTTAGTTGATTGAGAAATGAGGAACACATGGAAAAGGAAATTAAACGAGTTGAAATGAGTGAAAATGTTGCTGACCCGACAGGTCTTGGTTTACTTGGTCTTGCGATTGTATGTTTTGTAGTATCTACATCTCGCGTTGGCTGGTCTGGTCCAACAACATCTGTTATTGTCCCTTGGGCCGTTTTATTAGGATCTTTAGCACAATTGATAGCTAGTTATTTTGATTTCAAGAAAAATAATCCTTTCGGATCTGTTGTATTCGGTGCATACGGTTTATTCTGGTCCGCCATGGCTGGCGTTTGGTTAATCCAAATGGGCTCCTTCGGTCCTGAAATCCAAAAAGGTTTCGATGTAACACAATTAGCATTCGCTTTTGTGGGCTTCTTAATCTTCTCTATCTTTGGCACCATCGCAGCTTTGAAAGCCAACAAGGTTGTATTCGCTATTATGCTATTAATCTGCTTCCTATTTTTCGGTCTTGCAACAGACCTATTCTTAGGCGGCAAAACAGGCTTCTTCGCCCTTGCAGCATGGTCTGAATTATTCATCTCCCTCTTGGGCTTCTACGGTTCTGGTGCCGTACTTGTAAACAAAGTATTTGGCAAAACTGTATTCCCTATGGGTAAAAGCATCCTATAATTGATTGAAAACTAGATGATACAAGTTAAAGGTCTATATATTACTGAGTTGTAATATATAGACCTTTTTTCATTACATATGTACCTTTAATTTATTTCTAGCTAAATTGCGCATCCATAATCATTTGTCGCAGTTGTTCAATGCGTACACCATTGGGCAATCTATCCCTATAGAACTGCAATTTATAATAGTATCTAGTTCCTTCATAATCAGTAACTAATACCATGTCCGTCCTATTCTTTAATGGCCAGCCATACATAAATTCAGCTAGTAAACTGCGCACACCATCATTATTAACCTCTATTACACTATCCTTAATGGGCAATATCATCTTAACAGTAGGTTCAGGAATCGTTCTATCTTTAACAAGATTTTTAATCTCATTGTCTAAGGACATACTAGTGTTATCAATAGATCTAGCCTTAACATGCATAAATACCCCATCAGAGGTTCTAAACACCCTACCATCTATATCCTTGGTTTCACCTTGTGTTTCAATAGCATCCTTCAATACGCGGAATTGATAAGGTCCAAAAAACTTTGTTTCTGTAAAAGCATCTAACAAGGCATCGTGTTGACCATTATGCTCATTCGTAACACGTATCATTGGTGTTGTATCAATTGCTTGTGAAAGCACTGGTGTCGCAAAACATAATCCTAAGCTGAACAAGATAATATAACGTTTTAACATATATTTCTCTCCATAACATACTAATATTAACTGTATTGTAACACAATTCAATAAATTTTATAAAAACAAAAAAGGTTCCCATTGGTCACCTAGGTGACTATTAGGAACCTGTAATCTATTTACTTTTACACTTGACATCGTTATATTGAACTTGAGGCCTCTAAAT
>OBRO01000084.1_pt1 | contig 21800 bp, 18 predicted proteins | sample 1475671 | NCBI WGS metagenome assembly OBRO01 (sample SAMEA3360694, study PRJEB22359) | human gut metagenome | biome: ENVO:urban biome; feature: ENVO:human-associated habitat; material: ENVO:feces | place: Bangladesh | collected 2011
CCATCGCCATCTCCAGCCGTTGACGGGTCGATTGCACCTGGCGCAGTAACTCTTGCTGATTACGGCTCACTACTTCAGCGGCGGCAGACGGCGTTGGCGCACGCAGATCGGCAACAAAATCGGCAATGGTCACATCCGTCTCATGCCCGACGGCGCTGACAACCGGAATGCGGCTGGTAAAAATCGCCCGCGCTACGCGTTCGTCGTTAAAACTCCATAAATCTTCCAGCGAACCGCCGCCGCGCCCGACGATCAATACGTCGCACTCATTGCGCTGATTCGCCAGTTCAATGGCGCGAACAATTTGCCCCGGCGCGTCATCGCCCTGAACGGCGGCAGGGTAGATGATCACCGGCAGAGAAGGATCGCGACGTTTTAACACATGCAAAATATCATGTAGCGCAGCACCGGTTTTTGAGGTGATCACACCAACGCAATGCGCAGGGGAGGGAAGTGGTTTTTTGTATTGCTGATCGAACAAACCTTCAGCCTGCAACTTCGCTTTGAGCTGTTCGTACTTCTGTTGCAGCAGCCCTTCACCGGCCGGCTGCATACTCTCAACGATTATCTGGTAGTCGCCGCGCGGCTCGTAGAGCGTAATATTGGCGCGAACTAAAACTTGTTGCCCATGCTGTGGGCGGAAGGTCACCCGGCGGTTGCTGTTGCGGAACATCGCGCAGCGTACCTGGGCGGTGTCGTCTTTGAGTGTAAAGTACCAGTGACCGGAAGCTGGTTGCGTGAAATTAGAAATTTCGCCGCTGATCCAAACCTGTCCCATCTCATGCTCAAGCAGCAGACGAACCGTTTGATTCAGGCGACTAACGGTAAAAATTGCAGGGGATTGAGAAGGTAACATGTGAGCGAGATCAAATTCTAAATCAGCAGGTTATTCAGTCGATAGTAACCCGCCCTCCGGGGATAGCAAGCATTTTTTGCAAAAAGGGGTAGATGCAATCGGTTACGCTCTGTATAATGCCGCGGCAATATTTATTAACCACTCTGGTCGAGATATTGCCCATGCTACGTATCGCTAAAGAAGCTCTGACGTTTGACGACGTTCTCCTCGTTCCTGCTCATTCTACCGTTCTGCCAAATACTGCTGACCTCAGCACTCAGCTGACGAAAACTATTCGTCTGAATATCCCTATGCTTTCCGCAGCAATGGATACCGTAACGGAAGCGCGCCTGGCTATTGCTCTGGCTCAGGAAGGCGGTATCGGCTTTATCCACAAAAACATGTCCATTGAACGCCAGGCAGAAGAAGTTCGCCGTGTGAAAAAACACGAATCTGGTGTGGTGACTGATCCGCAGACTGTTCTGCCAACCACGACGCTGCGCGAAGTGAAAGAACTGACCGAGCGTAACGGTTTTGCGGGCTATCCGGTCGTTACCGAAGAAAACGAACTGGTGGGTATTATCACCGGTCGTGACGTGCGTTTTGTTACCGACCTGAACCAGCCGGTTAGCGTTTACATGACGCCGAAAGAGCGTCTGGTCACCGTGCGTGAAGGTGAAGCCCGTGAAGTGGTGCTGGCAAAAATGCACGAAAAACGCGTTGAAAAAGCGCTGGTGGTTGATGACGAATTCCACCTGATCGGCATGATCACCGTGAAAGACTTCCAGAAAGCGGAACGTAAACCGAACGCCTGTAAAGACGAGCAAGGCCGTCTGCGTGTTGGTGCAGCGGTTGGCGCGGGTGCGGGTAACGAAGAGCGTGTTGACGCGCTGGTTGCCGCAGGCGTTGACGTTCTGCTGATCGACTCCTCCCACGGTCACTCAGAAGGTGTACTGCAACGTATCCGTGAAACCCGTGCTAAATATCCGGATCTGCAAATTATCGGCGGCAACGTGGCAACAGCTGCAGGTGCACGCGCTCTGGCAGAAGCTGGTTGCAGTGCGGTTAAAGTCGGCATTGGCCCTGGCTCTATCTGTACAACTCGTATCGTGACTGGCGTCGGTGTTCCGCAGATTACCGCTGTTGCTGACGCAGTAGAAGCCCTGGAAGGCACCGGTATTCCGGTTATCGCTGATGGCGGTATTCGCTTCTCCGGCGACATCGCCAAAGCTATCGCCGCTGGCGCAAGCGCGGTGATGGTAGGTTCCATGCTGGCGGGTACTGAAGAATCTCCGGGTGAAATCGAACTCTACCAGGGCCGTTCTTACAAATCTTACCGTGGTATGGGTTCCCTGGGCGCGATGTCCAAAGGTTCCTCTGACCGTTATTTCCAGAGCGATAACGCTGCCGACAAACTGGTGCCGGAAGGTATCGAAGGTCGCGTAGCCTATAAAGGTCGCCTGAAAGAGATCATTCACCAGCAGATGGGCGGCCTGCGCTCCTGTATGGGCCTGACCGGCTGTGGTACTATCGACGAACTGCGTACTAAAGCGGAGTTTGTACGTATCAGCGGTGCGGGTATTCAGGAAAGCCACGTTCACGACGTGACCATTACTAAAGAGTCCCCGAACTACCGTCTGGGCTCCTGATTCTCTTCGCCCGACTTCATGTCGGGCGATTTATATTATCTGTTTCACTTGCCTCGGAATAAGCGTCAATGACGGAAAACATTCATAAGCATCGCATCCTCATTCTGGACTTCGGTTCTCAGTACACTCAACTGGTTGCGCGCCGCGTGCGTGAGCTGGGTGTTTACTGCGAACTGTGGGCGTGGGATGTGACAGAAGCACAAATTCGTGACTTCAATCCAAGCGGCATTATTCTTTCCGGCGGCCCGGAAAGTACTACTGAAGAAAACAGTCCGCGTGCGCCGCAGTATGTCTTTGAAGCAGGCGTACCGGTATTCGGCGTTTGCTATGGTATGCAGACCATGGCGATGCAGTTGGGCGGTCACGTTGAGGCTTCTAATGAACGTGAATTTGGCTACGCGCAGGTTGAAGTCGTAAACGACAGCGCACTGGTTCGCGGTATCGAAGATGCTCTGACCGCAGATGGTAAACCGCTGCTGGACGTCTGGATGAGCCACGGCGATAAAGTTACCGCTATCCCGTCCGACTTCGTCACCGTAGCCAGCACCGAAAGCTGCCCGTTTGCCATTATGGCTAACGAAGAAAAACGCTTCTATGGCGTACAGTTCCACCCGGAAGTGACTCACACCCGCCAGGGTATGCGCATGCTGGAGCGTTTTGTGCGTGATATCTGCCAGTGTGAAGCCCTGTGGACGCCAGCGAAAATTATCGACGATGCTGTAGCTCGCATCCGCGAGCAGGTAGGCGACGATAAAGTCATCCTCGGCCTCTCTGGTGGTGTGGATTCCTCCGTAACCGCAATGCTGCTGCACCGCGCTATCGGTAAAAACCTGACTTGCGTATTCGTCGACAACGGCCTGCTGCGTCTCAACGAAGCAGAGCAGGTTCTGGATATGTTTGGCGATCACTTTGGTCTGAACATTGTTCACGTACCGGCAGAAGATCGCTTCTTGTCAGCGCTGGCTGGCGAAAACGATCCGGAAGCAAAACGTAAAATCATCGGGCGCGTTTTCGTTGAAGTATTCGATGAAGAAGCGCTGAAACTGGAAGACGTGAAGTGGCTGGCGCAGGGCACCATCTACCCTGACGTTATCGAATCTGCGGCGTCTGCAACCGGTAAAGCACACGTCATCAAATCTCACCACAACGTGGGCGGCCTGCCGAAAGAGATGAAGATGGGCCTGGTTGAACCGCTGAAAGAGCTGTTCAAAGACGAAGTGCGTAAGATTGGTCTGGAGCTGGGCCTGCCGTACGACATGCTGTACCGTCATCCGTTCCCGGGACCAGGCCTTGGCGTTCGTGTTCTGGGTGAAGTGAAGAAAGAGTACTGTGACCTGCTGCGCCGCGCTGACGCCATCTTCATTGAAGAACTGCGTAAAGCGGACCTGTACGACAAAGTCAGCCAGGCGTTCACCGTCTTCCTGCCAGTACGTTCCGTTGGCGTAATGGGCGATGGTCGTAAGTATGACTGGGTTGTCTCTCTGCGTGCTGTCGAAACCATCGACTTTATGACCGCACACTGGGCGCATCTGCCGTACGATTTCCTCGGTCGCGTTTCCAACCGCATTATCAATGAAGTGAACGGTATTTCCCGCGTGGTGTATGACATCAGCGGCAAGCCGCCAGCTACCATTGAGTGGGAATGATTTGACCCTGCACTATGAATGAACAAAACCCTCTGTTACTACAGAGGGTTTTTTATCTTCAAGAATTATAGGATTGAAGTTACTAACATCGATTAATTAAACCAGCTGTCCGATTTGTTCTCTTCTGCTTTGCCCACGCTTTTCATCAGATCGCGACCGCCTTCAGTCATATTTCTGTTGGCGTCAGCTTCAGATTGCACCACATCGGTTTGCGCAGCTTTGTGCTTCAGTTCCTGATCGATAAATTCGTTTTCGCGCTTAACGCGGGCTTCTTCTTTCGCCAGCGCCAGTTTTTGTTTCTGAATCTCTAAGCTGCGTAGCTCATCTTCATAACTTTGATCGCGTTTTTTGTCCGCAGTGGCTTCGGCGTCCAGTTTATCCTGACGAGCTTTCTTATTTGCCGCTGCCGTTGCCGCTCTTTTGTTAGCGGCGGCCTGGGCATTTGCGCGACGTTGCTTCTCTTGCTGGATTTCCCTGTTGCGCTCCGCGACCCATTCGTCATGCTGCCTTTGCTCTTCATTTTTACCTTGCTGTTCCGCTTCTGCGACAGCCGAGAGTTGATCCTGCAATGATGAGGCGATAGCCGGATAGCTAAAGGAGGCTAAGATGGCGCAAAGAAAAACTTTCTTCATGACTCCTCCTGATTATTAGCTCTTTTCAGGACATTTGGTATTTGGCTGAATACGCGTTTCGTTATACGTCGTGGTAATAACAACGGCTAAACCTGTCGTAAACTGGCACTCTTTACCCACCTGGGTGGAGGTATACACTTTGGTGCCTTCCTTATACGTTAGAGAAACACCTTCCACTAAGGTTTTATCATTCACCATAGAACCCGCTGCCGCGCCTACAGCTCCGCCGCCAACTGCACCTGCCGTCGTTCCGGAATTGCTGCCAGACCCGACGTTGTGGCCGATAACACCGCCAGCGACTGCGCCAATAAGCGCGCCGAAGGCTTGTGCGTTCCGTTTATTTTGGGAGTTGTCTACGGCAACTTTTGCGGGAAGAATGGAAATAATATTAACGGTTTTAGTTTCTTGTTTGGTATTCAGTTGATCGGTTTGATAAACATCGGCGGCATGATCGTCAGCATTTGACTGGCATCCTGCCAGAGTGAATGACGCTAACATTGCTACAGGCAGAAGACATTTTTTAAATTTCATCACTATTCCTTGTTATACACATTACGAAAAATAAGACATTTAAGATCATCAAAAGAGGAAAGTAAATGTATTGCGTATAAAGGAATAGATTAAATTTATTAAAATTCATGTGGAAAATAATTTATAAAAATACATCATTAAAACATATGTATTAATTTTATATTTATTTCGCAGCCAAACAGGATAAACATCAGTCAGGACAAAGACGTAAAATTTAAGATGAAAGAATATCTGCCGCTTTGATAATCCCAAAGAGCAAAAGCATCCGACAGCGAAGTGCCGTTATGTTCTGTGAAAGTGGAGAAGGTAACCGCTAACGTTGTACCGGTGATTCGACGGAGAGTGTGGATTGCTGAGCTTCTTTTTTGCTCTGATGGTGCTGCCAGGCACCGACGGACGAGTAGATAAAACGGCCAAAGAAGAAGATAAAGCTGATGAGCAGTACGATACGGGTCATGCGACTGTTAAATCGGTGTCGTTTTCGCATACTGGTTGCCTGACTCACAAAAGGTTCCTTGAAGTATGTCCCACGCTGTGGACGGTACTTACATTAAGGCACAACAGGACAAAATGGTCAATTCTTCGTTATGTAAAAAAGCGTCAGTGGATACATATTTTAATGTTATGGAAGTTAATTTAATTATTTACAATGATGATGTAATAATGATGAATTAACATGATAAACGTAATAATTCATTAATCAGGGTTATTTTGTTTGATATATATCAATTGGTACTTTCATATGACACTTAGAATCAATGCTCTCTATAGTGATGAATAATCATCATTCGAAGTCAGGTGGGATGCCTGTCTGAATACACCTCCTTCAGGATGTGGGGGATTCTGCTGAGCATCTATGAAACTGAATGCAACTTATATAAAAATACGTGATAAATGGTGGGGGCTTCCGCTGTTCCTGCCTTCTTTAATCTTGCCCATTTTCGCCCACATTAATACTTTCGCGCATATTTCTTCCGGTGAGGTTTTTCTCTTTTATCTGCCTCTGGCACTGATGATCAGCATGATGATGTTTTTCAGCTGGGCGGCATTGCCAGGGATCGCCTTAGGGATTTTTGTCCGCAAATATGCAGAGCTGGGTTTTTACGAAACGCTATCATTAACGGCTAATTTTATTATCATTATCATTCTCTGTTGGGGCGGTTACAGGGTCTTTACTCCCCGGCGTAACAACGTTTCACATGGTGATACCCGTTTAATTTCCCAGCGTATATTCTGGCAGATTGTGTTTCCTGCAACGCTGTTTCTGATACTTTTCCAGTTTGCTGCGTTTGTAGGGTTACTGGCGAGCAGAGAAAATCTGGTCGGCGTCATGCCCTTTAACCTCGGGACCTTAATCAATTATCAGGCCTTGCTGGTGGGTAATCTGATTGGTGTCCCGCTGTGCTACTTCATCATTCGGGTAGTGCGAAATCCATTTTATTTACGTAGCTATTATTCGCAATTAAAACAGCAGGTTGATGCCAAAGTCACCAAAAAAGAGTTCGCGCTCTGGCTACTGGCATTAGGTGCTTTATTGTTGCTGTTATGCATGCCGTTAAATGAAAAAAGCACAATTTTTAGCAGGTGCCTTATTGTTGCTGTTATGCATGCCGTTAAATGAAAAAAGCACGATTTTTAGCACCAATTACACCTTGTCATTATTGCTGCCCCTGATGATGTGGGGAGCGATGCGCTATGGTTATAAGCTGATTTCGCTGCTCTGGGCGGTCGTGTTGATGATCAGCATCCACAGCTATCAAAATTACATTCCCATTTATCCTGGCTATACCACGCAGCTGACCATAACCTCCTCCAGTTATCTGGTATTCTCTTTTATTGTCAATTATATGGCTGTACTGGCAACCCGTCAGAGAGCGGTAGTCAGACGCATTCAGCGGCTTGCGTATGTGGACCCGGTGGTTCATCTGCCAAATGTTCGCGCCCTGAATCGCGCGTTGCGTGATGCCCCCTGGTCTGCGCTTTGTTATTTACGCATCCCTGGCATGGAAATGCTGGTTAAGAACTATGGCATCATGCTGCGGATTCAATACAAGCAAAAACTTTCTCACTGGCTGTCACCCTTGCTGGAACCGGGTGAAGATGTTTATCAGCTTTCGGGTAACGATCTCGCGCTGCGACTGAATACAGAATCGCACCAGGAGCGCATTACCGCACTGGATAGCCATCTCAAGCAATTTCGTTTCTTTTGGGATGGCATGCCGATGCAACCGCAGATTGGCGTCAGTTACTGCTATGTGCGCTCGCCAGTGAATCATATCTACCTGCTGCTGGGAGAGCTAAATACGGTCGCCGAACTTTCCATCGTGACCAACGCCCCGGAAAATATGCAGCGTCGCGGGGCAATGTATTTGCAACGCGAATTGAAAGATAAAGTCGCGATGATGAATCGACTACAGCAGGCGCTGGAACACAACCATTTTTTCCTGATGGCCCAGCCGATTACCGGTATGCGTGGTGATGTTTACCATGAAATTCTTCTGCGCATGAAGGGTGAGAATGATGAGCTGATCAGCCCCGATAGCTTCTTACCGGTCGCGCACGAATTTGGTTTATCGTCGAGTATCGACATGTGGGTCATTGAGCATACGCTGCAATTTATGGCTGAAAACAGAGCGAAGATGCCCGCTCACCGTTTTGCTATTAATCTGTCTCCAACCTCGGTATGTCAGGCTCGTTTTCCTGTTGAAGTCAGTCAGCTGCTGGCTAAATATCAGATTGAAGCGTGGCAACTTATTTTTGAAGTCACCGAAAGTAATGCTCTGACCAATGTTAAGCAGGCGCAAATCACCTTGCAGCATCTTCAGGAATTAGGCTGCCAGATTGCGATTGATGATTTCGGCACCGGCTACGCCAGCTATGCGCGGCTTAAAAATGTGAATGCCGATCTGCTTAAAATTGACGGCAGTTTTATCCGCAATATTGTGTCAAATAGTCTGGATTATCAGATAGTGGCATCGATTTGCCACCTGGCGCGAATGAAGAAAATGCGGGTAGTGGCAGAGTACGTTGAAAACGAAGAGATCCGCGAGGCGGTGCTCTCTTTGGGGATCGATTATATGCAGGGTTATCTTATTGGTAAGCCGCAGCCGTTAATTGATACGCTGAATGAAATCGAACCCATTCGCGAAAGTGCCTGAATAATGCGGGCCGACATTTCTCGTCGGCCCGCAAAGCATTAAGCGGCGATTTCTGGTGTACTTTCTTCTTCAATTTTCAACCGCCAGCCAGCCACGCCTTCCCAGTATTCTTGCTCCTTTTCCAGATCAAGCAGTACCAGCGCATTCTGACTAAACCAGTCATGCGGGAAACGCAGTGTCCAGTGACTGTCATCAGTAATCAGCGTCAATGTTGGCGGTGTGGTGGTTGCCTGACGTTGATTATTGAGTAATACGCCAAGGCGCAATAGCTGAATCAGTGGCAGGAACTGTTTCTTCTTAAACAAGGTAAAGCGCGGCAGATCGTCGAGCTTAATCGCTTTACGGTGATAGCGCACCAGTGTCGCCATCATCAGCTGCTGTTCCTGATTAAAACCCGGCAAGTCACTGTTTTGCAGAATATAAGCGGAGTGGCGATGCAAACCGCTGTGGTTGATATTCAACCCGACCTCATGCAGCATGGCGGCCCATCGCAGTAGCGCCTCCAGTTGCGGATGCGCCAGCTTCGGTTGCTGTTCCCGCCACTGTTCGTACATTTGCATAGTGGTATCCAGCACCCGTCGGGCCTGTTCGCTGTCGATGTGATACTGGTTGGCGAGGCTGCTGGCAGTGCGACTACGCACATCCTGATGACGGAAACGTCCTTCCATTTCATACAGTACGCCTTCGCGTAACGCCCCGTCAGAAAGGCGCAGTTCACGGATGGCTAAAGCATCAAACACACCGCATAAAATCGCCAGTCCCGGAACGAAGACTGTTTTCCGCTCTTCGGAAAGACCCGGTAAACTCAGCGATGCGAAATTACGGTGACGTAAAACTTCTTTTACCAGTTTTTCCAGACGTTCCGGGGTAATTATCCCGTCTTTCTCGCCCATTTCCATTAACACTTCATGGGCGGCTTTTATGGTACCGGAAGCGCCCATTGCCACGTTCCAGCCCTGAATTCGAAATTGCCAGGTTAACGTTTCCAGTTTTTGTGCTGCCGCCATGCGAGCGCGCTGAAAATTCTCTTTATTGATGACCCCGCCAGGGAAATAAAGCTGGGCAAAGCTGACACAACCCATCCGGCGGCTTTCAACGAGAATAGGTTCGAAATTTTCACCAATCACCAGTTCCGTAGATCCGCCGCCAATATCAATAACCAGTTTGCGACCTTTTTCCGGTTGGGTATGTTCCACGCCCATAAAAATCAGACGGGCTTCTTCATTACCGGAAATAATTTCAATCGGGTAGGGAATGACCTTTTCCGCGCGTTTCAGAAAGTCAGTGGCGTTCAGCGCCTGACGCAGCGTATGGGTACCAACTATACAGACGCTGGCAGGGGAAAACCCTTGTAGCCTTTCGGCAAATAGCGACAGACAGTTCAAACCGCGCGTCATTGCCTCTTCACTCAACATATTATCTGGCCCCAGGCCGTCCGCCAGATGCACCCGCTGTTTCAGGCGGCCAATAATCTGCATGGCACCATCTACCACACGGGCTATGACCATGTGAAAACTGTTTGAACCAAGATCGACCGCAGCAAACTCCTGCGGACGAGGGGATTTATCGTGTATTGGCATAGGGTTATTCAGGTTGTTCGAGTGATTTGATGTAGTCGTAAATCGCCAACTGCGCCCGTACTTTGCGGCGATTGCCGCGGGGAACGTAGCGATTACTGAGTTCTTTATCGATATAACGTGCTTTGACCGTATCGCTGAACAATATGTCGATGATGTCCAGCACCCGCTGCTTCAGGCGCGGATCGAGCAGCGGCGTTGCCACTTCAATACGATAATCAATATTGCGCGTCATCCAGTCGGCGGAAGAAAGGTAGACCTTTTTATCGCCGCCATTTTCAAAAATATAAACCCGGTCATGTTCAAGGTAACGGTCAACAATACTGATGGCACGAATGTTGTCGCTAATGCCTTCCAGATTGGGGATCAGCGAACACATGCCGCGAACCAGCAGATTAACCGGTACGCCGGAGCTGGAGGCCGCATACAGACGATCAACCAGGCCTTTATCGACAAGGTTATTTAGCTTCAGGGTGATACCACTGGGCAGCCCTTGCTGCGCGTTGGCGATTTCGCGGTCCACCATTTCATACAACAGACGGCGAGAGTTTTGCGGCGACACCATTAAATAATCAAATGTCACCGGACGGTATGGGTTTTCAATAAAGTTGAACACCCGCCGTACTTCGTTAGTGATGCGCGCATCGGCGGTCAGCAACGAATAGTCAGTATAAAGACGCGCGGTTTTTTCGTTAAAGTTCCCGGTCCCGATGTGTGCGTAACGCACCACTTCACCGTTTTCTTTACGTGAAATCAGGAACAGTTTGGCGTGAATTTTCAGCCCCGGCGCAGAGAAGATAACGTGCACGCCTGCTTCGGTCAGGCGCTTCGCCCAGTGAATGTTGGCTTCTTCGTCGAAACGCGCCTGTAACTCAACCACCACGGTGACTTTCTTACCGTTGTGTGCGGCGTGGATCATCGAGTCGATGATGCGTGAATCTTTCGCCACGCGGTAAATGTTAATTTTAATCGCCAGTACGCTCGGGTCGAACGAAGCCTGACGCAGCAGTTCCAGCACATGCTCAAAGGTGTGATAAGGATAATAGAGCAACACATCGCGTTCGCGAATGGCATCAAAACCATTGCGGAACTGGGCTTTATCAAACCAAATGTGGCGTAAACGCGGCAGTGGTTTGTTCACCAGATTGGCTTTGCCGACATTGGGGAAATTAATAAAGTCTTTAAAATTATGATAACGACCGCCGGGGACGATGGAGTCGTAGCGGGAAATAGTCAGTTTTTCGCGTAACACTTCAACCAGCGCATTGGGCATATCGCGCTGATAAACAAAACGCACCGGCTCAGCAGTTAAACGCTGCTTGAGACTGGAAGACATCAACTCCATCAGGCTGGCTTCCATCTCATGCACTAAATCGTATTCGGCATCGCGGGTCATCTTCATTGAATAGGCATTCAGCGCGTCATAATCAAAGAAGCCTTTGAAAATATCATCAAGGCAGTAACGCAGAATGTTATCCAGAAGAATCATCGGCTTGCGTCGACGCGGCGCTTCTGGCGGTAAATTCACAAAGCGCGGCACTTTATCTGATGGGATCTCCAGCAGCGCGTAACGGATGGTATCGCCACGGATAATTTCCACCGCCAGATAGGTGTAATCATCTTTCAGGAACTGCACTAAATCAGTGTCAGGATTGATTAAAATCGGCGTAATGTGCTGACGCAGATACTGCTTAAAATAATGACGCAGCCAGTTTTGTTGATTGACGGAGAGCTGGCGTTCATTAATCAGGAAGATCTGGTTGCGCGCCATCTCTAGCAACAACTCGTTGTAGAGGCCGTCGAATTCCTGATCGGCTTTCAGCACCCGGGACTGAATTTTGCCCAGTAAATGGCGGGAATGAGAGTTGGAGCCTTGTTCTTCGCTAATAATGATGCGTCGCTTCAGTTCAGCGAAGCGGACTTTATAGAACTCATCAAGGTTATTGGAATAGATCCCCAGGAAACGCATCCTTTCAATCAGCGGGTTAGATTTGTCCGCCGCTTCCTGAAGCACGCGTTCATTGAACGATAACCAACTGAGCTCTTTTTCGATGTATAGCTTTTCCTGACCCATTACCACTTTTACTCCGTTTTATTCACGGGACACTGCCTGGATATTATGGCGAGCAATATTGGCAGATGTCCAACTATGCCAGAAAAGGGGGAAAAAAACTGCTGGAGCTTGCGATTTACAGGTGAATTGAAAAACGCCAGCGGCAGAGCTGGCGCTTTAACTACGGGGGCATTACTCGTCGGCAGCGTAGCCCTGCGGCGGCAGACGTTGACCATCCAGCCACGCGGCGTTTTCGTGCATTTTCAGACGACCATCGGCAAACCAGCTAATCACCAGTGGATAAATAGCGTGTTCCTGGGTTTGCACGCGGGCGGTGATGTCATCTTCCGTATCACCAGCAAATACCGGGACTTTCGCCTGTAAAATAACCGGGCCACCGTCCAGTTCATCGGTGACGAAATGCACCGATGTACCGTGCTCTTCATCGCCATTTTCCAGCGCCTGACGATGGGTGTGTAATCCGGGATATTTCGGCAGCAGAGAAGGGTGAATGTTCAGCAAACGCCCGGCATAGTGGGAGACAAACGCCGGGCTGAGAATGCGCATAAAACCAGCCAGCACGACCACATCGGGTGCGTACATGTCGATTTCATGAATCAACTCCCGGTCATAGGCTTCACGACTGTCAAACGCGCTGGCGATGAGCGTATGCGTTGCAATACCCGCCTGGCGGGCGCGTTCAAGGCCGAACGCGTCGGCCTTATTGCTGAAAACTGCCCGTACGGTGCCTTTAATTTTGTTGGTTTTGCAGGCGTCAATAATTGCCTGCAAATTACTTCCGTTGCCGGAAATAAGCACCACAATATTCATTATTCGATAACCACGCGTTGTTCGGAATCAGAGGCTTTGATGATACCGATTTTCCACGCGTTTTCACCGTTGGCATTGAGCAGGGCGAGGGCTTTGTCCACTTCCGGAGCAGGCAGGGCAATAATCATCCCGACGCCGCAGTTGAAGGTGCGATACATTTCATGGCGCTCAACGTTACCTGCCGTTTGCAGCCAGTTGAACACTTCCGGCCACTGCCAGGAAGATTCATCAATCACTGCCTGGGTATTATCTGGCAATACGCGCGGAATGTTTTCCCAGAAGCCGCCGCCGGTCAGGTGCGCAATGGCATGCACATCGACCTTTTCAATCAATTTCAGCACTGACTTCACGTAAATGCGGGTCGGTGCCTCCAGCACTGACTTCACGTAAATGCGGGTCGGTGCCAGCAGATGATCGGCTAATGGCTTACCATCAAGTTCGGTGGTTTGCGGATCACAACCGCTGACTTCAAGAATTTTGCGCACCAGCGAATAGCCGTTCGAGTGCGGACCGCTGGAGCCGAGTGCAATCAGCACATCGCCGTCGCTGACTTTAGAGCCGTCGATGATTTCTGATTTTTCTACCACGCCAACGCAGAAACCAGCGACATCGTAATCTTCACCGTGATACATCCCCGGCATTTCCGCCGTTTCGCCACCCACCAGTGAACAGCCCGATTGCAGACAACCTTCCGCAATGCCGCTGATCACCGCTGAAGCGGTATCAACATCCAGTTTTCCGGTTGCGTAATAGTCGAGGAAAAACAGCGGTTCCGCACCTTGCACCACCAGGTCATTAACGCACATGGCGACCAGATCAATACCAATGGTGTCGTGACGTTTTAAGTCCATTGCCAGACGCAGCTTGGTACCTACGCCGTCAGTGCCGGAAACCAGCACGGGTTCACGATATTTTTGCGGCAATGCACACAGCGCACCGAAGCCGCCCAGACCGCCCATCACTTCCGGACGACGCGTTTTCTTCACTACGCCTTTGATTCTTCCAACCAGAGCATTACCCGCGTCAATATCAACACCGGCATCTTTGTAGCTAAGAGAGGTTTTATCGGTCACTGCTTGGGTCCCCACGCGTTACTTGCGGTAGAAAAATAAAATTCGGCGCAATTCTAACAGGGAAAGCAAACGTTTGCGAGACTGCTTTACACAACCTTTTTGCACGTCTTTTCCCCAGGCGCGCGGCGAAAGAATACTTGTACCAGGGCAAAGGATCGTTTTCGGATGGAATAATCTTCTTTCATAACCATTTGAATATAAAATAACTTTATCTCAAACCGTTATCATTTTGACTAAAGTCAACGAAAAGAATATTGCCGCCTTGAAGAAAGGAGGTATAATCCGTCGATTTTTTTTGTGGCTGCCCCTCAAAGGAGAAAGAGTATGAAGATCGTGGAAGTCAAACACCCACTCGTCAAACACAAGCTGGGACTGATGCGTGAGCAAGATATCAGCACCAAGCGCTTTCGCGAACTCGCTTCCGAAGTGGGTAGCCTGCTGACTTACGAAGCGACCGCCGACCTCGAAACGGAAAAAGTAACTATCGAAGGCTGGAACGGCCCGGTAGAAATCGACCAGATCAAAGGTAAGAAAATTACCGTTGTGCCAATTCTGCGTGCGGGTCTGGGGATGATGGACGGTGTGCTGGAAAACGTTCCGAGCGCGCGCATCAGCGTCGTCGGTATGTACCGTAATGAAGAAACGCTGGAGCCGGTACCGTACTTCCAGAAACTGGTTTCTAACATCGATGAGCGTATGGCGCTGATCGTTGACCCAATGCTGGCAACCGGTGGTTCCGTTATCGCGACCATCGACCTGCTGAAAAAAGCGGGCTGCAGCAGCATCAAAGTTCTGGTGCTGGTAGCTGCGCCAGAAGGTATCGCTGCGCTGGAAAAAGCGCACCCGGACGTCGAACTGTATACTGCATCGATTGACCAGGGACTGAACGAGCACGGATACATTATTCCGGGCCTCGGCGATGCCGGTGACAAAATCTTTGGTACGAAATAAAGAATAAAAATAATTAAAGCCGACTTTAAGAGTCGGCTTTTTTTTGAGTAAAGCGCCTATAACACATAATACAGAGGATAATACTATGACGCGCCGTGCTATCGGGGTGAGTGAAAGACCGCCACTTTTACAGACAATCCCGCTTAGTTTGCAACATTTGTTCGCCATGTTTGGTGCAACCGTCCTGGTGCCCGTCTTATTTCATATTAACCCGGCGACTGTACTGTTATTTAACGGTATTGGAACGCTGCTGTATCTCTTCATCTGTAAAGGGAAAATTCCGGCTTATCTTGGTTCCAGCTTTGCCTTTATTTCACCGGTATTGTTACTGTTGCCGTTAGGGTATGAAGTCGCGCTGGGCGGCTTTATTATGTGCGGCGTGCTGTTCTGCCTGGTTTCTTTTATCGTGAAGAAAGCGGGGACCGGCTGGCTGGACGTGCTGTTTCCACCTGCGGCAATGGGCGCAATCGTTGCCGTCATCGGTCTGGAGCTGGCGGGCGTAGCTGCCGGTATGGCGGGTTTACTCCCGGCTGAAGGGCAAACGCCAGACTCCAAAACCATCATCATCTCTATTACCACCCTGGCGGTCACGGTTTTAGGTTCCGTGCTGTTTCGTGGTTTCCTGGCAATTATCCCGATTTTAATTGGCGTGCTGGTGGGGTACGCGCTCTCTTTCGCAATGGGAATTGTCGATACCACGCCGATTATTAATGCTCACTGGTTTGCGCTGCCGACCCTCTATACGCCGCGCTTCGAGTGGTTTGCCATTCTGACTATTCTGCCAGCGGCGTTAGTGGTTATTGCCGAACACGTAGGGCACCTGGTAGTAACGGCTAATATCGTCAAAAAAGATCTGCTGCGCGATCCAGGTCTGCACCGTTCGATGTTTGCTAACGGCTTGTCGACCGTGATCTCCGGCTTCTTTGGCTCCACGCCAAACACCACTTACGGAGAAAACATTGGCGTGATGGCGATCACCCGTGTTTACAGTACCTGGGTTATCGGCGGGGCGGCGATTTTCGCTATCCTGCTTTCCTGCGTCGGTAAACTGGCTGCCGCTATCCAGATGATCCCATTGCCGGTGATGGGCGGCGTTTCGCTGCTGCTTTATGGTGTCATCGGTGCTTCCGGTATTCGTGTTTTGATCGAATCGAAAGTGGATTACAACAAAGCACAGAACCTGATCCTGACTTCCGTGATTTTGATCATCGGCGTCAGTGGCGCGAAGGTAAACATCGGCGCGGCGGAGTTGAAAGGTATGGCGCTGGCGACCATCGTCGGTATCGGCTTAAGTTTGATCTTCAAACTGATTAGTATGCTGCGCCCTGAAGAAGTGGTGCTGGACGCAGAAGACGCGGATATAACAGACAAATAATGTACCGACCGGGCAGTGTTGCTGCCCGGTTCAAACATCATGGGATTCTGTGGTAAACTTCTCGCGATTTTGTGAAATCCTGGTTGAGGTATCTCTGAACACACCGGCACAGCTCTCTTTGCCACTTTATCTTCCTGACGACGAAACCTTTGCAAGTTTCTGGCCGGGGGATAACTCCTCTTTACTGGCCGCGCTGCAAAACGTGCTGCGTCAGGAACATAGCGGTTACATCTATCTCTGGGCACGCGAAGGCGCGGGGCGCAGCCATCTGCTGCACGCGGCTTGCGCGGAATTGTCGCAGCGTGGCGATGCGGTGGGCTATGTCCCGCTGGATAAACGCACCTGGTTTGTTCCGGAAGTGCTCGACGGTATGGAGCATTTGTCGCTGGTCTGTATCGACAACATTGAGTGTATTGCAGGCGATGAGTTGTGGGAGATGGCGATTTTCGATCTCTACAATCGAATTCTGGAATCGGGCAAAACACGGTTGTTGATCACCGGCGATCGTCCACCGCGGCAGTTGAATCTGGGATTACCGGATCTCGCGTCGCGTCTCGACTGGGGGCAGATCTACAAATTGCAGCCACTTTCTGATGAAGATAAGTTGCAGGCGCTACAGTTACGCGCGCGTTTGCGTGGTTTTGAACTGCCGGAAGATGTGGGGCGTTTCTTGCTGAAGCGGCTCGACAGAGAAATGCGCACGTTGTTTATGACGCTGGATCAGCTGGATCGTGCGTCGATTACCGCGCAACGCAAGCTGACCATTCCTTTTGTGAAAGAAATTCTGAAGTTGTAGATAAGGTGTTTATTGTCGGATGCGGCGCGAACGCCTTATCCGACCTACGCGAAGTTAATCCATAGTATTCGTAGGCCGGATAAGACGCGGCAAGCGTCGCATCCGGCAATGTGCTTCAACTAGCGATGGAGCACATCTTAACCCACGATTTCCAGTACCTGCTCCGGTGGACGACCAATCCGTGCTTTGCCATTCGCGACCACAATCGGGCGTTCCATTAGTTTCGGATTATCCACCATCGCCTGAATCAGCGCCTCTTCGCTAAGTGAACTGTCAGCCAGGTTCAGTTCTTTATAAAGATCCTCTTTTTGGCGCATCAATTCACGAGCGCTATTCATCCCCAGCATTTTCAGCAAATCACGCAGCGTTGCCGCATCGGCGGGTGTCTCAAGGTAGAGCACCACTTCTGGCTCCACGCCGTTTTCTTTCAGCAGGTTCAGCGTTTCCCGGCTCTTTGAACAGCGTGGGTTATGGTAGATTTTTACCTGTTTGGTCATTGTTCTTCCTTTAATGCGAATTACATCTTGGTATAAGGCTTAAAGCGTTCCTGCAGCTGGCGCAACTGGTCGATGCGCGCATCGTAACGCGCTTGTTGCAGGCTGCCTAATTTCACCTGCGAACTGGCGCTACTCAACAGCGAAATGGCCTGATCGAGTCGTCCGGCGAGCGCATAACCTTCTGCTCGCGCAGCCAGCTCCTGATCGCGGTTATTTAGCGCGGCTTCCGCCTGTGCCAGTAAATCCCAGCCGTTGCTGTCATCTTTATTGTTAAAAGTGTAGCGATTCAGAATATTGGCCGCTTCCTGTGGTTGCCCCCCTTGCAGATAAGCGTTCGCCAGGTTGAGCTGCAACACCGGATTGGTGCGCAAATCGCGGGCATTTTTCAGGCGATTGATAGCGTCATTGGCTTTGTTTTGCCCAAGATCGATATCGGTAGCCAGATCGAGATACCATGCGTTGCCAGGTTCTGCCGCCAGTAACGGTTGCAGCGTTTTACGCGCCTCGTCGTATTTATTGGCTTCCATCGCCTGTAAAGCACGACCATATTGCGCCGCTCGTTGCTGACGAACGTTTCCTTTCGCCCATTCATCCAGCAAATCACTGGTGAGCTGGTTACGTCCGGAATTATACATCCCCAGTGTGCGCGCTTTCGCCAGATAGAAATCTTCCGACGACTGCACCACCATCGGGCGCATCTGATTAGCACGGTTGCGGGCATCTGCCAGACGACTTTCCGGCAACGGGTGAGTCAATAAAATTTCCGGCGGGCGCGAGGAGTAACGCGCCTGATCGAGTAATTTTTCGAGGAAGGTTGGCATCGCCTGCGGATCGAATCCCGAGCGTTGCAGCACCTGAATACCAATGCGGTCCGCTTCCTGTTCATTTTGCTGGGTGAAACTGATCATCCCCTGGCGCGTTCCCGCCAGTGTACCGGTCAGCGCCGCCATCCCCGCCTGCGGACTGGCCATCGCCAGTAAAATAGAACCTAACGCGCCGACCCAGGTCAGCGGCGCGCTGCGCTGCTGATCTTCCATCGCTCGCGCCAGGTGACGTTGGGTGACGTGGGAGATTTCGTGCGCCATAACTGAAGCCAGTTGACTTTCGTTATCGGAATAACGGAACAGGGCAGAGTGCAGCACCACGTTGCCGCCAAAGAAAGCAAAGGCGTTAATTTCGTCGTTGTTGATCAGAAAGAAATGAAACGGTGTCTTAACCGAATTGGCATGCGAAACCAGACGCATTCCTAGCGAATTAATATATTGCGTTAACAGCGGGTCATTAATTAACGGCGCGCTGCCGCGTAACTGGCGGACATAATAGTCGCCCATCTGCATTTCCTGACCAATGGAAAGTGTGCTTCCTGCGGAGGTTCCCATATCCGGCAAGGTGTCTGCGCTGTCGGCAAACGCCGGGGCTACCTGACCAATGGTCATAGCAGCAATGAGGGTTGCAACCAGGTTTTTTTTCAACTGCCTGAACATAACCTCTATCCTGTATTTCTGGAGATAGTCATTTGACCGATACTGTGAAATATCGTTCCCACCGCGCCGCCTTTGAGTGTAACGGCGAAGATTAGCCCACTCAAATGACTTTTCAGTTTCCTGAATCCGTCATAAAAAGCGAAGTCTTTTTTGTGACATTTCGATACAATTGCGGATCGCAATCCCGCTCTTGAGGTTCAGGGAAGGTCTTTATGCTCGAAATGTTGATGCAATGGTATCGCCGCCGTTTTAGCGACCCGGAAGCGATTGCCTTGCTGGTTATTTTAGTTGCCGGATTTGGCATTATCTTTTTCTTTAGTGGCCTGCTTGCTCCGTTGCTGGTGGCTATTGTGCTGGCCTATTTGCTGGAATGGCCAACCGTGCGCCTGCAATCTATTGGCTGCTCCCGCCGCTGGGCGACGTCGATTGTATTGGTGGTTTTCGTCGGTATATTGCTACTGATGGCGTTCGTGGTACTGCCTATCGCCTGGCAACAGGGCATCTACTTAATCCGCGATATGCCGGGGATGCTCAATAAGCTTTCTGACTTTGCCGCCACGTTGCCGCGCCGCTATCCGGCGTTAATGGATGCGGGCATTATTGATGCAATGGCCGAAAATATGCGCAGTCGGATGCTGACCATGGGCGATTCGGTGGTGAAAATTTCCCTCGCCTCGCTGGTCGGTTTGCTGACCATAGCCGTCTATCTGGTGCTGGTGCCATTGATGGTCTTCTTCCTGCTGAAAGACAAAGAGCAGATGCTGAACGCCGTTCGTCGGGTGCTGCCGCGCAACCGTGGACTGGCAGGACAGGTGTGGAAGGAGATGAATCAACAAATCACCAACTATATCCGCGGCAAAGTGCTGGAGATGATCGTGGTGGGGATCGCCACCTGGCTGGGGTTCTTGCTCTTTGGGCTGAACTATTCGCTGCTGCTGGCGGTGCTGGTCGGCTTCTCGGTACTTATTCCGTACATTGGCGCATTTGTGGTGACCATTCCGGTGGTTGGCGTGGCGCTATTCCAGTTTGGTGCTGGCACGGAATTCTGGAGCTGCTTCGCGGTGTATCTGATTATTCAGGCGCTGGACGGCAACCTGTTAGTACCGGTGTTGTTCTCCGAAGCGGTTAACCTGCATCCGCTGGTGATTATTTTATCGGTGGTGATCTTCGGTGGTTTGTGGGGATTCTGGGGCGTATTCTTCGCCATTCCATTGGCGACCCTGATCAAAGCCGTGATCCACGCCTGGCCCGATGGGCAAATAGCGCAAGAATAATCTTCAGCCCGACGAACTGTTTCGCCGGGCTGATTTTTAGGGTTCCTGACGTAAATAAATAGCCCGATAACAAATACTCACCAGCACTGCACCGCCGATAATATTACCCAGCATCACCGGGAGCAGATTGGCGGTAATAAAATGGCTGACCGTCAGAGCCGGAAAATTGTCTGCGCTACTGTGCGCCAGTTGCCAGAAGGGGGGGAGGGGCGAAATGGCGAATGGCAATGGCGAACGGAATCACAAACAAATTGGCGATACAGTGCTCAAAACCACTGGCGACAAACAGGGTGATGGGCAAAATCATGGCGACGATTTTGTCGCATAACGAACGTCCGCAATAACTCACCCACAGCGCCAGGCAAACCATCAGATTGCACATAATGCCGAGGCTGACAGATTCAGTAAATGTATGATGCATTTTGCCCTCGGCGCAGTGTAAAACCGCGACTCCCCACATCGCGTTTTCACTCATCACCAGCCCGGAAAACCAGATTAACAAACTGAAACAGGCAATACCTGCCAGATTACCGCAGGCCACCAGAAGTGCGTTAATCAGCCAAGTTCGCCAACTAATAACGCCCCGACTTTTTGCCATCACCGTCATTACCGACGAGGTGAACAGGCTGGTGCCGCAAACCGCCAGCAAAATAAAGCCGAGTGTAAAGCAAAGGCCGCCCACCAGATGGGTTAATGCCTGTGAAGACGGGGCATCGGCGATAACGGAAAGGTAAAAAGTAAATCCAATCGTCATAAACACGCCAGCGGACATCGCCATTAAAAAGACCGATACTTTGCTGCGGAAAGACCGACACTTTACTGCGGGCAATTTTATGGGCGGCAATCCGTTCAGCGATTGCCGCTTTTCTGGCGCTCAACTGCAAGTCGAAAGAGAGTTTGTTTCTCATGCATACTCCTGCAAAAGCAGATTACAACACCTCGCGAACCGAGATCCCCAGACGCTGCATTCGTGACAGCAGCGTGGTGCGCTTCATCCCTAATCGTGTCGCCGCGCCACGGGGCCCGGCAACAATGCCATTGGTTTCTCGCAATACCTGAACAATGCGCTGACGTTCTTCTTCGTCATTCTCTGGCGTCGTCGGGTGCAGTAACTGCGCCATTGAACTGCGAAGCGCTGAATCTTCATTTAGCGTCGGCAGTAAACGGCTTTGTCGGACATTAAGATGTAAATTCAGACTGTTACCGCGAGTCAGCAGTACCGCTCGCTCAATCACACGTTGCCCGGCCAGTCCCACGACATCAACTGGCGTAGCGCCTCGGTCGGGATGGCGTCAATTGCGCGATTCATATGGCGCGCCATTTTTTGCGTGAAATGCTTTGCTAAAAGAGGGATATCTTCCGGACGGTCGCGCAGTGGCGGCAGTTCCAGTGGGAAGACATTCAGGCGATAAAAGAGATCGCTGCGAAACTGGCGATC
>OBRO01000106.1_pt1 | contig 18815 bp, 17 predicted proteins | sample 1475671 | NCBI WGS metagenome assembly OBRO01 (sample SAMEA3360694, study PRJEB22359) | human gut metagenome | biome: ENVO:urban biome; feature: ENVO:human-associated habitat; material: ENVO:feces | place: Bangladesh | collected 2011
GATGAAGCTGACCGCATGCTCGACATGGGCTTTATCCACGATATCCGTCGCGTGTTAACAAAACTGCCAGCGAAGCGCCAGAACCTGTTGTTCTCCGCGACCTTCTCTGACGATATTAAAGCCCTGGCGGAAAAACTGTTGCACAACCCGCTGGAAATCGAAGTGGCACGCCGCAATACCGCGTCTGATCAGGTGACCCAGCACGTTCACTTTGTCGATAAGAAACGCAAACGCGAATTGCTGTCGCACATGATTGGGAAAGGGAACTGGCAGCAGGTGCTGGTGTTTACCCGTACCAAACATGGCGCTAACCATCTGGCTGAACAGCTCAATAAAGATGGCATCCGTAGTGCGGCGATCCACGGTAATAAATCGCAAGGTGCGCGTACTCGTGCGCTGGCCGATTTTAAATCGGGCGATATTCGTGTACTGGTGGCAACTGACATCGCTGCGCGTGGTCTGGATATCGAAGAGTTGCCGCACGTCGTCAACTATGAGTTACCAAACGTACCGGAAGATTATGTTCACCGTATCGGGCGTACTGGCCGTGCGGCGGCAACTGGCGAAGCATTGTCGCTGGTGTGTGTTGATGAACACAAACTGCTGCGTGATATCGAAAAACTGCTGAAAAAAGAGATCCCGCGCATTGCGATTCCGGGCTATGAGCCGGACCCGTCAATCAAAGCCGAACCGATCCAGAACGGTCGCCAGCAACGTGGCGGCGGCGGTCGTGGGCAAGGTGGTGGTCGCGGTCAACAGCAACCACGCCGTGGGGAAGGTGGCGCAAAATCTGCAAGCGCGAAACCTGCAGAAAAACCGTCTCGCCGCCTCGGCGATGCCAAACCGGCAGGCGAACAACAACGTCGCCGCCGTCCGCGTAAACCTGCCGCTGCGCAGTAATCTTTTATGCCGGGCTATGCCCGGCATCAGGCTGATGAACAAACGCAAAACTGCCTGATGCGCTACGCTTATCAGGCCTACGTGAACTCTGCAATATATTGAATTTGCATGCTTTTGTAGGCCGGATAAGGCGTTTACGCCGCATCCGGCATTTCACAACAAGCACTTGTCAGCAATTTGAGAACACGGGAAAAAATTTATCTGTTTTACCGCCCATAAGCCACCGAGACGTTACTTCTCTATAGCCAATTGTTCGCGCAACTCCATTAAAAGGTAGCCCAGTCGATTCTTGCCCTTACCATGACCACCGTCTCCCCAGTAAGCATCGTTTTCCGTATGCTCAACCAGTTTTGCGGGCGCGGTTGCCAGCAAGAGCGCACGCAGTTCTGCATGCTGTTCGAATTTAGCGCGAAGTGCTTTTCGCATCACCTGTTCTTTGACCGACTCCCAGTTTTTACGCAGAGGCTTAGAACGATCGCGCCCCATGCGTGCGGCGACCATAGGGGAAGAAACCCGACGGATCTCTTCGCGGTATTTTTCATCAAGGAATTTTTGTGCCTGAAAATAGTGTTCTGAGGTGGGCCAGGTTTTCCCGTCAACCTTGATGGGCCAGGCGGCAAAGTTAGAAAAATCACCGTAGTCATCGCTGGTGCTGTAGAAATTTATGATGGTGTCTTGCATGACGTGTTGGATCCTTTGTGCTCGAACGGGCATTAAACCGCATTATGTTGGTGGTTATTGCGAGCCGCTTTCCAGAAACAGAAAAACCATTACCCCTGAAAACCGAAAAATGCCACAATATTGGCTGTTTATACAGTATTTCAGGTTTTCTCATGGCATTAACCGCCGCGCTTAAAGCGCAAATTGCCGCCTGGTATAAGGCGCTTCAGGAACAGATCCCCGACTTTATTCCCCGTGCGCCGCAGCGGCAGATGATTGCGGACGTCGCCAAAACGCTGGCCGGAGAAGAAGGGCGGCATCTGGCGATTGAAGCCCCCACCGGCGTTGGGAAAACGCTCTCCTATTTGATCCCCGGCATCGCCATTGCCCGCGAAGAGCAAAAAACGCTGGTGGTAAGTACCGCCAACGTGGCATTGCAGGATCAGATCTACAGCAAAGATTTACCGCTGCTGAAAAAGATCATTCCCGATCTTAAATTCACTGCCGCTTTTGGGCGTGGGCGCTACGTTTGCCCGCGTAATCTGACAGCGCTCGCCAGCACTGAGCCCACGCAACAGGATCTGCTGGCGTTTCTTGACGACGAACTGACGCCGAACAATCAGGAAGAGCAAAAACGTTGTGCGAAGCTGAAGGGCGATCTCGATACTTATAAATGGGATGGTCTGCGCGATCATACTGATATCGCTATAGATGACGATCTCTGGCGTCGTTTAAGTACCGACAAAGCCAGCTGCCTCAACCGCAATTGTTACTACTATCGTGAATGCCCGTTTTTTGTCGCTCGTCGGGAGATTCAGGAAGCGGAAGTGGTGGTGGCAAACCATGCGCTGGTGATGGCGGCGATGGAAAGCGAAGCGGTATTGCCTGACCCGAAAAATTTACTGCTGGTGCTGGACGAAGGCCATCACCTGCCGGATGTGGCGCGGGATGCGCTTGAGATGAGCGCCGAAATCACCGCGCCGTGGTATCGGCTACAGCTGGACTTGTTCACGAAACTGGTCGCTACCTGCATGGAGCAGTTTCGCCCGAAGACCATCCCACCGCTGGCGATCCCTGAACGTTTGAATGCGCATTGTGAAGAGTTGTATGAGCTTATCGCCTCGTTAAACAACATTCTCAATCTCTACATGCCTGCCGGGCAGGAGGCAGAGCACCGTTTTGCGATGGGCGAACTGCCAGATGAAGTGCTGGAGATCTGCCAGCGGCTGGCAAAACTCACCGAGATGCTGCGTGGCCTGGCGGAGTTATTTCTTAACGATTTAAGTGAGAAAACCGGCAGCCATGACATTGTACGTCTGCATCGGTTGATTTTGCAGATGAACCGCGCGTTGGGGATGTTCGAGGCGCAAAGCAAACTCTGGCGGCTGGCGTCTCTGGCGCAATCTTCCGGTGCGCCGGTGACCAAATGGGCGACGCGGGAAGAGCGCGAAGGGCAGCTACACCTCTGGTTTCACTGCGTGGGAATACGTGTCAGCGATCAGCTGGAAAGGCTGCTGTGGCGCAGTATTCCGCACATTATTGTCACCTCCGCAACCTTGCGTTCGCTGAACAGTTTTTCGCGTTTGCAGGAGATGAGTGGTCTGAAAGAGAAAGCGGGCGACCGTTTTGTGGCGCTGGATTCCCCCTTTAACCACTGCGAACAGGGCAAAATTGTTATTCCCCGGATGCGCGTTGAGCCTTCCATCGACAACGAAGAGCAGCATATTGCCGAAATGGCGGCCTTTTTCCGTGAGCAGGTGGAGAGCAAAAAACATCTCGGTATGTTGGTACTGTTTGCCAGCGGACGGGCGATGCAGCGCTTTCTCGACTATGTGACGGATTTACGTCTGATGTTGCTGGTTCAGGGCGATCAGCCGCGTTACCGTTTAGTTGAACTGCACCGCAAACGCGTCGCCAACGGTGAGCGCAGCGTGCTGGTGGGCTTACAGTCATTTGCCGAAGGGCTTGATTTGAAAGGTGATCTGCTCAGCCAGGTGCATATCCACAAAATCGCTTTTCCGCCCATCGACAGCCCGGTGGTGATCACCGAAGGGGAATGGCTGAAAAGCCTCAACCGCTATCCGTTTGAGGTGCAAAGCCTGCCGAGCGCCTCGTTTAACCTGATTCAGCAGGTTGGGCGACTGATTCGAAGCCACGGTTGCTGGGGGGAAGTGGTTATCTACGACAAACGCTTGCTGACCAAAAATTATGGCAAGCGACTACTGGATGCATTACCGGTATTTCCGATAGAGCAACCGGAAGTCCCTGAAGGTATAGTTAAAAAGAAAGAAAAAACGAAATCCCCACGCCGTCGGCGGCGTTAATGATGTGAGTCAGGTAAGGAGTCGTAAATGGACTATCGCAAAATCATTAAAGAGATCGGGCGCGGGAAAAACCACGCGCGCGATTTAGACCGGGATACTGCGCGCGGTCTGTATGCCCATATGCTCAATGGTGAAGTCCCTGACCTTGAGTTGGGCGGCGTATTGATTGCGCTGCGTATCAAAGGGGAAGGGGAAGCAGAGATGCTCGGCTTTTACGAAGCCATGCAAAATCACACCATCAAGCTGACGCCGCCTGCAGACAAGCCGATGCCGATTGTCATCCCCAGTTACAACGGCGCGCGTAAACAGGCCAACCTGACGCCGTTGTTGGCGATTCTCCTGCACAAACTCGGTTTTCCTGTGGTGGTTCACGGGGTTAGCGAAGATCCAACCCGCGTGCTGACTGAAACCATTTTTGAATTGATGGGTATTACGCCAACGTTGCACGGCGGGCAGGCGCAGGCGAAGCTCGACGAACATCAACCGGTGTTTATGCCAGTCGGCGCGTTTTGCCCGCCGCTGGAAAAACAACTGGCGATGCGCTGGCGGATGGGCGTGCGTAACAGTGCACATACCCTGGCGAAACTGGCGACGCCATTTGCCGAAGGTGAGGCACTGCGTCTTTCCAGCGTTTCGCATCCGGAATACATTGGACGCGTCGCGAAGTTCTTTAGCGATATCGGCGGGCGGGCGCTACTAATGCATGGTACTGAAGGTGAAGTGTATGCTAATCCGCAGCGCTGCCCGCAGATCAATCTCATTGACCGTGAAGGGATGCGGGTGCTGTATGAAAAACAGGACACTGCTGGTAGCGAGTTACTGCCACAAGCAAAAGATCCGGAAACCACGGCGCAGTGGATTGAGCGTTGCCTTGCTGGCAGCGAACCGATTCCCGAATCGCTGAAAATCCAGATGGCTTGCTGCCTGGTGGCTACGGGTGAAGCGGCAACTATCAGCGACGGCCTGGCGCGCGTTAATCAGGCATTTTAATTTTTATCTCAGCCGGATGAGCCATGTCATCCGGCTTTTACCCCACCGCAATATGAAATTCCTGCATCTTTATTGACCTTCCCGCGCCCGGCGTGCAGCATAAAAAAACAACAAACACATAACATAAACAGGAGTTAACCATGGAAAGTGGTCATCGCTTTGATGCTCAGACGCTGCACAGTTTTATTCAGGCTGTATTTCGTCAGATGGGTAGCGAGGAACAAGAAGCGAAATTAGTTGCCGATCATTTAATCGCGGCAAACCTGGCAGGGCATGATTCACATGGTATTGGCATGATCCCAAGCTATGTGCGCTCCTGGAGTCAGGGGCATCTGCAAATTAACCATCATGCCAAAGTCGTTAAAGAAGCGGGGGCGGCGGTCACGCTCGATGGCGATCGCGCATTTGGTCAGGTCGCGGCACACGAAGCGATGGCGCTGGGGATTGAGAAAGCGCATCAGCACGGCATTGCCGCCGTGGCGCTACATAACTCGCATCATATCGGCCGTATCGGTTACTGGGCGGAGCAGTGTGCAGCGGCGGGGTTTGTCTCTATCCACTTTGTTAGCGTGGTCGGTATTCCAATGGTCGCGCCGTTCCACGGTCGCGACAGCCGCTTTGGCACCAATCCGTTCTGTGTGGTTTTCCCTCGTAAAGATAATTTCCCGCTGTTGCTTGATTACGCCACCAGCGCCATTGCATTTGGCAAAACCCGCGTCGCCTGGCATAAAGGCGTCCCCGTGCCGCCAGGTTGCCTGATTGACGTTAACGGCGTGCCGACGACCAATCCGGCGGTAATGCAGGAGTCGCCGTTGGGTTCGCTGTTGACCTTTGCCGAACATAAAGGCTACGCCCTTGCAGCGATGTGTGAAATTCTTGGCGGGGCGCTTTCCGGCGGTAAAACGACGCATCAGGAAACGTTACAAACCAGTCCCGATGCCATTCTTAACTGCATGACTACCATCATCATCAACCCGGAACTGTTCGGCGCGCCGGATTGTAGTGCACAGACCGAAGCCTTTGCCGAGTGGGTGAAAGCCTTCGGCGCGCCGGATTGTAACGCGCAGACCGAAGCCTTTGCCGAGTGGGTGAAAGCCTCGCCGCATGATGATGATAAGCCGATTTTGCTACCGGGCGAGTGGGAAGTGAACACGCGTCGCGAACGGCAGAAGCAGGGGATTCCACTGGATGCGGGAAGCTGGCAGGCCATTTGTGATGCAGCGCGGCAGATTGGTATGCCGGAAGAGACGTTGCAGGCTTTCTGTCAGCAGTTAGCCAGCTAAAAAAAAGCCCGTCCAGTGGCGGACGGGCAAACAAGGGTAACATAGGATCAATGAGGGTTAGAGCATATGCGTCTGTCGGCAAACAGACAGGGAAATACTTGTGCTGAACGTAGCGTAAACGCCTGATCCGTCCAACGGTTCGGATTTTGTAGGCCTGATAAGACGCGGTAGCGTCGCATCAGGCATCTGTTGCCGGATGCGGCGTAAACGCCTTATCCGTCCTACGAATTACTTATAAATTACCGCAGTACCGCTTAATTTATTGTTGTTGGTGGCGGAAGTGATGCTGTATCCACTGGCACCGGCTGCCGCGGCTTTCTCAGCCAGTTTCGCTTCCAGGGCATCGAGGGTGGATGCGCCATCGGCAGAAACCACGCCGATTTTATTCATGTTCTGTGCCTGGGATGCCGTTACCGGTTCCGCCGCGAACACGCCAAATGACAGAGTTGAAAGAGCCATAGCAGCAACAACAGTATTGATAGTTTTCATAATTAATCTCTCGCAGGTGATTTTTGTATAAGTGACGTTGTTTCGTCGATGTGATGAGTATCACGTTTTTTTACGAGAGATAAAATCGAAGAGAATTGACCGCCTTGTTCAAATAAATTGATTGATATCTAACATACTGATAAACCATTTATTTGTTGTACTTATGGACTTGTTTTATACCGCGTGGCAGTCACGGTAGCGTTAAAGGCACGGAATGCCACGCAAAATACAAATTATACTCGCTATACATCCCGCCAGTTGTAGTTAACGTAACTGGCTGTCTTTCGAACCTCTGCGATTATATCCTGTATAAGCTGGTTTTTGTAAATCTTTCTCCTGCTGACAATGAATACATAAGCGCACGCCAGGAATGGCTTCCCGACGGGCCTGCGGGATGGGGGCACCGCACTCTTCACATTCATCCAGGCTTTCGCCGCGCGGAATTTCACCCCGAGCGCGGGCAATCGCATCTTCAATTGTACTGTTGATCTGTTCGTTGACGGCGTCATCATTAGCCCAACCGGATGCCATATCGTCCTCCCCATATCAATGCTTGTACAGTTAAGTGTAGCTAATATAGGGACGAACTCGGGCAGTTCAAGCGTCAGATCTCCGACCATTCCCGCAGCAGATTATGATAAAGATTGAGCAGCGACAGGATCTCTTCACTTTCGCCGTAGCGGCTTTTCAGCGACTGAATATTGTTGTCCAGTTCAAACAGCATGGCGCGCTTTTTATCATCGCGGATCATCGACTGGATCCACATAAATGATGCCACTCGTACGCCGCGGGTTACGGGTGTCACGCAATGCAGGCTGCTGGAGGGATACAACACCAGATCGCCTGCCGGGAGTTTTACCCGATGTTGCCCGAAGGTGTCATTAACGACCAGTTCGCCGCCGTCGTAGCTTTCTGGATCGCTTAAAAACAGCGTGGCAGAAAGGTCAGTGCGCATCCAGCCGTTTTGTGGATGGCTGCGTACTGCGCCATCCACATGGAAACCATAGGTTTCATTGTTCTGATAGCGATTAAACAGCGGCGTGGAAAGGGTACGCGGCAAGGCCGCGGCAAAGAACAAAGCATGTTGGTTAACCGCGTTCAGCACCTCATTTTGCAGGGCGGCGTACAGGGCGCTGCGGGTGTCTACTTGTTGATTGTTCTTAACTTGCGCACCTTGTGCGCCGGTGGTGACGCGTCCATCCACCCATTCGGCTTGTTCCAGTTGTTCGCGAAAACGAGCGACGTCCTGTGGCGATAACACGCCGGGAATGTGGTACATCATACAATTTCTCCAAAAAGTGGGGCCTGCGCCCCACATCTGAATCAGAAATGCATATTGGCTGTGAGCAAGAAGGTTCTTGGCTCGCCCGGGTGATAACGGTAGCCGCTCTTATTGATTGAGGCGACGTAATCGGTATCAAACAGGTTGTAGACGTTTAGCTGGAAGTCGAGATTGCGATTAACCCGATACCCCAGTTTGGCGTCGGCGACCCAATAACCTTCGGTAAATGCTGGCGTTCCCACCGCGCCGTCTGAACCTTTATGCATACTGCCGATATACCGTGCGCCCGCACCAACAGAAATATCATCGGTTGCCTGATACTGGCTCCATAAGGTGAAGGCGTGTTCCGGGGTATACGGCAGCGATGAGGAACCATCCTGGGCAACATCTTTGCCGTTTTTGATGGTTGCTTTTTGCTGGGTATAGCCGCCAATCACCTGCCACGCGGGAGTGATATTCCCGGCCACGGATATCTCATAGCCTTCGACGCGTTTCTTACCGTATTGCGAGTAAGTTCCGTCATCATTTTGCTCAACTTCATTTTCGATATCAGTGCGGAACAGCGCGGCGGTGAGCAACAGACGTTTATCCAGAACCTGCCATTTGGTGCCAATCTCGCTGGTGTTGGCTTTTTGCGAACAGCGCGGCGGTAAGTAGCAGGCGTTTATCCAGAACCTGCCATTTGGTGCCAATCTCGCTGGTGTTGGCTTTTTGCGGTTTAAAATCGGTGCGGTTGGCACTGTTACCGCTGCCAGACTGCGCAAGGGCGAAGTTGTTGCCGCCCGGAGGCTGCTGGGAAACGGCATAGTTAATATAGACATTGCCGTTTTCCGTCAGGTGATACAGCGCCCCGGCTTTCCAGTTCATCAGATTGCCCGACTTGGCGGTGTCGACGGTGGTGACCGGAGAACCTTTTGCCACACCAGTTGGGCAGGTGATGGCACCGCGTCCGCTGCCGCCGCAGGCGGTGGCACTGTCATATTCAGTATGATAATTATCCAGACGGATCCCGCCGTTCAGCTCAAAATCACGGGTGATTTGCAGCGTATCAAAGGCGTAAATTGCGAAGGTATCCGTCTGACCATTGGCGTTTGCGCCGTTGCGCGTCAGGCCGCCGGGATGAATGCTGCTGTCAGGATGATAAATATTTACCGTCGGTAACGTCACCGGATTAACGCCATAGTTAGTCTGTGTTTCGCGGGTAAATTCCACGCCGGTACTGACATCATGACCGATAGCGCCGGTATAGAACGTCGAGGTCAGGTTGGTCTGGTTGGTGAGAATTTTATTACTCACATCTTTGGTATTCGCCGTGCGTGACCAGGTCCAGCTATTCACATAGCTGGTGGGCTGAGTAATATTCGACGCCCCGCCCATAATCGCCGTCATCAGGTAATCCTGCTTTACGCGCGACCAACGGGTAGTATTGCGAATGGTGGTGTTATCGTTGATGTCGTGCTCAAAACGCATGGTGGCGGTGTCGGTGGTCGAATCGTCGTAATCGGAATCCGTGCCGTAAAAGTTATGAGTATCAACTTTTCCGGAATGATTCAGGGCCGCCGTTCCCGCAGATGGGGCAGAATAGCCCGGCAAACCGATGGTCGGAATGCCGCCGTCTGGCGTGTTGTGCTGGGTGACATGCAGATAATTAAGATACAAACGATTCGCTGTACCAAGGCCAAAAGCGACAGAAGGGGCGACGCCGTAACGCTCATTTTTGACTTTGTCGCGTCCGGCATCGTGCGTTTTTTCGCCCATTACATTCAGGCGCACCGCGGTGGTATCACCAATGACCTGATTGACGTCCAGCGTGCCGCGGCGGAACCAGGCGCTGCCAATACTGGCGGAGGCGTCAATGCCGGAATCATTGCGCGGCTGCTTGCTGATCATATTGATCGAGCCTGTCGGTGCGCTGCGCCCGTAGTCGGTGCCGGACGGCCCTTTAATTACTTCGACCTGCTCGGTATTGAAGGTGTCGCGCGAGACGCTGCCGATATCGCGAATGCCATCGATATAAATACTGTTAGAGGTATCGGCACCGCGCATATAAATGGCGTCGCCAGTGGTGGAGTTACCGTTCTCACCCGCAAAAAACGCACCCACGCCGGGGACGTTTTTGAGCGCGTCGGTAAGGTTGGTTGCACCCTGATCTTTAATCACTTGTTCAGAAATCACTGTCATCGTGCGGGTAGTATCCGCTACCGGACGCGAGAATTTCGGATCGGCAGATTGTTGTGGCGCATAAAGCGAAGGCGTTGATGCTTCGACAACCAGCGTGTCATCCGCGTTAGCTTGCCCTTCGGCAGCGAGTGCCTGTGCCACAGGCGTAATACCAATACAAAGACCGGCAAAGAACGTGAGCGAATGAAATTGTCTGGCAGGGAAATTGCGATTGTTTTCCATTTTGCAGGTGACTTTTTCTTATATGTTGAAATTTTCACTGCCACGAGAAAGCCTCTCTGCGGATGCGATGCCACTGTTAATCTCGTGATAGCGCTCGTGCAAGTGATAATAATTTTGATAAGCATTATCACTTAGCGCGATTTTCTATCACCCATTGCGCGAAAAAGAAATACATTTATTTACATTGCGTTCATATTTGATGTTTTTTGCTTACAAATTGGACGAAAACTGCATCCAGAGGCGAATGCAGTTACGTTGGTGGGGTTATTTGTAGATGATTGCAGTACCGAACATCTGGTCATTTCCGCCTGCGGAATTAATGACATAACCTTTCGCGCCTTGTTCGCGCGCTTTTTCTGCCAGTTTATCCTCCAGATCGCTTAGGTTTGATGCGCCAGTTGCCGAAACGGTACCGGCGGGCCGTAGCTGACCGCTGTCCAGGTTACTCATCGGTTGCGCGGCATAAGCCGTGAGAGAGATTCCGCTCAGGACGGTGGCAATCAGTAGTGTGAGGCACTTTTTCATAATGACATCCTCATAAATACAACGGGTAGTGCCTGATAAGTGTAGGTCGCCTGGGCGATGAAAATGACGCAAAAAATTGACAGAGATGTGCTTATTTTTTGAACGATATATTTTTACAAAATAAGACAAATCAATGACATGCATAATGCTGATTTTTATGATGAATTGCCATAAACCATAGCCATGTTAAGGTTTTGGGGAATGATAAACGCAGCCAGATATTTACCCTGTCGCGTTATGCGGGTATCTTACGCCGCTGCTTAAAGGAGAATGCTATGTCCGCCCAGAAACCGGGGTTGCATCCGCGCAACCGTCATCACAGCCGCTACGATCTCGCCACGCTTTGTCAGGTCAATCCTGAACTCAGGCAATTCCTCACGCTTACACCCGCCGGGGAGCAAAGCGTAGACTTTGCCAATCCGCTGGCGGTGAAGGCGCTCAATAAGGCGTTGCTGGCCCATTTTTACGCCGTAGCGAACTGGGATATCCCCGACGGTTTTCTCTGCCCACCAGTACCGGGCCGGGCGGATTATATTCATCACCTTGCCGATTTACTGGCCGAAGCAAGCGGAACAATTCCAGCTAATGCCAGCATTCTGGATATCGGCGTTGGTGCGAACTGTATTTATCCGCTGATTGGCGTACATGAATATGGCTGGCGTTTTACCGGTAGTGAAACCAGCAGCCAGGCGTTAAGCAGTGCGCAGGCGATCATCAGTGCTAATCCGGGGCTTAACCGCGCCATTCGTCTGCGTCGGCAAAAAGAGAGTGGGGCGATTTTTAACGGCATCATCCATAAAAACGAGCAATACGACGCGACCTTGTGTAACCCGCCATTCCACGATTCCGCCGCTGCGGCACGGGCAGGTAGTGAACGTAAACGCCGTAACCTGGGGCTGAACAAAGACGATGCACTGAACTTTGGTGGTCAGCAACAGGAGTTGTGGTGTGAAGGCGGTGAGGTCGCTTTTATCAAAAAGATGATTGAAGAGAGCAAAGGCTTCGCGAAGCAGGTGATGTGGTTTACCTCGCTGGTATCTCGTGGTGAAAACTTACCGCCGTTGTATCGTGCCCTGACGGACGTGGGCGCGGTGAAGGTGGTTAAAAAAGAGATGGCCCAGGGGCAAAAGCAGAGTCGCTTTATTGCCTGGACCTTTATGAACGACGAGCAGCGCCGCCGTTTTGTCAATCGCCAGCGTTAAAGCGTTGGCTCCCCCGGCGGCAACGGTTCAGCCGGGGCCGCGCCCGGAGCTGGCAGCACCTGATAAGTCTGCACCGGCGCGCGAACACCCGCCAGGTCGAAATGTTTTTTCACCTGGCTGTCGAGGGCAAAGCGTACCGTCCACTGTTTGAGTGGCAGCGTGGTGAACGAAACACGCAGTGTAAACGCGGTATTGCTTAAGCCGACAATCCCGGCAAAATTCGGTTCACCAATAATCAGCCCGCGAATTTCTTCGTTTTCCATTAATTCCGCTACCGCATCTTTCAGTGCCTGATTGGCTTTATCAGCATCTTCATGGCGATCAACATCGTAGTTTGCCACTACCGAACCAATACCGCGGACGAAGTTAGCAAAGGTGGTTATCGAAGACCACGGAATGATGTGATACGCCCCGGTATCCTGGCGCACGCCCACGGAGCGAATCGACATCCGTTCCACAGTGCCGGTCAACGGCCCGATAGTCACCAAATCTCCAGTGTTCATGCCGTTTTCAAACTGAATAAATACCCCGGTGATAATATCTTTCACCAGCGTTTGCGAACCAAACGAGATAGCCAGACCTAATGCCCCGGCACCTGCCAGCAATGGCGCGATATTGACGCCGATTTCCGACAACACAATCATGATGGTGATGGTACTGATAATCACCGCCAGCGCGTTACGGAACAGCGTTAGCAGGGTACGCGTACGGGCGCTGGGTAGCGGGCGGCCATGAATATCCGAAGCCAGCCGGTTTTCGATCAAACTGGCGAGCACCGTCCAGCCAACCGCCGAGAAGAAAAGAATGAGTGCGATACGGATCAGGATATCTACGGTTTTCTGCCCCGCGCCGTTTTGCAGCCAGTTCCAGAAATCGAACAATCCCCATGCGCTCAACAGCAACATTACCGCCACGCAGACTGTCAGAATACGCGCCGTTTTCAGCGCCGCCGACAGCCAGCCATTCAACCGTTTTTGCAGCTCCGGATAGTTACGCTGAGTATGTGGCGAGAGAGTGATGGTTTTCGCCAGCCAGCGGGAAAACATACCGGAAACAAACGCTGCGATACCAATAATCGCCAGGCTGCGCACCGTTGCACCCATCATAAATTTCAGGCTGTTGCCCGGATCGAACAACGAAAAGAAAAACAGCACGATAAAATAGGCGCTTGCCAGCCAGTGCCACACCAGCGCAAAGGCGCGGATAAACAGGCTGAAAAAGGCCAGCGAATGCTCCGCGAAGTTGAGCAAATGCTGGGTAATCTCTTTTTTATTACGAAAGATCAGGTACAACGCCCAGACGGTCATGCACAGCATAATGATGACGTTCGCCAGCGCACCTATCTGTACATTCACCTGATTAGAGATAATCGGCACAGCCACAATCAGACCATAGCCAATCAGGCTGCTTAACCAGCTCAGGCGACGACTCCAGTAACGGGCGGTCTCGTCATGAATCGTGAACGGGCGCAGTTCAGCTACGTTTGGGCAAAAAATCAGGCGTAGTACGGTTTTGAAAAATTCAATCAGGGCAAAGGCGTTGAGAAACAAACTTTGTTGGAAAGCGATGGTGCGACTGCCCGCATTCAGGTTGTCGCTTAATACCTGGCCGACAAATAATGTCAGTGCCAGTAACAGCAGGTCGATAATAAACGCCCCGATAATCATCGCCGGAAGCTGCAACCAGTTGCTGCGCTCACGATTTTTTTGCCGCGCCCACTGGCCCATTTTGCGATACAGCGGCAGTGCGCACAGACGAATCAGCCAGTAAAAACCAAACACTAATACCGCTAACATTGAAAAGTGGGTAAAAACCAAACACTAATACCGCTAACATTGAAAAATGGGTCAGCGCATTGCTGAAGGTTTGTGGATTAAACGGCTTATGCGGGGAGCCGGTGATATTGCGATAAAGTTGCCCGAAGCGGGCGGAAAGGGCTTCACCATAATGGCGGCTGACTTCGGTGACCTTTTGCAGCACGGTTTGCTCTTCAACCAGCGTCGGCGGCACGATCTTCGGTACCGGTTCCGCAGGGGGCGTCGCGGCGACGGTGCGCAACTGGTCGATCAACTCTTTACGCGAGGTGTCATTATCCAGCACATCCGCCAGTGCGCCATAGGCCGCTTTTTTTTGTTCGATATCCGGTTCCGGGGCCGGTTCAGTCGTTGAGTCCGTTGTCGTTGTGGTTGTAACGCCGGGTATGGATACCGCGTGGGCAGGTGCGCCCAGCAGGCAGAAGAGGATGAACAGGATCCACCGCATGACTCCTCCAGTGAGAAAACAGAGCAAAAAGATAAGTATAGATGCTGGGGGAGAGGCAATTTTAAATGAGAGGAATCTGGTGTGCCTCCCTTTCGGGGGAAAGGGAGGCAGAGAAGTTAAGAGACGTGCTGCAAAAATTCCTGCAAGCGCTGGCTCGGCGGGTTCTTGATCAACACCTGCGGATCGCCATCTTCTGCAATCCGGCCTTTGTCGATAAAGATCAGGCGCGAAGCTACTTTCTCGGCAAAACCGATTTCGTGGGTCACGATCACCATCGTCATCCCTTCTTCAGCCAGATCCTGCATAACCTTCAGCACTTCATGGCGCAGTTCCGGGTCAAGAGCGGAAGTCGGTTCATCAAACAGCATCATTTTCGGCTTCACCGCCAGCGCGCGGGCAATCGCCACACGCTGCTGTTGACCACCAGAAAGTTCGGAAGGGTAGTGATGTGCACGTTCTGCCAGACCGACTTTCGCCAGCAGCTCACGTGCCAGTTTTTCCGCCTCTTCTTTGTTCGCGCCACGCACGCGTAGCGGGCCAAACATGACGTTTTCCAGCGCCGTCAGATGCGGGAAGAGGTAAAACTGCTGGAACACCATACCTGCTTCCTGGCGAATCAGGCGCTCGTCAACTTTCGGATCGTTAACCTTCAGGCCATCGACAATCAGATCGCCGGAGGTGATTTCTTCCAGTTTGTTGATGCAGCGCAGCAGGGTCGATTTACCGGAACCGGACGGCCCGATAATCACCACGACTTCGCCCTGAGCAATGTTCAAATCGATATTGTGCAGCACCTGGGTTGGACCAAAATGCTTGGAGACGTTTTTAAATTCAATCACAGGATTTTCATCCTTCTTTCCAGACGACGCAGAATAAAGCTCAGCACCAGGGTAATAATCAGATAGAACACCGCCACGGCGCTCCAGATCTCAAGGGCGCGGAAGTTACCGGCAATAATTTCTTGCCCCTGACGGGTCAGTTCCGCCACGCCGATAACAATAAACAGCGAAGTGTCTTTAATGCTGATGATCCACTGGTTACCCAGCGGCGGCAGCATACGACGCAGTGCCAGCGGTAAAATGACGTAGCGAATGGTTTCCCAACGTGAAAGACCGAGCGCCAGTCCTGCTTCACGAAAACCTTTGTGGATAGACAGCACCGCACCACGCGTGATTTCCGCAATATACGCGCCGGAGTTGATCATGATGGTGACCACCGCCGCAGTAAATGGGTCGATGCGTAAGTCGTTAAACGCCATCGGCAGGGCGAAATAGATAAACATCACCTGGACGACGATAGGTGTGCCGCGGATCACTTCAATAAAGACCAGCGCGACGTGGTTGGCTATCCAACCTCCGAAGGTGCGTGCAAAACCTGCCAGCAATCCGATTACCAGACCGCCTGCCAGACCGAGGACCGAAATCCACAGGGTCATTTTGGCACCTTCAATCAGAAGCGGAATGGCAGGCCAGATGGCACTCCAGTCAAACTGCATATGTTGTTCCTGTTACCGTGGTGTAAATAATCAAATTCAGGGTAATTAATGGCCCCGGAGCGGGTTTGCGCCCCTCACCCTAATCCTCTCCCCATAGGGGAGAGGGAACTGCCAGTGCGTTTTACAGGTGTAGCGTTATTATTTCGGTTCAGTACCGAACCATTTTTTGTAGATTTCGTTGTAAGTTCCGTTCTCGCGCAGGGTTTTCAACGCGCCGTTGACTTTGTCACGCAGCTCGTCGCTACCTTTCGGGAACGCAATACCGTATTGCTGCGCTTCCAGAGAGTCACCTACCGCTTTGAACTGACCGTTACCGGCGGTTTTGATGAAGTACAGAATGTTTGGCGTATCGTGCAGAACGGCGTCTGCGCGGTTGGTGCCCAGTTCCATATAGGCGTTATCGATGTTCGGGAACTGACGCAGATCTTTAGTTTTGATGTTTGCTTTCGCGTAATCAACGGAGCCAGTACCGCTCTTCACAGCAACCACTTTCCCGTCGAGATCTTTCACGCTTTTCACATCGTTATTGTTAGCTTTCACCATCACTAACAGGCCGCTTTTGTAGTAGCCGTCAGAGAAATCGATCGCTTTTTTACGCTCGTCGGTGATGGTAATGCCCGCCAGCGCCAGATCGACGTTTTTGGTTTGCAGTGCCGGAATGATCCCACTGAAATCCATCGGCTTCAGTTCGTAATCCAGCTTCAGCTCTTTAGCGATGGCAGCCCACAGATCAACGTCAAAGCCCACATATTTATCGCCCTGTTTAAATTCAAACGGAACGAAGGCGGTATCCGTCGCGACAACTAATTTTTTATCCGCGGCATGAGAAGAAACCGCAAAAGCCAGGGTCAGTGCAGCCAGTGAAACTTTTAATACAGACTTCATAGCATTTCCTTTTTTCTATCCACGGGACGATCCCCTGCGTGACATTCACATATATGAAAAAATCGTGCCAGTTTTGCAACTCCTTGATTTTTCGAGATGCGGCAAAAACGTGATGCACGATTTATAGGGCAATACCCTGAAGATGCACCATTCTGGGGCACCAATCTGGTGCGCTAAAATTGTGCACTCAACACAGTGATTATTTAGCGTAAAACCTGATGAAAAAACAATCTTTATGTAACGATTGTGTGATGATGTGGATACAAAAAATTTACTTAATCAGCTGGAGATAGCAGATGGATGCACTAAATAAGTGCGTTGAGGTGGGCTGCAAAACAAAACGGCCTCCTGTCAGGAAGCCGCTTTTATCGGGTACTAAAGTTCTGCACCATCAGCGATGGATTTATTCGATGTTAGACTCGATAAACCACAGGAATTTATCCAGGTCGCGAGACGCGGCGGTCAGGATATCTGCGGTGTCGTCATCTTTCGCTTCGCCAATCGCTTTGCGTACGTCATTAGCGACGATTGCGTAACGGTCAGCCAGTTCTTTCAGGTGATCCTGAACGTTGTGGATGTCCAGCGGGTAACTTTTCAGCGGGGTTTTGCTGTTGATAACTTGAGTGGTCCCCAGAGCTACACCGCCCAGCTGCACTGCACGTTCTGCCATGGTATCCAGATGATCGATCAGTGCGGTGCGGAAGCCATCCAGCATTTCATGTACGGCAATGAAGTTAGCGCCGCGCATGTTCCAGTGCGCTTGTTTGGTAATCAAAGAAAGATCAATAAACTGGATAACCTGGCGATTCAGCAACTCTACTGTTGCTTTTTTCTCGCTGTCAGAGACATCGTTGCGGGTATAAAGCAGATTGGTCGCTTTTGATTTAACTAATTTAGCGGTACTCATAATTTCATATCCTCTTGATGTTATGTCCCAGTAATTAACGAGACTAAGTATAGCACCGGCTATGTGTTCCGCTATTCTGGCTGTTCCTATCACACTAATAGTGGTAACAAGCGTGAAAAACAAAAACAATAAAAAAATCAATGAGTTAGATATATTAATAAGAACAATTCTTATTTATTTGCTCGCCAGGAATTTTCGGAATAAATATGCTTTTGCATAATTCGATATATAAAGACGGTGTAGAGGAAAAGTAGCGAGAAAATCTGCATGGTTATGCATAACCATGCAGAAATGTAAATTTAATTTATGTCTAATTCTTTTATTTTGCTCTCTTTGCGTACTGTCAGCGTAGAACCCATTGAAGCGGCGATGATAGCGCCGAGCGCCAGCAGCTGTATGGGTGTCAGTGTTTCTCCGAGGAAAATCATCCCGGAAACGGCAGCCAGCGCCGGTTCCATGCTCATCAGCGTACCAAATGTCCGTGTTGGCAAACGGGTGAGGGCAATCATTTCCAGCGAATAAGGCAGAGCGGTCGAGAGAATAGCGACAGCCAGCCCCAATGGAATAACCGACCAGTGCCAGAGTGCTTCACCAGCCTGAAGCGCTCCAATTGGCACGAAAATTAACGCTGCAATCAACGAACCAATTGCCACCGTCGCAGGGCCATGTTCCGCTCCTGCGCGTTGCCCACTTAAAATGTAAATAGCCCAACAAGCCCCGGCCCCCAGTGCCAGCGCACAGCCGGTTAAATCGACATGGGAAACGTCTTGCCCCAGCGGTAGCAGGAACCACAGACCAAGAACCGCCAGCACAACCCAGACGAAATCTACCGGGCGACGAGAAGAGAACAGCGCCACCGCCAGTGGTCCGGTGAACTCCAGCGCCACCGCAATACCCAGCGGTACCGTCTGAATAGAAAGATAAAAAAGATAATTCATCCCACCCAGCGAAACGCCGTAAAACAACAGCGGTAACCGTTGCTCTTTGGCAAAGCGCAGTCGCCATGGCTTAAAGAACGCGATGAGGATCAGCGTTCCTAATGCCAGACGCAGCGCAGTGACACCCGGTGCGCCCACCAGAGGAAAAAGTGACTTAGCTAACGAGGCTCCACCCTGAATAGACGCCATGGCAACGAGCAATATGACTATTGGTAACCAGACCGGCATTTTACGTAATGAACCAGGCATCCTTTCTCCCACAAATATCTA
>OBRO01000110.1_pt1 | contig 18637 bp, 16 predicted proteins | sample 1475671 | NCBI WGS metagenome assembly OBRO01 (sample SAMEA3360694, study PRJEB22359) | human gut metagenome | biome: ENVO:urban biome; feature: ENVO:human-associated habitat; material: ENVO:feces | place: Bangladesh | collected 2011
GACTGGGCCTTTTTGCATATGTGCGGAATAAATGCCGGATGCGACGCTGGCGCGTCTTATACTCCCACATAAGCCAGATTCAACAGCGAATACGTCTTCCCCAAATTGCCCACTTCCATACTTCCTCCTTACCAGAAATCTATCCTTAAGCTCCTTAATAACCATTTTCCTGCTAACTAAATTCATGGTTAAGGTTGTATAATGATGCGCAACAAATGTATAACATTTTCTTTACCAAAAAAAATAAACAAAAGCGACCGACAAAAGCATCGGATTACGGCAGGAGACATAATGGCATGGCTGAAAGTACTGTAACGGCAGACAGCAAACTGACAAGTAGTGATACTCGTCGCCGCATTTGGGCGATTGTGGGGGCCTCTTCAGGTAATCTGGTCGAGTGGTTCGATTTCTATGTCTACTCGTTCTGTTCACTCTACTTCGCCCACATCTTCTTCCCTTCCGGGAACACGACGACTCAACTACTACAAACAGCAGGTGTTTTTGCTGCGGGATTCCTGATGCGCCCAATAGGCGGTTGGCTATTTGGCCGCATAGCCGATAAACATGGTCGCAAAAAATCGATGCTGTTATCGGTGTGTATGATGTGTTTCGGCTCACTGGTTATCGCCTGTTTGCCAGGCTACGAAACAATCGGTACCTGGGCTCCGGCATTATTGCTTCTTGCTCGTTTATTCCAGGGATTATCCGTTGGCGGAGAATATGGCACCAGCGCCACCTATATGAGTGAAGTTGCCGTTGAAGGGCGCAAAGGTTTTTACGCATCATTTCAGTATGTGACGTTGATCGGCGGGCAACTGCTAGCTCTACTGGTTGTCGTGGTTTTACAACACACCATGGAAGACGCTGTACTCAGAGAGTGGGGATGGCGTATTCCTTTCGCGTTAGGAGCTGTGTTAGCTGTTGTGGCGTTGTGGTTACGTCGTCAGTTAGATGAAACTTCACAACAAGAAACACGCGCTTTAAAAGAAGCTGGATCTCTGAAAGGATTATGGCGCAATCGCCGTGCATTCATCATGGTTCTCGGTTTTACCGCTGCGGGCTCCCTTTGTTTCTATACCTTCACCACTTATATGCAGAAGTATCTGGTAAATACTGCGGGAATGCATGCCAACGTGGCGAGTGGCATTATGACTGCCGCATTGTTTGTATTCATGCTTATTCAACCAATTATTGGCGCGCTGTCGGATAAGATTGGTCGCCGTACCTCAATGTTATGTTTCGGTTCGCTGGCAGCCATTTTTACCGTTCCTATTCTCTCAGCATTGCAAAACGTTTCCTCGCCTTATGCCGCTTTTGGTCTGGTGATGTGTGCCCTGCTGATAGTGAGTTTTTATACATCAATCAGTGGAATACTGAAGGCTGAGATGTTCCCGGCACAGGTTCGCGCATTAGGCGTTGGTCTGTCATATGCGGTCGCCAATGCTATATTTGGTGGTTCGGCGGAGTACGTAGCGTTGTCGCTGAAATCAATAGGAATGGAAACAGCCTTCTTCTGGTATGTGACCTTGATGGCCGTGGTGGCGTTTCTGGTTTCTTTGATGCTACATCGCAAAGGGAAGGGGATGCGTCTTTAGTGACGGGTCAGTTGCCAGACGGTATAGCCGGTGCTTGCACCGGCGACATCCCAGGCCAAATCCTTCCAGCTCCAGCCGCTCCCTTCGGGGCGGCTATCCCAAAGCTCTTTTGACGCCCCCAAACTGACAGAGAACATCAATCCAAACATGGCACTGTGATCCCGGCTCATCCCCTGATGCTGTGAATATTCATTTCCGGCGGCGGAAAGCATCGCCGAGGCGATAAAGTGTTGAGCTTTATCCTGCCCGCTCCAGCTATCGTTAGCCATATGGCTGCATCCAGAAAGTAACAATAGCGAACAGACAAAAAGAATACGCAAAACGTGGCCTCCAAAAAACAAACCCCGTACAGGACGGGGTTGTGATTACAGGATGCGGCTAATTAATCGGTCGATGCGGATACGGCGCAAACGGCGGATGAGTTTACGAACCTTCACCGGATAATCGGCAATACTTTGCAGATCGCGATAGTGCTTAACGATGGTGGTATGCTCGCGGATCAGCTCCAGTTCTTTCTCTCGCTGTGGCGCAAGCTCCAGTTGCGGATCGTGGATCAAAATGGCGTTTTCCAGATCCAGACGCCAGGCGCGCGGGTTCAGGTTATTACCGGTGATCAACATCCACTTATCATCAACCCACATCCCTTTCAGGTGATAGGTGTTGTCGTCATCTTTCCATAACCGAACCACTAACTGGTCAGTATTGACGTAATACTGCAAACGGCTCAGGAAACGACGCAGATTGATCTCATAGAGATAAGGCAATGCGCCAATTATCTTGAAAGGTTCATCTTCCGGAATGTAGAAGTCATTCGCGGTTTTATCACCAACAATAATTTCGACCTTTTTCCCTTCGCGCAGCAACTGGATAATATTGCGCACAAGGATTGCTGGCAGGTTGAAGTATGGCGTACAGATGGTTAGTTTCTGCTCGGCACAAGGCATAAGATGGAAAATGGTCTTGTTCAACAGACTCGATTTCCCCAGCCCCACTAGCGGCGTTACGGAAAGCTGATCGTTGTCGGCATCGCCCTGGAAATGATAAGCGGCATCACGCAGCTCCTGGCGGAACAGGCGAATGTCGTTCTTGATTTCCGGGCTTTTTGGCCGATTAACATCATCCAGACGATTAACGCCGCGGCCATTCATAATATTCTGTGTAACCCATTCAAACATAATGTCTGACATCTTACGGTTACGGATCAGATGATAACGGTCGTAGCGATATTTATCGTGCTGATGCAGGTAAACATCGTTCAGGCTGGCACCGCTATAAAGTACGCTATCGTCGATGATAAAGCCTTTAAAGTGCAGAACACCAAGGGCTTCACGGGTATTGATTGGAACGCCATAAACCGGAACATCTACGCCCGGATTTTCCTGCGCCATGCGGCAGTACCAGTCAGCGTTAGTGTTAGATGCCGCAGCGCCAATGCGTCCACGTTGTGCACGATGCCAGTCGACCAGCACCCGCACATCCAGTTCCGGACGCTGCCTTTTAGCCTCATACAACGCGTTCAGAATGCCTTTGCCACCGTCATCCTGTTCGAGATACAGGGCAACAATGCAAATGCGCTGCTTCGCGCTGGCTATTTTTTCCAGCAACGTCTCCCGGAAGTCGGCGGGAGCGTAAAAGAAATCGACATCATCAACTGATTGAGAAATCTTGGGTAGTTGGGCAAGGTGTTGTTGATGTTTATTACGCTTAAATTTTGACAACATCACAGTGCATTTCTTCTCTGTTCATTGAAGGGTCCTCTGTGCAATGCAGACGACATAAGCGGGCAATAATAACACCAGTCCCGATTAAGTGGTCAACATTTCCAGTACCTTACTCATGATTCCTCGCGTTGGGCAAGATTTAGCGTAAGCCCAACGATCCCCTCTTCGAGCTGGATATCAACGTTAAACCCGAGCTTGCGGGCTAGCGCCACCATGCCACGATTGTTTGGCATCGTAATACCATTCAGACGTTGTAGTCCGTGATCTCGCGTATAGGTAATCAACTTTTCCATTAAGCGTCGACCTAAGCCTAACCCTTTGAGATCCGAGCGAACCAGTACAGCAAATTCGGCATCGATGTTATCAGGATCGGAAATCGCACGCGTGACGCCGAGGATCTCTTCCGTTTGATCAATACGTCGTACCGCTACAAACGCCATTTCCCGATCGTAGTCGATCTGTGTCATGTTGGCTAAATCTTCATGGGTAAATTCGTTGATCTCGCTAAAGTAGCGGTAATAAAGATCTTCTTTGGTGACTCGCGAAATGAATTGCTGAAGTTGTGGCTCATCTTCTGGCAAAATCGGGCGGAACAAGCAGCGTTCACCGTTTTTCAATTCTACCCATTCTTCCAGCTGATGCGGATAAGGGCGCACTGCCAGCCGACTCTCGTTATCGCCTTCAAACGGCGAGATATCCAGCGTGACATCCAGCGCGGTAAATTCACTGCCAGAAGCCAGCAAAGGATGAATATCCAGACGCTGAATTTCCGGGCAATCGACAATCAAGTTGGAAACCTGCACCAGAAGCTGGCTCAAGCCTGCAACATCCAATGGGCGTAGCGCACTGCGCGCACGAATCTTTTTACTTTTGATCCCCTGAATAACCAGATAGCGGGCCAGGTTCATGTTCAGCGGCGGCAGTGCGACGACGGCTTGATCTTCAGGACGCCACTCCACACCGCCTTCACCCAGCATGATCAACGGCCCGAAAACCGGATCGTGCTCAACCACAACCCGCAACTCCTGAGCGCCAGCACGGTTAGCCATACTTTGCACCAACAGGCCGTGGACCCGCGCCTGTGGCCAGGCCATTTTTACGCGATCGAAAATAGCGTTCGCCGCTTGCTGGACTTCATTGGCTGTACGCAGGTAAAGCATGACGCCCTGAACTTCCGATTTATGTGGAATATCCGGCGAACGCAATTTCAGCGCCACCGGATAACCAATCTGTTCGGCAATATGCACCGCTTCGGTGCTATCGCTGGCAATCCAGGTAGGGAGCGTGTTCATGCCATACGCTTGCAGGATGGGCTGAACTTCATGGGTATCGAGCGACGTAGCCCCTTCGGCAATCGCCTGTTGCAACAGAAGATGCGCTTCTGCGGTATTGGAAGTCAGATTGCTGGGCAACGCCGGCGTTTCGCGTAGTTGCTTCTGATTACGCCGGTACTCCACCATATGCATAAAAGCAGTGATGGTTCCTTCCGGGGTACGGTAGGTCGGCAGCCCGGCTTCGCTGAATAAACGTCGTGCCTCTTGCGAGGAGTGCTCGCCGCACCAGTTCGTCAGCAAAGAGACATATTTGCTGCGGGGATGATGCTTTACCGCTTCAATTAATACTTGCGCGCTTTCTGTTGCGGGAGCAGCGGCGCTGGGCGAATGAATAACCATCAGCGCGTCAAAATCCTGGCTGTGGAGCAGAATATCCAGCGTTTTAATATAGTGCTCACTGCTGGCGTCATCGCGTAGATCGAGCGGGTTAGATATTGCCACATGTTCTGGCAGTGCATCGCGCAGTTTCTGGCAGGTTTCTTCGCTTAGCGTTGCCAGCTTGCCATTGCGTGACCATAAGGCATCCAGCGCCAGCGCGGCAGGCGCAGCACCGTTGCTGATAATCATCAGCCGGTCGCCACGTAGCGGGCGCATATGGCTAAGGGTTTCCACCGCCGAAAACAGCTCGTGGGTGTCCTGTACCCGCAACAAACCGGCACGCTGAATAGCCGCATCCCATGCCGGGTCCATTCCTGCCGTCGTGTTGAGCAGTCGCTGTGCCGCCGGGCTACGTCCGCTTTTAATCACCAGAATCGGTTTATTACGCGAGGCACTACGGGCCGCCGAAACAAAGCGTCGCGCGTCGCTTAACTGTTCGAGATAGAGCAGGATGGCGCTGGTTTTACTGTCGCGTGCCAGATAGTCAAGCAATTCATCAACGTCGATATCCAGGCTGTCGCCGAGCGCAATAAAGTAGGAAAAGCCCATCTCACGCTGTTGCGCCCAGTCGAGGATGGTGTTGGAGACAGCAGCCGATTGCGAAATAAACGCCAGCTTGCCGCGTTTAATCGGCACAGGCGAAAAGCTGGCATTCAGACCTTGCCAGGGAGCCAGTAAACCCAGACTGTTTGGTCCAAGCAGGCGCATGTTATGGCGCAGGGCGCAGGCGCGGAGATCTTCGTGTTGCGATGCCGGGGCGGAAAGAATAATGCAGGTTTTACAGCCTTTCTCGCCGAGCTCTTCCAGAAGAGCAAGATTACGGCTGGCATTGGTACATAAAACCGCAAGGTCGGGTGTAAAGGGCAAGCTGGCAATATCCGGCCAGGCCAACACACCCAACACCGCTTTCCAGGCTGGCGTCACCGGGAGTACCGGTCCGTTAAAGCCTCCCGCCAGCAGGTTACGCATCATCAGGTAACCTGCGCGATTGGGTTTCATCGATGCGCCAATTACCGCAATCGATTTTGGTCGCAGTAGTGCTTCCAGTCCTCGCTGACTCATACCGGTCTCCCGCAGAAGTGACCGAATGATTTTAAACGCTTTCTAACTATTCTGCTGTGATGCTACCCAGATGTTGCGTTTTTCCTGCCAGATAGCGTGTTTTAAAGCGGGTAAAATGCTCGCCTAACCCTGCCGCCGCCCCGGTATCGCCGGCCATATCTAACAGTGCGATGGCTACCTCGGCAGTACAATATTGGCCTTCAGCCTGGGCTTCACGCAGGCGATAGGCAGAAAGCCGAGAAAGATCGACGGAAATGACGGGAAGATTATCCAGATACGGACTTTTACGAAACATCTTGCGAGCTTCCGGCCAGGTACCATCGAGCATGATAAACAGCGGTGGCTTACCGGCAGGTGGTGTGAAGATCACTTCCCGTTGCTCATCAGCATACGAAGCGGGAAAGACCACCATTGGCTGATAGTCTGGGTTTTGCACCAGATCCAGCAAATCTTGCGAGGGTTCGGTACGCGACCATTGAAACGCAACGGTATCAGGCAAAATATCAGCAATCAGACGCCCGGTATTACTGGGCTTCATTGGCTCGGTGTCGAACATCAGCAAACAGAAGCGACTTTTTGCTTGTGCTGGGGTAATTGTCGAACAGAGACATAATTTCTCTGGCAAAAGACAGCGTTGGCAGCGACGAACGCGATTACCGCGGGCAAGAAAAGGACGTGTTGCGCGCGCAATACGCTCGGCGCGTAACTGGAGAACAGCGTTTTCGGTCATAAGAGAGCGTCGAAAAAACGCCATTGTCGCAGAGGAGAAAACGGGGCACAAGATGCGCCCCGGTAAGATTAAAGAGATTCGTTCAGCCAGCTATCGAACGGCGCTTTCGGTACTGCGCCATTAAGCATGTCGACAACCTGACCGTTTTTGAAAATCATGATCGTCGGTATACTACGAATTCCAAAGCGACTGCTCAATTCACGTTCAGCTTCGGTATTCACTTTCACAAAGCGCACTTTACCGCTACGCTCTTGCGCGACATCTTCAAAAATTGGTGCGAAATTACGGCAGGGGCCGCACCACGGTGCCCAGAAGTCGATCACCACAGGTAGATCATCTTTCAGCAATTTGTCGAGCGTTTCACCGGTCGCATTAATCACCTCTCCGTCAAACAAGTCGTGACCGCAGCGTCCGCATTTTGCCGCATCTTCGATCCGATCGTCGGGAATGCGATTGATGGCCTGACAATGGGTACAAACGGTATTCATAACTAACCTCGGGATGAGTAAGGAGACTTATCGGCAACGACGCCGGTATGTTTCTAATATGTTACATATTATCGGGGACATTGTTCCAGACAACAATCTGTTTTATTCAATAGGTATGATAGTCGCAGGCTTTGGTACGAAATCATGGCGAACCGCGCGGACTTCGGGTAATCTGCGCGCTTCGCGCAGCGCTGGTGGAGAAAAGCATGAACGATGAAATGAAAGGTAAAAGCGGCAAGGTCAAAGTGATGTATGTCCGCAGTGATGATGATTCTGATAAACGTACCCACAACCCGCGTACCGGGAAAGGGGGCGGGCGTCCAGGAAAATCTCGTGCTGACGGTGGCCGTCGCCCCGCCCGCGATGACAAACAGAGTCAGCCCCGTGACCGCAAGTGGGAAGATTCGCCGTGGCGCACGGTTTCCCGCGCGCCGGGTGATGAGACGCCGGAAAAGGCCGATCACGGTGGCATCAGTGGTAAAAGTTTTATTGATCCGGAAGTGTTGCGTCGTCAGCGTGCGGAAGAAACCCGCGTCTACGGCGAAAATGCATGTCAGGCACTTTTCCAGAGCCGTCCGGAAGCGATTGTTCGCGCCTGGTTTATCCAGAGTGTAACGCCGCGTTTTAAAGAAGCTTTGCGCTGGATGGCAGCAAACCGCAAAGCGTACCATGTGGTGGATGAAGCGGAACTGACAAAAGCGTCAGGCACGGAACATCACGGCGGCGTTTGCTTCCTGATCAAAAAGCGTAACGGTACAACCGTGCAGCAGTGGGTAAGCCAGGCAGGCGCGCAGGATTGCGTTCTGGCACTGGAAAACGAATCTAACCCGCATAACCTGGGTGGCATGATGCGCAGCTGCGCGCACTTCGGCGTGAAAGGTGTCGTGGTGCAGGATGCGGCACTGCTGGAGTCGGGGGCGGCTATCCGTACCGCAGAAGGCGGCGCAGAGCACGTTCAGCCGATTACTGGCGACAACATTGTTAACGTGCTGGATGATTTCCGTCAGGCAGGTTACACCGTAGTGACCACTTCCAGCGAGCAGGGTAAACCGCTGTTCAAAACTAGTCTGCCAGCGAAAATGGTACTGGTGCTGGGTCAGGAATATGAAGGGTTACCGGATGCCGCACGCGATCCGAACGATCTGCGCGTGAAGATTGATGGTACTGGCAACGTTGCCGGGCTGAATATCTCTGTCGCAACCGGCGTTCTTCTTGGCGAATGGTGGCGTCAGAATAAAGCCTGATAAATCAGCCGGGTGGCAACTCTGCCATCCGGCATTTTCCCGCAAATTTACTCACTCTCTGCCGGTAATACTGGCATCCAGTCAATCGGCGTCTCGCCACGTTGTTCCAGCCACTGATTTGCCAGCACAAAATGGTTGCAGCCAAAGAATCCACGATGCGCCGAAAGCGGCGACGGATGCGGTGCTTTCAGTACATGATGGCGTTGCTTATCTATAATCGCCCCTTTCTTTTGCGCATGTGATCCCCACAACAAAAACACCACGCCTTCGCGATGCTGGTTAATCAGGCTGATGACTTTCTCAGTAAACGTCTCCCAACCGAGGCTGGCGTGGGAATGCGCCTGACCTGCGCGAACCGTCAACACAGTATTGAGTAGCAGAACGCCCTGACGCGCCCAGCTTTCAAGATAACCATGATTAGGGCGGGTGAAACCGGGAATAGTATTTTCCAGCTCTTTATACATATTCAGCAGTGACGGTGGTGTCGCAATGCCGGGGCGAACGGAAAATGCCAGACCATGCGCCTGTCCTGGTCCGTGATAAGGATCCTGACCGAGAATCACCACTTTAACGTCACCCAACTCCGTAAAGCGGAACGCGTTAAAGACATCTTTTTGTGGTGGATAGATAGTGACGCCGGACTGCCGCTCGCTGGCGACGGTCTGAAGGGTATTAAGAAAATAGGGTTGCTGCTTCTCTTCAGCCAGCACATCATGCCAGGTTAATTCGTTTGCCATCTCGCTCTCCCGCGAATCTTCAATCCGCCTAGCTTAACTGCTTCTTTCTACAGAACAAAATCATGCTCATTTTTTAGACTTAAACGAGTGCAAAAAAATGTAAATTGGTAAAATTTCACACCTGCATAAGTTGATGTAAAACAATAAAATCCATTTGCAACCATACTTGATGTGTGGTTTTTATTGATTTAAATCAAAGATTCAAGGGTGTTTGAGGAGTATATATACACTCAAGCAACAATGGTTTTACCAATTGGCCGCGACAGGCTGAACAAATCAAATAATTTTGCCGGGGAGGCATCACATGATTACAGGTATCCAGATTACTAAAGCCGCTAACGACGATCTGCTGAACTCTTTCTGGCTGCTGGACAGCGAAAAAGGCGAAGCGCGTTGCATCGTTGCGAAAGCAGGTTTTGCAGAAGACGAAGTGGTTGCAGTAAGCAAACTGGGTGACATTGAATACCGTGAAGTTCCAGTAGAAGTGAAACCAGAAGTTCGCGTTGAAGGTGGTCAACACCTGAACGTTAACGTTCTGCGTCGCGAAACTCTGGAAGATGCAGTTAAGCATCCGGAAAAATATCCGCAGCTGACCATCCGTGTATCCGGTTATGCAGTTCGCTTTAACTCTCTGACTCCGGAACAGCAGCGCGACGTTATCGCTCGTACCTTTACTGAAAGCCTGTAAGGCTTAAGTAGCAAGTTACTAAGCGGAAGAGGGCGACCTCTTCCGCTTTTTTTCGTTAATAGAAAATGCGTACCGCGCAATAGACCAGCAACAGGGCAAGCACGATATTTAACTGGCGACCATACTGGCGAAACAATCGCTGAAACAGATGCCCCGCCAGCGCCCAGCACACATTGCCAAACGTCCCAATCATCGCCAGCAAAACGCTGACGCCAACTACCCAGCTTAGCGCCTGTGTTTGCGGCAGAACAAACGTCGACAGTGCCGTAACACCGTACAAAATGATTTTGACGTTCACAAACTGCAAAGCAAAGCTGGCCCAAAAGCTGATTGGTTTTGCCTGAAGTCCGTCTTCCTTTGTTGGGCTGGTGGCGATTTTCCACGCCAGCCAGACAATATATGCCGCCCCCGCCCAACTCAAAAGGTGTACCGCTGCCGGGTCAATCACTGCCAGTGAAAATGAAATGCCCGCACACAGTAACATCACAATCAAAAATCCCAGACTCATCCCTGCCAGCACGCGGGTACTTTGACGAAATCCATGCGACGTAGCAGAGCTAAGGGCGAGAATATTGTTCGGTCCTGGCGTCATAGCGGTAATCAGGGTGTAAGTCCAAAAAGCACTTAAAAGGGTCGGTGTCACTTGTTATCTCCTCTGTTTTGGTAGACAGTACCCGACACGGAACATTTAAAAAAATGAATGTTTTTATATTCTAGATTCGATATTTTCGATAGGTTTGGGGTTATGGATCTGCGCCGTTTTATTACGCTTAAAACCGTGGTGGAAGAGGGTTCCTTTTTGCGAGCTTCGCAAAAATTGTGCTGTACACAATCGACGGTGACTTTTCATATTCAGCAGCTTGAGCAGGAGTTCTCAGTCCAGTTATTTGAGAAAATTGGTCGACGAATGTGCCTTACCCGCGAAGGAAAAAAGCTGCTGCCGCACATCTATGAACTTACCCGAGTGATGGATACGCTTCGTGAGGCTGCTAAAAAAGAGTCGGATCCGGACGGGGAACTACGCGTTATTTCAGGCGAAACGTTGCTCTCTTATCGAATGCCGCAGGTGTTGCAGCGTTTTCGGCAACGCGCTCCAAAAGTGCGTTTATCGTTGCAGTCGCTGAACTGTTACGTGATCCGTGATGCGCTACTGAATGATGAGGCCGATGTCGGGGTTTTTTATCGCGTAGGGAATGATGATGCTCTGAATCGACGAGAGTTGGGTGAACAATCGCTGGTGCTGGTGGCTTCACCGCAAATTGCAGATGTCGATTTTACTGAGCCGGGAAGACATAACGCCTGTAGCTTTATTATCAACGAACCGCAATGTGTCTTTCGGCAGATCTTTGAAAGTACATTGCGCCAGCGGCGGAGCACGGTGGAAAACACCATTGAGCTGTTAAGCATTGAAAGTATCAAACGTTGTGTCGCGGCGAATATCGGTGTCAGTTACCTACCGCGCTTTGCGGTGGAAAAAGAGCTTGAGAGCGGAGAATTAATTGAATTGCCTTTTGGCGAACAGTCGCAGACCATTACGGCCATGTGCGCACACCATGCTGGAAAAGCGGTTAGCCCGGCGATGCACACTTTTATTCAGTGTGTTGAAGAGAGTTTTGTGGCTGGATAAAAATAATGTCGGGATTAAACCCGGCATTTAACTTGTCGACAAAGTGCGCTTTATTCATGCCGGATGCGGCGTGAACGCCTTATCCGGCCTACAAGATCGTGCAAATTCAATATATTGCATGAGCCACGTAGGCCTGATAAGCGTAGCGCATCAGGCAGTTTTGCGTTTGCCAGCACTTTTAATACCAGGCTTAAACCTGGCATTGAGATTACTCTTCTGTCGTTTGCGGTGGCACGCCCGTTCCGCTTGGTTTACGGCGCTTACCAATATTTTTGGTGTCGCGATGGCGTTTTTTCACCCGCGGCTTCTCTTTCTCTTTAGCTTTTTTCTTCTCGGCACGTTTAGCCAGTACTTTCTTCGATGGCTTGCCGGTCTGCTTCTCGCTTGGCGCACGCGTTTTCGGGCGTAACTCATCAATTACGCGAGCTTTAATTGGCTCTTCAATATAACGGCCAACTTTGCCCAGCAGCAGATGGTCATGGGCTTCCACCAGCGAAATCGCGGTGCCTTTACGACCGGCGCGCGCGGTACGTCCGATACGGTGCAAATAAGTATCACCACTGCGCGGCATATCGAAGTTAAAGACGTGGCTGACGTCAGGAATGTCGATACCGCGCGCGGCAACATCGGTAGCAACCAGTACGTTTACGCGGCCTTCGGTCAAGCGTTTAATCGCTTCGTTACGCTTGCCTTGTACCATCTCACCTTCGAGATAGCAGTTGTTGATGCCCGCTTCGCGCAGCCAGTTTGCCAGCTCATGCACACGCTCACGCTTACGCACAAACACAATTGAGCGGGTCGCTTCCGGCTGTTTTAACAGATGCACCAGCAACGCGGTTTTATGCTCAAGATCATCGGCGCGGTAATACCACTGATGAATTTTTTTGCGCTCACGGGTGGACGGATTGGCAGAAACTTCCACCGGGTCTTCCAGCAGACGCTCGGCAAAGTCCTGAATCGCATCGCCTTCCAGCGTTGCCGAAAAGAGCAGGGTCTGTTTACGCCAGCGCGTTTCGCCAGCAATATGTTCGATATCCTGAGCGAAGCCCATATCCAGCATACGGTCTGCTTCGTCGAGGATCAGCGTTTCAACCGCGCGGCAATCGAAGTTCTCTTCTTTTATGTATTGCAGCAGACGTCCGGTCGTGGCGACCACAATGTCCTGGTTTTCGCTGAACACTTCTGCGTGGTTCATATAGGCCACGCCGCCGGTGATGGTGGCAATATCCAGATGCGTATGTTTCGCCAGTTCGCGGGCATGATCGGCCACCTGCATCGCCAGCTCGCGAGTTGGGGTGAGGATCAAAATACGCGGCGGACCGGATTTCTTACGCGGGAAATCGAGCAGGTGCTGCAACGCTGGCAGCAGATACGCCGCCGTTTTACCGGTGCCTGTCGGCGCAGAACCGAGTACATCACGGCCATCGAGCGCAGGCGGAATGGCGGCAGCCTGAATGGCGGTCGGGCGAGTGAAACCTTTATCCTGGAGGGCTTCCAGCAGGCTTTCGTCGAGTTCAAGTTCGGAAAAAGTCGTTACAGTCATGTTCTACCTCTGTGTGGGGCGCTGATTATAGACGTTACGGCTGCAATCTTCATCTGTTTGTATGGATATCGCTTCTCGGGTATTGTTCTCACCCGGTGCTATCGCCGTTTTTCCTGCAAGGTTTTATTTTCATGTCACAGTCTACATCCGTGCTTCGTCGTAATGGATTTACTTTTAAACAGTTTTTTGTTGCTCACGATCGCTGTGCGATGAAAGTGGGAACGGATGGCATTTTGCTGGGCGCATGGGCACCGGTAGCTGGGGTAAAACGTTGCCTTGATATCGGCGCGGGTAGCGGGTTGCTGGCATTAATGCTGGCGCAGCGAACAGATGACAGCGTGATGATTGATGCAGTTGAACTGGAAAGTGAAGCTGCCGCGCAAGCGCAGGAAAATATCAACCAGTCCCCGTGGGCAGAGCGGATTAATGTCCATACGGCGGATATTCTGCAGTGGATCACACAGCAGACAGTACGCTTCGATTTAATCATCAGCAACCCACCTTACTATCAGCAGGGAGTAGAGTGCGCGACACCTCAACGGGAACAGGCTCGCTATACCACTACGCTTGATCACCCATCGTTGCTGACCTGTGCGGCGGAGTGCATTACCGAAGAGGGATTTTTCTGCGTGGTGCTGCCAGAGCAGATTGGTAATGGTTTTACTGAACTGGCATTAAGTATGGGCTGGCATTTACGTTTGCGGACGGATGTGGCGGAAAACGAAGCGCGACTGCCGCATCGGGTGCTGCTGGCATTCTCCCCGCAGGCGGGAGAATGCTTTAGCGATCGCTTAGTCATTCGTGGGCCAGACCAGAACTATTCCGAAGCGTATACGGCGCTGACCCAGGCTTTTTATCTGTTTATGTAATGATTGCCGGGGGAAAGGATCGACGGACCGGAATGGGTGAGCAGTTCCGGATAATCCAGCGTGAAATGTAACCCCCGACTCTCTTTACGCATCATTGCACAGCGAACAATCAACTCGGCAACCTGTACCAGATTACGCAGCTCCAGCAAATTATTTGAGACGCGGAAATGGGCGTAATATTCGTCTATTTCTTGTTGGAGCATGGTTATCCGCCGCAGGGCGCGTTCCAGGCGCTTCGTTGTGCGCACAATGCCAACGTAATCCCACATAAACAGACGTAGCTCGTGCCAGTTATGCTGAATTACTACCCGTTCGTCAGGGTTCTCAACGCGGCTTTCATCCCACGGCGGTAACGTACTGATGTCGTGGGCATAAGGCATACGTCTGGTGATATCTTCCGCCGCCGACCAGCCATAGACCAGACACTCCAGCAATGAATTCGAGGCCATGCGGTTAGCGCCGTGTAAGCCGGTATAACTCACCTCGCCAATGGCATACAAGCCCTCGACGTCCGTACGCCCATGATCATCAACCATTACACCACCGCAGGTATAATGTGCAGCAGGCACAATCGGCACGGGTTCTTTCGTGAGATCTATCCCCAGCCCGAGCAATTTTTCATAAATCATCGGGAAATGCTGGCGAATAAAATCGGCGGGCTTATGGCTGATATCAAGGAACATACAATCTGCGCCGAGGCGTTTCATTTCATGGTCAATGGCGCGGGCGACAATATCGCGCGGGGCCAGTTCGCCGCGCTCATCAAAATCGGGCATAAAACGCGTGCCATCCGGGCGCTTGAGATAAGCGCCTTCGCCGCGCAGTGCTTCCGTTAACAGGAAATTGCGTGCCTGTGGGTGATACAGCGCGGTAGGGTGGAACTGATTAAATTCGAGATTGGCAACCCGGCAGCCTGCGCGCCACGCCATAGCAATGCCATCGCCAGAAGAAATATCCGGATTGGTGGTGTACTGATAAACCTTCGACGCACCGCCGGTTGCCAGCACCACCGCTTTTGCGTGGCAGGTTTCCACCGTTTCTTTATTACGGTTCCATACCCACGCGCCAACAACCCGTCGCGTGCCCGGCAGGCCAATTTTGTCAGAAACAATCAGATCAACCGCGTTGCTGCGCTCCAGCACGCGAATATTCGGATGGTTCTGCGCCTTGCCCACCAGCGTGGTTTCTACTTCTCTACCGGTGGCGTCGGCGGCATGAAGAATACGACGGTGACTATGTCCACCTTCACGAGTCAGATGGTAGCTTTCTTCGCCATTCGGCTGAATGTGGGTATCAAACAACACCCCCTGGTCGATTAGCCATTGCACACAGGATCGTGCATTACTGGCGACAAATTCAACTGCATGGCGATCGCAAATACCAGCCCCGGCAATCAATGTGTCTTCCACATGCGAGTCAATGCTGTCAGTTTCATCAAACACGGCGGCAATACCGCCCTGGGCATAAAATGTTGAACCTTCCGTTACCGGGCCTTTACTTAGAACGATGACCTGATGCTGGTCAGCCAGGCGTAGCGCCAGTGAAAGTCCGGCTGCGCCGCTACCGATAATCAACACGTCACATGAATGTTCAGGGAGAGTATTCATTTTCTTTGTTTAATTTACTAAACATGGTTTGGTCAGCATAGCATCATGTTGTGCGGATAAACACCTGCTATTTTAATATTTGTTACAGTTGCTAAACACGCTGACGCAGGGCGGCGAGAAAAAGAGAAGTTACTGGCTGGTGGAGGATTAGGTGGTGAAATAAAAAGGCCGTTGGGTTACTCTTCAGGCAGTTAAATGGGCATTTCTACACAGATAATGCGATGTTCAGATTCTGTAGACTTATAATGATAGATAATGATCCGTCTACAGCATGACAAACAAAAACAGATGCGTTACGGAACTTTACAAAAACGAGACACTCTAACCCTTTGCTTGCTCAAATTGCAGCTAATGGAGTGGCGTTTCGATAGCGCGTGGAAATTTGGTTTGGGGAGACTTTACCTCGGATGAGCGAGCAGTTAACGGACCAGGTCCTGGTTGAACGGGTCCAGAAGGGAGATCAGAAAGCCTTTAACTTACTGGTAGTGCGCTATCAGCATAAAGTGGCGAGTCTGGTTTCCCGCTATGTGCCGTCGGGTGATGTTCCCGATGTGGTACAAGAAGCTTTTATTAAAGCCTATCGTGCGCTGGATTCGTTCCGGGGAGATAGCGCTTTTTATACATGGCTGTATCGGATTGCTGTAAATACAGCGAAAAATTACCTGGTTGCTCAGGGGCGTCGTCCACCTTCCAGTGATGTGGATGCCATTGAAGCTGAAAACTTCGAAAGTGGCGGCGCGTTGAAAGAAATTTCGAACCCTGAGAACTTAATGTTGTCAGAAGAACTGAGACAGATAGTTTTCCGAACTATTGAGTCCCTCCCGGAAGATTTACGCATGGCAATAACCTTGCGGGAGCTGGATGGCCTGAGCTATGAAGAGATAGCCGCTATCATGGATTGTCCGGTAGGTACGGTGCGTTCACGTATCTTCCGAGCGAGGGAAGCTATTGATAACAAAGTTCAACCGCTTATCAGGCGTTGACGATAGCGGGATACTGGATAAGGGTATTAGGCATGCAGAAAGAACAACTTTCCGCTTTAATGGATGGCGAAACGCTGGATAGTGAGCTGCTTAACGAACTGGCTCATAACCCAGAAATGCAGAAAACCTGGGAAAGCTATCACTTAATCCGTGACTCAATGCGGGGTGATACTCCCGAGGTGCTCCATTTCGATATCTCTTCACGCGTGATGGCCGCCATTGAAGAAGAGCCAGTACGTCAACCGGCGACATTGATCCCGGAAGCCCAGCCTGCGCCGCATCAATGGCAGAAAATGCCATTCTGGCAGAAAGTACGTCCGTGGGCGGCACAGCTTACCCAAATGGGCGTAGCCGCATGCGTATCGCTTGCAGTTATCGTTGGCGTCCAGCACTATAATGGACAATCTGAAACGTCCCAGCAGCCCGAAACGCCGGTATTTAATACACTGCCGATGATGGGTAAAGCCAGCCCGGTTAGCCTGGGAGTACCTTCTGAAGCGACCGCAAATAATGGTCAACAGCAGCAGGTACAGGAGCAGCGTCGTCGCATTAATGCAATGTTGCAGGATTACGAACTGCAACGCCGACTCCACTCTGAACAGCTTCAGTTTGAGCAGGCGCAAACCCAGCAAGCCGCTGTACAGGTGCCAGGAATTCAAACTTTAGGAACGCAATCGCAGTAATGAAGCAACTTTGGTTTGCCATGTCATTAGTGACAGGTAGCCTGTTATTCTCTGCTAACGCCTCGGCCACTCCCGCGTCCGGGGCGTTACTACAGCAGATGAACCTGGCCAGTCAGTCACTGAATTACGAGCTGTCATTCATCAGCATCAATAAACAGGGTGTTGAGTCTCTGCGTTATCGACATGCACGCCTCGATAACCGTCCTCTTGCACAATTGTTGCAAATGGATGGCCCGCGCCGGGAAGTGGTACAGCGCGGCAATGAAATCAGCTATTTTGAACCGGGACTTGAACCGTTCACGCTTAATGGCGATTACATTGTTGATTCTCTGCCATCGCTCATCTATACCGATTTCAAACGCCTTTCTCCTTACTACGACTTTATCTCCGTCGGGCGCACGCGTATTGCTGATCGTCTTTGCGAAGTCATTCGCGTGGTTGCCCGAGATGGTACACGCTACAGCTACATCGTGTGGATGGACACCGAATCGAAATTACCGATGAGGGTTGATCTCCTTGATCGCGATGGTGAAACGCTGGAACAATTTCGCGTGATTGCTTTTAATGTCAATCAGGATATCAGCAGCAGTATGCAGACGCTGGCGAAGGCAAATTTGCCGCCGTTGCTTTCTGTTCCTGTAGGTGAAAAAGCTAAATTCAGCTGGACGCCAACCTGGTTGCCACAGGGTTTTAGCGAAGTTTCCAGTAGTCGACGTCCGCTACCGACGATGGACAACATGCCTATCGAATCACGTCTCTATTCCGACGGATTATTCAGCTTCTCGGTAAACGTTAACCGCGCTACGCCATCGAGCACCGATCAGATGTTGCGCACCGGACGCAGAACCGTCAGTACAAGCGTACGTGATAACGCCGAAATCACCATTGTCGGTGAACTGCCGCCGCAAACGGCGAAACGCATTGCCGAGAATATTAAGTTCGGGGCAGCGCAATGATCAAAGAGTGGGCTACCGTCGTCTCCTGGGAAAACGGGCAGGCGCTGGTCAGTTGTGATGTTAAAGCCTCATGCAGCAGCTGCGCTTCACGCGCCGGTTGCGGTAGCCGCGTGTTGAATAAACTTGGCCCGCAAACCACGCATACCATTGTCGTACCCTGTGATGAGCCGTTAGTGCCGGGGCAAAAAGTAGAATTAGGAATCGCCGAAGGCAGCCTGCTTAGCTCCGCATTACTGGTTTATATGTCGCCGTTGATGGGACTATTCCTCATCGCTTCACTATTTCAGCTACTCTTTGCTTCAGATATTGCAGCATTATGCGGTGCGATTCTCGGTGGCGTTGGTGGATTCCTGATTGCACGTGGCTGCTCTCGAAAGTTTGCTGCCCGGTCT
>OBRO01000112.1_pt1 | contig 18376 bp, 20 predicted proteins | sample 1475671 | NCBI WGS metagenome assembly OBRO01 (sample SAMEA3360694, study PRJEB22359) | human gut metagenome | biome: ENVO:urban biome; feature: ENVO:human-associated habitat; material: ENVO:feces | place: Bangladesh | collected 2011
ACCAAGAAGCATATTCGCTAGCTGCTACGTTTGGACCGTAGATAATAGCTGCGAAAATTAACGCTACACCGATAATAGTTGCTTCTTGAATTTTACCAGGACGCAACCATTTCAAATAAATACCAATGAAAATAGCGATTGGAATCGTAGCAAATACGGAGAAGAAACCCCATGGGGAGTTATGCAATGCGTTAGCTACTACTACGGCCATACCAGCAAGGGTGATGATCAATAGGAACAATGTAGCAAGCATAGCACCGAAACCAGCAAATTTACTGATTTCTTCACGGGCAATATCCGCGATGGATTTACCATCATAGCGAACAGATGCGAACAAGATAACCATGTCATGTACGGCACCAGCGAGTACGGAACCAATTAGAATCCATAATGCACCAGGCAAATACCCAAACTGGGCTGCGATAACAGGACCTACGAGAGGGCCTGCACCAGCAATCGCTGCAAAGTGATGACCAAATGTTACCCATTTGTTAGTTGGCACGTAATCGTGACCATCATTGTGAATCATAGCTGGTGTTGGACGATATTGGTCCAAAGTCAACACCTTAGCCGCTATGAAAGCCCCATAAAAGCGGTATGCTAAAATTAGAATACACGCGGAGGCTATAACTAAGTAAATACCATTCATAACCATAAAAACACCTCCAATGTACATGACATCGGAGGTGCCGAATAAATATTTCTAATAAAACTAGGTCTCCAATGCCACTGTAGCTTATAAATTGATGAGTACTTACATACTCATTGTATATCTAAACAAAAATATGTCAATTTACACTTTCTCATTCTAGATACTCATTATTCGTTAAAAGCATATATCGAAGACTATTTTATTTTTTTAATATGATATTTCCAAACGTACGTAACAGATTAAGCCCTACAGATCCGCTTTTTTCAGGGTGAAACTGCATGCCATACACATTCCCCTTCTCAACAATACCCGGTACCTTAATTCCATAATCTGCACTTGTTGTAATATATTGAGAATCTGTATCTACGTAATAAGAGTGCACAAAATATGTATATTTATCAGCTACATCAAAAAAAGCGCTATCTTTACGGCATAGTGTATTTTGGTTCCACCCCATATGAGGTACACGAAGGCCGAGGTTATTGGGAATAGCTTTCACAGTGCCCGGTATAATGCCCAGCCCTGGTGTTGGACCATATTCTTCAGATTCATCAAATAAAAGCTGCATTCCCAAACAAATCCCTAGCAAAGGTATATTGCGCGCCACCACCTCGTGAATGACATCGATAAGTCCACGTTCACGAAGGACGGAAACAGCCGATGCATAGGCGCCGACACCTGGTAAAATCACACCATCAGCAGCCAAAATCGTATCTCGATCAGCGGTCAACACCGCATCAAGTCCTATATGTTGTAATGCTTTTTGTACATTAAATGTATTGCCCGCATCATAATCAATTATGGCAATCATAGTGACATCCTTTCTTTTACGCCTATCTAAATCACAAGATACATCGCCCGACCTGTATGATTTTATTGGCGAGCCATATAGTCTTTCAAAATAGAGCGCATAATAGCACCGTCACTAGCAGTCGGCAATGTTACGCGCAACCAATTATCCCGTTGTCCCCGGCGCACTTGATAACCCTTAGCGAGCCATGCATCAGCGAGACCATCCGCATTAGGGACGGACATAAAGATAAAATTAGCACCGCTTTTATAATACGTGCCACCTACTTCATCCAACATTTGTTCCCACAATGCGCGTTCTGCAGCATTCTTTTCTACAGTGCTACGCAAAAATTCACGATCACCAAAGGCAGCCTCAGCAGCTACTTGAGACAAGGTGTTCAAATTATATGGCAAGCGAATGGTTTGAATATAATTAGCTAATTCAACACTACTCATCATATAACCAACGCGATAGTTCGCGAGGCCATAGGCCTTCGAGAAGGTACGCATGATACATACATTAGGAAATTCATCAAGTAACGCTCGTGCCGTTGGCACCTCTACGAAGGTTACGAAATCGATATACGCCTCATCGATGATAACTAACACATCTTTCGGCAATGTACTGATAAAGTTACGGATATCTTCAACAGATTCATATGTTCCTGTTGGGTTGTTAGGATTACAAATCCATACGAGGCGCGTCGTATCATCTACAGCTTGACGCATCGCCTTAAAATCGTATTGCCCTGTTGCCTCAATACACGGAACCTCGCGAATAACAGCACCTTCTACAAGGCCATTTAGACCATATTCAGAGAATGCGGGCACGCTGATAACGATAGAATCACCGGCATTGATAAATGTTTTATTTACCATGGAAATCACTTCATCAAGGCCGACGCCAATAACAAGTTGATTTTCTACTACCTTCCAATAGTCCGCTAATACGCTTCGCAAGGATGATGCGTTGCCATCCGGATATAGATTGGCATCATTGTTCGTCACATAGTCTAGTACTGCGTCGCGCACCTTTGGCGATGTACCATAAGGGTTTTCATTGGCTGACAATCGCACAAGGCGCTCCACACCGAGGCGAGCTTTGACGGACTCTGCCGGTTCCTCTGGCACATAGGGCTTTAATTGGCCAATAATCTTCTTCATACTCTACTCCTTACAAATCTGTAATCGCTTTGCGTTCCTGTGTTTTGCTAATGACGCCTTCACGGCTTGCCAACTCTTCTAAGATGGCTTCGTAAGAAACGCCCTTTTCTACCAATAACACGAGCAAATGGTAGAGTACGTCTGCTGTTTCATACACTAGTTCTCGGGAATCTTCGTTCTTAGCGGCGATGACAACCTCTGTTGCTTCTTCGCCTACCTTTTTCAAGATTTTATCGAGTCCCTTATCGAACAAGTAATTCGTATAAGATCCTTCCTTTGGTGTTTCCTTGCGCCCCTTAATAATGGCGTATAATTCTTCTAATGTTTGTTGATTGGCCATTGTTCTTCTCCTTTGTGAAAGCTAACGCCTACGCGTCATCTCACATTATACTTCATATATGTCTCTACGCTTCTACATCGTTAAAAAAGCAGCTCACAGCTCCCGTATGGCACGCAGGGCCTTCTGCATTGACGAGAACCAGTAATGTATCGCCATCGCAATCGAGCTTCATATCCACTACGTGTTGTACATTGCCACTGGTACCACCCTTATGCCATAGTTCTTGGCGGGAGCGAGACCAAAACCAAGTTTCCTTGGTTTCTAGTGTTTTGTGAAAGCTTTCTTCGTTCATCCACGCCACCATGAGTACTGCTTTTGTTGTATTATCTTGAACGACCGTCGGTAACAGGCCGCCCCCTTTATTAAAGTCTGGTTTCATGTATGCTACAATCTCCTACCCTATCTAACAGCAATGCCTGCTGCTTTCAATTGTGATTTCAAATCGGGAATGCTGATTTCACCAAAGTGGAATATAGATGCTGCTAATGCACCCGTAACGCCGGTCTCGGTAAAAACATCGATAAAATGCTGTACCGTACCAGCTCCACCGGAGGCGATAATCGGTACATCTACGACCTCTTCCAAAGCCTTGTATAATTTGATGTCAAAGCCGGATTTGGTGCCATCCTTATCCATGCTTGTCACCAATAACTCACCAGCGCCACGGCTCACCGCTTCTTTAGCCCACGCTAGGGCTTCCCAATCGCTACGCTTACGACCGCCATGGGTATACACATACCATATACCAGTCTCTGGATCAGTTTTTACATCAATGGCTACCACCATACATTGGTTGCCGAACTTTTGAGCGCCTTCACTGATGAGTTCTGGGCGCGCTAAAGCCGCTGAATTCAGCGAAACCTTATCGGCGCCAGCTTTCAGCAATGCGCTCATATCGTCCACTGTTTTAATACCACCACCTACGGTGAGGGGCATGAACACATGTTTTGAAATATCTGTCACCACATCGCGCATCGTCGTACGTCGGTCTACTGTAGCCGTAATATCTAGGAATACAAGCTCATCTGCGCCCTGTTCCTCATAGGTAGCTGCAATATCGACGGGACTACCTACATCAACGAGATTTACAAAGTTAACACCTTTCTTTACGCGCCCATTATCTACGTCTAAACAAGGAATAATCCGTTTTGCTAACATGATGCATTCTCCTTATTAAACGCAGCAATTTCTTCTAATGTAATAGTGCCTTCATATAAAGCCTTACCTACAATGCTGTCTACAACACCGCGTTTTTCAAGATTCTTAATATCCTCTAAATGGCGGACACCACCGGATGCAACAATACGGGCCGTAGGGAATTGATCTTGTAGCGAACCCAATAGATCTTCATTAGCGCCTTGCATAGTACCATCTCGGTCCACATCGGTAACGATAAAATACTTCGCACCAGCTGCCACCATAGCACCGATAAGGTCGGTCATAGGCACATCAGATTGGTCGAGCCAACCTTCTGCAGCAACCTTACCATTCTTGCCGTCTACGCCGATAACGATGCGTTCTGGACCGTATTCAGCGATAACCTGTTTCGTCAATTCAGGATTTTTAAGGGCTACGGAACCGAGAATAACGCGATTGACGCCCATTTCTAAATATAAGTCTACCGCATCTTTATCACGAATACCGCCACCGATTTCTAACACACCTGTAAATGCAGCGCGCACGCGTTTAACGATATCCACATTAACTGGTTTCCCCGCCTTTGCCCCATCTAAGTCGACGAGGTGCAAAGCGCCAACGCCAGCAGCCTCGTACTGAGATGCTTGGTCAACCGGATCTGGGTTGATGATGGTTTCCTTTGCAAAATCACCCTTATATAGGCGTACACTGCGACCATCTTGTAAATCTATAGCTGGAAAAATCATAGTATCTCCTCTATTCACGAACCTTATGCGGCCCTGCTTTCACCATTCTAAAAGGTCTATTAAATCATACCCTTTGTAGAATTCACACCTTGAATATCTGGGTTAATGGTAACCGCCTTACGCAATGCACGGCCCGTAGCCTTAAACATGCTTTCAATAATATGATGCGTATTGCGACCATATTCATTGCGCACATGTAAATTCATGGCGCCACTCACAGCCAAGGCTTGAAAGAAATCCTCTACCAATTCTGTTTCAAAATTACCACCCAATACAGGAGTCGTAAACTCACCATTAAACACGAGGTATGGACGGCCACTAAGGTCGATAACAACCTGTGTCAACGCTTCATCCATAGGCACCCACGCGTCGCCATAACGCTCGATACCCGCCTTGTCACCAAGGGCCTGTGTCAATGCTTGCCCTAAGGTCAATGCAATATCCTCTACCGTATGATGCGCATCCACGTACGTATCGCCTACGGCTTTTACAGCAAGGCCAAAACGGCCATGCTTAGCCAACAAATGGAGCATATGATCAAGGAAACCGATGCCTGTATCGACGTGAATGTCCTGATTTCCATCTAGGGTAAGTGTAATTGTAATATCTGTTTCGCCCGTTTTACGAGTTACCGTAGCTGACCGATTTGTTCTCATCATAGTATCCTCTTATCATTAAGGAAGCCCTTTAAGGCGTTCCCATCCATACAATTATTTTTCAAAGCGCACTTCAATAGCACGAGCATGTGCTTCAAGGCCTTCTGTACGAGCCAAGGTAGTAATATCCTTCGCAACCTCTTGTAAGCGTTCACGGCTAAATTGAGTAAAGGAAATGCGTTTTACGAAATCGTACACACCAAGTGGGGACGAGAATTTTGCAGTACCACTCGTAGGTAATACATGATTTGTGCCACCTACATAGTCACCCAATGGTTCAGATGCATATCTGCCAAGAAATACGGAACCTGCATTTTCGACCATGCTCATGTATTCCATAGGATCTGGCAATTGAATTTCCAAATGTTCTGGCGCTACTTCGTTCATCACGGTAAACATATCTTCTACGCTATCCATAACAGCAATATAGCTATTGTTTTCGATAGCTGGACGAGCAATGCTTTCACGAGGTAATTGTGAAAGTTGACGTTCTACCTCATCAGATACGAGGTTAGCTAGTTTTTCACTATTGGTAACCATGATGGCACGAGCTCGTGGATCATGTTCTGCTTGAGATAATAAGTCCGCAGCAAGATGTACTGGATTAGCGCTTTCATCAGCGATGACACCGATTTCACTAGGACCTGCAATCATGTCGATATCAACTTGACCAAATACTTGGCGCTTGGCAGTGGCCACATAAATGTTACCAGGGCCTACGATTTTATCTACCTTTGGAATTTGTTCAGTACCATACGCAAGAGCCGCAACACCTTGAGCACCACCCACTTGGTATACCGCATCAACACCAGCAAGTTTTGCAGCGCCTAGCACAGCAGGATTAATGCCATCTTTTTGAGGAGGTGTTACCATGATAATTTCCTTAACACCAGCAATTTTTGCAGGCAATGCAGTCATCATAATAGTAGATGGATATGCCGCTGTGCCACCTGGAACATAGAGGCCCACACGTGCCAATGGCGTTACCTTTTGACCACGTGTAATGCCTGGTGTATCCATATCGACAAAGCCTTGTTCAATTTCACGGCTATGGAATTCAGTTATATTTTTCTTTGCTACCAATAAAGCGTGTTTCAAGTCTTCTGGTAAATTATCCCATGCCGCATCGATGATAGATTGATCCACCTTAAAATCATCAAGCTTTACACCGTCGAATTTTTCAGAATATTCACGTAGTGCTGCATCTCCATTAGCACGTACATTTTCGATGATATCGTACACGCGGCGTTCAATTTCCATGTCTGTTGTTTGTTGTGTATATTGACGGACAATGCTAAGCATTGCATCAAGGGATTCTTTGTAAATTTTCATTGTATGTCCTCATTTCAAACTATGTATATGAATACTTCTATTGTAAACGTTTCTCATCACATCGCAATAGCATAGGCAATCTATTTTTTATCAATAGCCGATTGTAATTGGTCAATCAACGCAAAGATGGTATTTCTTTTTTGTTTTAATGCCAATGGATTTGCCACAAGGCGCGTTGAGATTGGTTGGAGCCAATCATAGATTTTAAGATTATTTTCTCGTAGCGTTGTACCGGTTTCCGTAATATCTACAATGGCATCGGCCAGACCTACGAGGGGCGCCAATTCAACGGAACCTTCGATTTTAATGATTTCTACGTCTTGGGATCCGAAATATTGTTTTGTAATGGTTGGATATTTTGTACCAATCCGTTGACGACGGCCTTCCTTCGGATTATACCCTTCTAAGGAGGCCAAGATAAATTGGCATTGACCCGTTTTCAAATCTAGCATTTCATAAGATGTATTATCTTGTTCATCTAGTACATCGCTACCAACGATACCTAAATCAACAACGCCATTATTTAGATATGTCGTTACGTCAGGGCCCTTCGCGAGGATAACCTCTACCGAATCCCCCAATGGGATAATCAACTTGCGCGCTTTGTTGCGTAATGGTTCGCAGTCAATACCACAGGACTCTAAGAGTGGAATAAAATCCTTTTCAACGCGCCCCTTTGTCAAGGCGATACGCAATTTACCATTATCTTGGATATTGCTTTCACCTTGCATAAGCACCTCTGTAAGGACATCGATGTTGAAAGCCATACCAACGGATGGCATCGGTGTGCCATCAAATCCAGATAAGAGACCATCATAGCGACCACCGCTGACGATGTATTGAGATACGCCATCTACATAACCTCTAAAGGTAAGGCCTGTGTAATAGGATTGAAGTGGTTCTGTAGACACATCAATGCGAACTTGTTGTCCAGTCGCTTCAATTTGTCCCGCTAGATCCATAAGGCTATCTAAAATACGTTGTGCCCCTGCAGGTAAGATGACTTGACTAAGCTCATTTTTAATATCATTTACCGTACCGAATAAGCGAGGCCAAATCGTAAGGAATGGATACAATGCATTATTTTTAAATTCGCTAATCAATTCGTTATAGCGTGGCAAATATTTTGTAAATAACGCATCGAGCAAATCTGTCCGTTCCCCATCGGTCAAGCCCAATGCATCGGTGATAGCACGGGAGAAACGAGCATCGCCAATTTCTAACAATAAGGTATTATTGAGCTGTGATTCATTCACCTCTTTAATGATGGCAAAGCATTCTAGCTCGGCATCAATGCCTTCATACCCGACCATTTCGATACCACCTTGTGTAACTTGGTTGATATCGCCGCGGTGCTGTTTATTTTTCATCAACACATCGCCAAGATAGTAAAACTTACGAGGCAATTCAATATTCGTAGTCGCCAAGAAACGACCGATTGGCATAGTTAAATCTGGACGGATAACCACAGATGCATCAGAACCACCAAAGAATTCGTACATATGTTGACCACGGCCTAATGTATAACCATTAAACACATCTTTGTATTCTACAAGGGGTGTAGAAATTTTTGTATACTGACGATTGCGGCAAAGGCTGAGCAAATACTGGCTCACATCATCCTTGCACTCCGCTACAGCCCCTATATCATCACGAAAACCTGTAGGCAACTGTTTCTGTACCATGAGGATCATCCTTTCTATAAACCATGCTAATATTACTATTTTAAATATATAGATTCTTTTAGATTTTATCGCTTTAGCGTGTTAAAGCATAAAACTATAATAATACTCCTCTATAGAATTGTCAATAGAGGAGTATGATATCTAGTCCCAAACCTTTGCTACATCAGCTACGCTATGCGCATCGGATCCTAGCACAAAGGGCACTCCAATAATAGCAGCTATCCCTTGAATAAAGCGACTAGGATACATTTCACCACAATCAGGCTTAAAGAACCCACTCATATTATAGTCTAGTTCTCTACCTTGAACGCGCATAATATGTAATATATCGCTTACTAATTGAGCATTTCGTTTATCTAAATGGTGTTCAAATCCGAAATGGTGTTGGTATTTCTTGATTAAATCAAAGTGACCGATTCGTTTTGGCGTATAGGCACCCAAATCAGCACGCACCGCTTGGCGAATGATACTAAAGTATTTATAGTACAATTCACTTTGATTAGAAATCCAAGGACCAAAGCCCTTTTCAAATTCCTCTGTATTATAGTCAACACAGTAGTATTTGCCACCTACGCCATCCATAAAGTGAACAGATAGAATATTATCGTCCGTCAATGGACCATAGCGATCAAGAAAGTCTTGAATGTCGCTTTCAAAACCAGGGATATAATCCACCTCAAAGCCAAGGGAAATATCGATATGCGTACCATAGGCACGTTGTAATTCACGTCCCAATTCAAGATAAGAATCCACTTGATTGAGTTTAAGAGACGCCGTATCATAGGCAATCTTATCACCGCCATACTCAGCCTCAAAGGCCTTTGGTAACGGAGCATGCTCTGTTAAACACACCTTTTCGATGCGTAGTTCAATAGCCTTTTCAATCATCAATGCCGTTCTATCACCGCTACCATGTGGACATAATTCAGTATGAAAATGACCATCTACCAATCGGCTACGATACGTACTATTGCCTATGAATTGCCGTTCTGCTTTCATATTTATCATAACTTACTGTACCCCTGTCTATGTGTAACATATAATCCGCAACCCCACGGACATATGAATGATTTAATATCTATTATTATACCAATAATGCGTAAGTTTCGGTATCCTGATATTTTCCATGTTTAAAACCGACTGCAGGGGTAAGTCCACAATAGGTAAAGTTAAATCGCTCGTGCAGAGCAGTACTTGCCTCATTACCTGCAGTAATGACAGACACCACCGTATGCAATGTATCATTTTCTTTGGCATGTTCTAAAATATGGGCCATCAATTTAGATGCTACACCTTTACCACGATAGTCTTGATGGATATAAATAGATAGCTCAACAGTGCTTTTGAAAGCATCCTTCGTTCTATATGGTGAAAGTGATGCATAACCTACCACTACACCATCAATAGTACCAACAAAAATACAATGCTCTACAGTCTGATGAGCAGAATACCATTCATGCCACTCTTCTAATGTACGTGGCTCAAGATCTAATGTGGCTACGCCATGTATAACCTCGTAGTTATAAATATTAAGACAATCCTGCACATCATCAATTAAAGCTCGTCGGATCTGTAACTCACTCATAACAACACAATCCTAACCATATATTACTGAATAGAGCCAAGTATAGATTTCTTTAATTTAAAATGCTCTATTTTACCTATTTTTTGAATTCTAAGATGTTCACGTGGTATATGTTTAATACGTTCATATACAGTCTTTTTACTTTTTTCAAGATTTTTCCATAATTCTTCGCGAGTGATTCCTGGACCAATCATAAATAAGGAGGTCTGTAATAAGATATAGTATATATTTTTAACCACTTCATCTGTAATACCTTGTCTAATAAAGAAATGCTCAAGTTGATTACAAGCATTATGCAATCTTTCTAAACGAGTATTAAGCAAATCATGTAAATTATCTATTGTATCAACTAAAAAATTTAAAAACTGAATTATAAAAGGTGTTAAATCACCTCCATTATATTCTGATGTAGTCTTACTGAAGATTTTATAATACTTAGAACGATTTGCTTTTATCAAAGCTGATAAACGCAACGCTACCAAAGGATGAAATTCTTTTGCTAAATATGAAGAGGATATATATCGATTTATGCGCCCATTACCATCATAAAAAGGATGGATATACCCAAATATATAATGAAATACTGCAACACGAATTGACAATTGTATCTCATTATTATTTAAAAAACCCAAGGCAATATTCATAAGTCTAATAATTTCCGATTCAGGTGTTGTTCCCACATGTATTTCTCTATCAAAACCATCATAAACAGAAACTGAATCTTTCCTAAAAATCTTCCCATCTAACTTATTTTTCTCTTCAATCTCATTCGAGACCAATGCATCATACAAAGATCTAATTTCTTCATTTAAATAAAACTCTTTTTTTCCTGTTGGATTCAAGATATCTCTATATTTCGAAACAACACTACTAAACCGTTTGATTTCAGTAACATTCGTACCAATTGCTTCCTGTATTTCCCGTCTACTACTATGAACACCTTCTATATCGTTACTAGCCTTAATTTCTTCGACTAAAAAAGTGTTAAGTAAATACGGATGCATAATTAAAGGAACTTCTTTTAACAACTCTAAAAATGCAGAATGTTTTCTCTCAATTTTAATCATTACATCAAGAATATCCTTATGATATACAAAGAAAGCTGAAAAACTTTTTCTTCTATTAATTTGTGTTATAGATATTCCTATATGCTCTGTATTTTCAGACGTATATCGTGTATTAAGTATCTCTTGCCATTTTTCGGGATATTTATAATACACCTTATATAAAGGTTCATATGACATACTTCCTCCTCCTTTCATAGACTTTTAAAACGTAAAAATCATAAATTTTACTTTTATATTTTCAATATAACAAAAGTGAGTGGTAAAAACAACGTTTTTTACCACTCACTTTATATATTTTAATTTCTTAAGAGTAAAAAGTATTGTTTTTACGCTTAAATAGATTTACTCTATATTCTTATAAATCCTGTCCAAAAATTATAGTACACCAAATAGAATAAGTGTAACTACAACTAACGCAACAATAACTATATAGTCTAATAGTTTAAGCCCTACTGATGCGGCAAAACTATGTGTCTTGCCACCAAAGCCTCTAAGTTCCAAGGACAATGCCATCGTTTCAGAGCGGCCCAAGGATTTTAGCAGTAATGGTTGTATTACTGAGGCATAGGATTTCATGCGTTTAAAAATATTACCTTCTAAGGAAAGGCCTCGGCAAGATTGAGCCTCTTGAACAGCCTTACTTTCACCAAGAAAATCTGGTACAAATCGGAGGGCTGCGGTGAACATAAATGCATATGCGTAAGGAATTTTGCATTGTGTTACAAGGGCCGCGGTTAAATCTTGTAATTTAGTCGTTGCCAAAAGTGCAATAAACACGAGTGTCATGGCAAGCATACGAAGACCAGATACAACGGCAGATACAACGTCCCCGCTACCTAAGTATTGAACGGCGCCTAGGAATACGGCGAACACAACTAAAGCAAACACCGCCTTGTATTGTTTCCATAATAAACCGGTCAACAACAATGCTACTAATTCTACGACAACTAACGCCATTAATGACATCCAGTCCCGCAAGAAGATGGCCCATACGGATACGGCGAGGGTCATCAAAATTTTTGTTAATGGTACTAATCGTTCCATGGTCCCCTCCTATTCTGCCAATTGCGCGATAAGGCGCGTCCGTAATTCATCCATCGATTTGCAGTAACCTAAGCCCGGTACTGCTTGTGAAAGCTCTACACTTGGCGGTTTTGTGAGGCCAAGATCATGTAATTCATCGGTAGATTTCGAAAATAATTCTTCTGGTGTACCGTCAAAGGATACAGTGCGATGGCCCATGATGATGGCACGAGAACATTCAGCAGCCATGATTTCCATGTCATGAGTAATCAATAAAATCGTAAGGCCTTCACTATTCAACTGACGGAGCAAGGCTAACAATTCTTTTGTTTCCTTCCCATCTTGACCACTTGTAGGTTCATCGAGGATGAGGATTTTAGACTGCATAGCCAATGCAGATGCAATGGCAACACGTTGTTTTTCGCCACGGCGCAATGTAGGTGGATACTCGTTGCGTAAATGGCTAATACCACAACGTTCTAATACTTCGTCTACAATATGTGTAACCTCGTCTTTAGAACGGCCCAACGATTCAGGTCCAAACGCCACTTCTGTGGCTACAGTAGGTCTAAACATTTGGCGATCTGGTTGTTGGAACACATATCCAATAAATTGGCCTCGTTTAGATGGTGGCATAGATGTAATATCCTTGCCGTTATAACGAATATAACCTTCACTAGCCTTTTCAAGGCCTACTAAGAGACGGGTAATCGTCGTTTTACCACAACCATTCTTACCACCCACAGCAATAAATTCGCCTTCATGAATGGTAAAGTTTACATTTCTAAAAATATCTACGGTAGGCACATAGCCAAATCGTAAGTTTTCTACCTTAAGCATGTGCGCCACCTCCTGTACTTTCACCTACACGATTACCATGTTGGGCTTGGCTTTCACCATTTACATTTATATGTTCATAACGAGAACGATCGATGGCCTTAGCCATTTCGATGTGATGAAGGCCCTTAATAGCCGATTCGATGCTAAGCCAAGGTTCATCGCTATGATAACCGGCCTTTTCCAATTCCATATACGTTGTAAATACGGATGGCAATGCTTCTACATAAATATTATGATTGTACATGTATTCCAATGTTATAGCCACATCGCTATCACATACGATTTCACCATCCACCATAAGTGCCATGCGGTTAGCATATGGCAATACGGCATGTAAATCATGGTCGATAACTACAACAGTGATACCATGATTGCGATTTAAATCACCAACGAGGCGATATAGTTCAGCCGTCCCATCTGGATCAAGAGAACTAGTCGGTTCATCAAGAACAAGAACAGATGGATTTGTTGCCAACACGGAAGCAATTGCTAACCGCTGACGTTGACCGCCGGACAAGCTCGTAATTTTACGATCCTCAAGGCCTTCAATACCAACTTGTTTAAATACCTCCGCACAACGAGCATCGATAGTAGCTCGATCGTAACCACGGTTTTCCATGGCAAAGGCTACTTCTTCACGAACAGTCATCGTAACAAGCTGTGTATCGTAATCGGCAAGAACTACACCGATGTGATTAGCCAATTCAGGAATTTCCATTTGCGTAGTCGCTTTACCACCTACGAACACCATTCCTTCAAGACGTCCGCCGTAGAATTTAGGCACAGCCCCAACCATAGCCATACAAAGGGTACTTTTACCACAGCCAGCAGGGCCTGTTACAACAAGGAAATCACCTTCTTGCACATCGAGGTTGATGTTCTTTAACGTAGGTACAGTTGCCTTAGGATGGAAATAACTCATATGCTCAATAGAAATCTTTGCATCCCGTTCTGGCGTAATAACAAGCCCACTATGGTCACTAGAAACTTCACCACCACTTGGCAACATGCCACGTTTTACAAACATCTTTTGAGCCGGAATATACAACACAGGTGTAATTGCTGCATTTACAGCTGCCACCACTAACACGAGAGGCCACATAGCATACAGATACACATTATTAGGCAAGTTTGCAATTTGCCATAACAACGTAACGAAAATACCGCCAGATACAACAGTTGTAAAGAATGCACCTACTATTGGTGTAATCTCAAAGGAGCCAATTTTACCGATTTTCATAGATGTCATGGTACGCGAAATAAATGTTATCACTAATGCACCAGCTGGCTCAGACAACAAGTTACCATAAGGGAAGCCAGATTTTGAGGTTAAAACTTCAATCAAAGCGGCTACTAAGCCAATCCCTAATGCTTGAGAGACGCTAGGTTTTGTCAACAAAATCGCCACACAATAGGCCGCAATCATCCAGTTTGGCGTAACCCCTGCAAAACTAGGGCTCACCAAGTGCAAAATTGTACCCAACGCAAGCATCAAGGTACTCACTGTTACCCATCTAAACTGTCCACCCTGATCATGGGTGTACACGAGATCCTTTATCCGTTCCATAATACCCTCTTTTCTTCAATAGAATATATACTGTTTATTTTAACATTTATATGGGTATTGTGAAAGTGCTCTGATTAGAGACATGTTATATCTAGGTGTGCCCAGTATTTCGGATATTAGGTTAAAAGGGATGGTATTCTCTTTTACAACTGTAACTATAAAGTTCCCATACCTAGATATATCATCGCTTTACAGCTAAGATAGATTTTTCGTGTATCCACTGAAATATCATCACGGTCAATATAAAAGCGCCCCTAGGGCGCCTATATAAAAAATAAAGCAACACCGAATTAACGATGCTGCCGCTTGAAAGTATATATAGTTTTCTATGTACAGTACATATTATAACGTCTAAATATGTATATAAGGATAGAGTAAATTCATTCAACCAAAATATTATTCAGCCTTCTCTTCTCCCTCTGTTACTATTTCTTCGCTAGGCTCTTCAGCCTTTCCTTTACCTTCTGTTGTTTCAGCAACTTTTTCTCTAATTTCTTTGGCTGCCCCTGCGGATTTTTCTTTAACGGTTTCAGTAATATCTTTTGCCGCATCCGCCGTTATATCTTTTACTTCTCTAGCCTTTTGTTTTAGCTCTTCGGCTTTTACCTTAAGGGTAGCTTCTAGGTCTTTTGCAACGTCTGCAGACTTTGCTTTTACTAATTCATTTACATCGTGTGCTGCATCGGCAGATTTAGCTTTAACATCTGCCGCCTTTTCTTTAACTAATACTTTTACTTCTTGCGCCGCATCAGCGGATTTAGCCTTCACATCTTTGGCCTTTTCTTTAGCCAATACCTTTACTTCTTGCGCTGCGTCAGCAGTTAAATCTTTCACAACACTAGCCTTGGATTTAGCTAATTCTTTTACGTCCTTTACAGCATCTCCTAATTGATCTAGAAATTTCATGTTAGTTCCCTCCAAATAAATTTGTAATGAATGCCTTCTCTCTTTCAATTACAGATTAAAATTAAATAAAATCTAGCTTTTATATCATTAAATCACAATGCATTCAAATTATAAAGAGTGTGCACGTATCTTCATGTTATCATTAAAATTATTTTATAAATCTACTATATTCTAGAAATGAATAGATAGTCCTTTTGGTGCATAACTAATTTGATTATCCATAGTTAAATCCCCAATTCACTCTTTAGTTGCTCTGGCGGAATCCACCCTTGTTCTTCACCAGATTTGCGACCTATCTCTAAAGCGCCCATAAATTTTATCGTAGCCATTACACGTTCATAGTCTTGAATATCCATAATTGCATATCGACATCTACCATTTTTAGTTAAGAATACAGGACTATCTATAGCAACATCACGCAATACTTCAGAATAATTACGTAAATCTGAAATAGGTTTTATATCCGAACTCTTGCTATACAAAGCTTTCTCACTTCCTCGTCACATAGTTATGATATAATGCATATATTAATTACGCCCACACAGGAGGTCCACATGTACAAATATATTACAATCTTAGGCGCTGCAGGTCAAATCGCACAACGATTGACAGCAACACTTTTAACATATACAGATATGCACATCACATTATACGGACGTCAATTGAGCACGCGCGTTCATCCAGAAATTTTAGAACACGAACGAATAACCGTTATCGAAGGATCGTTCCAAAACCCTAAAAAATTAGAGCAAGCCGTTAAGAATACAGAAGTCGTATTCCTCAGTGCTATGGAAACAGGCAGTGATATGGCAGCTATTGTAAAAGCACTTTCTCGCCAAAATATTCGACGTATCATCGGTTTGTCTATCGCAGGTTTATCGGGTGAGTTTCCAAAAGAACTAGAAAAATGGACTTTCAACAATTTACCAATTAGCTATGTACAAGGCGAACGTCAAGCACGCAACGTATTACGCGAATCCAACTTAAACTACACGATTTTACGTCTACCTTGGCTTTATAATGACATGGAAAATACGAATTATGAATTAATCCCTGAAGGTGCTCCTTTCAATGATGCACAAGTTACAAGGGAAGCTGTGGTAAAAGCAGTTTATGATATCCTACACGTCGAAGACGAAACACCATTCAGCCGTGCTAGCATTGGTGTAGGTGAACCAGGCACACACTACGATAAACCATCGTTTTTGTAGGATTCAAAGACTATCTTTCTTTTCTTATCTTGAATAGAAAGATAGTCTTTTATTTATTCCCATAATTTATGGTTATTTATGTAGATAAACAACGTTATTTACGCTATACTAATAACAGAATTAAGATACACTAATAAATAGGTAAGGAGATATCATGAATCGCATTGTTGTTATTGGTAGTTGCAACATGGATATTGTAGTCCTTGCGGACAAACGCCCTACGGCTGGCGAAACAATTATGGGCAACGAATTGCACATCGCTCACGGCGGCAAAGGTGCCAACCAAGCGGTAGCTGCTGCTCACCTAGGCGCAGAGGTTACTATGGTAGGTTGTATCGGCGAAGATGCATACGGCCAAATGATTATGGATAACCTAAAAGAAAATCATATCAATACAGACTACATCGTTACGGTTCCAAATACTACAACTGGCACAGCCCACATCACATTGGCTGAAGGCGATAACAGTATTATTGTTATTGCAGGTGCTAATGCTAAGGTGGACCAATCTGTCGTAGATAATGCTTGGTCTGCTATCGAGCAAGCGGATCTTGTAATGGTACAAAACGAAATTCCTATTCCCACAATCGAGTACATCGTTCGTCGGTGTCACGAGGCTAATGTGAAAGTCCTCTTAAATCCCGCTCCAGCAGCTGACCTCAATCCTGAATGGTTAGAATTGGCAACCTATATCACGCCAAACGAGCATGAATTATCTGCCCTCTACCCTAATCAATCTACCGAAGATACGTTATTAGCTAACGAAAACAAGATTATTGTTACCCTAGGCAGTAAGGGCGTAGGCTATGCTGATAACGGCGAAATCCACACCGTATCAGGCTTCAAGGTTGAGCCAGTAGATACAACAGGTGCAGGCGATACCTTCAACGGGGCCTTTGCAACAGCTATCGTTAATGGTAAAAGCTTAGCCGACGCGTTGCACTACGGCAATGCAGCAGCTGCCCTCTCCATCCAAAAACTAGGCGCACAATCAGGAATGCCTACGAAGGATGAGGTCGATTCCTTTTTAAGTAATAAAGTTATTTAGAAACGAATATACATTTCTAAACGACTTTGGCCCTGCGGAGGCCTTCGGCCGGAGACAGACCCGGCCGGTGGAGGCTTAGAAATGTATATTCGTTGATTAAAGGAGTTTATATGCAACGACATGGTATTTTAAATAGCCATATTGCTAAAATATTAGCTGACCTTGGTCACACAGATACGATCTGTATTTCTGATTGTGGTCTACCTGTACCTGAAGGGGTTCAAAAAATTGACCTTGCTTTGGATTTTGGTATACCAAGTTTTGAGCAAGTTGTATCTCTTATCACACAGCATATGAAGATCGAAGCAATTCATATTGCCAAGGAGATGAAAGATTTTAATCCAAAGAATCATGATTTCTTAGAATCAACATTCCCTTGCGATGAATTCGAATGGATTACAACTAGTCACGAAGCTTTCAAAGAAGCTACAAAACAATGCAAGTGCATTATTAGAACTGGTGAAGTATCTCCGTATGCGAATATTATCTTGCGCGCCGATTGTATTTTCAGCGATCGTCCCTAGAATAGTAGATTACCTAACCATCTAATCTATTACATAATTAAGAGAAACTTTCACCAATCATATAGGAGTAGTTATGGAAATTGTTATGTCAGGCATTGCAA
>OBRO01000116.1_pt1 | contig 18018 bp, 30 predicted proteins | sample 1475671 | NCBI WGS metagenome assembly OBRO01 (sample SAMEA3360694, study PRJEB22359) | human gut metagenome | biome: ENVO:urban biome; feature: ENVO:human-associated habitat; material: ENVO:feces | place: Bangladesh | collected 2011
ACCAATATAATGGTGCCGATAAATGACAAAACGGCTTTCAAACCAGTCATACCACCACTCGCTCTTTCATCCAGCCATAGACAAACGACTCATTTGCTTCGCGTTTCTCCGCCAGGTCCAGATAACGGTCGCCCTGCGTACAGTTAAGGGCCGTCAGCATTACCCGTTCGCCGTCTTTTCCCCGATTCCCAAGATAAGCACGTAGCGCATTAATGGTACGTGGACCGATTCGTCCGTCTGCATCCAAATCGGGATACAGCTTCCCGCGCAGGTTGAACACATTCAGCCAGCGTTGAAGCATTTTTGACGCCACTGTTGGCCCCATGTTCACCCCCGTGTCACACAGCTCTGCGGCAATATCAGAGGATAATGCGGCCACCTGATCAAAGCGTGGTCCGTACCAGTAATCAGCCTCAAGGATTTCCAGTGCCTGTTCGCGGGTTAAATCGCGCATATCGCCACGATATCCATGAGCACGGGCAGTGTTCTGAGTAATGCCCCACTTTGTTGGGCCTCCCTTGTCGTCAGGGTGATCCACATAGCCGCCCTCTTTTCCAAGAACGCTGTTAAAAATCTCATCTTTGGTCATGATTAAACCCTAATGCGTCAACTATCCGCGCCAGATTGCCCCTGAAATACAGAACAACGATGCAGATAATCAGATTTCCAATAACCACCAGCCAGTGGGATTCTTGATAAAGACCGAACACATAACGGAAGGGAACATTGGCGTATACAATGACGTAGATATAAGCCAGAAAGGAAACAAATGGACGATGCCTGGAGTCTTTCCGTCGATAAAGCATCAGCGCCATTACTATTACTGTGCAAAGCACCGCATTAATCAGTGCTGACGGGTCACTGCTTACCATTTGAACCCCCTCCACGTAAGCGGGAAAGCATTCCAAAGATGCTACCGAGATCCTGGCTGTTTACGAACGTGAGGATTTTAATTGTCAATGCAGCCACAATAACCGCACCAAGTGCATCAAGAGGACGATCGTTGTAGCTGGTCCATTTGGCAAGAAATGAGCCAACTAACGGCGCTCCAATCACTCCAACAATGAACGATGTAAAGAAATAGCCAATCAGCTTGAGACGGCTAATATTCACCGCTGTAGCAACATAGAAAACAGCGCCAGCAAATGCCCCGAATACAACGCCGTAATCAATACCAGTTGCAATACCAAAAACGCTGGCACCCATCAGGCCACCAGCAGCAACGGCCGTACCGGAAATTGGTTCTGCTGACATTGAAATCCTCGTTAAAAAAAAAGCCCCGCCGAAAAAGGCAGGGCTTCATAAAGCAACAAATTACGCGGTAATCGCTTAACGCAGTTTTACTACGTTAAATGAAACACTACACCCAGTTACCACCTAAAACAAGATTTTCCCATAAAAAAACCTTCATATCGTGGTTAATCGATCAATAAAAAAGCAATGTTCAACTTTTTACCAACCGAACATCCCGACCAGGACTTCCATAATATTCGCCGATATGCCACTGCTTAAGTTGAGTAATCTTCTCCAACTTAACTCCCATAGAGTCCAGTTTCTGCCATGTTTTCGGTTGTATGTGCTTCATTACCCGCTCTGAATATCTGAATACTGCTCGTAAGCGCATGGTTTCTCACTACAGCTTATATAAGTGGTTTTTCCAGCGGTTTTGCGCCGCGCTGGGCTTTTTGCAAAAACCACAATCCATCATCCCGTAATGTTTCATTAACCCCATCCGTCGGTTGCTGAGTCTCACCCACTGCCAGACGCCAGGAGCGTTTCTACGAACTAACAGAATCTTTGCTTTACGGTTTTTCATCGTTTTGCTCTCCTGCGTCTCTTTGCTGCTCGTCGTGCCGATGCAATACCGGTATGGCGGCGCTTTGGTGCCGGGATGATGTTGTCAGCCATCAGGACATGTGGCTTTGCAATTAGCGCAGAAGCCCAAAAACGAGTCGGGTACGGTAACAAGCCGATACATGCCACACGCATTACTCACCTCCTTTGATGCGAATGCCAGCGGCGCGTGGCACATTAACTTCCACGATGCGCACTGTTGGTTTGTACATCTCAATCTCTGTCAGCCAGTCAGCTCCTGTCATGCGCTTTTCCGCATCGCCATTAGTCCACTGAACCGGTACACCAATAGCCTTCATCGCGATTTCTATTTCCCCGGCAATGGCGCTTTTTCCGCAACCAGTAAAACCAGAAACAACGACAAGAACTTCACCTTTGGCTGGTTTTATTTCCCGAGCTTCCAGTTCTGCAATGCGCTTTTTGTCTGCTTCCCGTTCATCCAGTAGTGCCAGCACAACCTGAGGTGTGACTTTCATACGAAATGCCAGCAATTTTTGAGGCGTTGCTACTGTTTCAATTGCTACTGCTGCCTCACGCAGTACCTGATAGTCAATCTTGCTCACTGGTTGCCTCCTTTGCGAAGCTGGGCGGCGAAAGATGTTGCTGCGGAAGCGATAATTGCATGCCGGTATTCACCATCAGAAAATAAAGAATCCCCCTTAAGTGCATTGACGATACTTTGATGATTTTTTGCCAGCATCTCCACGCCCTGCGCCCGAACTTCAGCAAGGAAAGCATCGGTGGCTGGGGTTTCGACATTAGGTCGAAGCTCATAATCACAAACTCTTTCAATCCATGGTGATACTCTGTCGCATTTCCTCTTCTTGCGTTCACCGACCTTGGTTGCCTGCTGAATAATTACCCCCCAGCAAATGCTTTCGACCTCTTCGCTCCATCCATCGCAAGCATCGCCTCTATAGTCGTCAATTGCAGCCTCAGCAGCAGCGATAGCCTCCTCAGCAGTTTTGTGACACTCGAAACTAAATTCAGAGCCATATGAGAAATACATAGCCCCGGCCTTAAGCCCCGCATTCTCCGCCGCCAGAGCCGCGCAACTGGCCTCCAGCTCTGCAATGCGTTTGCTTTGAGCCTCTCGTTCATCCAGCAGTGCCTGCACTACTTCAGGGTTGAAAGCTGCGATAAATTCTGCGTTGTTCTCTGCATTTTTCTGGTCGTCAAAGCCAGGCCATTTGACAATGTCTCCGCAACGTTCATCCCCCGGCGTATGCACCGCATATGTATCAGTGCCCGGCGAAATGAATGCGACCCATTCGCCCTGTGTTGCCAGTTTTGCTATCTCACGTAGCGCCTGATAGTTAATTGCTGTGCTGTTAGTCATTCCAGGCCTCCAGCTCGTTCTGAATCTCCTCGTCAACCTCGTCATTGGTGGCGTCTTCGTTCAGATGGTCGCGCGCCTCTTTGAGATACTGTTCACGGCGTTCGTGGTACCAGGCTGAGAACTCCGGCGACCATCCTCGATTAGCCCCCTGAAAATCTACCATCGCATTATCCTCAGCCATACGCTCGACCATGCAATCCGCGGTGGTCAGTGCAACCTCACGGATGTACCCCCGCAGGTCACGCTTACGCCAATACGGGCTATATTTTGAGTCGCAGCGACCTTTAAATTCGACGGTCCAGCGACGGATGCAGCGTGCGTTAAGTGATTTGCTCATAGTTATGCTTCCTGAATACGCTTAAACTTAATTACCCATACCCACGGGTTAGATAGCCAGTTCTCTTGCCCGTAAATACCGCGCCAGATATCACCAAAACCAACACGATAAACAGCTTCCGGCGGCGTAATCTTGTACGTTGCCGGAGATGCGCCTTCCGCTTTGGCATCTGCCTCGCTCATGTCATGCAGCCGCTCCACACGCACGTCGGTAATTTCCAGCAAAATTCGCGATGCCCATCTCGGCATGTGAATTGACGGGGTCCAGCCCTCAGATGGCTTGCTACTATCTGAGTAATCAGCCTTGTAATCACACAGCTCAGAAGCCAGAGAGACACCATCTTTGATTTCCTGAATAACATCGTCATCCAGCCAAAAAGCGTTGAATGTCTCACGTACCCATATGCGATCACCAACGTTACCGAACGGGCATAAGCCATGCTCAGGTGCATCCATAACGTGGGTATAGACACCATTGCGTTTCTTTGTCGGTTTACTGATAACCAGGCAGTTATCGGCCCTGACATTTTTTACAGGTCGACGAGTCTGCGTCTTCCTGCCTTCGAGGATGGCTCGGACCATCTCATCATTAAAAATCATGCCGCGCTCTTTCACCTTGCTCACTTCAACTCCTCCCGACGACGTTCCTGAAGCTCTAGCATTGCGGCTCGGAAATCCTGCCACCATTCCTCATCTGCAACGGGGGTGTTTCGCTCCAGCACCTTGTCCGCATCAGCGATCAGGTTTGCCAGACTATTGTCTGAAATCTTCGTTACCGGAGTCGTTGGTTGCTCAACCTGCCCGATAGGTTTTATCGTGCTCAAAAGGAGGCGACGGCGGGAAAGTGGTGCCCCACAACGACGGTCATCTTCCTTGCGATATGTTTCTTTCGGACCAACACACCAGGTTGTCGGCGTTTCACGCAACTTCACTCTTTTCTCACCATCATTGGTAATGATTATTCCGGTATGGGTTTTGATGCTCATGCCACAGCCCCTCTCAACGGCTTAACTTTGGCTAATAAGGTGTTAAACAACATGGAGTTAGGATTCATGCCAAATGGCAATTCCGGTTTAGCGGAGTAGTACAGGCAACCATTTATTTTCCTGGTTGTTATCTGTCCTTCGGCAACCATGCTTCTCAGTCTGCAACGCATAGAGTTCTGCGACACACCAATGTGCTCCGCGATTACGTCCACTTTTGAACATGGGTGATCGGTCAGGAAATTAATCACATCTTGGGGGTTAATAATTTTGCGTTTCATTGTCGAGGCGTCCTTATACATTTATATAAATATATAATTCTATATACGGCGGGAGACATCCCGCCGTAGGCTTACTGTCAGGCTTTCAATAGCGATTCTTTCAGATATCGGGCATCAGCCAGGGCGTTTGGAGTAATCTTGCGAACCCATGCATTACGGGTTGGACTCCACTTAAAGGCGCGTGATTTAAGCAGCGAACGAATGTTTGCCTCTGGTTTGCCAGGGAAATAAAACAGGATGCGGTTATCCTCTGGATCTATCTCCATAGAAAAGCCGTCGTATTCTTCGCGCTGTGCTCCTGTTACAGACTTGACCGATTCAAGCTCCTTAATACGGCTCTGTAGTCGTTTGATTTCGGCGTTATTGTTGCTCAGTACGTATGAAGGGAATCCGATGCGCCCACAGAAATCTCCGGCCAGTAACTCTTTGGCTTCGCTTTCTGTAAACCTGAGATCGATTAATGCAGAAAGCTGCTGTAATTGGTCTTTTTTGTATTTGCGAATAGCCTTATTTGCGGCCTTCATTTTGACGTGTGACTTCATGCAGCCTTGCAGCTTACGAAGCAACTTAAATAGCGCATCAGGATCATCAGACGAAATTCCATTACGACCAACACCTGCGGCTTTGCTCTCGTAGTGTGATGCTTTACTTTCGCATTCAACAAACGCTTTTCTTAATAACGCATCAGCTTTAGACAAACGGCGGCGATGGCCTTTCGCGCTATAATGGTCAACTAAAATCGGCTGGCCTAACGGGATCACATCCAACAGGTCATGCGCTCGCTTATGCGCTACCGCACCTTCTTTTCTGGCTTTTTCTGCACGAGCAATATATCGGGCAAGACGCGCGTTCTGGCGTTCCTGATAGGTGTTTACGTAATCATCTCCGCGCTGCTGCTGTTCAAGCCATGCTTTGCGCAGATCTTCTGTTACGTCCACCAGCTCCGCAGGGATACAACCAGTTTGGGCTTCATAAGAGTAACCATCCTCATAGATACGCCCATCATCTTCAACAAAGAAAAAGGTTTCGTGCTCATCGCTTTTGACCATACGACCATTAACATGGCGTAATAGGTAGCCAGTATCAGTGCTTAACAGGCTGTTAGGGTTGTTGATCCAGTCAGAAATAATTACTTGTTTATTCATCAGATTTCTCCGGTTTAACCAGGGCGGGTATCGCTCGGTTTCGGGTATAACCTTAGGAAATTTTTTCCCACCTGTAAAGCGCTTTTTATATAAATCTATAATTATATATTTATAGATTTTCGATATTCCCGATGTCTATACACCATCAAAACAGCTCAAAATGACACTTTTACTCTCTTCGCTTTTTCAAATAGTCGACAACATACGCCCTGGCTTTTGCCAACTTCCGGCGATACTGTCTGAGACTAAGAGAAAGGGCGTGGGCTTTATCAATATGCGGTGCATTTATGTCGAGGCCCCGAATCTCCCACGCCCCGTATTCAATTCGGACAACCAGCGCCGCAGTCTCATCAACTACCGTGAGGGCCGTCACCGCTCCCTCGATACTGGTTTCCAGTGAGTCATTTGGTGCGCCGCCCCCTCCGGTAAACTGGCAACGCGTAACCATCATCATTTCTAACATCGACGCGAAACCGCTACGGGCGTTGCAGCCATTGCGCACCCACAGCGCCCATAGCTCAAACAAGCTATCCAGATCGCGTCTCACTGTTCAGATCTCCCGTATCGTGACGGGATAAAGCGCCTCTACCTGCTTTTTCTTCATGATGTAGACGTCTGTTCGCACACCTTTAGTGTCGACACAATCAATCGTCCCATCGTCATAAAACACCATGAAATCAAGTTTATAAACGACACCACCTGGCAGATGAAAAGGCACCTGCATAAGAAACGTCACAACGCGGCCAGCTTTTCTCAGTAGCTTCAGTTCGCAGTAGTAATCAGCCTCTTTTTTGCTATCAAAAGCGATATCATCGACAACCGTTTTTTTATTGCCGTATTTGCTTTTCCTGGTCGCTGGTTTGCGAAAGCCGGTATATCTCATTTGGTATCCCCTGGTACTTCACCAAGACTAAGATCAAACCCAATTTCGTCTTTAACTGACTGCGGCAACAGCTCCCACGTCTGCGCACACAAAAATTCATCTGTGCCATAACGCTCAACAAAGCGAGCACAATTACTCAGGGGAGGGTGACGAACGGCAATATGCGGAGGCACACGCCCACCACCAGGCACAACACCGCGATGATGTGGTGCGCACAGCCCAAAGCTATGGAAGTGGCAATTCTCATCAACGCTGCCGTAATCAGGATCGTGATGTAGCTCCGTCCACAGCTCTGGATTCTCAATTTCACGGCCATCAATAATGCAAGCTATGCAACCCACGTGAGTGAGCACCGCTTGTATATAAAGTTTCTCTTTCTTCGTTGGTGTACGTCCGTTCATCAGCGCCCCTTACCATTGATAAAGAGGTTGAACTCGTTGATTAACTGGACATACATGCTTCTGGCCGCGTAGTTCTTTGCCAGCTCTTTACGGGATGAGATCCCGCAAAACTCACGCAGAATCACAGAGGCCTCAGAACTGTTTGAAACGTTCTTCCCTGTTTTACTGGTCAGAAAGCGCCAGAATTGGGGATTCTGGCAATGCATCGCAGCACCGCGAACATAACCACTCATTGATGGCCCCCGTCATTTCTGGTGCTTTTCACCGTGCGGCTTCTTAAAAACCTGCCATCACGAACAACAGACACTTCTCGTTTACCCAACCTCATTTCACGGCGGTAACATTCAGAAAATGCCTCGTCCGGCATCATATAAATGCGACGCTTCGCCTCCGTATCCAGAAGGGAACGGCTTGGGGTTACATATAAAAACGACTCATCAATAGGGACAAAACCACGAGCAAGAATTGCTGGCAGAATGCCAGGAAGAACGCAGAAAACAGCTCCACGATGCAGCAACATCTGGTACTCCATGACCTCCGTTATCCCCGTGACTACTGTTACGGTGTCACGTCTGTTACGGCTGGCAACCAGTCGCTGCACACGTCCAATTTTCTGATCTACAGATAGATGTTTGCTATCGTTATCAATATGATCGATAACAAATCCTTTAATCGTTTGATCAAGGTAGTGCACCACCTTCGATTGAATCTGGTGATTATCACCAAAGAAGGCCAGAATCATCATTCCTCAAGCCTCCCAAGTGCTGAACGCCGGGCGTTGCTAATCTCCTTATGAATCAGCTCGATATCGCTGGAATCTTTATTCTTAAACTCCAGCACGGCAATCGCATCACGAACCTCTGAAACGGTTACGTGTGAGTGTTTCCAGCGAGCAATGAATCGCGGACCGCGTAGATTGCAACGCTCCGCAGGCATCCCCAGCTCAGAGAAAACCGCTTTCAGCCTTGATAAGCAGTTAACAGGGAGATTCCCTTTGATCTTGTTCTGCCGAACCGATGTGCCATCGCTACGCTGGCGCTGACGTTCGGCAAAATCTGCCGCCCATTGCTGGACGTTAATCCGGCCTTCCGAATACGCCACCAGCAGCGTCAGGTTATCCGCACGAGGGAATCTCTCGAAGCGATACCAGGCACCAATCAGTGATGACGTAAAGCCAAACTTTCTGGCAACACCAATTTGGCCTCCATTTTCGTCAACCCACTCCTGAAAGGTCATTTAACGAACTCCAGTTAAAACCACGATATGTGGTATTAAAACCACATATCGTGAGTTTTTCAATGGGCGAAACAAAAAATAACCTTCTATTTGTGGTCCACCTCTCGTCTTACCATGTGAAAACCACTAAATGTGGTAATGTATAAATAACCCACCATTCACGATTGATGAGACATGAAAAGCAACGACGAGAACATCAAGAAAGAAATAGGTCTGCGCATTCAGACTCTACGGAAACAATCCGGCATGACTGCCGGAGATCTCCAGCAAGTCACTGGAATAGGCTTAAGCACCTTGCAGAACTATGAGGCCGGATTAAGACAACCATCTATACCTGCCATCAAGAAAATCGCGCACGCCCTGAAAGCATCAGCGCCTTATATCGCGTGCTTAACAGATAACCCGTTCCCACCCCAGAATACTAACGCTCCTGTTATTCCTGGGCTTGTAGCTATAAAAAATGACATAGCATCGCACGCCGGAGAAAAGCCAGTGCTGGCGATAGAACAGGAGATTCTACGAAGCAAGAACATCAACCCATCGTCTCTGTCAGTTCTCCAGAGCAACGATGAGTTAATGTCACCAACAATATCCCCAGGCTCCCAAGTCCTGATTAATACAGACGATACAGAGATTCATGAGGGGATCTATGCCCTTGAAGACAGAAATGGCCTGGTTGTTTTGAGGCACTGTAGAGTCATACCGGGTGACAATGCTGTTATGCTGTCAACCGAAAGGGATGCTGAAATGAACACTAAGCATCTGAATAACGAGGAATTTAAGCGTTATAAAGTTCTGGGCCGCGTAGTTAGTGTTGTCAACTGGTTATGATACACAGCACGGCGAAAGCCGTGCATTTCTACGCTCAAAAAAACCACGCTTTGTGGTTTTGACAACATGTGAAAGTATAAAAGAGGCTACGCATGGAATTACATACAGCCAATAAAAACGAAACTCTGATCACTGCTGGAATCGAAATCCAAGCGTTGAACATAGCGATTGAGTGTATGTTATGCCAAATCATTGATAATGAGAAAGATATCGACTGGATAGAATCTATCCTTCATCTGGCATCAGAACAAAAAGTCTGCCTCAAAACGGCCTTACAATACGATGTGCCAGCGGTATCGAAGCTGTGCCAGCCATTGATGGCATATAACAGGGCTATTATTTCTGTATGCCTCATGATTCTCGATGAAAACACCCCTCTTAGCGACCGCTCAGAAGCTGCTCTAACCCTCTCACGTAAACAGCGACAGCTAGCAAATCAACTGATATCAACGATAGCTGACCTCTGACTGCAAGCGGGCTAACGCCCGCTTATATGATTATAGATTTATATAATTATATAAAACGCTTTTCATCAGCCAAAAAGTTGGTTATGCTTACCTCGTTCTATAAATATAGATTTATAGAATTATATAACCAAACACATGGAGTCTCGACAAATGACTATCTCTGTAGGTATTTTCAACGGAAAAGGCGGCGTAACCAAATCAACAATTGCCCGTGCTTTAGCAGTTGCTTATGCAAAGGCCGGCTGGAATGTATGCCTGATCGATATGGATGTGCTTAACGGAACGGTAACGCGTTGGGTACAACGCAGAATGGCCAACAATATCGAACCTGCAATCGCGGCGCAGCCGTGCGGCACACCATCACAAGTCCAGAAAATCATCGAATCAGAAGTATACGACCTGGTTATCGTCGATGGCGGTGCCTACGCATCTGAATCAGTACCGAAGCTCTCTGAATTTCTGGATATGGTTATTTTGCCAACCAGATTCTCTACCGATGACCTGGAAACCACCGTTAACACAGCTCATGGCATCGTTAAAAAGGGTGTGCCAATCAAGAAAATTTGCATGGTGTTCTCAGGCGCGGCTGAAAACGAAGCCGACTACATTGAAGCCCAAGAGTACCTGGCTAATACGCCATACTTTGTTGTCGATAAGTACATTCCCCACAAGCCAGCTCTGAGCAAAGCTCAGGATAAGGGCTTAAGCCTCATTGAGTGCTCATACGTTGCGCCACGCAAAAAGGCAGACGACGTTATTCAGGGGATTATCAACCAGCTTGAGGCTCTGACTACTGCCGCGTAATATATAATTATAGTTTTATAGATTTATATAAGAGGGGATACACATGGCCGCACCATCAAAACCACCAAAGAAGAACAGCAAAGGCGTACCGCCATCGATCGAACAACCGCAGGTTTTCGACCCGACTGAAACGCCAACCAGAACCAAATCAGGTGGGGCACAAATGGCGTTTAACGTCGACCCTGAATTTAAACGTGAGTACAAAACATTCGCCAGCTCAATGGATATGTCATTGAAAGAAGTGCTGACAAAATCTTTTGAGTTACTCAAGGCTCAATACAACCAGAAGTAAGAGAAGGTGACGGCCTCCAGCGCCAACTGTTGGCCGTCGCGACACAACAAGGGGAATTTGTTATGTCCGAACAACAATATACACGGTTACTGAAAACTCGTCTAACCGACCTCAAACGGCTGCAAGCTGGTCGCTTATTTGCCCTGCTATCCACCAGGCCAGAATGGGTACGTGAAGCAGTTCTGAAAGGCTTAATGCGCTCCAGCGTTTAAATTCAGCCATAAAAAAAGGCCCCCGAAGGGGCCTAATCGCTACTTGCTGCTAATGTTTATCGTCACATTCAGAGCGTTATCAGTAATCTTCCAACCCTCCCCATGTGGCGTAAACAAAGCTCCAGTAACAACGATAAAAATACACATGTAGTATTTTTTCATTGTGTGGCCCTTACAGGCCGTTTCACGGCATCCCCACCGACGAAAATGTCGCGAGAGCAAGCACGCTGTTTGTGCCTGCGTGGTACGGCAAGTGGATAATCCTTTCCTGAAAGTCAGTGCCCGGGTGCGAATCGGCGGAAAGGCCCCAAGCCATATTACACGTCATACCCTTCATAATGAAGGAATAAAAAACGCTTTTATTACATAAGATTACACGTAAATAAGTTAAAAACCTTCATTTTGCATGAGCTAATGAGCTAAATTTTTTTATATGAATAGTGGACTATTCACCTCAGTTGGGTAAGAATGTAGTTGCTGTTTGTGCTTGCGTGGTTGTATTAGTACAACGACGTTATGCTGAAAGGACCGCGAATCCGATCAGCACGAAAGAACCGTCCTCAATAGGGCGGTTTTTTTGTTTCTCCCCCTTCCTTCCCAAATGATTCAAATGTTAATGAGAGAGAATCATTTGATATGTTCGATTTAGCGCCGTTATCGACCCAATTTCTGTATGCTTCATCACAACAGTACCTTACAGCAGTTGGAATAACAGGAGAGCCGCCCAGAAATGAAAATCCCATTGAGCTTATGCTAATTCTTTCGAATGGCCTATTTCTCAATGCTTCAAATCCCTTGCTGTTGAAGTAACTCAGCATCAGAGGTAAAAGGTTATCCTCGTCTTGACTGATTGTTCCCGGGAAAAAGTAGTAACCATGGCGATTAAATTCGGGAATCAGTTTTTCTACCAACAACATGAAATTCATTGGGGTAATATTAAGGGCAGAGCAAGCACCAAAAAGAGCATCAACCGTTAATACAGACTGTCCGTTCTCTATCTTTGTCCATGCGTTTGGTGTTTTTCCAGCAGCTTGAGCCAGCACTCCTTGATGCACACCTCTTTCTAGCCTAAGTTCTTTTATGATCATTAGGTGGATTGTTGAAAAACATGAGTTTTTTGACGTTTCAGTCATTTTTTTATCCCCATATTGAATTTTTTCCTTGTTCCCAACTTTAACAAAACACCACAACTCAGGATTGAGTCATTCCTTACAGGAACTATACATTCCCGTCTTTGGTATATCAAGAAAATTAAAAGCTCGGCATTCAAACCCACACTATGTGGTTTAGTCTGTTAAAATCCCTCTGTATTGACATGAATGCGCCATTGGTGGACACTTTCCGAGCCGTAGCAAAATCTACGGTCGGGATTAGCCTCCTGAATAACACGATGGCGCATACCGCGTTAGCGGTTTTTTTTATGCGTAGAGCACTGTTACGCCCAAATTATGGTGGGTCGTACAGGGGCGGAGAAATCCGCGCCGGTTCGTCATTGTGTCCGGTAAGGCTAACCCTGTACGGCTCACCACCATTTGATTAGCCTCGAATGGCGGTGATAGTTCCATATACTGGAGATATCACAATGACAAACCTACCCCATGACTATTACGTCAACCTCGTAAAGATCCTTCTCAAGAAAGCCTCATACGCCGATAAATTCCGCCTGGCTGAAATCATCGAGCGCGAAGCTATGCGCATCGCCAGCAACGATAACGCTGTTTCTGACGCAAAAATCTCCCTCGTAACCAAAGTAGTTATGGGAGGTGCAAAATGAAAACGCTTCCGACCGTTAACACCCTACAGCCTATCCTGCATAACCAAATCCCCGTTATCACTACTGAACTACTGGCAAAGCTATACGGCACAGACGTTGATAACATCAAAAAAAATTACTCACGTAACGCAAACCGCTTTATTGAAGGAAAGCATTTTTTCAAAGTGGCTGGCGATGAGTTAAAAACTTTGCGAGTGACTTTAAGTCACTCACAAAATTTGCGACTGGTTTTAAACGAGTCACAAAATGAGGTGCAAATTTCCCCCAAAACTCGCTCTCTCATCCTCTGGACAGAACGCGGGGCTGCACGTCACGCCAAAATGCTTGAAACTAACCAAGCGTGGGATGTGTTCGAACGGCTGGAAGACTGCTACTTCAACCAGAACGCGCAAACGGCCGCGACCGTTACCGTCTCGCCAAACAATGCTCGTGAGGTTGTCGATACGCTCAACGCCAAACCGATGTTTTACATTAAAGTGTGCAACAACGAGCCACTCACAACCTCAGCCGATGTTGCCCAGGCATTCAGCACCACAAACAATTCCATCGTTATGGCCATCGATGCGCTACGCATTCCTCGCACGGCTGCGGCGCGTCACTTCTTTAAAGAGCAACGACCGCTGGAAGGAAGCGACCGCGAAATAACAATCTATCGCATGACAAAAGACGGATTTACCTTACTCATGGAGAGCATCGACGGTCCAAGCGTGAAAGATATCAAGCTGGCCTACATTGAAGCCTTTAACGCTATCAGCAGCGTGTTAAAAACACAGTACGAGCGTGATCTGGCTAAACGACTGTACCAGGAAAAAACGATTATCCGCGCGGCAACAGAGCATAATCGGCTATTAACGGAACCGAACTACAGGAAGGAACTAATCAAGGAGTTTGACAAGGCAACAGGGAAAACCAAAGCGGCGCTAAATCTGCCAGCAATGACTCAGGAAAATGTGATATCAGCCTTACTTCTTGATCTGCTCAGAAACGCCAGAGCACTGATCAGCTTTGACGAAAACCTGAATCCTCAGCTCAAGCTACTACCACCGACAGGCAAAGTAGTCGACCAGGCAGATCACAACAGCATACTCAGCGTACTGGATGCAAACCTACCAGCCAGGACACTACAGGAACTGATAAAGATATCGGCGGATAAACTGGCCGCAGGTGCAAAACCATAAAACAAAGCGCCCGATTTGGGCGCTTCTTCAATTCTTAATATTTCGGTGTAATCAGTAGCGACACGTGCCCTGATTTGTCACGAGAAACGTAATACTCGCCTCTCTTAGTCTTAAACTCAGCTTTCTGCGTATCAGATTTAACAATCTGCTCTAACTGCGCGATCACTGTGTCTCTATCACTTGATGCATCCAAGACTTCAACAGCTACGGCCATAGAAAGCAAGGAATCAGAGCTAGGCTTAGATACTCGCCATAATAACTCTGAAATCTTCCCATCCTTATCAACTCTAGCTCGACCGTTAACAGATGAATTGATGGCAAATTCAACGGTGTTGTTACCTTGTTTAACTGACTTAATTCTTATAGTGGAGGTGGATTTTCCTGATGTAGCGATACCTTCAAGGTCATCATTATATAGCTGCTTAAACTGATCTACGGTCACGCCATCGAAAGCAGCTCCGGTAGTAGCCGTAGTGCCGGAGTCTTCTGGAATCAAGGCCACAGCAGCAAGAGTATTAACAACAACAAAAGTAGCAATCCCAAGAAACCCACTCACTAAAACAGCTTTGAACTTACTACCAGAAGATGGGCCACATTGTTTCCGATATGCACCACGAACTACGAAGAAACACAAAATCAGGCTAATAATAAACGCCACCAGCATCCCCATAGAAATCTCCTTTTAGATATAAGGGTAAAGCAATATCGTATTGGATCTTCCTTTAGACACAACCCCCCCTCCCCCCATACAGGGTGCCCTTTACCGGAGTTCCGGCCCCTTCTCAAAAGCATCAAAAAAAGCTCGAGATCGAGTACCGGAACTCATGCCACCAGATAGCTCCACATCGTTTCCAATGCTTCGCCGCCGTGTGCGCCCTGTGGCCCACAATCATGCCATTGGTCGTCTGATATACCTTCTTCTGCTCATTGAGCACAGGCGAGTTGTCGCACTCCTGCCTTTCTCAGACTCGACTTAGTTTAGATCGCTGTTCCTGGCTTGCGTCAGCACACTTTCCCCTTGTACGCATACCCGCGCGCCACTTCGCCCAAAAACACCGAACCCAACGAAGTGGCAAAGACAACGACGCGAGCGTGAGTCTGAAACAGGCACCAGTAAAAAAGGGGTTGCAGGCGCAAAAAGATTTGATTATCTTTAGACGCAAGAAAGCCGCCCCAATCAAGAGGTGTCTTTTTAAATCCAGCCTACCAAGCAAGATTTAAATTTCGGATTGAAAACCGCCCGGCAAGGCGGTTTTTGTCTTTCTGGCGCTTACATTACACCACCATAAAACGATCCGTAAAGGATCATTTGATCCCTTGTTCCAATTCTGACGACACTTTAACCTTTTCCCATACAAGGGTTTGCAGCCTTAACAGAATCGCATCTTTATCAAGGTGTGAAAGATCCTTAACCATATCGTCAAACGACAGAACGCGAATGGCCATCTCAATGACCCTCGGCGGCTCCCCCTTCTCATATCGCTTATATGTAGCCAACGATATCCCAAATTCTTCGGCGGCTCGCTCCTGCGTCCAGTTCATCCCTCGACGCCATAATTTCAATTCATAACCCGTCATAGCATCCTCCTCGCACAATATTAACACTCGCAAAGTGTCAAAATGACACTTTGCGCACATCGTGTTTACTTAACGAGGAATAAAAATGGTTTATTGTTCGGCGGTGTAATCGGGGCTGGCTCGCTTTTGCTCATGCGATCAGTGTACCAGGCCAGCTCCTTGTCAAAGTAAGCCTGATTAAAATAGGCAATGAATGTAGTTTCAAATCCATAACGACCGCTAATACGCAGCATCTGGTTGCCGTTCTCTGTTTCCAGATATACCTGGGCACGTTCCTGATTCTCCTTCAGCCAGGTTAAAGCCTCATCGCACGAGGACACACGATACTCATCATCGTAGCCGTCATCGATGCGGCTTGAAGAAGAACGGCAAATCACGCCAACAGAACCAGCCAGGATAGTTTGAATTTTAAGGAAAGCGTTTTTGCGGATTTTAATCATGCTCATCGGGTTATCTCCGGTTTAACCAGGGCGGGTATCGCTCGGTTTCGGGTATAACCATAGGAAATTTTTTCCCACCTGTAAAGCACTTTTATATAAATCTATAATTATATAATTCAATGAGAACAAAAAAGCCCCTTTGCAACAGGGGCTTATCATTCGTTTTGATCAGATGTTAAACGCTATTCGTTTTCCTGTGGGAAGCTCAACATCCAGGCTTAATTTGCCTCCCATAGCTTCAACGTAACGCTTTAATGTCGCCAGCTTTAAATCATTTCCGCGCTGCTCCAGCTTTGTTACTGCTGGCTGGCTTATACCCATCGCCTCAGCAACCTGTTTTTGTGATAACTGGAGTTCTTCACGCATCATCTGCAAGCCGACCTCAAGAATCATCTCATCTGCCATTTCTTTAATTCGCGCCTGACTTTCAGGTGAACGGCTGGCAATCACCTCATCTAATGTTCTCATTACTTGCTCTCCAGTGTGTTCAGATGTGCTGCAAACTCATCCTCAGCTATACGCACCAGTTTTTCATAAAACCGTTTATCGTTACTTTTGTCTCCTGCACAAAGAACGATGGCCCGGCGAATCGGATCGAACACATAAAAGGCTCTTATCGGACGGCCAGAAAACTGAACGCGAAGCTCTTTCATATTTTTGTACCGAGAACCTTTTACGGTATCGGCATATGGCCTGGGTAACTCAGGTCCGTAAACCTGTAGCTTTTTCAAATCAGCCAAAACCTTTTCCTGAAGAGCGTCTTCTTGCTCATTTAGCCAGTCATCAAATCGCTGGCTAAAAAGTACCGTCCACATGCTCAATCCTATAACCTGTAGTTTATATCACTAACTATATAACCTGTGGGTTATAATTTCAAGAAAAACGGGGCTATTTAACATAATGGACGTTATCGGCACCACCGGATCACCGTTCATTGTCGGATCTAAAAAATCCGCTCAAAAGATCATGTTTTCCTGGGCGTTTTCCACCGTTTTTTATGTTGCTTATTTGTTAATGAAATCTCGTTTTCAGTTTCGCCTCATTTTCGACGCGAAAGCCCTATTTTTGTGACTTTACTCCTGGCATATGGACTTCCCAGCGACGAATCCCCATAGCTGCGCAAAAATCAGCCACATAATTCAATCCCGCCCATTCGCGGATACCACCACGGGCTTTTTCAATGAAAACGGCAATCCCTTTTTTATTGAGAGCAAAAAGCCGCCAGCTTTTTGTCACTTCGTCCTGGGTAGCCACAACACAAGTGAAAGCTCCCATGCGATACAGGTCCAAGAACTCTTTGCGTGTTTTGCGTACAAGTTCCATAACAAACCTCATATTTGCATGTTTCAAACATCTGTTTTGTTATCAATGAAGATTAACCCTAACCCAGCGAAGTAACACAGCAGCGCCCAGGCTGCATACGGAATGCTGGATCTGGATGTGGACTCCTTTAACATCTGCCAGTTGCGAACATTGCGACTATCTTTTAAGCCTAGTTTTTTGGCCAACTGCGAGCCACTCATTCCGGTCAGGCCAATGACTGCCCGAACTTCTCCACATGTAGGAGATTCCCATTCATCCGCTTTTTTTAAACAAGCCGGATTCAACATTTTTAAAACAGTATCTTTATCCATAACCATCTCCATTTATTATATCTACGATGGTAGGAAATCTTTTCCTATGTGGCAATAGAAATTTACTACATTGCGTATAAGACAAGTTTTCTATGTCTAATAGGAAATGATGTTTCTTACGTTTTATCGCGTTCTGATGGCTACTGTGTGCGTATTTATCGAAGTTTATCGATAAGGCTCGCCCCTTCCTCCTGCAAAGCCTGGCCGTAGGCCTTATTTCGGCCTTATATAAATTGATTTTGTATAGTTCGAAACGTGCCGTTTCGAAAAGGATGATCAGGCTACTCCATGCCTCCGGCAAGTGCCGGAGGAGGTATATTTGAGCGTAGCGACTCGAACCGGCGCGAGCT
>OBRO01000135.1_pt1 | contig 15996 bp, 10 predicted proteins | sample 1475671 | NCBI WGS metagenome assembly OBRO01 (sample SAMEA3360694, study PRJEB22359) | human gut metagenome | biome: ENVO:urban biome; feature: ENVO:human-associated habitat; material: ENVO:feces | place: Bangladesh | collected 2011
TTCTTTGTGCCAACCTGCCAGTAACAGGGATCGCAATGGCATTTATTCAACAAAGCCCCTCGTTTGGTGTAGCAAATGCCATTGCGATCCCTGTTACTGGCAGGTTGGCACAAAGAATAGGCGAATTAAGATTATTTTTACTTTCAGTCACTTTTTTTTCGCTGTCTTCATTAATGTGTAGCCTATCGACCAATCTTGATGTGCTGATATTTTTTAGAGTCGTTCAGGGGTTAATGGCGGGGCCGTTAATTCCACTGTCACAGAGTTTATTATTAAGGAATTATCCACCAGAAAAAAGAACATTTGCTCTGGCATTATGGTCAATGACCGTGATTATCGCTCCGATATGTGGGCCGATATTGGGCGGCTATATTTGTGATAACTTTAGCTGGGGTTGGATATTTTTAATCAATGTCCCTATGGGGATTATCGTCCTGACATTATGCTTAACCTTACTTAAAGGAAGAGAAACTGAGACTTCACCGGTCAAAATGAATCTACCAGGACTGACCCTGTTAGTGCTCGGTGTTGGTGGCTTGCAAATTATGCTTGATAAAGGGCGCGATCTGGATTGGTTCAACTCGAGTACGATAATAATATTAACAGTAGTATCAGTTATTTCTCTGATCTCTTTAGTCATTTGGGAGTCGACCTCAGAGAACCCGATTCTTGATCTCAGTTTGTTTAAGTCCCGTAACTTCACCATTGGTATTGTGAGTATCACATGCGCGTATTTATTTTACTCTGGAGCGATCGTCCTTATGCCGCAGTTACTCCAGGAAACGATGGGGTATAATGCGATATGGGCCGGACTTGCCTATGCGCCCATCGGTATCATGCCGCTATTAATATCACCTTTGATAGGACGTTATGGCAACAAAATTGATATGCGGTTGTTGGTGACATTTAGTTTTTTGATGTATGCGGTTTGCTATTACTGGCGTTCTGTGACATTTATGCCAACGATTGATTTTACAGGCATCATTTTGCCGCAGTTTTTTCAGGGATTCGCCGTTGCCTGTTTCTTTTTACCCTTAACAACGATTTCGTTTTCAGGCTTGCCAGATAATAAATTTGCCAATGCCTCGAGTATGAGTAATTTTTTTCGCACCTTGTCAGGATCAGTTGGTACGTCGTTGACAATGACGCTGTGGGGACGACGCGAATCGTTACACCATAGTCAGTTGACAGCAACCATCGATCAATTTAACCCCGTGTTTAATTCATCGTCACAAATTATGGATAAATACTATGGTTCGCTTTCAGGAGTTCTTAATGAAATTAATAATGAAATAACTCAGCAGTCACTTTCTATTTCTGCAAATGAGATTTTCCGTATGGCGGCTATTGCTTTTATCTTACTTACGGTTTTGGTTTGGTTTGCGAAACCGCCGTTTACAGCGAAAGGCGTTGGGTGATGGAAAAAGAGGAGGCTATAGCAGGTAAAACGGCAGAATCTTAAGTCTGCGTCATCGGCAGCATCGCTCACCCAGGGAAAGGATGGTGATGCTGCGTTGAAACGTTATTAACGGCCTTTTGCCAGATATTGATTCATCTCTTCTTCCGGCACCATTCCACCTCCCGTCGCCCACACCAGATGAGTGGCATTACGCAGTTGTTCTGCGCTGAAACCGTGCATCTGTTGGTAACTTACTGATGCACACACGCGCTGAGGTCCGGCCATACCCGCCAGTGCCGAAGGTTCAAGACGAATACCTTCTTCCTGCGCCAGCCAGCCAAGCATGTCATACATGGTTTGATCGCTAAGGGTATAGAAGCCATCCAGCAGACGCTCCATTGCCCGCCCGACAAAGCCTGATGCGCGACCAACTGCAAGGCCATCCGCTGCGGTAAGGTTGTCGATACCAATATCCTGAACAGAAATCTGATCGTGTAATCCTGTATGGACGCCTAACAACATACAAGGGGAGTGCGTTGGTTCGGCAAAAAAGCAGTGAACATGATCGCCAAACGCCAGTTTAAGCCCGAATGCGACGCCACCAGGACCACCGCCAACACCACACGGCAGATAGACAAACAGAGGGTTATCAGCATCGACGATACGGCCTTGCTGGGCAAATTGCGCTTTAAGACGCTGGCCAGCGACGGAATACCCAAGGAACAACGTGCGGGAATTTTCGTCATCAATAAAGAAACAGTTCGGGTCAGACTGCGCTGCTTTACGTCCTTCCTCGACGGCAACACCATAATCTTGCTCATATTCCACGACCGTAACGCCATGGCTGCGCAGTTTCGCTTTTTTCCATGCCCGGGCATCAGCAGACATATGCACTGTCACCTTAAAGCCAATGCGGGCGCTCATAATGCCGATTGATAACCCCAGATTTCCGGTTGAGCCCACAGCAATGCTGTATTGGCTAAAGAACTGTTTAAACTCCGGAGAAAGCAGTTTGCTGTAGTCATCATCAAGCGTCAGCAACCCCGCTTCCAGAGCCAGTTTTTCTGCGTGTGCCAGGACTTCATAAATCCCGCCGCGTGCTTTTATGGAGCCGGAAATGGGCAAATGGCTATCTTTTTTCAGTAACAGTTGCCCGCTGATCGGTTGCTGATATTCTTTTTCCAGCCGTTTTTGCATAGCTGGAATGGCAACCAGTTCTGATTCAATAATCCCCCCAGTGGCAGCAGTTTCAGGAAATGCTTTTGCCAGATAGGGTGCAAAACGGGATAAGCGCGCATGGGCGTCCTGAACATCCTGTTCGGTCAGGCCAACATAAGGTAAACCTTCAGCCAATGAGGTCGTGCCAGGATTGAACCAAGTGGTTTCTTTAAGAGCAACCAGATCCTTTACCAACGGATACTGGGCGATGAGCGAGTTCATTTTAGCGTTTTCCATAGTACGTCTCTTTGCGCTTAGATGATAAATGACAGCAGGAATGTGCCCGCCAGAGCGACGACTGAAGCGATAAATGTCGCTGTCGTATAGTATTTAAATGTTTCATTGAGCGTAGCGCCGCAATATTGCTTCACCAGCCAGAAAAGCGAGTCCGTAACGATCGTGCAGCCAATCGCACCGGAACCGATAGCAATCGCAATAATTTCCGGGCTGATGTCGGGATACAGCGGCAGCATGGGGGCAACAATTGCCGTTGCCCCCATCATTGCCACCGTAGCGGAGCCCACTGCAGCATGCAGAATAAGTGCCACCAACCAGGCCAGAAGAATCGGGTGCATATGCATATTGGAGAGAATAACTGCCAGCGTATCAGCGAGACTGCTGCTTTTTAAAATGGCGTTGAATGCGCCTCCGGCCCCGATAATCAGCAAAATATTAGCAATAGAACCGAAGCCATTTTCCGTATGTGTGAGCATCGTCCCCATGCTCATATGCTGGCGTATACCCAACACATAATAGGCGACAAACACGGCGATAAACATGGCAGTGATAGGGTTGCCAATAAACTCAACCAAGATATACAAACCACTCTCACGCGCCATATTCAATTCGGCAATCGTTTTAACCAACATCAGCGCAATGGGTAGCAGTATGGTGAATAACGTTGCGCCTAATGACGGTAGTGTTTTTTCATCGCGAACTTTGAGATCTGCAAACTCTGTGGGTACAGGTTTAAAGGGCAGTCGTTGACCCAGAAATTTAAGGAAAAGTGGGCCACCGATCAGTGATGCCATCAGCCCAACCAGCAAACCGTAGACGATCACCGAACCGATATCTGCGCCCAGCTTATTGGCAACATATAAAGCAGCCGGATGTGGGGGAACCACGCAGTGCACAGCCATCAATGCGGTACACAGCGGAATGGCCAGCTTTAACAATGAGGTATTGGTTTTTTTGGCAATTGAAAAAGCCAGAGGAATCAATAGCACGACGCCCACTTCAACAAACAGCGTGATGCCACAAATCAGGCCAACCAGCACCATAATGACATCAACTGAAAGCCAGCGGCAGCGTTGAAGTGTCAGACCAATTCTTTCTGCGGCCCCGGATACTTCCATCATTTTTCCCAGTATCGTGCCAAGGCCGATAACCGCTGCGAGGAACCCCAGCGTTCCGCCAATTCCACTTTCAATAGCATTTACCATATCCAGTGGCCCCATGCCCATCATCGTTCCCACGAAGAAGCTGGCCAGCAACAGCGCCAGAAACGGGTGGAATTTGAACTTCACGATGGTCAGTACAATTAACACGATGCTGATAAGCAGCGTGCTCACAACCCAGATTTGAGAGTGCATATCTCACCTTCCCCTGTGATTAACCTGATGATATTGGACAAAAAAACAACGCAGGCTGACAAACGATAAAATTTGCCTTTCACATGAGGTAAATTGCATCAATGGAGTGATTTACATCTAAAAATGAAGGTGAATTGAGATATGGTTCACTTTAGCTCATCTCATAGCTGAAATTTTGCCGCTATTTTTTTACACTTAAGCGAAAAATGAGGTGATTATGGAACCCCTTCGTGAAATAAGAAATCGGCTGCTTAACGGCTGGCAATTATCAAAAATGCATACTTTTGAAGTGGCTGCCAGGCATCAGTCCTTCGCCCTGGCGGCAGAGGAATTGTCGCTGAGCCCCAGTGCGGTAAGTCACCGTATCAATCAGCTGGAAGAAGAATTGGGCATTCAGTTGTTTGTTCGTTCCCATCGCAAAGTGGAATTAACGCACGAGGGGAAACGTGTTTATTGGGCGCTAAAATCGTCGCTGGATACCCTGAACCAGGAAATTCTTGATATCAAAAATCAGGAGTTATCGGGAACGTTAACTCTGTATTCCCGGCCCTCTATCGCCCAATGCTGGTTGGTGCCCGCATTAGGTGACTTTACACGCCGATATCCGTCTATTTCGCTCACCGTGCTCACTGGTAATGACAATGTCAATTTGCAACGTGCCGGAATCGATTTGGCGATCTACTTTGATGATGCGCCGTCAGCGCAACTCACTCATCACTTTCTGATGGATGAAGAAATCCTGCCAGTATGTAGCCCGGAATACGCTCAAAGACATGCTTTAACCAACACGGTAATTAACCTGTGTCACTGTACGTTGCTCCATGACAGACAGGCATGGAGCAACGACTCCGGTACGGATGAATGGCATAGTTGGGCGCAACATTATGCGGTTAATTTGCCGACATCTTCTGGAATTGGCTTTGATCGTTCTGATTTAGCCGTTATCGCCGCGATGAATCATGTTGGGGTGGCGATGGGAAGGAAACGCCTGGTACAAAAAAGGCTTGCCAGTGGTGAGCTCGTCGCGCCGTTTGGCGATATGACGGTGAAATGCCATCAGCATTATTACATCACCACATTACCGGGCAGGCAGTGGCCAAAAATTGAAGCGTTTATTACCTGGCTAAGAGAACAGGTAAAAACCACTTCATAATGAATAAAACCACGAGTTCCTGGTGTGCCTTATTCGGCCTGCTAGTTCGAATTTAATTTACGGTTTTTATGTGGTTTTAGGGATAAACACAAGGATGGTGTCCCCTGCAGGAATCGAACCTGCAATTAGCCCTTAGGAGGGGCTCGTTATATCCATTTAACTAAGAGGACAATGCGGCATGAGTATACCCGCTAATGGACTGCGGGGTAAGTACGCTGCCGCTCGATTGCTTAAACCCTCGCCATTTATGCCGGGTTTTTATCATTTTTCTTAATGTTTTCCGCACGTTCTGCTTTTTGGCGTGCTTCTGCTTTGCGCTTGTTGCTCATGTCGTTACGAATCTGTGCATGACTCATTAACGCGAAGATAAAGGTGCCGCCGCAGATGTTCCCCGCTAAAGTAGGTAGTGCGAAGGGCCAGATGAAATCGCTCCAGTGCAGCGTACCGTTAAACACCAGATAGAGGATTTCAACAGAACCGACCACGATATGGGTGGTGTCACCCAGGGCAATAAGCCAGGTCATCAATATAATCACCACAATCTTTGCCGCACCCGCTGCAGGAAACATCCAAACCATAGTGGCGATCAGCCAGCCGGAAATGATCGCGTTGGCAAACATCTCGCTGGGGGTGTTCTTCATCACATCCATGCCGATTTTGACAAATGCATCGCGAGTTTCTTCATTGAAGATAGGCATATATTCAAATGCCCACGCCGCAATACCTGTCCCGAGAATATTACCCAGCAGCACGACGCCCCATAACCGTATAAGTAAGCCGACGTTGCTCATTGTCGGTTTTTGCATGACGGGTAGTACCGCAGTCACGGTGTTTTCGGTAAATAATTGCTGGCGGGCCATAATGACGATAATAAAACCAAAGGTATAACCGAGATTCTCCAGCAAGAAGCTGCCCGGCACGCCTTCCAGTTCGACATGAAATATCCCTTTTGCCAGTAACGAAGCGCCCATCGACAGGCCCGCCGCAATGGCTGACCACAGTAGCGCCATTGCGTCGCGTTCCAGCTCTTTTTCACCATCCTGGCGGATATGCTCATGAATTGCCATCGCCCGGGAGGGGAGTCGGTCTTCATCTATTTCTATTTTTTTGCCGCGCTCTTTTTCTTCGCTCTCAACTTCAATTTCGTCGCTGTGTTGATCAATTTTGTCGTTGTCCATGGTCTCTTCTCTTGAATTAGCACGTATAGCTAAAGCGTAGCGGCTTTTTTGCTCGCAACTGGCGGGAGTTACTCTGAAAATGTAGAAAAGGCCGCGTTTGCCTTTTTCTGTTTCTATAGAATCAAGTAGCCTACAGGGCGGCGATTACCAGGCTATGATCAAATCAGCAAATCAGGGCGTCTGGACATCAGTTGACGTGCTGTTACAATCGCCCACACCTAAACAGGCGGATACGGTATCGTTCCGTCATGGATGGCAAACTGCATAAGCCATAAAAAAACAGGGAGACATTTATGAAGCTTCGCCTGTCGGCGCTTGCTCTGGGAACTACGCTTCTGGTGGGGTGTGCGAGTTCCGGTACAGATCAGCAAGGGCGTTCTGACCCGTTAGAAGGGTTCAACCGCACCATGTACAACTTCAACTTCAATGTATTAGACCCGTATATTGTTCGACCGGTCGCTGTCGCCTGGCGTGATTATGTTCCGCAACCGGCGCGTAACGGTTTGAGCAACTTTACTGGCAACCTTGAAGAACCTGCGGTGATGGTTAACTACTTCTTGCAGGGCGACCCTTATCAGGGGATGGTCCACTTTACCCGCTTTTTCCTGAACACCATTTTGGGGATGGGCGGCTTTATTGATGTTGCAGGGATGGCGAACCCGAAACTGCAACGGACTGAACCTCACCGCTTCGGTAGTACGCTTGGTCATTATGGTGTGGGTTATGGGCCGTACGTTCAGTTACCGTTCTACGGTAGCTTCACGCTGCGTGATGACGGTGGTGATATGGCGGATGGTCTTTACCCGGTTCTTTCCTGGCTGACCTGGCCGATGTCTGTGGGTAAATGGACGCTTGAAGGGATAGAAACTCGTGCGCAGTTGTTGGATTCCGATGGTCTGCTGCGTCAGTCGTCCGATCCTTATATTATGGTGCGCGAAGCGTACTTCCAGCGTCATGATTTCATCGCTAATGGCGGCGAACTCAAACCGCAGGAAAATCCGAACGCACAAGCGATTCAGGATGATTTAAAAGATATTGATTCTGAATAAGAAACAAATAAAAAAGGTGAGTCGCAAAACTCACCTTTTTTGTTGTTATCCCTCAATTACCACAAGTAAAAGGAGATAAACCGACAATGACCTAGACGTAATTATGTAAAAATACTGATGTTCGTCACTGACTATTTCCGATATTCAGCTGTTGAAAAATCAAAAAACTGGAAAAATAATTTTAAATATCATCAAAATTAACACCTGGCGCAGATGGTTGATTAATTTCATTTTGATATTCAGCCTGGCGATTTTGAAGCCTTTCTTCAATTTTACCTTCGAGATCCTTAAAATGCTTATATATTTTTTGAGAATGGCCAACGTTAATTTTGTTACCGACTAAAGTAGAAACTATTTCTTTTAGATGGTCGCATTTATATTTTGCATCGTCCACTTGAAAATCATATCTTATTGCTCGACCATAACGTTTAAAAACGTCGTTTGGTTCTCTCAGTCTTTCCCCGTTGAGCTCGTTTACAACCTGATGATCGGAACCAGTTGCAAATGATTCTGCCATGATAGCTTTACTGCTTTCAAACCACGCTGAAGCACTCCTGGCGTTTTCACTACAATATTGGGTGAGACTATCACCATTAATACGAATTCCTCTTTGAATGTGGTAGTCGTCCTGATCATAGTAACCGAGAGATAAGTAATCATTTCCGTTTTTATTTTTAATTACAATAGCGAGAGAGTCGCCTTTTTTATCTTTACCGTACCAGGTAAATAAGTCCGTTGGTTCGCTTTTCCCATTCTCATCAAATTCCGTTATCGTATGTCTGAGTTTTTGTGATATCTTATTGAAGATAAAATCAGGATCTCCATCATATATTTCTTTTAATGCGCTGAAGATCATTTCCTTGTTATTGATATCATGAGTCTTCTCAACTATGTTGTCATTAATGATAGTACGGACGAGTTCTTTGTCTTTATAGTTCGCAGGTAATTCTATTGGTTCTTGGTTGTCGATACCAATAGTAATATGGTCTGTATCATTGGAGTCAATATCAATATAAGTAACTGAGGAATTATTAATATTAAATCTATAAGGATCGTCGTTTACTCGTATGGCGTTTTTTATAAGCTCAAGTAGATGTTTAATACAGGTGCTTATTCCTTCCTTACCATTAAAAAGGTTTTTGAACTCTTGTACTAATCCATTAACTTCATCATTGTTATTTTCATTGATGGATTCTGGGTAAGCTGCGCTGGTATTGTTGATTGAAATAGATGGTAGCATGATTTTATTCCATGTTGATTGATTTGTTACAAATATATATTACCTAATAAAATAGACTATCAAAAAACGCTCATTTATTTAGAACCTATCTTTAATTTGAGTGTATGAGCGCACAATAGCCAGGGGGGGAGTATCCTGGAAATGCAGAAAAGTAAACTCTTTGAGAAGGACGAGCAGAACGCCTGAAAATATGCCTTTCCCTTCAGGTTTGTCTGTGGATACCGCTTATTGATTTGAAAGGGCAAGCTGCCAACAGGCTGTTTGCAAAACTCAGGAGGTAAGCAATGAGGACACTACTTTCGGTGAAGTGGGGGAGTTAAAGTCACCTGCTATGCAGGTGACTTTATCCAGGCGAACGCGTTATCAGAACGCGTAGTTAAAGTTAGTACCGAACAGCCAGGCTTTACCTTCAGACTCGAACTGGTATGGGCCTTCGTTAATTTTCACGCTCTGACCGTGCATATAAGAAACACCAACGTCGACTGAAGCATCTTTATTAAATGCGTAAGTCGTACCTGCACTCAGCCAGAAACGGTCCTGGTCCGGAATGGAGATAGAACGATTCTGTGCAGGAACTGGGCTGTCATCAAAGGCGATACCGGTACGGAAGGTCCAGTTATCATCGTAGTAATAAGTGGTACCCAACGCGATGCGGTAAGCATCTTTAAAGCCTTCATGTTTCTGGAACAGCGTGTCGCCACTGGTTGAGGTCGCTTTCAGCTGCTGGAACTGACTCCAGCTGGTGTAAGCCAGGCTATAGTGAATCGCCCACTGTGGATCAACACGGTTATAACCTGACACTTCCCACATTTCAGGCAGGTTCAGCGTCAGATAACCCGATTGCGTTGCGCCACCTGTCGCGGTAGGAATTGGCAAACCGTAGTTATTAAACGCACGATTAAGATCGCTGCTGTAGTTACCTTTGAAGTCAATTTTCACTTCAGAACGGTAGGTCAGTGCATAGCGGTTATTTTTATCCAGTTCATACAGGATTCCGGCGTTCCAGCCAAAGCCCCACTGGTTACCGTTCAGATGAGCGATTTTGGTATTACTGTCAATACCGTTGGCGGTAGCTGCCAATGCTTGCCCTTGCTGAGTTTGGCCAGCAGGAGATTGCATAATTTGGCCAGCAACCAACTGCCCCAGATCGCCTGCGAAACGTTCAATTTTCGCGCGAGCGTAGACGGCGTTGAAACCAAGACCAAAGCTCCATGCATTATTTAAGCGATACGCACCGCTTAAGTTCAGGTTCATGGTTTCAAGGTCGGTTGTACCCCCGACAGAGCCGCCTGCATAAGTATCGTTAAACTCTGTAGCCAGACCATAGTTAGAGGTAATAGAAGCGCCCCAACCAAATTGGTCGTTAATCGGTGCAACAAAGTGCATGTTCGGAACCCATGCCGTAGGCGCGATGTTATCGGCTTTCAGGCTACGACCAGATGGAGACGTTCCGCTGATATTTACATCCGGGTCAATATAAACCGCACCCGCAGAAAATGTCGGGCGGTCAAACATGGTAATCAATGCGGGGTTACGGCTAACGTTACCTGCATCATCGGCAATTGCACCTTCCCCTGAATAAGCCCGGCCCAGGCCAGAGGAAGAAAATTCGTTTAACTGAAAGCCTGCCGACCAGGCCTGGGTGGAGATAAGTGCCACTGCGACTGCGAGAGCAGACTTTGTAAACAGGGTTTTCTGGCTCATGACCATAACCTCAATGATTTATTTTTATACAAACTATGTTACGTGCTGTAACAGGAGCGCGAAGTGTAGGGTCTGAGGTACATCTTAGAAATCAGACCAGTGGCGAGAGTATAGGTCGGACCAGCTGGAATGTTGCAAGTATGTTTCTATCTTTTTTCAAATATGATCTAAGAAACGCGATCCAGCTGGCAAAATTTGGAGGTGGCGCACTCATGGATTCGGGTGAATTTTGTTTTAGATCATTTTTAAGTGTGATTTCGGTCACTTATCCGATTTTGCAGAATTAACAACTGGAGCAGCACTTTCCGGAAGCGTAAAATATCCACAACGTTTATCTGGCACCTTGGGTGCACATACAGAGGAAATCAACGATGAGTAAATGTAGTGCTGATGAAACCCCGGTTTGCTGCTGTATGGATGTTGGCACCATTATGGACAACTCCGACTGCACCGCGTCTTACAGCCGCGTGTTTGCAAACCGCGCAGAAGCAGAGCAAACGCTGGCGGCGCTGACTGAAAAAGCCCGTAGCGTGGAATCTGAACCTTGCAAAATCACCCCGACTTTCACTGAAGAGTCTGACGGTGTGCGCCTGGATATCGATTTCACTTTTGCCTGCGAAGCTGAAATGCTGATCTTCCAGCTGGGTCTGCGTTAATTCCTCTCGGGTACATACGCCCCTGTCAGTTGCTGGCAGGGGCGTTTTCTTTTCTCTTCTTCTTTTCTCTCTGTGTCATAGCTCCCACTTTCCCTTTTCTCCACTTGGCTAAATGTAAAAAAATGGTTAAGACTATGATCAGGTCAGACCACTTTATTTATTTTTTTACAGGGGAGTGTTATGGGTCAGGTTTTACCGCTGGTTACCCGCCAGGGCGATCGTATCGCCATTGTTAGCGGTTTACGTACGCCTTTTGCCCGTCAGGCGACGGCTTTTCATGGCATTCCCGCGGTTGATTTAGGGAAGATGGTGGTAGGCGAACTGCTGGCACGCAGCGAGATCCCCGCCGAAGTGATTGAACAACTGGTCTTTGGTCAGGTCGTACAAATGCCTGAAGCCCCCAACATTGCGCGTGAAATTGTTCTCGGTACGGGAATGAATGTACATACCGATGCTTACAGCGTCAGCCGCGCTTGCGCTACCAGTTTCCAGGCAGTTGCAAACGTCGCAGAAAGCCTGATGGCGGGAACTATTCGAGCGGGGATTGCCGGTGGGGCAGATTCCTCTTCCGTATTGCCAATTGGCGTCAGTAAAAAACTGGCGCGCGTACTGGTTGATGTCAACAAAGCCCGCACAATGAGCCAGCGCCTGAAACTCTTCTCTCGCCTGCGTTTGCGCGACTTAATGCCCGTACCGCCTGCGGTAGCAGAATATTCTACCGGCTTGCGGATGGGCGACACCGCAGAGCAAATGGCGAAAACCTACGGCATCACCCGAGAACAGCAAGATGCATTAGCGCACCGTTCGCATCAGCGTGCCGCTCAGGCATGGTCAGACGGAAAACTCAAAGAAGAGGTGATGACTGCCTTTATCCCTCCTTATAAACAACCGCTTGTCGAAGACAACAATATTCGCGGTAATTCCTCGCTTGCCGATTACGCAAAGCTGCGCCCGGCGTTTGATCGCAAACACGGAACGGTAACGGCGGCAAACAGTACGCCGCTGACCGATGGCGCGGCAGCGGTGATCCTGATGACTGAATCCCGGGCGAAAGAATTAGGGCTGGTGCCGCTGGGGTATCTGCGCAGCTACGCATTTACTGCGATTGATGTCTGGCAGGACATGTTGCTCGGTCCAGCCTGGTCAACACCGCTGGCGCTGGAGCGTGCCGGTTTGACGATGAGCGATCTGACATTGATCGATATGCACGAAGCCTTTGCAGCTCAGACGCTGGCGAATATTCAGTTGCTGGGTAGTGAACGTTTTGCTCGTGAAGCACTGGGGCGTGCACATGCCACTGGCGAAGTGGACGATAGCAAATTTAACGTGCTTGGCGGTTCGATTGCTTACGGGCATCCCTTCGCGGCGACCGGCGCGCGGATGATTACCCAGACATTGCATGAACTTCGCCGTCGCGGCGGTGGATTTGGTTTAGTTACCGCCTGTGCTGCCGGTGGGCTTGGCGCGGCAATGGTTCTGGAGGCGGAATAATGGAAATGGCATCAGCGTTTACTCTTAATGTTCGTCTGGACAACATTGCTATCATCACCATCGACGTACCGGGTGAGAAAATGAATACCCTGAAGGCGGAATTTGCCTCGCAGGTACGCGCCATTATTAAGCAACTCCGTGAAAACAAAGAGTTGCGTGGCGTGGTGTTTGTCTCCGCGAAACCAGACAACTTCATTGCTGGCGCAGACATCAACATGATCGGCAACTGCAAAACGGCGCAAGAAGCGGAAGCTCTGGCGCGGCAGGGCCAACAGTTGATGGCGGAGATTCATGCTTTGCCCATTCAGGTTATCGCGGCTATTCATGGCGCTTGCCTGGGTGGTGGGCTGGAGTTGGCGCTGGCGTGCCACGGTCGCGTTTGTACTGACGATCCTAAAACGGTGCTCGGTTTGCCTGAAGTACAACTTGGATTGTTACCCGGTTCAGGAGGTACCCAGCGTTTACCGCGTCTGATAGGCGTCAGCACAGCATTAGAGATGATCCTCACCGGAAAACAACTTCGGGCGAAACAGGCGGTAAAGCTGGGGTTGGTGGATGACGTCGTTCCGCACTCCATATTGCTGGAAGCCGCTGTTGAGCTGGCAAAGCAGGATCGCCCATCTTCACGCCCTCTACCTGTACGCGAGCGTATTCTGGCGGGGCCGTTAGGTCGTGCGCTGCTGTTCAAAATGGTCGGCAAGAAAACAGAACACAAAACTCAAGGCAATTATCCGGCGACAGAACGCATCCTGGAGGTTGTTGAAACGGGATTAGCGCAGGGCACCAGCAGCGGTTATGACGCCGAAGCTCGGGCGTTTGGCGAACTGGCGATGACGCCACAATCGCAGGCGCTGCGTAGTATCTTTTTTGCCAGTACGGACGTGAAGAAAGATCCCGGCAGTGATGCGCCGCCTGCGCCATTAAACAGCGTGGGGATTTTAGGTGGTGGCTTGATGGGCGGCGGTATTGCTTATGTCACTGCTTGTAAAGCGGGGATTCCGGTCAGAATTAAAGATATCAACCCGCAGGGCATAAATCATGCGCTGAAGTACAGTTGGGATCAGCTGGAGGGCAAAGTTCGCCGTCGTCATCTCAAAGCCAGCGAACGTGACAAACAGCTGGCATTAATCTCCGGAACGACGGACTATCGCGGCTTTGCCCATCGCGATCTGATTATTGAAGCGGTGTTTGAAAATCTCGAATTGAAACAACAGATGGTGGCGGAAGTTGAGCAAAATTGCGCCGCTCATACCATCTTTGCTTCGAATACGTCATCTTTACCGATTGGTGATATCGCCGCTCACGCCACGCGACCTGAGCAAGTTATCGGCCTGCATTTCTTCAGTCCGGTGGAAAAAATGCCGCTGGTGGAGATTATTCCTCATGCGGGGACATCGGCGCAAACCATCGCTACCACAGTAAAACTGGCGAAAAAACAGGGTAAAACGCCAATTGTCGTGCGTGACAAAGCCGGTTTTTACGTCAATCGCATCTTAGCGCCTTACATTAATGAAGCTATCCGCATGTTGACCCAAGGTGAACGGGTAGAGCACATTGATGCCGCGCTAGTGAAATTTGGTTTTCCGGTAGGCCCAATCCAACTTTTGGATGAGGTAGGAATCGACACCGGGACTAAAATTATTCCTGTACTGGAAGCCGCTTATGGAGAACGTTTTAGCGCGCCTGCAAATGTTGTTTCTTCAATTTTGAACGACGATCGCAAAGGCAGAAAAAATGGCCGGGGTTTCTATCTTTATGGTCAGAAAGGGCGTAAAAGCAAAAAACAGGTCGATCCCGCCATTTACCCGCTCATTGGCGCACAAGGGCAGGGGCGACTCTCCGCACCGCAGGTTGCTGAACGGTGTGTGATGTTGATGCTGAATGAAGCAGTACGTTGTCTGGACGAGCAGGTTATCCGTAGCGTGCGTGACGGGGATATTGGCGCGGTATTTGGCATTGGTTTTCCGCCATTTCTCGGTGGACCGTTCCGCTATATCGATTCTCTCGGCGCGGGCGAAGTGGTTGCAATAATGCAACGACTTGCCACGCAGTATGGTTCCCGTTTTACCCCTTGCGAGCGTTTGGTCGAGATGGGCGCGCGTGGGGAAAGTTTTTGGAAAACAACTGCAACTGACCTGCAATAAGAAGGTCAAAGTTATATGAATCCGCGCTGAATGGCGGAGTGTTGCTCAAAATGTAAACGCATATTGACTATACTTACGCCATTGAGGTAAAAAACAGCGTTTCATTCGGTGAATGGATAAGGCACAATGCCGGCCACCGTTTTCTTTCTCTGGTTTCAGATGAAAGAAAACGGGCGAATCTGGTTAACAAAAGCGGTGCAATATGCAAGTTTTTATCATGCGTCACGGCGACGCAGCCCTCGATGCCGCCAGTGATTCGGTTCGTCCTCTGACCACTCATGGTTGTGACGAATCTCGCCTGATGGCGAACTGGCTGAAAGGTCAAAAAGTGGAAATCGAACGCGTTCTGGTGAGCCCGTTCCTGCGAGCCGAGCAAACACTGGAAGAAGTAGGGGATTGTCTGAACCTGCCTTCCAGTGCAGAAGTTCTGCCGGAGTTAACGCCCTGCGGCGATGTTGGTCTGGTCGGTGCCTATTTGCAGGCGTTGACCAATGAAGGTGTTGCTTCGGTACTGGTGATCTCCCACTTACCGTTAGTTGGGTATCTGGTTGCCGAGTTATGTCCGGGCGAAACGCCGCCTATGTTTACCACGTCAGCGATTGCCAGCGTAACGCTTGATGAAAGCGGAAAAGGCCAATTCAACTGGCAGATGAGCCCTTGTAATTTGAAGATGGCAAAAGCAATTTAAGCAATCAATGCCCGGTTACGTGCGCGTACACCGGGCAGTTTCTCCGTCATACAATCATTCTTTTTTTGTCTAAATGTTGTTAATATTTAACAACTCTCGATAGTTATTTTCCCATTATTGAATCCCGTAATAAAATAAAGAAGATAATGGTTTTGTGTCTTGAATATATATTTATTGATTTAATTAATATTAAATTTTAGCAATAAATAATGGTAAGGTCATTATAATTTTTTAGTGTGCTTTATAAGCAATTCATTTTTGTTGATTATGATAGTTTGTTTTTTGTTGATAATTCGCATGTTTTTTTGTTGGAAAGTGGTGAAAGTATTTTGCCGATGTATTAATTAATAAAATCTACATAAAGTCTTTAAGTATTACTAAATTGAGTTTTTTTATAGATAAGACCAACATAAAGACACACCAGAGAATACTTGTTTACATTCTATGATTATATTGGAGTGTATATGTTCAATGGCTAACTATA
>OBRO01000145.1_pt1 | contig 15278 bp, 13 predicted proteins | sample 1475671 | NCBI WGS metagenome assembly OBRO01 (sample SAMEA3360694, study PRJEB22359) | human gut metagenome | biome: ENVO:urban biome; feature: ENVO:human-associated habitat; material: ENVO:feces | place: Bangladesh | collected 2011
CAGGAAGGTTTCCAGCTCGCCAGAGAAATACTCCGCGCGGCGTGGGTAGTTAAATGACAGCGTTGCCAGCGCATCGAGGATGCGAGTTTTCCCCATCACGCGCCCCCAGCGGGTTTCAACGCCGATAATCCCGACGATAATTTCCGGCGGTACGCCATACACCTGCCACGCGCGATTCAACGCATCTTCATACTGATTCCAGAAAACCACACCGTTCTGCACGTTGTCCGGCGTAATAAATTTTTTGCGATAACGGAGCCATGCGCCGTTCGGACCTGATGGCGGTTTCACCGATGTGGTTGGTGCCTGGTTATCCATCAGCCGCAGTACCGAATCCAGACGTTTCGCCTGGGAGAGAATTTCCTGCAACTGCTGACGATCGAAACCGTGTTTGTTCACCATTTTGTCGATGAACTGCTGGGCATTCGGGTTATTAGCGAAATCGCCGCCCATCTGCATCACATTGTGCTGCGGCTCAAGCAGGAAGCCGCCAGACGGCGTTCCGGTGGTCGTTTCAGTCTCAGTAGGTTTTGGCTTGCTGCTACAGGCGGCAAGCAACACAAAAAGGGGAAGCAATGTTACATAACGACGCTTGAACATGAGGGGTCCATTTAACAGATTCAACCAGGGGCAAGTATGGTAAAGCATCCCGCCCCGCACAAGGAAGCGGTAGTCACTGCCCGATACGGACTTTACATAACTCAACTCATTCTCCTCGCTATCCTTTTATTCAAACTTTCAAATTAAAATATTTATCTTTCATTTTGCGATCAAAATAACACTTTTAAATCTTTCAATCTGATTAGATTAGATTGCCGTTTGGTAATAAAACAATAAATCCTGAAGGAGAGAACAATGATAGAAACCATTACTCATGGTGCAGAGTGGTTTATCGGGCTGTTCCAAAAGGGCGGAGAGGTGTTTACCGGGATGGTGACCGGCATTCTTCCGCTGTTGATTAGCCTGCTGGTTATCATGAACGCACTGATTAATTTTATCGGTCAGCATCGTATTGAACGTTTTGCTCAACGTTGCGCCGGTAACCCTGTTTCCCGTTACCTACTGTTACCGTGCATTGGCACGTTTGTCTTTTGCAATCCGATGACCCTAAGCCTGGGTCGCTTTATGCCGGAAAAGTACAAACCCAGCTACTACGCGGCGGCCTCTTATAGCTGCCACTCAATGAATGGCCTCTTCCCCCATATCAACCCTGGCGAACTGTTTGTTTATCTTGGCATTGCCAGCGGTCTGACAACGCTGAACCTGCCACTTGGCCCACTGGCGGTGAGTTATCTGCTGGTTGGTCTGGTCACCAACTTCTTCCGCGGCTGGGTGACCGATCTGACCACCGCCATTTTTGAGAAAAAGATGGGCATTCAACTTGAACAAAAAGTTCACCTGGCAGGAGCAACATCATGACGCATATTCGGATCGAAAAAGGAACGGGTGGCTGGGGCGGCCCGCTTGAGCTGGAAGCCACGCCGGGCAAAAAAATCGTCTATATCACCGCCGGTACCCGGCCTGCGATTGTTGACAAACTGGCACAGCTTACTGGCTGGCAGGCTATTGACGGATTTAAAGAAGGTGAACCCGCGGAGGCGGAAATTGGTGTCGCGGTAATCGACTGTGGCGGCACATTACGCTGCGGCATCTATCCGAAACGACGTATTCCCACCATTAATATCCACTCGACGGGCAAGTCCGGTCCGCTGGCGCAGTACATTGTGGAAGATATTTATGTCTCTGGCGTAAAAGAAGAAAACATCACTGTAGTGGGTGATGCGACACCACAACCCTCTTCCGTGGGCCGTGACTATGACACCAGCAAGAAAATCACCGAACAAAGCGATGGTTTACTGGCGAAGGTGGGAATGGGTATGGGTTCTGCCGTTGCCGTGTTGTTTCAATCTGGTCGTGACACCATCGACACTGTATTAAAAACCATTCTGCCGTTTATGGCGTTCGTCTCGGCGCTTATCGGCATCATTATGGCTTCCGGTCTTGGCGACTGGATTGCCCACGGTCTTGCTCCGCTGGCGAGCCATCCACTGGGTCTGGTCATGCTGGCGCTCATCTGCTCCTTCCCGCTGCTTTCACCTTTCCTCGGCCCAGGCGCAGTTATCGCACAGGTTATCGGCGTATTGATTGGCGTGCAGATTGGTCTCGGCAATATTCCGCCGCATCTGGCTTTACCGGCACTGTTTGCCATCAACGCGCAGGCGGCCTGCGACTTCATCCCGGTCGGTTTGTCGCTGGCGGAAGCCCGTCAGGACACGGTTCGCGTCGGTGTCCCTTCTGTACTGGTGAGCCGCTTTTTAACCGGCGCGCCGACTGTACTGATCGCCTGGTTTGTCTCCGGTTTTATCTATCAATAGAGGCTGAAACATGACCGTTATTTATCAGACCACCATCACCCGTATCGGCGCGAGTGCCATTGACGCCCTCAGTGACCAGATGCTCATCACCTTTCGTGAAGGCGCGCCTGCGGACCTCGAAGAGTATTGCTTCATTCATTGCCACGGCGAGTTGAAAGGTGCACTCCATCCCGGTTTGCAATTTTCACTCGGGCAGCATCGCTATCCGGTGACCGCTGTTGGCAGCGTGGCGGAAGACAACCTTCGCGAACTGGGTCATGTCACCCTGCGCTTCGATGGTTTAAGCGAAGCGGAATTTCCGGGCACTGTCCATGTGGCAGGCCCTGTACCCGACGATATCGCGCCGGGATCGGTTTTGAAGTTTGAATCTGTTAAGGAGTAAAAAATGAATCAGGTTGCCGTTGTCATCGGTGGTGGGCAAACCTTAGGCGCGTTCCTGTGCCACGGTCTGGCTGCCGAGGGGTATCGCGTCGCGGTTGTCGATATTCAGAGCGACAAAGCCGCAAATGTGGCACAAGAAATTAACGCCGAATATGGTGAAGGAACAGCGTACGGTTTTGGTGCTGACGCCACCAGCGAGCAAAGCGTTCTGGCGCTCTCTCGTGGGGTAGATGAAATCTTTGGTCGCGTGGATTTGCTGGTCTACAGCGCCGGAATAGCAAAAGCAGCCTTTATCAGCGACTTCCAGCTCGGCGATTTTGACCGTTCGCTACAGGTGAATCTGGTGGGTTATTTCCTGTGTGCGCGTGAATTTTCGCGTTTGATGATCCGCGACGGGATTCAGGGGCGCATTATTCAGATCAACTCGAAATCCGGCAAAGTGGGCAGCAAACACAACTCTGGCTACAGCGCAGCGAAATTTGGTGGCGTCGGGCTGACTCAATCACTGGCGCTGGATCTGGCGGAGTACGGCATTACGGTGCATTCACTGATGCTCGGTAACCTGCTGAAATCGCCGATGTTCCAGTCACTGTTGCCACAATACGCGACCAAGCTGGGTATCAAACCGGATCAAGTCGAGCAGTATTACATCGATAAAGTACCGCTCAAACGCGGCTGCGATTATCAGGATGTGCTGAATATGCTGCTGTTCTACGCCAGTCCTAAGGCGTCGTACTGCACTGGTCAGTCGATCAATGTCACCGGCGGTCAGGTGATGTTCTGATCAACAGCGGAGATCTTTTAAGGATCTCCGCGCGACTAATAGAATGCCTGATGCGCTACGCTTATCAGGCCTACAGGACTTCCGCCACTACATCACGGAGAAGTTATGGTATCCGCACTCATCACCGTCGCCGTTATCGCCTGGTGTGCGCAACTGGCCTTAGGCGGTTGGCAAATTTCTCGTTTTAACCGTGCCTTCGACACACTATGCCAGCAAGGGCGGGTTGGCGTGGGCCGTTCCAGCGGGCGCTTTAAACCGCGGGTCGTGGTCGCCATCGCGCTGGACGATCAGCAGCGCATCGTCGACACCTTGTTTATGAAAGGACTGACCGTCTTCGCCCGACCGCAAAAAATTCCCGCAATTACCGGTATGCATGCGGGTGATTTACAGCCCGATGTGATCTTTCCCCATGATCCACTATCACAGAATGCTCTATCATTGGCGCTTAAACTGAAACGTGGATAATTTCGTTGTGAATGTTACTTGCTTGCGAAGTTATCATTTTGAAACCTAAATCAGGTAATCACGCCCATGAAACCTCGTCAGCGTCAGGCCGCCATTCTGGAGTATCTGCAAAAGCAGGGTAAATGCTCGGTTGAAGAATTGGCGCAATACTTTGACACCACAGGCACAACCATTCGCAAAGATCTGGTCATTCTGGAACATGCCGGAACCGTCATTCGTACTTATGGCGGAGTGGTGTTGAATAAAGAGGAATCCGATCCGCCTATCGATCATAAAACACTCATCAACACCCACAAGAAAGAGCTGATTGCAGAAGCTGCCGTTAGTTTTATCCATGATGGCGATTCGATCATTCTTGATGCTGGCAGTACCGTTTTGCAGATGGTTCCCCTGCTCTCGCGCTTTAATAACATCACAGTGATGACCAACAGCCTGCATATCGTCAATGCGCTATCCGAACTGGATAACGAACAAACTATCCTGATGCCAGGCGGAACATTTCGTAAAAAATCGGCCTCATTTCACGGGCAACTGGCAGAGAATGCCTTCGAGCATTTCACCTTCGATAAATTGTTTATGGGCACCGACGGCATCGATCTCAATGCGGGCGTAACCACGTTCAACGAGGTTTATACCGTCAGTAAGGCAATGTGCAATGCCGCGCGCGAAGTGATTTTGATGGCGGACTCATCAAAGTTTGGCCGTAAAAGCCCCAACGTAGTTTGCAGTCTTGAAAGCGTCGATAAGCTGATTACCGACGCAGGTATCGATCCGGCGTTTCGTCAGGCGCTGGAAGAGAAAGGGATCGATGTGATCATAACCGGAGAGAGCAATGAGTGAAGCACTACTGAACGCGGGACGTCAGACGTTAATGCTGGAGTTGCAGGAAGCAAGCCGTTTACCGGAACGTCTGGGCGATGATTTTGTTCGCGCCGCCAATATCATCCTGCACTGCGAAGGCAAAGTGGTGGTTTCGGGAATTGGCAAATCGGGCCACATTGGTAAGAAAATCGCCGCAACGCTTGCCAGTACCGGCACTCCGGCTTTTTTTGTCCATCCGGCAGAAGCGCTGCACGGCGATCTGGGGATGATCGAAAGCCGCGATGTGATGCTGTTTATCTCTTACTCCGGTGGCGCGAAGGAACTGGATCTGATTATTCCGCGTCTGGAAGATAAATCTATCGCGCTGCTGGCGATGACCGGCAAACCGACGTCACCGCTGGGCCTGGCGGCGAAAGCGGTGCTGGATATCTCCGTAGAACGCGAAGCCTGCCCGATGCACCTTGCGCCGACCTCCAGCACCGTCAATACCCTGATGATGGGTGACGCGCTGGCGATGGCGGTCATGCAGGCGCGCGGATTTAATGAAGAAGATTTTGCCCGCTCCCACCCAGCCGGGGCACTGGGCGCTCGCTTGCTGAATAAAGTGCATCATCTGATGCGCCGTGACGATGCCATCCCACAGGTGGCGTTAACCGCCAGCGTGATGGATGCGATGCTGGAACTCAGCCGCACCGGTCTGGGGCTGGTGGCGGTATGTGACGCTCAACAACAGGTACAAGGCGTCTTTACCGACGGCGATTTACGTCGCTGGCTGGTTGGCGGCGGCGCACTCACCACGCCAGTCAATGAAGCGATGACGGTCGGCGGCACCACGTTGCAATCGCAAAGTCGCGCCATCGACGCCAAAGAGATCCTGATGAAGCGCAAAATCACTGCCGCACCGGTGGTGGATGAAAACGGCAAACTCACCGGCGCAATAAACCTGCAGGATTTCTATCAGGCCGGGATTATTTAATCCTTCAATCCCAGACGTTTCGCCAGCCGATGCAGGTTGGCGACGTCGGTTTCCAGCATCCGCGCGCAGGCAGCCCAGTTGTGATGATTTTGTGCCAGTGCCTGACGAATAGTTTCACGCTGGAACGCTTCTGTCGCTTCACGCAGGTTTTGCTTAACAACGGGCACCGCCGCCACTTCTGGCGTCGGCAACGTCACCTCAGGAAAAGCAAAATGTTGCGCCTCAAGAATCACTTCATCGCCGCTGCGGGTGGCTCTCGCCAGAACTACCGCCCGATGAATAGCATGTTCCAGTTCGCGCACGTTTCCCGGAAAACTGTAGTGTTGCAGTAAATTTCGCGCTCCGGCACTTAATACCACGCGGGAGAGCCCCTGCCGCAAACGACACTGCTCGCAGAAATACCCCGCCAGCAGAATGACATCATCGCCCCGCTCACGCAGCGGCGGCACCGAAAGTGGAAACACGCTCAGGCGATGAAACAAATCGGCGCGGAATCGCCCTGCCAGCACCTCTTCGCGTAAATCGCGGTTAGTCGCCGCCAGCACGCGCACATCGACCCGCAAACAACGGTCATCGCCAACGCGCTGAATATCGCCATACTGCAACACCCTCAGCAGCTTGGCCTGCAATGCCAACGACAACTCGCCGATCTCATCGAGAAACAGCGTGCCGTTATCCGCCATTTCAAACTTCCCGCTGCGGTTACTGATAGCACCAGTAAACGCCCCTTTCACATGCCCGAACAACTCACTTTCCGCCACACTTTCCGGCAGTGCGGCACAGTTGAGATAGACCAGCGGATTCACCGCCCGTGGCGAGGCTTCATGAATCGCTTTCGCCACCAGCTCCTTACCGGTTCCCGTCTCACCGCTAATTAAAACGTTGAGATCGGATGCCGCCACAATCTCAATCTCTTTTTTCAATTGCGTCATGCCTGGGGACAAACCAATCATCTGCGTCTGTTTCACCGCTTCAAACGGCGTGGCATCGCCTGGCAGCATATTCTGGCTTTCCAGTTGTTCAATCAGCAACGCATTGCTTAACGCTCCCGCCGCCAGCGCAGCAATCAGCCGTAGCTCTTCGTCGCTGAAAACATCGAACTGATCGGGCTGCATCCCGTCGAGCGTCAGTGCGCCGATCAGGTTTTGCCCGGCAAACAATGGCAGACCAACGCAGGCGTGAACCTTCAGACTCTCCTGCCCAGGAATCAAACCGTCATAGGGATCGGGCAATTCGCTGTCTGCGGGAAAGCGCACCACATCCCCGGCGCGGGCAATCGCTTCCAGCCGTGGATGCCCTTCCAGCGCAAAGCGTCTACCGAGTACATCCTTTGCCAGACCGTCGATGGCAAGCGGAATAAACTGCCGCGAATCGTAACGTAGCAACGCAGACGCATCGCACTCCAGCACCTGACGTAGCGTGGTGATCAGGCGCTGAAAACGATCCTGATGACCAATCCCACGCTGCAATTCGATGGCGATATTCGCCAGCACATCAACGGAAAAACTCATCTTTGCCTCACTGTCAATTTGACTATAGATATTGTCATATCGACCATTTGATTGATAGTCATTTTGACTACTCATTAATGAGCATAATTTTATTTATAGAGTAAAAACAATCAGATAAAAAACTGGCACGCAATCTGCAATTAGCAAGACATCTTTTTAGAACACGCTGAATAAATTGAGGTTGCTATGTCTATTGTGGTGAAAAATAACATTCATTGGGTTGGTCAACGTGACTGGGAAGTGCGTGATTTTCACGGCACGGAATATAAAACGCTGCGCGGCAGCAGCTACAATAGCTACCTCATCCGCGAAGAAAAAAACGTGCTGATCGACACCGTCGACCATAAATTCAGCCGCGAATTTGTGCAGAACCTGCGTAATGAAATCGATCTGGCGGATATCGATTACATCGTGATTAACCATGCAGAAGAGGACCACGCTGGGGCGCTGACCGAACTGATGGCACAAATTCCCGATACGCCGATCTACTGTACTGCCAACGCTATCGACTCGATAAATGGTCATCACCATCATCCGGAGTGGAATTTTAATGTGGTGAAAACTGGCGACACGCTGGATATCGGCAACGGCAAACAGCTCATTTTTGTCGAAACGCCAATGCTGCACTGGCCGGACAGCATGATGACTTACCTGACAGGCGACGCGGTGCTGTTCAGTAACGATGCTTTCGGTCAGCACTACTGCGACGAGCATCTGTTCAACGATGAAGTGGATCAGACGGAGCTTTTCGAGCAGTGCCAGCGTTACTACGCCAATATCCTGACGCCGTTCAGCCGCCTGGTAACGCCGAAAATTACCGAGATCCTGGGCTTTAACTTACCAGTCGATATGATAGCGACCTCTCACGGCGTGGTATGGCGCGATAACCCGACGCAAATTGTCGAGCTGTACCTGAAATGGGCGGCGGATTATCAGGAAGACAGAATCACCATTTTCTACGACACCATGTCGAATAACACCCGCATGATGGCTGACGCTATCGCCCAGGGGATTGCGGAAACCGACCCACGCGTGGCGGTGAAAATTTTCAACGTCGCCCGAAGCGATAAAAACGAAATCCTGACCAATGTCTTCCGCTCAAAAGGCGTACTGGTCGGCACTTCTACGATGAATAATGTGATGATGCCGAAAATCGCCGGGCTGGTGGAGGAGATGACCGGATTACGCTTCCGTAACAAACGCGCCAGCGCTTTCGGCTCTCACGGCTGGAGTGGCGGTGCGGTGGATCGTCTTTCCACGCGCCTGCAGGATGCGGGTTTCGAAATGTCGCTTAGCCTGAAAGCCAAATGGCGACCAGACCAGGACGCTCTGGAGTTATGTCGTGAACACGGTCGCGAAATCGCCCGTCAGTGGGCGCTCGCGCCGCTGCCGCAGAGCACGGTGAATACGGTGGTTAAAGAAGAAACCTCTGCCGCCACGACGGCTGACCTCGGCCCACGGATGCAGTGCAGCGTCTGCCAGTGGATTTACGATCCGGCAAAAGGCGAGCCAATGCAGGACGTTGCGCCAGGAACGCCGTGGAGTGAAGTCCCGGATAACTTCCTGTGCCCGGAATGCTCCCTCGGCAAAGACGTCTTTGACGAACTGGCATCGGAGGCAAAATGAGCAACGGCATTGTGATCATTGGTTCGGGCTTCGCCGCCCGACAACTGGTGAAAAATATTCGCAAACAGGACGCCACTATTCCATTAACCTTGATTGCCGCCGACAGCATGGATGAGTACAACAAACCTGACCTCAGCCATGTTATCAGTCAGGGGCAACGTGCCGACGACCTTACCCGCCAGACGGCGGGTGAATTTGCCGAGCAGTTTAATCTGCGCCTGTTTCCGCACACCTGGGTAACGGATATCGATGCCGAAGCCCATGTGGTGAAAAGTCAGAATAATCAGTGGCAATACGACAAGTTAGTGCTGGCAACCGGTGCCAGCGCCTTTGTCCCGCCAGTGCCCGGGCGTGAGTTAATGCTGACGTTAAATAGTCAGCAAGAGTATCGCGCCTGTGAAACGCAACTGCGGGATGCCCGACGCGTGTTGATTGTTGGCGGTGGTTTGATTGGTAGCGAACTGGCGATGGATTTTTGTCGTGCAGGCAAAGCGGTCACGCTAATCGACAACGCTGCCAGTATTCTGGCGTCGTTAATGCCACCGGAAGTAAGCAGCCGCTTGCAGCATCGGTTGACGGAGATGGGCGTTCATCTGCTGTTGAAATCTCAGTTACAGGGGCTGGAAAAAACGGATTCTGGCATTCAGGCAACGCTGGACCGCCAGCGCAATATCGAAGTGGATGCGGTAATTGCCGCCACCGGACTGCGCCCGGAAACCGCCCTGGCACGACGCGCCGGGCTGACGATTAATCGCGGCGTTTGCGTCGATAGTTATCTGCAAACCAGTAATGCCGATATTTATGCGCTGGGCGATTGCGCGGAAATTAACGGTCAGGTATTGCCGTTCCTCCAGCCGATTCAACTTAGCGCGATGGTGCTGGCAAAAAATCTTCTCGGCAATAACACGCCGCTGAAACTCCCGGCGATGCTGGTGAAAATCAAAACGCCGGAATTACCGCTGCATCTGGCAGGCGAAACCCAGCGTCAGGATTTACGCTGGCAAATTAATACCGAACGCCAGGGAATGGTGGCGCGCGGTGTTGACGATGCTGACCAGCTTCGCGCCTTTGTGGTCAGTGAGGATCGGATGAAAGAGGCATTTGGATTGTTGAAAACATTGCCGATGTAGGTGGGCTACTGTGCCTAAAATGTCGGATGCGACGCTGGCGCGTCTTATCCGACCTACGGGGACGCATGTGTAGGCCGGATAAGGCGTTTACGCCGCATCCGGCAATGGTGTCCAAATGCAACACGTTTTATCCGTTCTGGACTTCACCCGCTAACCAACGCGCCGCAGCAATAACCCCCTGCCCCAGAGACAAACCGCCATCACCCGCCGGTAAACTCTGTGGAAAGAGCAATGTGAAATCAGCGAGATAATGCGCCAGACGTGCACGCAGCAAACGGTTATGAATAACCCCGCCGCTAAATACCAGCGTAGTGATACCACGCATCGTGGCCTGCTCACGCATCAACGCGGCAAAACCCTGCGCCAGCGCATCATGAAACGCCCACGCGCGTTGATTAACCGGTGCCTGCCAGTTCAGCCACTGCTGCCAGAAAGTGGCGAGATCCAGTTGATTGTCCACCCGCGGCATTGTCACCGGATGCGTCACTCCGTGGCATGAGGCTGCGAGCGCCTCCAGAGCACAAGCCGCTTCACCTTCATAACTTAACGTGGCTGGCGCACAGCCCAGTGCCGCCGCCACTGCATCGAAAAAACGCCCACACGATGACGCCAGCGGCGCGTTAATTCCACGCTCAATGGCCCGCGCCAGCACGCTCCAGTTTTGCTGTTGCACACTCGCTGTTTCGGGATAATTCTGCCACTCCGGCACAAAGCGCAGGCACTGCGCCAGCAGGTTTCGCCACGGCTGCTTCGCCGCCAAATCGCCACCAGCAAGCGCCACTGCAGGCAAGCCGCCCAGGTGCTCACATTCGCGATAGTTCACCCGCAGGCACTCGCCGCCCCACAAAGCGCCGTTCTCCCCCATACCGATACCGTCGAGCGTCAACGCAATGACATCACCGCCATCCAGCGGCCACTGATGCTCTGCCAGACACGCCGCTGCGTGGGCATGATGATGCAGCACCGTTTGCGTCGGCAGATTCATTTCGCGCGCCCACTGGCTGGAGACATAGCCCGGATGCGCGTCATGCACAACGTATTGCGGAGTGAAATCGTAGATGTTTTGCATCAGGCGTAACGCTTCGCGCCACTGCATCTGGATGCCATCGTCACTTAAATCGCCCAGATGCTGACTCAACACCGCTTGTTCACCGCGCACCAGGCAGAAGGTATTTTTCAGATCCGCGCCGAGACACAGCACAGGCGGAACATTTTTAAAGCCCGGAGGCAAAGCCAGCGCATCCGGCACATACCCCCGCGAACGGCGCAGCATTTCGCCGCTTTCGCGCACCACCGAATCATCCATCCGCTGCACGATGTCGCGGTTATGTATCAAGAATCCGTCGGCAATGCCCTGCAAATCCGCCAGCGCCTGTTCGTTGCTGATAGCCGGTGGTTTACCGCTCAGGTTGCCGGAGGTCATCACCAGCGGGCATTGCAGTTCCTGTAACAGCAAATGCTGGAGCGGGTTCGCAGGCAACATTACCCCGACTTCGTTAAGGTCAGGGGCGATATCATCACAAAGCTCAGGAACGTATTTTTTATCCACCAGCACAATCGGCGCGGCGGGCGTGGTAAGCAACTGGCGCGCAGCGTCTGGTAAACCGTCAGCCACTGGCAACATGACCGCCAGCGGTTTCGCCGGGCGATGTTTGCGCGCCCGAAGTGTCGCCACCGCGTTACTGTTACGTGCATCGCAGGCAAGATGAAATCCGCCAATCCCTTTGATGGCGACAATGTTGCCCATTTTTAACTGTGCGATAGCTGCCTGTAATGCCGCCTCTTGTTCTGCATGTTCACCATGACTTACCCATTCAAGATGCGGGCCACACTCCGGGCAGGCCACCGGCTGGGCGTGGAAGCGACGATCGAGCGGGTCACAGTACTCTTTGTCACAAGCCGGACACAGCGGAAACGCCGCCATCACGGTAAACGGGCGGTCGTAAGGCATGGCGCGAATAATGGTGAAACGCGGGCCACAGTGGGTACAGTTGATAAACGGATAACGATAACGCCGCTCGCCCGGGGTATTCATTTCGGCAAGGCAAGCAGGGCAAGTCGCGGCATCGGGAACTATTTGCGTATTCATGGTGCCGCCTGTGCTCTGGCGTATAGTGAACTCGGTGGGCAGTTGTGACCAGATAAACGGCTCACGCTCGACGCTATCAATACGCGCCAGCGGCGGGCAGTGCTGATACAATTGAACAAGAAACGTTTCCGGGTCTTCCCGCAGCCGGACTTCTACGCCATCGCCGTCATTACAGACATCGCCGTGAAGATTTAATTGCTGTGCCAGTTGCCAGACAAACGGACGAAAACCGACGCCCTGCACTTTGCCACGAATACGCAGTTGGACACCGCAAGATGTGTTTTTTGCCATTGAGTTATTCCCGCCATCATGAATTGCGTAACCCGCCCAGCCGGACACGACAGCGTCGCATCCGGCAGTCACAGGTCGGCGATACTGCCCGCTTCGTATTCTACGAATATTTCCGGGAATTCCTTTGATACCAGAACAGTTCTGTAAGATTTTTAGAACATCAGCGCCGTACGGCGGCGTTTTTCTGCGCTCAGTTGTTCAAGTTTATTACGATCGACACAAATCAGCGCATGAGTCGGGCAAGCCGCCATACACGCCGGGCCGTCTTCACGATGGTTGCACAGGTCGCATTTATTGGCTTCGGCTTTGTCAGCCCGTACATTCAGACCCGCGCCGCTGTTGCGGATCACCGGACGTACCACCACTTCCATCGCACCATACGGGCAAGCCACAACGCAGGTTTTGCAACCAATGCAACGTTCCTGCATCACATGAACAAACCCTTTATCACGGCTGATAGCACCATTCGGGCAGACGTTAGCGCACGGTGCATCTTCACACTGACGGCAAACTGTCGCCGTGGAAATGTTCACACCTTTAATGACATGGATACGCGGTAAAAAAGTTTCCGGGGTCAGCGATGCACAGTCCTGATTTTCCTGATGAGAAACCACGCACGCTACTTCACAGGTACGGCAACCAATACATTTACTCGCGTCAGCAATGATGAAACGGTTCATCAAATTCTCCAGCAATGACAGTTAATGCGCCGATACATTCACAAATCATGCCAGTTTTTAATTTACTGTTATTTAAGGAAATTAATTTCTGTAATGCAGGAAAAACGATGTCATCGACACTAGTGACGATGACATGTGATGACAATGTTTATCGCGAAGGAGCAATGAGTGAGTCGCGGCGGATCAGTTTTCCGCTGAAGGTTTTCGGCGGTGAGAAATCCCCGCCATCGAGCATAAAAATCAGCCGTCCAATAATTTCCTGAATCATCTCAGTCACCGGAATTTTTACGCTGGAGAGCGCCGGAACGGTGTAGGGGGCAATAGCGATATCATCGAATCCGATAACTGACACCTGCTCTGGCACCGCTACGCCGCGCTCGTGTAACGCTTTCATCGCACCTATCGCCATATCGTCGTTACTGGCAACTAACGCGCTAAATTTAGCCCCACGTTCGAGCAACATTTCTACCCCTTCGGCCCCGCTGGCAGGCGTCCATTTACCGTTAGCGATAAGTTTTTCATTGAGCGCAATACCATGCTGCGCCAGCGCGTCTTTATACCCGGCAAGACGTTCAATGCTGGTGGGGGAATCCATCGAGCCGGTAAGGAAAGCAATCTCCTGATGCCCGGCGTTTATCAACTCTGCCACGGCGTTAAAACTGGTCTGTTTATGATCGCACCAGACGCTATGGCTGCTGTTTTTGCGCAGGCGGCGATTAAGCACCATTATCGGCTGACTGTGCGCGTCAATGATGTCATCGATCTCATCCACGCTTAAAAAACGCGGGTAAATCATGATCGCGTCGCAGCGCAGATCCAGCAGATACTGAATCGCCTGGCGCTCTTCTTCTGCGCTGTGTTTACCATCTGCCAATAGCAACTGCCGCCCTTTCTCTTCCGCCATTCGCGCGGCATGAAAGAGTAATTCACTAAAATAAATGCCGTGGTAAAGCGTGTTGGTCACTACCAGCCCCAGCGTCTGAGTACTCTTCGCCGACAGATTGCGCGCCAGCAAGTTTGGACGGTAACCGCTCTCTTCTACCGCCTGAAACACGCGATCTTTAGTCTCCTGGCTGACGTAGCCATTACCTGAAAGCACGCGGGAAACGGTCGCTTTTGAAACCCCGGCGCGCTTCGCCACTTCCAGCATCGTCGTCATCATTTTCATCCCTTTACACGCAATCAACGCAGTGTACTGCACCGTTTGCCGATTGTCCTTGCGCAATCGGCGGGAAAAATATTCAGGTGACCGGTTTCACAAATATAAAAAATGAACAATTCACTCTCTTGCTTATTTAGTGACAACTATTCATGATTTTGTGAAACCGGTTTCTTAATTCCGTTTCAGCATCGGCATTTTTCCGTCACGTCGACTGATAACAACTACATCTACCCTACTGATAACAGGATAAAATCCGATGGCCAAAAATTATGCGGCGCTGGCACGCTCGGTGATAGCGGCACTGGGCGGCGTTGATAACATCTCGGCGGTCACGCACTGTATGACGCGGTTGCGCTTTGTTATCAAAGATGATGCACTTATCGACAGCCCGACGTTAAAAACCATCCCCGGCGTGCTCGGCGTGGTACGTAGTGACAACCAGTGTCAGGTGATTATCGGCAATACCGTTTCACAAGCCTTTCAGGAAGTCGTCAGCCTGCTGCCGGGAGATATGCAGCCCGCACAGCCCGTGGGTAAACCCAAACTCACGCTACGTCGCATTGGTGCGGGGATCCTCGATGCGCTGATCGGCACCATGTCACCGCTGATCCCGGCGATTATCGGCGGATCGATGGTCAAACTGCTGGCAATGATCCTCGAGATGAGCGGCGTGCTGACAAAAGGATCGCCGACCTTAACCATTCTGAATGTGATTGGTGACGGTGCTTTCTTCTTCCTGCCGCTGATGGTCGCGGCATCTGCCGCCATCAAATTTAAAACCAATATGTCGCTGGCGATTGCCATCGCGGGTGTGCTGGTACATCCGAGTTTTATTGAACTGATGGCGAAAGCGGCCCAGGGTGAACATGTCGAATTTGCCCTGATTCCGGTCACCGCGGTGAAATACACCTACACGGTGATCCCGGCGCTGGTGATGACCTGGTGCCTGTCATATATCGAACGCTGGGTGGACAGCATTACACCGG